>Ga0255338_1003627_pt1 | contig 18016 bp, 15 predicted proteins | sample MeOH1_35cm_T4_19_FD_203715 | JGI IMG/M metagenome (GOLD analysis project Ga0255338, IMG submission 203715) | Sandy soil microbial communities from University of British Columbia, Vancouver, Canada - MeOH1_35cm_T4_195 | ecosystem: Engineered > Artificial ecosystem > Sand microcosm > Unclassified ...
ATGGTTATCTTGCATGAACAGAGCCCTCCGCTGGGAAATGGGGTTGTGGTGACCACCATCTTTCCCCAGCGGAGGGCTTTTTTCACTTACCAAGCGTCAGCCCAGAAATCCGGGATGACTCATGTTTCGCGTAAGCGGATCTACGTCTCGGGCTACTTCCAGGGAGTCGGCATTCCTACCCAGCCCCGGCCGATGTAGTCGTTGAGCGAGAACACGAACAGAATCGCCAGGAACGCGAAGGCGATGGTGGCAAAGAGCCGCACCAGCTTCGAGCTCCACTTCAGGTGCATGAAGAAGTACATGACCGCCGCCGCCTTAGCTACGGCAATGACCATGGCGATGGGCAGGTTGAGCGCCCCGAGGTCGAAGGCGGCCGCTACCAACGTCAGGATCAGCAGCACCATGAGGAAGCTGATGACAGCCAGGTAGGTAGACACCGGCACGATGTGGTGCTCGCCGGCGTGGGCGTCGTGCCCATGCCCGTGACCCTCGTGGTGACCGTGGCCGCCGGACGCCTGGTGGCTGTGAGTGGTCGCGTGTTTTGCCATCAATGGGGTCCCCCCGGGTGGAAGCCCGCGACGAGGTAAAGGAGCGGGAACAGGAAAATCCAGATGATGTCGATCAAGTGCCAGTAGAGACCGACGATTTCCACCGGTTGATCATTGCCGCCCACGAACTGGTTGCGCGCGGCCAACAGGATGTACCAGCCCACCACGCCGAGCCCCACGATCATGTGGATGGCGTGCAGACCGGTCATGCTGAAGTAGACCACGAAGTAGAGCAGCACCTGGTCCGGCGTGGTGGCCCACTGGTTGAACAACTCTGGAACCTTCGCCGCATTGGCCGGCTCCTGGTAATAGAACCAGTGGAAGCCGGGCACGAGGCCTTCCTTCCAGTCCGTGGTCCACTCCACCGCCTTGATCCCGAGGAACGCCGCGCCGAAGAGCCACGTGAGGATCAGGTAGAAGAGCAGCTTCTGCTTGTTCCCCGTTGCCGCCGAGTGGACCGCCATCGCCATCGTGAAGCTGGAGGCCAGGAGCACGAACGTGTTGATGGTCCCCAGCGTGATGTTGAGGTGCTGGCTGCCAGCGTGGAAGGCACCGGGGAACTGCCAGCGATAGATGCTGTAGGCCAGAAACAGCCCCCCGAACATCATCAGTTCGGTGGCCAGGAACAGCCACATCCCCAGGGTGTTGCTCTCCCGCTGCTGCCCCAGATCATCGAAGTGGTGGTGCAGTATCCCGTGCCCGGCTGCATGAGTCTCAGACGCCACCTGCGACCTCCTCTTGCTCGTCCACGTGGCTGGAATCGATCTGTCGTTGCATCAATGCGAGTTCCACCTGAGCCCGCTCCAGGTCTGCCTGCGCGTCCATCAATTCGTCGGCCTCGGCACTGTAAGCGTAAGGACCCTGGGTGACGATGGGGATGCGGTCAAAGTTGAAGGTGGTGGGCGGGGAATCCACCTGCCACTCCAGGCCGGTAGCGCGCCACGGGTTGGGACCCGCCGGCTTGCCGAACTTGAGCGACCAGAGCAAGTAGCAGAACGGCAGCAGGTAGCCCAGCCCCATGATGGAGGAGCCGGCGGTCGACATGACGTTCAGCACCTGGTATTCCGGCGCGTAGATGGCATAGCGTCGCGGCATCCCTTCATACCCCAGGATGAACTGCGGGAAGAAGGTGACGTTGAACCCGATGAACAGCACGATGGCCGCCACCTTGCCCCACGCTTCCGGATACATCCGGCCGGTCATCTTGGGCCACCAGAAGTGCACCGCACCGAGATACCCCATCAGCGCGCCGCCCACCATGATGTAGTGGAAGTGCGCGACCACGAAGTAGGTGTCCTGGAGGTGGATGTCGATCGCCATCGAGGCGAGGTGTAGACCGGTCAAACCGCCGATGGTGAAGAGGCCGATGAAGCCCAGTGCGTAGAGCATCGGCGTCTGCAGCCGGATGGAGCCCTTGTAGAGGGTAGCCGTCCAGTTGAACACCTTGATGGCGGAGGGAATGGCCACCAGGAAGCTGATGAAGGAGAACACCATGCTCGAGAAGAGCGATTGGCTCGTCGTGAACATGTGGTGGCCCCACACCAGGAAGCCGAGGACCGCGATGGCGAGACTGGAGAACGCCACGAACCGGTATCCGAACATCGGCTTCCGCGCGAAGCACGCGATGATCTCACTGACCACCGCCATACTCGGCAGGATCATGATGTAGACCGCGGGGTGGGAGTAGAACCAGAACATGTGCTGCATCAGCACCGGGTCCCCACCCAGCTTCGGATCGAAGATCCCTACCTGGAAGACGCGCTCGAACAGCAGCGCCAGCAGCGTGATCGCGAGCACCGGGGTGCCCAGGATCATGATGATGCTGGTGGCGTAGTGCGACCAGATGAAGAGCGGCAGCCGGAACCATGTGAGCCCGGGCGCGCGCATCTTGTGGATCGTGACGATGAAGTTCAACCCGGTCAGGATCGAGGAGAACCCCGCCAGGAACGCGCCCACGATGACCCAGGCTACCGGACCGAACGCGTACTTGGTGCTCAGTGGCGCGTAGAAAGTCCAGCCGGTGTCCACGCCACCCGCCGTCAGGGCGATCGTCCCGATCAAGGCGCCGATCACGTAGAGGTACCAGCTCATCAGGTTGAGCTTGGGAAACGCGAGGTCGCGCGCGCCGATCATCATCGGCACCAGGAAGTTTCCGAACACGGCCGGGATGGAGGGAACCAGGAAGAAGAACACCATCACGATGCCATGCATCGAGAACATCTTGTTGTACGTCTCGGGCCGCACCACGGCGCCGTCCGGCGTGAGCAGGTTGAGACGCACGACCATGGCCCCGAGGCCACCGATGAAGAACATCAGCGTGATCGAGATCAAGTACAGGATCGCGATCCGCTTGTGGTCGAGGGTGAACAGCCAGGATTGCCAGCTGTAGTTCGTATTGATGTAGTGTTCCCGAGGCACTTCGGGCTCCGCCAGCAAGGGACCCGAGTCGCCCTGCGCGATTGCGTTCACGCTGTCTTTACTCATCGCGTGATCCTTTCACTTATTGCTGAGGCGTCCCGGTACCGGCGGCGCCGCCCGTTGCGCCGCCACCGGTAGTTCCCGTCGTGCCGCTGGGCGCGGAGCCGGTGCGCCCGCCGGACGCGTCGCTGCCGCCCGTAATCTTCTTGATGTTTTCCGGCACGAATCCGATCCGTGCCTTGTAGTCTTCCGGCGTCAAGCCGCTCACGTCGCCGCGGCTGCCGCGCGCCGGGGGCATCTGGTCCGCCATGAACCGGATGTAGTGGATCAGCGCGAAGAGCTGCTCCTCGGTGAGGCGGTTCCGGAAGCTCGGCATGATGTTGCGGTAGCCCGCCGCGATGAGCTTCTCCGGCTGCACGATGGAGTCGTGGATGTATTTCGTGTCGGCTACCACCGTAGTAGCGGGAATGCGCTCCAGCGGCGTTCCCGGCTGCGGAATCTGTACCGGCACGGACTTGCCGTAGATGCCTTCCAGCGGCGGCGCCTTCACGCTGGAATTACCGGCGTGACAGCCGCTGCAGCCGTATTGCCGGAAGAGCTGCGCCCCTACTTGCGCGAACGTCTGCTGGGTATTGCCGGTGGTGAGCCACTTGGCGTACTCCTCCGGCTCCATTACGGTAACGCTCCCCACCATGGTGCTGTGGAACGCGCCGCAGAACTCCGCGCAGAACAGGTGATACGTGCCCGGCTTCGTGGGGGTGAACCAGAGCTGGGTGAACTGGCCCGGGATGACGTCTTGCTTCAGGCGGAAGGCGGGCACGTAGAAGCTGTGGATCACGTCTTCGGACGTCATCGTCAGCACCACGGGCTTACCCACCGGCACGTGCAGCTCGTTCATCTCCCAGCGCCCTTCCGGGTGCTGGAGCTTCCACATCCACTGCTTGCCCACCACGTAGATCTCCATCGATCCGGGCGGCACCTGCGTGTGGCGGAAGTAAAGCGTCGCGGCCCAGCCGAAGATGGAGAGCGCGATGATGAGCGGGATCACCGTCCAGGCGATCTCCACGGGCACGCTGTGCAGTGGGGCGTTCGAGCGGTCGACCTTGGCGCCGCGGCGATACTTCACCGCGAAGAAGATGACCGCGATCGCGATCCCCACGGAAAAGAATACGGTGACCAGGGTGACGAAGAGCGCGACCGCGTCGATGTCGCCCGCCATAGACGAGGCTTGCACCCCGGTTAGCGGATAGCTATTGGGTTCCACTCGGTGACTCTCCTCTTACCCTTCGCGTCCCAGCCCGACGGGGTCGCCTTTGCGGTGCCCTTCCCGCAGCTTCAGTAGCATGATGCCCGCGCACAGCCCCAGCACCATCGCGATGCTCGCGCCGCGGACCAGGTTCAACAGGGCCACGGCATAACGGCCGGTGACCGGGTTGTAGTGGTAGCACAGCAGGGCGATCGCGTCGATCGGCGTGCCGATCTTGCCGTGGGAGGCCTCGATCAGGCCCAGGCGCAGGTCGCGCGCCGGGTACGATAGCCGGAAGAAGTAGCGTGCGATCTCCCCCTTCGGGGTCATCATGATCACGCCGTCCGGGTGCGCGAACTGGTCCGTCTTCTTGTCGTAAACGTAGTGGTAGCCGATGGAGTCGGCCAGCTTGTCAATGTTCTCTTTGGAGCCGGTGAGCCAGTGCCAGCCCTTGGCGGCTTCCGGCCGGCCGTATTCGGCGAGGTAGCTGATCTTCTTACCGGTCGCCAGCTCCTGATCTTCCCGGGGATCGATGCTGACAATCACCAGGTTGAACTCTTTGCCGGGAGTGAACTTTAGCTGCTTCAGGCTGGCCTGGAGCACGTTCATCTCTTCCGTGCAGAGCATGGTGCAGCGGTACTGGATCATCACCAGCGCCACCGGCTTCTCGCCGAAGTAGTCGCCGAACCGCACCGGCTTTCCGTCTTCGTCCTTGAACGCCGCGTCGAATGGCACGTGCTCGCCCAGCTTCTGATCCAGGCGCACCGATTTCAACATCGCGCCCTGCGCGTCCAGCGCCTGGTTGTCGGCGGCGCCGGCCGGGGTCTTCTGCGCGTGCGCAGTCCCCATGGGAAGGAGGGCGCCGAGCAGGACGGCCGCAGTCACCGCCGCGCGACCTAGCGCGCGCCGGATCGAGCTCGAAGGCACGGCGGGCGCCCTTTCGCCTTGCGTCATCATCGGAGTCGGTTCTCCAGCGTGGTCCCGCCGCTCGGGTCGGCGGGCATCATCTCGCTCAGCCCCGGAGCAGCCTCTTTGACCTCCGCCGCGCCGGCCGCGGCCGGTCCGCCCACCGCGGTGGCGAGGGCGTCGGAGATCTCCGGCGTCTCTTCGTGGCTGTTATAGAGGCCCAGCTTGGCCAGTTCCTCGCGGTCCCGGTGCAACTCGTGCTCCGCGTAATCGCCGGGAGTCTGCAGCGCTTCGAACTTCTGGAAGCGGTACTCCGCGGCGCTCTGCACGCGGGGAGAGTCGGCCACGTTCGGGATGAGGCGCGGCTCCGGCGGCACTGACCGCTGGGCGAAGAACGGCTGCTTGTAGGCCGCGTTTTCCGTTTTGTACAGGAACTGGTAAATGCCGGCGCACACCAGCTCCGCAAACAGGATCATGGCGGCCAGGCCGATGCCCCACTGGGCAAGCGGCTTGAAGTTGACGTCCCGCTCCTCGTGCCCATTCTCCACGGAGTGGGCGAGTGTGCCCTGCGGAGTGGTGACGAGGGGTACTGGATCGTGATCGTCGTCTTCGCTGCGATGCTGTAGATCAGCCATGATGCGATACCACCTCGTGCAGATTCGCTTCGATGCGCGGGTCGTAAGCGGACACCAGCGGCTTGCGCTCCACGGCGGCTGCCCAGAGCGAGAGCCAGATGCCGCCGATCAGCAGCGGCGCGCCCAGGTCTGCCGCGTTGAAATCGAACAGAGAGTTGCGGAAGTGCGGAACCACCCACCAGAAGAGATCCAGGAAGCGCATCAGCGCGATGAACATCGCCAGGTTACCCAGCGCCCGGGGACTCTTCTTCAAACCGCTGCTCACGATGAGGATCGCGAACGGCAGAGCGAAGTGCACGATGATCAACCCGAGGGAAAGGATCCCCCAGCCGTTCTTCGCGCGATCCAGGTACCAGGGCACCTCTTCCGCCAGGTTACCCGAATAGATGATGAGGTACTGGGAGAACGTCATGTACGCCCAGAGCATCACCATCGCGAGCATGAAGTTGCCGAGATCCCGGAAGAACTTGTTAGGCACCCCGTCCTGAACCAACTGCGTCCCGCCGCCGAGCCGCCCCACCAGCGTGAGCATCAGGGAGATCGACGTCAAACAGAAGGCCGCGCAGTAGAGGAGCCCGATGATGGACGACAGCCAGTGCGGCGTCAGCGACATCACCCAGTCCACCACCGCGAAGGTGACGGTGACCACCATCACCACGAGCCCAAACGCCGCCCAGCGGTTCAGGGCGTCGAAGGCGCGTGGGTCATGGCCCTGATCCAGCAGGGCCGCCTTCTTGCGGAGGAACCCTGCGTAGATGATCCAGATCGCGAAATAGATCACCGTCCGGACGATGAAGCCGGGCAGGTTCAACCAACCGGCCTTTTGGATGAGGATCGGGTCGGCCGCTGCCGCCGCGTTCGCCCAACCGCCGTCGGCCCAGTAGAGCGTCTTAATTCCCAGGAAGCCGGGGAGCAAGATCGGGATGAACAGCACCAACATCGGGAACAGCAGCTTGGTCGCGGCTTCCAGGAAGCGGCGCAGTACCCAGCCCCAGCCGCCGCCCACCGTATGGTGGAGCATCAGCAAGCCGAGGGAGCCGATGCTGGCGCCCGCCCAGAAGAGGTAGGCGAAGAGGTACGACTGGAACGCGTCCTGCGTCTTCGTGAAGAAGCCGATCGCCGTAAGCACCGCGCCGACCAGGCCCATCACCACGGCGGTGGACTTGAGGCGAGTGAGGCCGGGGCCGATCAACTCGGTAATTTGTGTCTGGAGGTCGGCTCTATCCATTGCCGTGGCTCTCTCCTGTCGCGGGCGCGCCGGCCGGGGCGCTCCCTTCCGGGCTTCCGCCGGTTGCGGGGGCTGCCTCGTGCGCTCCCGCGGGGTTTTCATGGGTGGCCGGTGCGGCGCCCTCGCCTGCCGGAGAGGTGGGGGTCATCGTGCCGCCGTGGCGCGGGACGCCCAACTCGCGGGCTCGAACTCGCTCCACAAGCCACTGATCCTGCGCCGGCGTCTCCTTGCGGGCGGCCTGCAGCGCGCGGATGTAGGCGACGATAGCCCAGCGGTCGTTTGGCGCCACGCGGTCCGCATACGGATACATGATGCCATACCCGTAGGTGATTACTTCGTAGAAGTGGCCCACGGGCGCCTCGCGGAGGCGCTTGAGGGCGTAATCCGGCGGGTGCGGGAAGCCGCGCTTGGCTACCACGCCCGCACCGTTGCCGAGCAGGCCGTGGCACGGCGAGCAGTAGACGTTGTATCGCTCCTGCCCGCGCTCCAGGATCGCCTTGGTCACCGGCTGCGGAAACGTGGTGGTGAGCTTGTTGTCCGCCGTGCGGGCCGTTTGCGGAACGAGGTCGCCCTGCGCCACGGTACCCACGGGAATCTGCCGGCGTGCGCCGACGCCGCCCAGTCCCTGGCCCGGCTCATACGGCTTCAAGCGGGATTCGTTCCACATGCTAAGCGCCTGGAACTCGCCCTTACGGGTGCAGCCGGCCTGGGAAAAGGCAAAAGTAAAAAGTAAACAGGCAAAGGCCGCGTTGCGGAGGCCGTACCGAGCTTTTACTTTCAACTTTTTACTTCTTACTTGCTCGCTCATGGTCGTCATTTCTTCAGCTCGACCTCAGAGACGCGGCTGGCGCCGAGCCCTTCCAGGAAACGGCGGGTCTCTTCCAGGTCAAACTGCGGGTCCTTCGCCTCGATGCAGAGGAAAAAGCGGTCGCTCGTCGCCCGGTCGAAGTTCGGCGCGTCGAATACGGGATGGTACGGCTGCGGCAGCCCGTTGATGGCGAACATCCCGAAGATTCCGGTTAGCGCGGACAGCAGTACCGTCAGCTCAAACGTGATCGGGAGATACATCGGCCACGGGAATCCGGGGCGCCCGCCGATGTTCATCGGGTAGTCGTACCTCAGGAGGAAGTAAAGCCCGAAGAAGGCCATCAGCCCGCCGAAGATCCCGGCTACCAACATCATGGACGGAACGTACATGTCCTTGAAGCCGAGCGACTCGGGAAGGCCTTCTACCGGAAGCGGGGTGTAGGCGTCTATCTTCCGGTAGCCTTCTTCATACACCTCGTTCGCGGCGTGGACGATCTCGTGCGCATCCTCGAACTCCGCAATGAGACCGTACACGTGCCGCTGTCCGGCGGAGGGGTTGAGGGTTTCCGCATGTGGGGTGCTGTTTGCCATGCGATTATCTCCCGTGTCCCGGTTGGAGCTCGTGCTCCGCCAGTCCCGCGCTGTGACCCTGATGCAGGATCAGCTCTCGCATTTCGGCGATGGAGATGACCGGCAGGAAGCGGCAGAACAGCAGGAAGAGCAAGGTGAAGAAGCCCATCGTGCCGATGTAGATCATCCAGTCCACGATAGTCGGGGCATAGTTCGCCCACATGTCCGGCAGGTGCTGGTAGCTCAAGCTGGTTACGATGATGACGAACCGCTCCAGCCACATCCCCACGCTCACCACCAGGGCTACAAAGAAGAGCCATGGAATATTGGTGCGCGCCTTCTTCCACCAGAGTGTCTGTGGGATGATGCCGTTGCAGAGAATGAGCGACCAGTATGACCAGCCGTAGTGGCCGAACATCCGGTTATCGAACGTCATGTACTTCTCGTACGGGTTCGCGCTGTACCACCCGAAGAACACTTCCGTGAGGTAGCCGTAGAACACGATGAGGCCCGTGGCGAGCATGACTTTCGCCATGTTCTCCAGGTGCTTCATCGTGATCAGATCGCGCAGGTTGCAGAGCGCCCGCAGCGGGATGGCCAGGATGAGCGTCATCGCGAAGCCGGCAAACACGGCGCCCGCCACGAAGTAGGGCGGGAAGATCGTGGAGTGCCAGCCCGGCACGATGCCGAAGGCGAAGTCGTAGCTCACGATGGTGTGCACCGAAAGCACGAGCGGGGTGCTGAGGCCGGCCAGCAGGAGGTAAAGCTGCATGTAGCGGCGCCAGTGCAGTGCCGAGCCGCGCCACCCGAGCGACGCGATGCCGTAGGCGACCTTCGCGAAGCGGTTGGTCGACCGGTCCCGGAGCGTGGCCAGGTCGGGCACCAGCCCCACGAACCAGAACAGGATGGAGACGGTCATGTAGGTGGAGATGGCGAACACGTCCCACATGAGCGGGCTGCGGAACTGCGGCCAGAGCCCCATGCTGTTCGGAAGCGGGAACATCCAGTAGGCGTACTGGTGCCGGCCGATGTGCATCAGCGGGTAAACCCCTGCCTGCATAACGGCGAAGATGGTCATCGCTTCCGCAAAGCGGTTGATCGAGGTCCGCCAGTTCTGGTGGAGGAGCAGCAGGATCGCGGAAATCAGCGTTCCGGCGTGCCCGATTCCGATCCACCAGACGAAGTTGATGATCCCGAAGGCCCAGGCGACGGTGTTGTTGTTGCCCCAGAGCCCCACGCCGAACAGCAGCGTCAGGAGGATGCCGAGCGCCATCATCCCAGCCACGCCCGCCGCAAAAAGACAGGCCAGCAGCCACTTCGGATCGATCTTATCCGTGAGGGCTAGGTCACTAATCTTCTTCGTGACGGACTCGTACGTATGGCCCGGCGTGATGATCTCGAACGTTTCTTCTCTACTAAGCGCTTCGTCCATCGTTAATGCTCCGCTTCCGACGCGCCGTGAGCGGCCGCGGTACCGGCGAGCGCCGGGTTCGGGTTACGCAGCCGGGCCAGGTAGGAGGTACGTGGCCGGGTGTTGAGCTCCGTGAGGAGCGTGTAGTTCAGCGGGAGGAGCTTGAGCTGCCGGACCGCGCTGCCCTTGCCGTCGTTGCTCTTCGTGTCGCGCGTGTCGCCGAAGATGATCGCGTCCGTGGGGCACACCTGCTGGCAGGCGGTGACCACGTCTCCGTCGCGGATCGGCCGGTCTTCCTTCTCGGCCTCGATGCGGGCCATGTTCACGCGCTGGACGCAGTAGGTGCATTTTTCCATCACGCCGCGGCTGCGGACGGTCACGTCCGGGTTGCGCATCAGCTCGATGGACGGACTCTTCTGGTCCGAGTACTGCAGGTAGTTGAACCGCCGCACCTTGTAGGGGCAGTTGTTCTCACAGTAGCGGGTGCCGATGCACCGGTTGTAGGTCATCTCGTTGATGCCTTCCGGGCTATGGCTTGTCGCTTCCACCGGGCAGACCGGCTCGCAGGGCGCCTTCTCGCAGTGCATACACGGAACGGGCTGGAAGACGGGGTCCTGCGGGTCGTCCTCGGTACCGGTGTAGTAGGTGGTCAACCGGATCCAGTGCATCTCGCGGTTGTTCAGCACCTGGTCCTTGCCCACCGTGGAGATGTTGTTCTCCGCCTGGCAGGCCAGCACGCACGCGTTGCAGCCGGTGCACGCATTCAGGTCGATGACCATTCCCCACGCCGGCACGGGAACGCCGGTGGTTGGGCCGACCACGTCGCGGTGGTCGCGATGCGGCGCACCCGCGATCACCCCGGTGGTTCCATCCATCTGCGGACGCGCGTCGTGGGATTCGGCTCCGTGTTCCCCGCCGCCTTCGCCGTGCGCAACGGAGTTGTCTATCGGCCCGGTATCGGAGGGCCACATCGGCTTGTAGAGCGACTGCTCCTCGTCCGCGGTGTGCTCGTCGCCCATGAAGTGCGGATGATTCGGCTCCGCGGTCGCCGCTTCGATGGTGCCGTGCTTCACCAGCTCGCGGCCTTCCATGTAGAAGTGCATCTGCGCGCTGGCCAGCTCGTAGGAGCCGCTGGCTTTGGAGACCTGGGCGCCGCCGCCGTACCACGGTTGGTCCGAAGTGCGGATGGCGTAGGCGTTGAAACCGAGCTTCTCGCCGACCTGCCCGGCCCGCTGCCGGCCGTAGCCGAGGTGGACGGTGATGGTATCGGCGGGCTGGCCGGGCATGACGTAGGCGGGCAGCGTGAGCCGGCGGTTCTGGTAGACCACCTCCACGTTATCCCGGTTCTTCACCCCGAGCTTCTTGGCCGTGGCGGGACTGAGGAGCGCCGCGTTGTCCCAGGTGAGCTGGGAGATCGGCTTCGGCAGCTCCTGGAGCCAGCCGTTGTTCGCCCAGCGCCCGTCACCGATGGTGGGGTCCGGCCGGAACGAGATCTCCATGCCGCCCGCTGCCGGGGCCGCGGGGGCCGGGATGGCGGGTACCGCGGGCGCGGCGCTCGCTGTGGCCGTGTTGGGCAGCACGCCCTTCACCAGCGCCTGGCGCCAGGCCTGCTCGAATCCGCCACCGAGCTTCGTCTTCCAGTATTCCCGGACGATCTCATAGCCCGGACGATCGCCGCCGCCCAGCAGCAGGGCGAACAGCTCTACCGCGGAGTGTGTGCTGTAGAGCGGGGTGATGATCGGCTGAATGATGCTGGGCGTGCCGTCGTGGGCGAGGATGTCGCCCCAGGCTTCCAGGTAGTGCGATTCCGGGATGAACCACTGGCAGTGCTCGGCGGTCTCGTCTTCGTAGAGGCCGAAGTTGACCGAAACGATGCCCTTGCCGGTCTGGTTGCTGCTCTCGGCTGCCTGCTTCAGCGCGCCGGCGAAGTCGATGTCGGCCGGAGCGGAGTAGGCGGGGTTGACGCCCAGGACCAGCAGCAACTGCACTTTGTTGCCGCGGATGTCGTCCGTGAGCTGCTGAAGCGTCGTCTCCTGGCCCGCGAACCGCGCGATCCCGGAAGCACGGTAGGTTACCGTCTTGCCGATGTTGCCGAGCGAAGCGTTGATGGCATGCGCCAGCGCTTGCACCGCGGGAGACTGATAGCGGCCCGGCACCACGACGGAACGCCCGGCGGCGCCGCGGAGGTCGTCGACCACCGCGGTGATCCACTGCTGCGATACTCCGGCCGGAAGTGAACCCCCACCAGCATTCGCCACCCCGAGCTGCCCGGCGATGGCGCGGGCGATGGCTTCCACCTCGCTCGGCTTCACCGGCAGGCGGTGGTCCGCGTTGGCGCCGGTAATGGTGGGCGTGCTCTCGATGGCGTAGAGGCGGTTCATCGACTCGCCGGTCACCTTGCGGTGCTGCTTCTTGTGCGGCAGCGCGGCATCGTGAGAGCGGCGGCGATCCATGAACTCGCGGGCGTAGGCAATGCTGCCCGGCTCTTCGTGTAGGAAGTCCGCGTCCAGCGACAGGATGCGGTCCGCGGCGCTGAAGTCGTAGAGCGGCTCCGCGATCACCGAGCCGGGAGTGCCCAGCTCCGGATTAGCCGGCTCGTGGAGGCAGATCCGCGCGGCGGGGAAGCGCTTCAGGAATTGGGCCATTTGCGCGGCCAGCGTGGGCGAGGTGAAGCCGCCGGTAATGATCCGGATGCCCGCTCCCCCACTCGCCCGCAGCGAGGTGAGGCGCGCCGAAATGTCACCGCCGAACGCTTCCCACGTGCTCGGGCCGCCCAGGAAGCGCACCGACTGGGCGCGGTCCGGATCGTACAGCCCCAGCAGGGAGGCCTGCGCGAAGATGTTGGTGGCGCCGAGGCTGGCCGGATGGACCGGGTTGCCCTCCAGCTTTACCGGCCGGCCCATGTGGCTTTCCGCCAATACGCCCAGGCCGTACCCGTTATGCGGGAACGCCGTGGCGAAATAGAGCGGCTTGCCGGGGACCAGCACTTCCGGCTGCTCCACGTAGGGCACGATCTTTTCCGGAGGTTGGTAAGCGCAGCCGCCTACCCCCGCCAGGGCCAGGGTGGCGCCCATGAGGCGCATGAAGTTCCGGCGGTCCAGCGGCAGCATGTCCCGCGGCGCCTGCACCGGGAACTCCCGCTCCAGGTAGTGCTGGAACTCGGCCGTGTTCGCCAGCTCATCGAGGCTGCGCCAGTACTGCTGGCCGCGCGCCTGGGAGAGCCGCTTGCGGACGGAGTCCAGATCCAGATTCGGTCGCCGCACCGTGCCGATTTGTACCAGGGGTACAAAGTCGGCGGTGGCTTGACTCCCGTTTTGCTTTTGATCTTCCATTCTCGAGCCCCGATCAGGCCCCGCTAGCTTCCGGGCGGCCGATACGGCGTGTTCCGGCGGAAGTGGGGGCGAATATCGCTCGCTGCCTGCTGGTGCAGGGCAAATCTACTAGTGGTGACACGTAGAGCAAGAGCTCAACTGCAGCTCGCTCAACACGTGGTACTTCTGGATCAGCTCTTTACCCAGCGTTTCCTGGTCGCCTTCCGGCTTCCACGCGAGGTTGTACACCTTGTCCCGTGGCCGAATGAACTTCTGCGGGTTGCGGTGACAATCCAGGCACCACCCCATGCTCAGCTCATTCTCCTTCCACGTGATCGGCATCTCGTCTACGCGGCCGTGGCAGCTCACGCAGGAGACACCCTTGCGCACGTGGATGCTGTGGTTGAAGTAAGCGAAGTCCGGCAGGTCATGCACGCGCGTCCACTGGATCGGCTTGTTGCTGCGGTAGCTCTCCTGGATCGGACGGATGAGCGGGCTCTCCTTCCAGATCTGGGAGTGGCAGGTCATACAGACCTCCGTAGCCGGCATGCCGGCGCTGTTCGACTTGTCTACCGAGGAATGGCAGTAACGGCAGTCGATTCCATCGTCCGTGACGTGGTGCTTGTGGCTGAACTGGATCGGCTGCTCCAGCGGAACGTGCCGGTCGATTCCATAGGTCATGTTGAAGGCGTAGCCGGCGACCCCGAGGAGGGGCACCAGCACCGCCACCGCCACGATGCTAAGTTTGGAGATGACGTTGGTGCTCGGATGGAAGATCTGAGCCATTACCGTGCCCTTTCAGCACCAGTACCACTTCGAACCACTAGTTATTCCTCTAGAGTCCGCGCGTTCCGTCCACGGCCATCGCCAGGAACAGTAACGCCAGGTAAACCATCGAATACTTGAATAGCGACCGGGCCAACGGGCGGTCCGGCTGCTGGTAAAGCTTCATGCTCCGGAACAGCAGCATGCCGTTCAGGAGGATTGCGGCGGCGATGTAGAACCACCCCACCACCGCGTGCCCGTCGCGTCCCTGCAGCATCAGCGGCGCGGCGGAGATCGCCGCGGTGAGCACTGCATAGTAGGCTATCTGCACCACGGTGGCCCGTTCCCCCTGCACAACCGGGAGCATCGGGACGCCCGCACGCGCATAATCGTCTTTGATCAGGATTGCCAGTGCCCAGAAGTGCACCGGAGTCCAGAGAAAGATGATTCCGAACAGGACCCACGCCAGCGGGCTGAGGTCGTTAGTGACGGCCGCCCAACCGACAAGCGGGGGAAAGGCGCCTGCCGCCCCACCAATCACTATGTTGGCCCACGTGCGCCGCTTCAGCAGCAGCGTATAGATCACCACGTAAAAGGCGAGCCCCGCCAGCGCGAGCATCGCGCAGAGCAGGTTGGCCGCGCCCCACAGCAGGATGAACGACCCCACCATCAGCGCGAAGGCGAACCGGAGCGCCGCCCGGGCGGGAATCGCTTCGGTTACGGTCGGCCGGTCGGCGGTGCGACCCATCGCGAGGTCGAGGTCGCGCTCCAGCACCATATTGATGGCGTTGGCCGCGCCCGCCGCCATGTAGAGCCCGATGGCAACGGCGAGGTAGAGCAGGAAGCTGGGCGCGGCGCCGCCGTTGTTGCGGGCCGCGACCGGCATCGCCGTGAGCGCCGTGAACAGGAGCAGGCTGATAACGCGCGGCTTGGTGAGCGCGACGTATTCTTTCCACGCGGCTTTACCAACGCCGCGATCCGCCCTGGGACCCAGCGTGGACAGCTCGATCTGCGGCACGCCTTCCGCCAGCGCGGAGACGGTGAGCAGGAGCTGCGCCACCCAGAAGAGATCGGCCAGGGCGAGGTGGATCAACTGCATCCAGATCGGCGCGAGCATCGCCAGGTTCAGCAGGCCCGCCCCCATCTGCGCCACGAACACCATGATTACGAACCGCCCATGACGGCGCACGTCGTCCGAGGGCCGGAGCTGCATCGCCAGCGCGGCGACGAGCAGCACGAGCAGACCCACGCTGCATGCGATGAGCGGGTGATAAGGGCGGACGCTCTGGAGGAAGGAAGCCGAGGGGGAGAAATCTTGCCGGAGCCCTTCATTCAGGCTGGCGGCGGGGAAAAGGGTGTCGCCGAGCGCGGTGATGGCGCCGCTGACGCCGAGCGCAAGGGTGGCGGCGAGACAGAGGAACAGCGCCCAGACCATCGTTCCCTGCCCGCGGAACCGCAGCGATTTCCCGCCGCTGCCCCACCAGGCAGCCAGCGTGATGGCGCCGAGCAGCAAAAACGTGTTGAGCAGGTGGACCGACATCCAGATGGCCCGCTGCATCGACTGGTCTTGCCCCACCAACTGGCTGAGCACCAGGTGGCGGCCGATCCACGCCTCGACCACGGTGAAGGCGAGCACACCAACCGAGACCACGCGCACCCGGTGGTCCTTCGCCCAGCCGCGGAAGGCCCAGATGACGAGCGCGAGGACCAGGAGCCCGAAAACCGCCGTGGAGAATCGGTGGCCGAACTCCACAATCGTTTTGAGCTGGCTCGCGTCAGGGATCAGCTCACCCTGGCAGCTCGGCCAGTGCTGGCCACAGCCGTCCCCGGAGCGGCTGGCACGCACGAACGCGCCGCCGACGATGACGGCGACGGTGTAGGCCAGTAGGCCCCAGGCGTATTGATGAAACCGGAACTTGCCCATCGGAGTACTACTTCGATCCTGCTGAGCGGTCTGGTTGGACCTGGCGTGCTTCGAAACCAGCAGCCGCACCCTGCGGAAAGTTGATGCCAATCGCCCCGTAACCGTTGAAGATTCCGGGCGTTACCCATAGAGAGGGCCGGCCACCCCTGCGGAGCTTGCCGGCCTGTGAGCCGTGTATCGCGTTCCCCCACCGCGTGATGGGAAGCACCCGACAGAGCAGAAGATCCGGTTGCTCTCCCAGCGAACCGACGACTTCTGGACAGGATACCGGAAAAGGCACCGTTTGTGCTGTTTCCCGTGAAGCCCGACCCGGCTGGAACCCCTCTCCAGCGCACCAACTGTTTATATCACAGCGCCCCACGGGTTTTTGTGCCGCGGAGTGATGGGGTTCATGAGACCTAACCCCCCAACCCCCTTCCCTCGCAGGGAAGGGGGAGCCTGCTGGTCGGATAGCTTGCGGGCATTCGAACGTCTGTAGTCATTCCGTGCCCCGCTATCCTGGAGCGAAGCGAAGGATCGCGCCTTCGCCCGAAGGGACTTTCGGAAAGGGAAATCGGCGCACGGATGCAGTTGCTTGGGGCATTACCCGAGCAAAGGAGTCGCCGCTTGGGTTGGCTGAACGTACCGGCGCCTATCAACCGTTGGCGATGCAGCCATTCGAAGGAGGTATGTGAAAGTCTCCGAGAAGCGCCTGGCGGTGGTGGTGATCGGCGGGCCGAATGGTGCAGGAAAGAGTACCACCGCCAGCCTTCTACTGCCCGAGGGATTGGGGATCCGGCAGTTCGTAAATGCGGAAGCCATCGTAGCCGGGCTATCGGCGTTTTCACCGGAATCCGTGACAATGGAGGCCGGGCGGATCATGCTGCGGCGCCTGCGGGAGTTGGGGGATACCCGGAACGACTTCGCGTACGAAACTACCCTTTCCGCACGTATGTTCGCGCCGTTCTTACGAGAGTTGATGGCAGAGGGCTACGAGATCCACCTTATCTACATCTGGCTACGGGAGCCGGCGTTGGCGGTGGAGCGTGTGGCAAGACGCGTAGAGAGTGGAGGTCACTTCGTGCCGGATGAAACGGTAAGGCGACGCTACCAGCGCGGGGCTACAAACTTTCAAGAGCTCTACCGCCCCCTCGCCGACTCCTGGTTGTTATGTGATAATTCGTCTAGCGCTCTGCGATTTGTGGCGAGCGGCGTGCATGAACCCGTGGACCGGCTTTTCGACCGAGAGGCTTACAATGAGTTCGAACGCATTGCCGTGCCAGCTTGAACCGCCGGTGGGGCAGGATGAACAGCCTGCCTTTTTCACTCCCAAAGCACTGGACGCGATGCAGCGCGCCGTTTCCGAGGCAGTGTCCCAACACCATCGCCTGGGACAGCCGGTCGCTATCTGGCAAGACGGCCGGGTGGTGCAACTGTTTCCCGATGGTTCGGTCCAACCGGTCGAGCCCGCTTCCGCTTTGACGCACTTCGTGTCGGAGTAGTTAGTGGAGCCATTCTGATGGACACAGACTTCGAACGGGAGCAACGCTGGTGGGACGCAAAGGCCGCTCGCGAGGAGGCGGACACCGCTGATGAAGCCGTTAACCGCACCCTCCGCTGGCGCGAGATAGACCGCCGGCTGGACGGTGTCCGGACCGTTCTGGACGTCGGCGGGGGTACTGGAGCTTTCTCCCTTCCGCTCACTCGACGCGGCTTCGTGGTGACCCACCTCGACCTCTCCGAGGCCATGTTACGGCTGGCACGGGAGAAGGCGGGCGACTTGGACGGCCTCACGCTGGTGCACGGCAATGCGGCGGATCTCTCGTGTTTTGGAGACCAGTCCTTCGACCTCGTACTCAACCTGGATGGCGCGATCTCCTTTTGCGGCGCTCGGGCAGAGCAGGCGCTGCGGGAAACGTGCCGGGTAGCTCGACAACGAGTCATCGTCGCCGTGGCGCACCGGGCGTGGATGGTGCCGATCACTGTTAGTGGTAGTCTGAAGTCCACCGGGAGGCTCCTCCCGGCCGTCGAGACTATGGCCCGCACCGGTAGCTGGCATCAGGACCAGTTTCCAGAGAACTCGCTGCTAAGCCGCGGCTGCACCCAAGACTATCTGGGACCTCTGCGCGCGTTCTTACCTACTGAGCTCCGGCTCGCACTGGAGGCCGAGGGTTTTGTGGTAGAGCGGTGCGGCGGTCTCGGGAGCCTGGCGAATTTCTGCGGGCCGGAAGCGCTGTCGGTGGCGCAGGGGGATCCGATCTTGTGGGA
>Ga0255338_1003628_pt1 | contig 18016 bp, 25 predicted proteins | sample MeOH1_35cm_T4_19_FD_203715 | JGI IMG/M metagenome (GOLD analysis project Ga0255338, IMG submission 203715) | Sandy soil microbial communities from University of British Columbia, Vancouver, Canada - MeOH1_35cm_T4_195 | ecosystem: Engineered > Artificial ecosystem > Sand microcosm > Unclassified ...
AAAAGGGAACTTGGCGGGAGAAAGGGTCAGTGCGTGTCGTGCGCCTGGCCGAGGTACACGAGCGCGAGCATCATGAACACGAACGCCTGCAGCGTGATGATCAGGATGTGGAAGATGGCCCAGGCCGTGCCGGCGATGATGTGGCCGATCGCCAGGCCGATGCCGGTGGCCGACAGCGACCAGGCGCCGCCCATCAGCGCGATCAGCAGGAAGATCAGTTCGCCGGCGTACATGTTGCCGAACAACCGCATGCCGTGCGAGACGGTCTTGGCGATGAATTCGATGATCTGCATGCCGAAGTTGAACGGCCACAGCAGCGGGTGAGCGCCGAAGGGCGCGGTGAACAGCTCGTGGATCCAGCCGCCCAGGCCCTTGATCTTGACGTTGTAGATCAGGCAGACGATCAGCACGCCGACGGAAAGGCCCATCGTCATCGAGAGATCGGCGGTGGGCACGACGCGCATGTAGGCATGGTGCGGATCGTGGCCGGCGGCGCCGTAGATCTTCTCCCAGATGAAGGGGAGCAGGTCCACCGGCAGCAGGTCCATGGCATTCATCAGGAAGATCCACACGAACACGACGAGGGCCAGCGGCGCGACCAGCTTGCGGCTCTGCGCGTTGTGCACGATGCCCTTGGCCTGGGTGTCGACCATTTCCACCAGGATTTCGACCGCGGCCTGGAAGCGGCCCGGCACGCCCGACGTGGCCTTGCGCGCGGCCAGCCAGAGCAGCCAGCAGCCCAGCATGCCCATGGCGATGGCCCAGAAGATCGAATCCAGGTTGAAGACGGAGAAGTCGACGACGTTCGTCGCCTTCTGGTTCTGCAGGTGGGTCAGGTGGTGAACGATGTATTCACCAGCGGTCGGTCCGTTTTCAGCAGCCATGTTTCATCAAGCTCAAAGTTTTGCGTTCGCCGGCCGCTTCTTCGGCGCGTACGCCAAAGCGACCCAGTAGACCTTCATCGTCAGCACCAACCCGACCAGCAATGCCGGCCAGCTCAGGTCTGCCACCAGCCTCGGGGCGGCCGCCATGAGGGCGATCGACGAGGCAATCTTGACCATCTCCCACAACATGAACCCGACCGCCGCGGTGCCCGCGTTCAGGGAGGAAAAACGCCCGGTGAGGCCCCGCGCAAAAATGGCCGCGGGGATCACCACGGCCAGCGCGCCGTATCCGGCGGACCACCCAACGTTCTGCTTCCCTGTGAGCGCCCAGGCGGCCAAAGCCACCACGAGCCCCACGACAGCCTGCCCCGCCACCACCCACCAGGGGGAAACCGGGGGGTTTTCTTCGCGCAGCCGGCGCGCCTCTTCGGCGGTCAGCGGCTTGAAAGGGGTCTCTTCCTCCGTCAATTCAGGCAACGGGGCGATTGTTTTCATTGGATCGAAGCCCCACTTTAGTGCCCTGAATTCTCACAAAGCCCCTGATTATAAGTAGAAACCCCTGTGGTTCCGACAATGCCCCTGCAACGCTGGGCTTTGGTGCGATGTCAAAGCACCTTTGCGGCCAACAGCACAATGGGCAATCGTCACAATCACACCCCATGAACAATCCCCAACTGCCCGACCTGCCCTGCTACCTCAACGGCGAATTCACCAGCTTGCGCGAGGCCAAGGTCAGCGTGATGGACCGCGGCTTCATCTTCGGCGACGGCGTCTACGAGGTCGTTCCGGTGTACGCCGGCAAGCCTTTCCGTTTCCCGGAGCACATGGCGCGGCTGGACCGCAGCCTGGGCGAGTTGCGCATCGACAACCCCATGACCCACGACGAGTGGCGAGCGCTGGCGGACCGCCTGATCGCCGCCTATGCCGGCAAGCTGGGCAAGGCACCCGGGGACACCGACCAGCTGGTCTACCTGCAGGTCACCCGCGGCGTGGCCATGCGCGACCATGTCATGCCCGCGGGCATCACGCCCACTGTGTTTGCGACCAGCAACAAGATCAGCCCGCCGTCGCCGGCCGACCGCGCCGAGGGCGTGGCGTGCGTGAGCGCCGATGATTTCCGCTGGAAGAAGGCGCACATCAAGAGCCTGAGCCTCGCCGGGTCGGTGCTGTCGCGCCAGATCAGCGCCGATGTGGGCGCGGCGGAAACCGTGATGTTCCGCGACGGCTTTCTCAGCGAGGGCGCCGCCGCCAACGTGTGGGTCGTCAAGAGCGGCGCCGTCATCGGCGCGCCGAAGGACAACCTGGTGCTCGAGGGCATCCGCTACGGCCTGCTCGAGGAGCTTTGCCGCACCGAAGGCATCCCGTTCGAGCTGCGCCGAATTTCGCGCGATGAAGTGTTCGGCGCGGACGAGCTGCTGCTTTCGAACGCGACCAAGGAAGTGCTGCCGGTCGCGCGGCTCGACGGCAAGTCCATTGGAAACGGCCGGCCTGGCCCCATCTACCGGAAGTTGTACGCCGCCTACCAGCTCGCCAAACAGAACGCCTGACGCATGCCCGCTCCCACGCCCAGCCCCTCGCCCGATTCCGTTGCCGAATCGCTGATCAAGTACCCCTCGCGCTTCCCGATCAAGGTCATGGGCGCGAAGGTGGACGGCTTCGTCGGAGCCATCACGTCCATTGCCGCCCAGTTCGACCCGCAATTCGATGCCGGCACCGTGGAACTGCGCGACAGCAAGGCCGGCAACTATCTCGGCATCACCATCACCGTCAACGCGACCAGCCGTGAGCAGCTCGACGAGCTGTACCGCACGCTGTCCACGCACCCGATGGTCAAGATCGTGCTGTAGTGCTGGAAGCGGCCGTCCTCGGGCGGGTTGCGTACCTGCCGACCTACGATGCGATGCAGGCCTTCACGGCCACGCGGGGGGAGTCCACCCCCGACGAACTCTGGCTGTGCGAGCACCCGCCCGTGTTCACGCAAGGGCTGGCAGGTCGTCCGGACCATGTGCTCGATCCGGGCTCGATCCCGGTGGTGGCCACCAACCGGGGCGGCCAGGTGACGTACCACGGGCCCGGCCAGGTCGTGGCGTATCCGCTGTTGGACCTTCGCCGCGCCGGTTATTTCGTCAAGGAATACGTATACCGGCTCGAGGAGGCGGTGATCCGCAGCCTCGCCCACTACGGCGTGACGGGCCATCGGGTTGCCGGCGCCCCAGGGATCTACGTGCGGCTGGACGATCCGTTTTCGCATGCGCGCCTGCCCCCACCCCCGCCCTCCCCCAGAGGGGATGGAGGCCAATTTGAGGGCCTGGGCAAGATCGCGGCGCTGGGCATCAAGGTCAGCCGCCACTGCAGCTATCACGGCGTCGCCCTGAACGTGGCCATGGACCTGGAACCCTTCACGCGCATCAACCCCTGCGGCTATGCCGGGCTGGAGACCGTGGACCTTTCTACAATCGGGGTATCTACCACCTGGGACGAGGCCGCGCAGGTGCTGGGCGGCAGGCTCGGCGCGCTCCTCGCCCCCTAGAAAGATTCCATGGCATCGAACGAAGTCGTGCGCGAGGCGCAGACGGTCGAAAACTACCAGGCCGGCGCGAAGCAGAAGGCGGCAGCCAAGCTGTCGCGCATCCCCGTCAAGGTGGAGCGGGCCGAAGTCCTGAAGAAGCCGGAGTGGATCCGCGTCAAGGCCGGCTCGCCCAGCACCCGCTTCTACGAGATCAAGCAGATCCTGCGCGAAAGCAACCTGCACACGGTCTGCGAGGAGGCTTCCTGCCCCAACATCGGCGAGTGCTTCGGCAAGGGCACGGCCACGTTCATGATCATGGGCGACAAGTGCACCCGGCGCTGCCCGTTCTGCGACGTGGGCCATGGCCGCCCCGACCCGCTGGACGCTCATGAACCGCGCAACCTCGCGCAGACCATCGCCCGCCTGAAGCTCAAGTACGTGGTGATCACGTCCGTCGACCGTGACGACCTGCGCGACGGCGGCGCGCAGCACTTCGTGGACTGCATCCGCGCCACGCGCGAGCTCTCGCCCGGCACCACCATCGAAGTGCTGGTGCCGGACTTCCGCGGCCGTGACGACCGCGCCCTGGAAATCCTCAAGGCCGCGCCGCCGGACGTGATGAACCACAACCTGGAAACGATCCCGCGCCTGTACAAGGAGGCGCGGCCCGGCTCCGATTACGCCTTCAGCCTGAACCTGCTGAAGAAATTCAAGGCCCTCCATCCCGGGGTGCCGACCAAGAGCGGCCTGATGGTGGGCCTGGGCGAGACCGACGAGGAAATCCTGCAGGTCATGCGCGACATGCGCGAGCACGGCATCGACATGCTGACCATCGGGCAGTACCTGGCGCCCTCCACCTCGCACCTGCCGGTCCGCCGGTACGTGCACCCGGACACATTCAGGATGTTCGAGGCGAAGGCGAAGGAGATGGGGTTCTCGCACGCCGCCGTCGGCGCGATGGTGCGCAGCTCGTACCACGCCGACCAGCAGGCGCACGCCGCGGGCGTCGCCAACACCTGAAGTGAAAGCCCACCCCCGAAGCGCCTGCTGCGCCTCGGCCTCAAGGGGGCGCCGCCTGCGGCCCGGCAAAGCCGGTTCCGCGGTGGCCGCCGCCTAGCGACGACCCGGGGGCCCCAACTGCCTAGTTTGCATGCCAACGTTTACGCGCTCGGGGCGATTGCGTTGTGGGCCACGCTGGCCTCGCTCGGCGTCGCGCTGCGCCACGTCCCCCCTTTCCTGCTCACCGGCCTGGCGCTGGTGATCGGCAGCGTGCCGGCCTGGCCGCTGCTGCGTCACTGGCGCGTGCCCGCATCGACGCTGGCGCTGGGCGTGTACGGCCTGTTCGGCTACCACTTCCTGCTGTTCATTGCGTTGCGCAACGCGCCGCCGGTGGAGGCCAACCTCGTCAACTACCTCTGGCCGTTGCTGATCGTGGTGCTGGCCCCGGTGGTCCTGCCCGGCCTGCGCCTGCGTGCCGCCCACGCGGTGGCCGCGATCGCGGGGTTCGCCGGCGCCGCCATTGCAATCCTGGGGGCTGCGGGCGATGCCGGCGCTGCCGGCTGGTCCTGGGGTTATGCGCCGGCGCTGGGCTCGGCCCTTATCTGGGCCAGCTACTCGCTGCTCACGCGCCGCGTCCAGCCGTTTTCGACCGCGGCGATCGGCCTGTTCGGCCTGGTATCGGGGCTGTTGTCGTTGCTGTGCCATGGGCTGCTGGAGCCGGCCGTCACGTTGCGCTCCATCGATTGGGTGCTCATCGCCGCCATGGGCCTCGGCCCCCTGGGCGCGGCGTTCTTCCTGTGGGATCGCGCGCTCAAGCGGGGCGATCCGCGGCAGATCGGCATCCTCAGCTACGCCACGCCGCTGGCGTCCACGGTGCTCTTGATGTTCGTCAGCGACAGGCCGTTCACCGCAAGCATCGCGCTCGCGGCGCTGCTCATCATCAGTGCTGCCGTGCTGGGCACGCGCGCGCGCGAAGCCTGACTCGCCGCAGCGTCGCGCCCGGGCACCTGCGCCGCGCAGGCGACTCACGCTCAAGCCTCCACTGTGCAGCGACGCAGGCACGACGTCCCGGCCTGAGTCAGCCCGCCAGGAAAGCCGCCGGGTCCTCGGCGTCGAGCAGCTGCCGCGCCCACGGCACCAGCCGCGCCGTGTCGGCTCGCAACACCTCCTGCTTGACGGCCAGGATCTGCGCCGGATGCATGGAAAAGCTGCGCAATCCGAGCCCCAGCAGCAGCCGGGTGAGGGTGGTGTCCCCCGCCATCTCGCCGCACACGCTCACGCCCTTGCCCTGGGCATCGCATTCGGCGATGGTTTCCGCGACCAGGCGCAGCACCGCCGGATGCAGCGGGTCGTAGAGGTGGGCGACGGATTCGTCGGCGCGGTCGATGGCCAGCGTGTACTGGATCAGGTCGTTCGTGCCGATCGACAGGAAGTCGAAGTACTTCAGGAAGATCTTCAGCGTCAAAGCGGCGGCAGGAATCTCGATCATCGCGCCGAGCCTGATCGGGCCGTAGGCGACGCCCCGGTTGTCGAGTTCGGCGCGCGCGAAATCGATCAGCGACACGGTCTGCCGGATTTCGCTGGCATGCGCGAGCATCGGGATCAGCATGTTGACCTGGCCGTGCGCGGCCGCGCGGAGGATGGCGCGCAGCTGGGTGAGGAACATCGCGGGATCCGCCAGGCTCCAGCGGATCGCGCGCAGGCCCAGCGCGGGGTTGAGGTGGGCCTCGTCGCGCATGGAGTCGTCCAGCGGCTTGTCGGCGCCCACATCCACCGTGCGGATCGTGACCGGCAGTCCCTCCATGCCTTCGACGGCTTTGCGATAGGCCAGGTACTGCTCTTGCTCGTCGGGCAGGTTGCCGCGCCGGCCCATGAAGAGGAACTCGCTGCGGAACAGCCCGACCCCGACGGCGCCCGCCTTCAACGCGGCCGGCGCGTCCTCCGGCAACTCGATGTTGGCGAGCAGCTCGATCTTCTTGCCGTCCAGGGTCACGGCCGGCGTGTGGCGAAGGCGCGAGAGCCGGCCGCGTTCGAGCTCGCCCTGGCGCTGCTTGAACCCGTACTCGGCCAGGATGATCGGCGACGGGTCGACGATCATCACGCCGGCATCGCCGTCGATGATGACCCAGTCGTCCTGGCGCACCAGGTTGCTGGAACTGCGCGCACCGACGACGGCCGGAATGTCCATGCTTCGCGCGACGATGGCGGTATGCGAGTTGCGGCCTCCGACGTCCGTCACGAAGCCCGCGAACACGCTCTGCTTGAACTGCAGCATGTCCGCCGGCGACAGGTCGTGCGCGATCATCACCAGCGGCACGTCCATCCCGTCGTCCAGCAGCAGGTCCTGCTGGGTCTTGCGGCGCGAGGCCGTGGGCGGGGCCACGGGCGAGGCGACGCCCTTCATGTAGCGCAGGATGCGCTCGGCGACCTGCTCCAGGTCGGCCTTGCGGCCGCGCAGGTAGTCGTCCTCCATGTCGTCGAACTGCCGCGAGATCACCTCCAGCTGGGTGGTGAGTGCCCACTCGGCGTTATAGAGCCGGTCGCTGATCCAGTGCTTCACGCCGCCGATCAGCTCCTCGTCCTGCAACAGCATGAGGTGCACGTCCAGCAGCGCGGACAGCTCGTGCGGCGCCTCCTTCGGGCCCATCACGGCGATGGTCTGTTGCAGGCGCTGGATCTCCTCCACCACGGCGTCGCGGCCGGCGCGCACGCGCGCGATCTCGTCCTCGATCTGGAGCGGCTCGATGAAGTAATGCGCGACATCGACCCGGCTCGACGCCATCAGGACGGCGCGCCCGATGGCGATGCCGCGGGCGACGGCGAGACCGTGGACGGAGAAGGTCATGGTTTCGCCGCCCGGCCGCCCGAAGGCGAAACGCGGCCCCCTCGGGGGGCAGGCAGCGACACGAAGTGCGCGACCGTGGGGGCCATTTATTCCCCCTCTCCAAATTTGTCGGCGATCAACACCAGGATCGCATCCACCGCCTCCTGCTCCCGCTCGCCGGTCGCCTCGATCGCCACTTCGCTGCCGATGCCGGCGGCCAGCATCATGACGCCCATGATGCTCTTGGCGTTGACGCGCCGCTCGCCCCGGCTGATGTAGATGTCGCAGGGGAAGCTGCCGGCCAGCTTGGTCAGCTTGGCCGAAGCGCGGGCATGCAGGCCCAGCTTATTGTTGATGGTCGTTGTTGTCCGGATCATGGTTCCTTCGCGCCTGGTTCTGCGGCGCCGTGATCGCCACCTGCATCACGCCCTGCGTGCCGCCCACGACGGCCCGCGAGACCAGGGCCTCCAGCGGCTCGTGACGGTAGCTGACGCTGCGCAGCAGCATCGGCAGGTTCACGCCGGTGATGAGGCGGGACTTCACGCCATCCACCAGCTTCTGGGCCACGTTGCTCGGCGTCGCGCCGAAGATGTCGGTCAACACCAGCACACCCTTCACCTGGGGCGCCCCCGACAGCTGCTCCATCGAGATGCGTGCGGTGGCCAGGGTCTCTTCCGGCGGCAGGTTGGGCTGCACATCGATCGCCGCCAGGTGGGCGCCGCAGTCCGGGAAGACGTGCAGGGCACACTCCCGCAAGGCGTGGGCGAGCGGTGCGTGGGCGATGATCAGGATCGCGTTCATTGGGGGGAATTATCCTTTGCAAGCATGAAGTGCCCGTAGGACATAACGCAACACCCCAGGAAAACGGACATCGCCGCCCGGAACGACCCCACCTCCCCCAGCCCGGCCGCGGCAAAAGCGTCCACGAGCAGGCCGATGCCCCACTGGATCACGAATACGCCGGCAAAGATGACAAGGTTGTAGGCCGAGAGCGCCCGGCCGGCCAGGGCCGGCGGAAACACCATGCCGACCGCCGGTTGGGCCAGCGACACGAACGTGCAGCTGATGCAGAACAGCGCCCAGGACCACGCCCCTGCCGCCGGCCCCGCGATGACGATTGCAGCGAGCACGAAGAAGCTGAGCGGCAGGCCCCGGGCGATGAGGCGTTCCGTGGTCAGGCCCTTGCGGGTGAGCCAGGGCGTGGCCATGCCCCAGCTCCAGAACGTGCACAACATGCTGATGTTGATGACGAACAGGCCGGCGGCAGCCTCCAGGGGCGCGTAGCCGGACACGCGGACCATCCAGGGGCCGGCCCACAGCGTCTGCATCGCGATCATCCCGCCGTAGATGAAAAACCCGACCGGCGCCATGCGGCGAAAGTAGGGGTGGCGCCATACTTGCGCGTAGCCCTTGGGCGCGGCCTCGGCGGCCGAGGGCGCGCTGTCCCAGCGCGGCACCGTCCAGGCGATCACGGCCATCGACACCGCGATGAGCGCCGCCAGGCCCCAGAACAGCGGCCGCCACCCCGTCACCGGCATCAGCCACTGCACCGGCAGCGTGGAGGCGAGCATGCCGAACGAGCCGGTCATCAGCATCCATGAATTGGCGCGCAGCTGGGCCGTGGGCGTGAACCAGCGGCGAAAGCCGGTGAGCGGCGCCATCAGGCAGGCGCTGACGCCGACGCCGCACAGCACCCGGGCGGCCAGCAGCCCCGAAAAACTGGTCGCCATCGAAAAGGCCACGCAGCCGGCCACCGCGACCAGCAGGAAACTGAGGATCACCTTCTTGGGCCCGTGGCGGTCCAGCCAGGTCCCCAGTGGCAGCTGGGTGGCCGCGAAGCCGAAGAAATAGCCGCCCGCCAGCAGGCCGAGATCACGCGCGTGGAGCGCGAACTCCTGAGTCAACGTGGGAGCGAGGGTCGCCGTGACGGCGCGCAGCAGCGCGGAGAAAAAGTACGCGAACGCGAAGGACAGGAACACCACGATCGCGTTGCGGGCGGCAAGCAGGGTCATGGGAAACCGAGCCCGGCAAAGAAGCTCGACGCCTGCTCGGGCTTGAGCTGTCCCGCGTAGATCACGGCCTGGAACACGTGGCTGCCATGCGCGAAGTACGCGGCGTGGCTTTCAACCGTGCTGCCGTCGGCCCGCTGGCCGCTGGCGACCACTTGCAGCGATTGCGGCAATGCCAATGCGCCGTGCGGCAGGAAGGGTGTCTCCTGCGCGGCTGCGCTGCGCAGGTTCGCCAGCGTCGCGGCCTTCCACTGCGCGAGCGCCTCTCCCAGCCGGGCGGGGTCGCCGACGTCCGCGAACAGCACGGCGAAAGTGGCCCCACCGGCCTCGCAGCTCAGCGCCGTGAGCCTCACCTGGCGGCCGGCCATCGGCACCTCGCGCGCGGCCGTGTCGGGCTTGCACGGCATCATCGCGGTGAGGGACGTGGATTCGACGCGGACCTCGCGCCAGTTGAAGGTGGGGCTGCAGGCGGCGACCAGGCCTGCGCCCAGCAGGGCCATCGCGGCCAGGGGTCGGAACATGGGGGGATTATCCTTTCAGCCGACAATGCAGCTCCCATGACATCACTTTCCGGAATCCGCATCCTCGACCTCTCCCGTGTCCTGGCCGGCCCCTGGTGCACCCAGACCCTGGCCGACCTGGGTGCCGACGTCATCAAGATCGAAAGGCCCGGCAGCGGCGACGACACGCGCGGCTGGGGCCCGCCCTTCCTCAAAGACGCCAGCGGGCACGACACGGCGGAAGCCGCGTATTACCTGGGCACCAACCGCAACAAGCGCTCGGTCACCTGCGACATCGCCCAGCCCGCCGGCCAGACCCTGATCCGGGAGCTGGTGCAGCTGTGCGACGTGTTCGTGGAGAACTTCAAGGTCGGCGACATGGCCCGCTACGGCCTGGACGCGGCCTCGCTGCTGGCCATCAACCCCCGCCTCGTCTATTGCAGCGTGACCGGCTTCGGCCAGACCGGGCCCTACCGGGAGCGCGCGGGCTATGACTACGCGATCCAGGGCATGGGCGGCCTGATGAGCATCACCGGCGAGCGCGACGACAGCGGCGGCGGGCCGCAGAAGGTCGGCGTCGCGGTGGCCGACCTCTTCACCGGCATGTACGCGACCGTCGCCATCCTCGCCGCGTTACGCCATGCCGAGCGCACGGGCTGCGGCCAGCACATCGACATGGCATTGCTGGACACGCAAGTCGCCATGCTGGCCAATCTCGGCGCGAACTACCTGGTCAGCGGGAAGGCGCCCGGCCGGGCCGGCAACGCGCACCAGAACATCGTGCCCTACCAGGTGTTCGAGGTCGCGCCCGCCGCGGATGGCCACAAGGACCACCTGATCCTTGCGGTGGGCAACGACGGCCAGTACGTGAAGTTCTGCGACGTCGCGGGTTGCCCGCAGCTGGCCACGGACCCGCGTTTTGCCAAGAACCAGGATCGCGTGCGCAACCGCGCCGAGCTCGTCCCCGCGCTGGAAACCATCATGAAGACGCGCACCAAGGCCCAGTGGCTGTCGGCGCTCGAGGCGGCCAAGGTGCCGTGCGGGGCGATCAACAACATCGCCGAGGTGTTCGCCGACCCGCAGGTCAACCATCGGGGCATGGTCACGCAGTGGGAGCATCCGCTGCAACCCTCGCTGCGGCTGGTGTCCAGCCCCATCAAACTGAGCGAAACACCGGTACGCACGGAGATGCCGCCACCGCTGCTGGGCCAGCACACGGAGCAGGTGTTGCGCGAACTGCTCGATTGCAGCGATGATCGGCTGGCGCAACTGCGAAACGGGAAGGTGATCTGAATGGCCAACTTCGTCCTCGTTCATGGCGCCTGGCACGGCGGGTGGTGCTGGCGCCGCGTGGTTCAGGCGCTGGCGGCCGCGGGGCATCGCGCCCATGCGGTGACGCTGACCGGCGTGGGCGAGCGCGCCCACCTGATGTCGCCGGCCATCACTCTGGAGACGCACATCACGGACGTATCCAACGCCATCGAGGCGGAAGAAGTGGACGACGTGGTGCTGGCAGTGCACTCGTACGCCGGCATGATCGGCACGGCGGTCGCCGACCGGATGCGCGGCCGACTGCGCCACCTCGTGTACGTCGACGCCGTCGTGCCGAAGCCAGGCGAGAGCTGGAGCAGCACGCAGCCCGTGGCGACGCGCGAGGCCCGCCTCGCGGCCGCGCAGGCATCGCCCGACTACAGCTTCCCGCCCCCGGATCCTTCGGTCTACGGGCTTGCGGGCGCCGACCACGAATGGGCGAAACGCCGGCAAACGCCGCATCCGGGCCACACGTACGCGGCGGCACTGGAGTTCGATGTGAAACGCGTGGCGGCGGTACCGCGCACGTTCGTGAGCTGCACCCGGCCCGCGCTCGCCACGATCGACGCGATCCGCCCGCGCATGGCGGATCCGCTGTTCTGGGACGGCGCATGGCAAGGCGGCGGCGGCGCGCGGGTGGTCGAACTGGAGACGGGACACGACCCGATGATTTCCGCCCCGCAGGACCTCGCGCGAATCCTGCTGGCGTGCGCCGCCTGACGCAGCGGGCTATTTCAAGGCGCCGAAGACCTTCTTGAGGATCGCGCTGCCGCTTCCGACGGGGTCCTGCCGGAGCTTCTTTTCCTCCTCGCCGATCACGAAATAGAGACCGTCGAGGGTCTTGCGCGTCACGTACTGCTCGATCGTGGCGTCTTCCTTCTTGACCAGGCCCATGCCGGACGCCTTGCCGGCGACGCGGTTGTACTTCTCGGCCAGGCCGACTCTTTCGGTCGCTTTCGTCACGACCGGCAGGAACCGGGTGGCGAGGGGCGTTCGTGTCTTGTCCGCGAAGAAGGTGGTGACCGATGTCTCTCCTCCGGTGAGGATGTTTTTCGCATCGGTCACCGTCATGCCCTTCACCGCATTCACGAGCAGTTGCCTGGCCAGCGGCACGGCCGCCTCCGCGGCCCGGTTCATCGCGACTTCGAGTTCCTCGATCTGCTTGCCCCGTCCCATGGCCCGCAGGAACTTCGCCGCATCGGCGAGGAACCCCGGCAACGGAATTCGAACTTTCGGGTTGGCCAGGAATCCATCCGGTTTGCCGAGCAGGTCGACCGCCGCCACCGCGCCGCGCTCGAGTGCGGTCTTGAGCCCTTGCGAGGCCTCCGCGTTGCTGATGTCGGCGATGCCCGCCGCTTCGGCTTCGCGCAGCACGGCCATGGCGGCCAGGCCCAGCGCGGATATGGCTGAAGAACTAAACTGGCGGCGATCCATGGAAGTGCCTTCGAGATGAAACGAGTGTTGTATGTTGCCGCAGCCGCGGCCCTGGTTGCAATCGGAGTTGCCTTATTTGCGGGTACGGGCCGCTCGGCGGCACCGCCATCCACCTTTGTGCTGCTCGACGGCTCGAGCAGGACGACCGCCGACCTCAAGGGCCGGGTGACGCTGGTCAACTTCTGGGCGACGAGCTGCACCATCTGCGTGGCGGAAATGCCCAGGATCATCGCCACCCACGACAAATACCGGGCCCGGGGCTACGACACCATGGCCGTTGCCATGAGCTACGACCCGCCCAGCTCTGTCGTGAGCTTCGCGCAGACCCGCAAGCTGCCGTTCCAGGTGGCCATCGACAACACCGGCGCCATCGCCAGGGCCTGGGGCGACGTGCAACTGACGCCGACCACTTACGTGGTGAACAAGCGCGGCGAGATCGTCAAGCGCTACCTGGGCGAGCCGAACTTCGCCGACCTTCACCGGCTGATCGAGAAGCTGCTGGCCGAAGCTTAGAGGGGCACCAGGGCCCCATCCACAAGCACAAAGCCCGGCGACGCCCGGGCTTTGCTTTCTCCTCAGTCTTTCCGGAACGCGTCGTGGCAGCCCTTGCAGGTGCTGGCGGTGGGCCCGAAAGCCGTCTTCAGCGTTTCGAGATTGTTGGTCTTGGCAGCGGCCAGGAGCTTGCCCGATTCGCCGACCAGCTTCTCGGAGTGCTCCTTGAACTTGGCCTGCTCTGCCCAGATTTCCGGCTTGGCGCGTGAAGGCGTCACCTTGTCCGTGCCGGGGCCGAAACCGGCCCAGGGCAATTTCGCCATCTCGGCGAAAATTTCCGCGTTCTCGGCGGCTGCTTTGGCATCGTAAGGAACGCGGCCATTGACCATCGCGCCGATCCGGCTGAAATGCTGCCCCATCACGAAAAGGGAGCCCTGGCGGTACTTCACCGCATCTTCGGGCTTGGCAAACTGCGCCGAGGCAGGCACGGCCAGCGCCAATGCGGCGGCTGCGACGGAAAACGAGGCGGCAAAATTCATGGAATTCCTTTTCTAGGTTGGTAAAAATACACGGAGCCCGTCGTGCTGAGTGCATTTCAAAAAAAAAGTTCGCGGCGGAACTTGGGGTACAGGGAATTCACTAATCCCCGAGACACCGGGCGGATCAGCCAGGTTGGGAGGAATTTCTGATGTCGAAGAGAGTGCGCATTTGGGACTTGCCCACGCGCTTGTTCCACTGGGCCCTGGTCGCCTGCCTGGTGGGACTCGCGATGACCGGCTATCGCGGCGGCGCGGCGATGGATTGGCACGCCCGGCTTGGCTACGCCGTTCTCACCCTGCTGCTGTTCCGGATCGCCTGGGGATTCATGGGCGGGCGCTGGTCCCGGTTTGCATCTTTCGTCTATTCACCTCGCACCCTGATCCGCTATTTGAAGGGCACGCCCCACCCTGACCATCTGGTGGGCCACAGCCCGCTGGGCGCGGCCTCCGTATTCGCCATGCTGGCCGTGTTGCTGGCGCAAGTCATGACCGGGCTCGTCGGCGATGACGAAATTTCGTTCACCGGCCCGCTCAACCGTTTCGTCGCCGGCAGCCAGGGACTTGCGGCCACCTGGTACCACAAGCGTGTCGGCCAATGGATCCTCCTGGGCCTGGTGGTCCTGCACATCGCCGCCGTGCTCTTCTACCTCTGGAAAAAGAAGGACAACCTCGTCCAGCCCATGCTGCGGGGCGACAAGACCTTGCGCCATGCCGTGGCGCCCTCGCGCGACGACGCGGCTTCGCGGCTGGCTGCTCTGGCGGTGCTCGCAGCCTGCGCCGGCGCGGTAACCGGGTTGGTCAAGCTCGGCGGCTGATGCCTCGGGTGCAGCCGGCGGCCTGGGACGCTAAACTGGCAGGCCCCGACCATCCGTATCCATCGCGCGTGCAGACGCAACCGCTACCCCAAGTCCGGATTGCCGCCGTTGCCGACGGCCAGCCGCTGGCCCCCGTTCGCGAGATCTTCCGTGAGTACGCGGCCGGCCTCGGCGTCGACCTGTGCTTCCAGCAGTTCGACGAGGAGCTGGCCGGCCTGCCCGGCGATTACAGCTCGCCCCGCGGCGCGCTGCTGCTCGCCACCGTGGACGGCGAGCTGGCCGGGTGCTGCGCACTTCGGCCGCTGGACACCGCCGATTACCCCAACGCATCCGAGATGAAGCGCCTGTACGTGCGCAAGCCTTTCCGCGGCCTCGGACTGGGCCGCCAGCTCGTCGAGGCGACGCTGGATGCCGCACGGCAGGCGGGTTACGCCTGCGTGCTGCTGGACACGCTGGACGACATGGAGGCGGCGCGCACGCTGTACGAGGGCCTGGGATTCGAGGAGATCCCGCCGTACTATCACAACCCCATCCCGGGTGCGCACTACCTCAAAGCTTCGCTGAAGTGATCGGTCTTGCCGCGCCTGCGCGGACAATTGCGCGAAGCGCTTGTCATGCGCAGGCAGGACGCCCCGTGCCGGCGCACGGAACGCCCTTCAGCCCTTGGCCTGGGCCAAGAGCGTCGAAGCGTCGCTCACCTCGAACTTGCCGGGCGCTTCGACGTTGAGCGCCGCGACCTTGCCGTCCTTGACGAGCATCGAATAGCGGGCGCTGCGCACGCCCATGCCCTTGGCCGTGAGGTCGACCGTCAGTCCGGTCGCCTTGGCAAAATCGGCGCTGCCGTCGCCCAGCATGCGGATCTTGCCGCCGGTCTTCTGGTCGCGGGCCCAGGCACCCATCACGAACGCATCGTTCACGCTCACGCACCAGATTTCGTCCACGCCGGCTTTCTTGAATTCTTCCGCCGCTTGGACGAAGCCGGGCACATGCTTGGCCGAGCAGGTCGGGGTGAACGCGCCGGGCAGCGCGAAGACCGCGATGGTCTTGCCCGCCGCGGCCTCGGCCACTTTCACCGGGTTGGGCCCGATGCTGCAACCCTCGCCTTCGACTTCGGAATATTCGTGCAGGGTGACATTGGGAAGCGGGTCGCCGACTCTGATCATTTGAGGATCTCCAAAAAAGAAACGACCCACATTGTGGGCCGTTTTTCTCATGCCTGCAGGGCAGGCGGGTATCAGACCTCGACGGCCTTCTCGACCAGGCGGGTCGCAACCCAGTTCTTGGTCTTGGAGATCGGGCGGCTCTCGGTGATCTCGATCACGTCGCCCGTGTGGAACTCGCCCTTTTCGTCGTGGGCGTGGTACTTGCTGGACTTGGCAACGATCTTGCCGTACAGCTCGTGCTTGACGCGGCGCTCCACCAGGACCGTGACGGTCTTGGTGCGCTTGTCGCTCACAACCTTGCCGATCAAGGTGCGCTTCAGCGAAGTCTTGGCTTCAGTCATGTGTGCTCCTTACTTAGCCGACTCAGCCTGCTTTTGGGCAAGGATGGTCTTGGCGCGGGCGATGTCGCGGCGCGTGATGCGCAGCGTGCCGGTGTTGGTCAACTGTTGCGTGGCCTTCTGCATGCGCAGGCCGAAGTGGGCTTTCTGGAGCTCCTTGACCTCGTTTTGCAGGGCGGCAACGTCTTTCTGGCGCAGTTCAGCAGCTTTCATTTTTTCATCACTCCTGAATTACGCGCCGATCATGCGGCTGACGAACGTCGTGCGCAGCGGCAGCTTGGCGGCAGCCAGGCGGAACGCTTCTCGCGCGAGCTCTTCGCTCACGCCGACGATCTCGAACACGACTTTTCCGGGCTGGATTTCGGCGACGTAGTACTCGGGGTTGCCCTTGCCGTTACCCATCCGCACTTCGGCGGGCTTGTGGGAGATCGGCTTGTCGGGGAACACACGGATCCAGATGCGGCCGCCGCGCTTCACATGGCGGGAAATCGCACGGCGTGCGGCTTCGATCTGGCGGGCCGTCAGGCGGCCACGGTCCGTGCACTTCAGGCCGAAGTCACCGAATGCCACCGAGTTGCCCCGGGTGGCGATGCCGGTGTTGCGGCCCTTCTGCTCTTTGCGGTATTTGCGGCGAGCGGGTTGCAGCATGTTTACTCTCCTTTACCGTCGGTGGGCGGGGTGCCTGCCGGCGCGGCTTTGCGGACGCGCTTAACGGTAGATTTCGGTGCTTCGGCACCTGGCGTTGCTTCGGCGGGCTTGTCGCTGCCGTCAGCCGGCGCAACGTTGCCCGCACCCGCTGCGGGACGGCGGGGACCGCCACGGCGGTCACCGGTGGGACGGTCACCCGGGCGGGCGTCGCGGCGCGGGCCACGCGGGCCGCGGCGCTCTTCGCCCTCGGGGCGCGGCGTGCTGTCCAGCGTGGGCGCGTCGTTGCGGCCGAGGGTATCGCCCTTGTAGACCCACACCTTGACGCCGATGACGCCGTAGGTGGTCTTGGCTTCGGAGAAGCCGTAGTCGATGTCGGCGCGCAGCGTATGGAGCGGCACGCGGCCTTCGCGGTACCACTCGGTGCGCGCGATCTCGATGCCGTTCAGGCGGCCGGCGGACATGATCTTGATGCCCTGGGCGCCCAGGCGCATCGCGTTCTGCATGGCGCGCTTCATCGCGCGGCGGAACATGATGCGCTTTTCGAGCTGCTGGGTGATCGAGTCGGCGATCAGCTGGGCATCGATCTCGGGCTTGCGCACTTCCTCGATGTTCACCGCCACCGGCACGCCCAGGCGCTTGCCGAGCTCTTTCTTCAGCGCCTCGATATCCTCGCCCTTCTTGCCGATCACCACGCCGGGACGCGCCGAGAAGATGGTGATGCGTGCGCTCTTGGCGGGACGCTCGATCAGGACGCGCGATACCGCGGCGTTCTTGAGCTTGACTTTCAGGTACTCGCGCACCTTGATGTCCTCGCCCAGCATGCCGGCGAAGTCACGGTTGCTGGCGTACCAGCGGCTGGCCCAGTTGCGGCTGACCGAAAGACGGAAGCCGGTAGGATGGATTTTTTGTCCCATGGTGTCCTGAGCCTTTAGTTGCCAACGGTCAAGTACACGTGGCACGTGGGCTTGACGATGCGGTTGCCGCGGCCTTTGGCGCGCGCGGTGAAACGCTTGAGCGAAGCGCCCTGCTCGACGTAGATGGTCTTGACCTTCAGCTCGTCGATGTCGGCGCCGTCGTTGTGTTCGGCGTTGGCGATGGCGGACTCCAGGACCTTCCGCACGATTCCCGCAGCTTTTTTCTGCGTGAAGTTCAGGATGTTCAGGGCTTGGTCGACCTTCTTGCCGCGGATCAGGTCGGCGACCAGGCGGCCCTTGTCGACCGAGAGGCGCACGCCGCGGAGGACTGCACGTGTTTCAGACATGGTTCACCTTCACTTCTTCTGGACTTTTTTGTCCGCCGGGTGACCCTTGAAGGTGCGCGTCAGGGCGAATTCGCCCAGCTTGTGGCCCACCATCTGGTCGGTGATATAGACCGGGACGTGCTGCTTGCCGTTGTGCACGGCGATCGTGAGCCCGATGAACTCGGGCAGGATCATGGAGCGGCGCGACCAGGTCTTGATCGGTTTCTTGTCCTTGGTGGTCACGGCCTTGTCGGCCTTGGCCACCAGGTGGTGGTCAACAAACGGACCCTTTTTGAGAGAGCGAGTCATTT
>Ga0255338_1003629_pt1 | contig 18014 bp, 12 predicted proteins | sample MeOH1_35cm_T4_19_FD_203715 | JGI IMG/M metagenome (GOLD analysis project Ga0255338, IMG submission 203715) | Sandy soil microbial communities from University of British Columbia, Vancouver, Canada - MeOH1_35cm_T4_195 | ecosystem: Engineered > Artificial ecosystem > Sand microcosm > Unclassified ...
TGGTTGGAATCGCTAACGGTCGACTGCGTGGACTCGGGACACAACTCGGCGGGCAAGCCGGACCCTCTGGAGGCAACGTCCCGGTTACGCAGCGGAGCGGAGAGCGCCGCAACCACCACGGCGACCATCGCGACCAGGCCCACCAACCGCAGCCAGGCCTCGCGTTGGAGTTGGGCGCGGCGCACCAGCAGCAGGATCGCGAAGACCACAATCCCCGCCAGCAGCGAGTAGAGGCCGCCTCGCGAGCCCGTGGCGGTGAGCGCGGCGGCCAGACTCGCCGAAACGAGCCCCATCGCCAGCGCCCAGCTCGATGGTTTGAACGCCTCTGGCCGCCGTAGAGAGGTGGCGAGCGTCAAGAACAGCGCCGGGACCAGGTAGCCCGCCAGGAAGTTGGGATTGGTGAAACGCCCGAAGGCCCGCCAGTTTGTATCACCCTGCTTCAGGTGCTCCAGGTACTCCCGCAACGCCAGCCCCGCCGCAATGAGCGCGCCGCCGAGGACCGCGCTCAGCAGCCACAGCCCGCGTCCGGAGCGAACGAGATCCGCTGCCAGCCAGAAGAGCGCGGCATACGACGAATAGAGGATAGCCTGCGTGACGGTCGCACCCAGGTTCGCCGACCAGAAGAAGGAAACACCGGCCAGCACCGAAAAGGCCAGCGCCAGCCAGCCGCCCGCCGGAGCCCGGAAGGGAGGCGCGCCCGGCGCCAGCACTCGCACCAGGAGGGAGATCCAGATCAGCAGGGAGAGTACGAGCGGCGGGAGCGCGTCCTGGAAACCCGCCACCAGAGGCGCCAGCGCCACTGCTCCCAGTAAGGGCACCGCGGCCCAAACGGGATAGGTGTCGTTACCTCCCGCTACCGACCTTTGAGCCGAGCCTTCCACTTGATTCCCTCGTTTCTCGCCAGGGTCAGCAATGCCCGCACCGTTAACCCCGCGCCCAACAGAAGCTTCCCGGCCGCATTCTTTCCAAACGCCGAGTTACGGGAGAAGAATCGGTAGGCACTCTGGTGGTGCATCACGATCATCCGCTTCGGGCGCCGGTCGCTGCTGCGCCCCACCTCGTGCAGCACCGCTGGAGTGGGGGTGTAGTGGACCTCCCACCCGGCTTCGTGTGCCCGGTAAGACCAGTCCACGTCCTCGAAATACATGAAATACCCGTCGTCCAGCCCGCCGATCTGGTCGATCATGTCACGGCGGGCCAGCAGGCAAGCGCCGGAGAGCCAATCCACCTCGCGAGCCGTTTCATGGTCCCACTCGCGCATCAGGTAGTCGCCGGTGAAGCGGCCCTTCGGCTCAAAGCGCTCCAGGGGCGTGTGCCGGAAGATCCCCGCGGCCAGCGTGGGGAAGCGGCGGCAGGAGTACTGGAGCGTGCCGTCCGGGTTCAACAGCTTCGGCCCGATCAATCCCGCGCGCGGGTGGGCATCCGCGTACCGGATCAGCTCCGTCAGCCAGCCCGGGGCCACCACCGTATCGGAGTTCAGCAGCAGGAAGTAGCGCCCTGTTGCGTGCCGGTACGCCACGTTGTTCCCGCCGGCGAAGCCCAGGTTCGGCGCCTGCCGCACCAGCCGCGCTTCTGGAAACTCCGCCTCCACCATCTCCGGGCTGCCGTCCAGCGACTGCTGGTCCACCACGATCACCTCCCAGGTGACCCCTTCGGACGGGAAGCTACGCAGCGGGCGGCCCGCCTTCTCCCACGCCTTCAAGACGTCGGGATCCTGCGGCCGGAACAGCGACGCCAGGCAACGCCGCAGATAGCCCTTCGCATTCCAGCTAAGGATTGCGATGGAGACATCGACGGGACGCGGCGGGCTCTCACTCATGGGCACCTCAGTATAGCACGCGCCCAACTGGTAAGCGCCCGGGGGAGGGCAGGGCAGCGGAACCGCATATCCTGTATACGGCAACCAGCTCCTTCCGGGTTCACCAAACCTCTGGCGCCCCAAGCCCTCAATCGCGGGCAACTCAAGCGTAACCCGGGAGCTCCTCCTCTGGCGGTTCGCCGCAGGAGAGACCTTAACCCCCGAACGCACCTTTCTCCGGCGATCCCCGTTAATATAGCAGGGGCGGGTTCCGCTCCTGGGTATAGAGAACACACATGGCACCCTGGCAAAACCGACGGACACCCTGGCTACTTGCAGCGCTCAGTATACTGCTGCTGTTGTGCGGAGCCCCTTTCAGCTCGCCGGCCCGCGCGGTCACGCTGGACGAAGCGGCTCGCGCCCTCCGCAAAGGTGACCGCGTCTACGACTTCGCCCGCGTACTCTCGCCCAGCGATCAGCAGCGCCTCCAAGACCACCTGGAAGCACTGGAGCAGAAGGGCCTGGCCCAAGGCGCAATCGTCATCGCCGATCGCCTCGAAGGCGTTACGATCCAACAGTTCGCCCTGGGGCTGGGGGAGCGTTGGAAAGTGGGCCGCGCCGATTCCGATAACGGTTTCGTTATGGCCGTCTCCATTCAGGATCGCAAGTGGTGGCTGGAAGTGGGTAGGGATCTGCAAGGTGCGATCCCCGACTCAGTGGCGACACGCCTGATGCGAGACAACGTGGTCTCCACCTTCCGCCAGGGTCAATATGGAGCAGGTCTGGATCAAGCCCTTACTGCGTTGGACCAGCGACTGGAGCAGTCCGGGGGGGTGGAATCATTGCCCACCCGCCCTGAAGCGCCGCGTCCCTCCCCGACCATGGTCCTTGTCACATTTCTCTTGGGAGCCGGCACGGTAGCGGTGGCATTTGCTTCCTGGCCCCGTGGCTCGGTGATCGGCCGGGATCCCTGGAGAATGGCAGGCATTGGGCTGGGCTTTGGTACTCTGGCGTGTGCGACACTGGGCGTACTCCAGGTTCCGGGAGGCGGCTTTGGGTTGATTTTGGTGGGGCTACTTCCGGCCGCTTGGGCTACGTTGCGCTTGTTGGAGGGCTCCTGGATTCCGGTGGCTCTGAATGACGCCACCCGTACCAGCACCGCGGTTACCCGAGTTTACTGGGCCGTAGTGGGCGTGGGTACCGTCGTCTGGATGCTCACGGCGGCCTCCGGGTTGATCCTACCGTTCCTGCTTCTTGCCATCCCGCTCGGCTTTGCGTTGAAAGGATACTTCCTGCGCTCACCACGCGCTTGTCCCGAATGCCATGGCGCGCTGCGCTGGCTGCCGGAAGCGGAGGAGCCGCAGTTCCTGAAGGAGGATGAAAACCTGGAGCAGCGATTAGGCAGTGTGGATTACGACATCTGGCGCTGCCAGAAGTGCCAGCGTAGCGCCGTGTTTCCACATCTGAAGCTCTTTACCCCTTATCAGGAGTGCCCTCGCTGCCACCGGCGTACGCTAACGACCCGTACGGTATTGGACGCGGAACCGACGGCCTGGCAAGACGGTTGGGCTAGTGACGTTACGGAATGCAAGAACCCGAAGTGCGGTTACCACGACAGCACTCGCCAGCGCCGAGTAGAGCGAGGCGGGTACCGCGACGATGGCTTCGGCGGCGTGATCATTATCCCCCCGATCGTGGGGGGGTGGGGTGGGCACGGCGGTGGTTGGAGCGGCGGCGACTCGGGTGGCGGTGGCGGTGGCGGATTTGACGTAGGTGATTTTGGGGGCGGCGGCGGCTTCGACGGGGGCGGGGGCGGCGGCGACTGGTAGCGCCGGGGTAAAGCAACGATGCAGCAACAGCAGATCGAGACCGAAGCACAGGAGCGCGGCTACACCCCGGATGAATACCGGGAGGTGGTTCGGCGGGCGCAGCGTATCCGCGCCGATCAGGAAGGGCGTCTCTCTCGCGAAGCACTCGCCGAGAGTGCGGCGGAGGTGGGCATCCGGGAGGAGGATCTCCGCGCGGCAGAACTGCAGATCCAACAGGAGCGAGCGCTCCAGGCCCAGACCCGTCGCACGCGCACGATCGCAGCGGTCGTCACGGCCGTCATTCTCGCGCTCACGCTGCTCTTTAGTTACAGCGCTCTCAGCGGGAGCCGGCTTGCCGCGGAGCAGGCTCGGGCTAACTTGCAGAGCACGCTGCAGCGCCGCGCGGACCTGATCCCGCAGCTCGTACCGCTGGTGCGGGAGAGCGCGGACAATCAGCAGAAGCTGATGGGGGAGGTCAACTCGCTGGCGGAGCGGCTTCGCTCGAATGACGTCAACGCGCAGCTCGAAGCGAATGACACGTTCCGCGAGCTACTTCCCAAGATCGCGGGGAACTCCACGGGGGCATACCAGGATCTCATGGCGGAGGTCTCCGGTTCCGAGAACCGGATCAACGTGGCGCGGACCCGGTATAACGAGGCGGTCACGAATTACAATCGCACGGCACACGGCTTCCCCACCGGGCTGGTCCGCCCCATCCTCGGCTTTCCCGGCTCGATGCCCCTCTTCGAAGCGAAGGGCAAGAACCTGGAGCAACCGCCGGTGATCCCGCCGCGATAGTCAATCCAAGCGTCAGGCGTAGAGCCTCAAGGTGGGTGGCAGGCCGCTCCCTTAAGGCTCAATGCCTGACGCTTCCCTATGCCTCCACTTCTTCGGGGTCGGGAGAGTTCAGGTCCGGCTCGGTGCGCTTGGCGCGGCGACGAGAGCGGGGGCGCAGGTCTTCCAGGCGCCACAGCACGTCTTCCAGGTTCGGGAAGAAGATTACGCCGTCGTCCGCGGGCAGCTCCGTCTCGCTGACCACCCAGATCGGCACGTTCTGCTCCAGCCGCTGCGGACGGGTAAGCGCGTGCACCAGCCCGATGGCCGGCTGCGTCTCCCCGGTATCGCGCACGTCCAGGACGATGACCGGCGGCCGCTCTTCCAGCAGCTTCAGCAAGGTGCCGGCGAGGCGTCGAACCGCACGGCCATGCATGCGGCCGCGGCATTCAATTACCGGCAGGCCCATCGGGCGGCCTACGCGCTGGCGGTAGGGTTGGGTCTCCACCGGACGCGGCACGTCCAGGTCGAGATCCAGCTGTCCGAGGCTAGGGAACTCGCCGGTGGAGAGGTGCTCTTCCCAGCGGGTGCGCTTCGCTACCTGCACCGCCCGGCCGATGCCGCTAATCGCGATCTCGTCCATCGGCCGCAGCTCGGCGTAATCGCGGAGCACGTGCGGGATGAGGAAGCGGCCCGTGGTATCGTCCACGGGGCACTCGACCGCGGAGGAGAGGTAGTAGCCCCGGAACAGCACGCTGTGCTCGTAGCGGTTGACCAGCGAGTCCCACTGCGGAGCGGAAAGTGCGAGGAGGCATTGGCCGGGAGCGCGCGTTAATACGAACGGCGCCCCAAGCTGGCTACGGAACTGAGCCGGCATCACCACGCGGCCCTTTCGATCCATTCCGTAGATGTAGGTCCCGGACAACAAGTCGTTTGCCCTCACAGGTCCAGGTGCGACCGCGTGCATCGAGTGACCACCTTTAACACGCCCCAGAACGGGGCTCGACACCTGAAGATGAAACCGGTTGATCGTTGCGTCAGCCGGTAAGCGCTGCCTCCAGCTCCCCTCATGCTTTCACGTCGGCCGAATCAGCCCCTCCCCTGCAGCCTTCCCGACCACCCTGGTTGGTCGTGGAGACAGCGGAGAATCGCTGATTCGAGTCTACCCCATGCATGCAAGTCGGCCGAATCGGTTATTTCAAAACACCGCCGCCCCATATTTGACACTTTTTGACACCAGCGCTCGCCAGGGGCGGTGAGGCGCTCTTCAACTATCGTCGGCGTTTGGGCGAAAAGGCTAGACGCTGTTTACTGGAGACAGACCGGCCAGCCACGCTTCTACTTACTCGCCACATCGGCGTTCTCGGGGCGGCCGGTAGGCCAGGTGAGGTTTGCGACCGACGCAAAGATCTGCCGGACTTCGGCGAGCAACTCTTCGTCCAGCGGCTCTTCGATCCACGCGGCGTTCTGTTGAAGGTTTTCCGGGCTCGCGGTGCCGACCAGCGTGGTTGCGATCGCTTCGTTCGCCGTGGAGAACTGGAGGGCGAGGCGGGAGAGATCCGCGCCCCGGGAGCGGCAGTACTCCGCGGCCCGCACGCAAGCAGCTTTCAACTCCGCAGGGGCCGGGTGCCACGCGGGAGCGCCGCGGTGGGTGAGCAGACCCATGGAGAGGGGCGAGGCGCTGATGATGCCGATCTCTTTCGCCTGGAGGTCCGGAATCAGGCCCGCGAGGGCCGGATCGTTGAGGGAGTAGCGGCAGTAGGAGAGGATGGTGTCGACTTCCGCTCGCTCCAGCACGTAGCGAAAGCTGTGGAGGGGGTAACCGGTGATGCCGACGAAGCGCGCCTTGCCGGCGCGCTGCACCTCGCGGAGGGCGGGGAGCGTTTCTTCCACCACCTGGTCCAGGCTGCCGAACTCGATGTCGTGGACCTGGATCAGGTCGATCACGTCTACGCCGAGGCGCTGGAGGCTCTCGTCCACGCTTCGTTTCACGCGCGCGGCGGAGAAGTCGAACTCCGCCTTGTCGTAGCGGCCGACCTTCGTGGCGAGGAGGTAACTGTCGCGGGGGAGCGTGGCCAGGGCCCTGCCGAGGACCGTCTCCGCGCGGGTGAGGCCGTAGTAGGGGGAGACGTCGATGAAGTTGATGCCGAGGTCGATGGCGGTGTGAACCGTGCGGATTCCCTCCGCCTCGTCAATGTCGCGGAAGACGCTGCCAAGAGGCGACGCTCCATAGCTCAGAGCGGAGACTTTGAGCCCGGTCTTTCCCAGTGTTCGGTAGATCATTCCTTGTCCGCTTCTTGAACCGGCGCCACAATCCGGACGCCGTATGCACCCAGCTTCACCTTGCCACGGAGGGCTTCGCCGGTCAGCAGATCGGTTCCTGTCCGGGCGCCTAAGTCAGCCGTACGCTCCTGGGCCGCGTGGTTCAAGAGGAACAGGTACGAGACTCCGCCGGCGTGCCGCTCCAGGATCTCAACGTTTTCGGCGGTCCGGCACAGGGGCTCCAGGCCGCAGTTGCGGGCAATGGCGTGGTAGAGCACTTCGAGGAACGCGTCTTCCGGGTCGGTAGCCAGGTAGAACGCCTCGCCGGCGCCGAAGCGGTTGCGGGTGAGTGCGGGCCGCTTGGCATACCAGGAATCGCGGTAGCGGGCGAGGACTTCGGCGCCTTCCGGATGTACCAGATCGAAGAAACGATCGCAGGTGTATTCCCGGCGCGCGCCGCGGAAGGAGGCGGCGTCCAGGAGGATGTGGTTTGGAGAAACGCCCGGAGGGGTGGCGTCGGTCTCCTCGACCCAGATGCCGAGAAGGCGACGGAGGGGTCCCGGGTAGCCGCCTTCATAGACGAGATCGGACTCGTTGACCAGGCCAGAAAGGTAGGTGGTCACGAACGTGCCGCCGGACTTGACCCATTCTTCGATCTTCGCGGCCTCGTCGATGCGGCCGTGCAGCTCCTCGGGCGGGGCCTGCAGCGGGAACTCTCCACTCTTCACCATGTACAGCAGCGGGGCGATGAGCACATCATACTGGGTCCAATCCGCGTCCATCCGCACCACGTCGACCGGGAAGCCATGTCGCCACACCGCGCGGAAATGGCGCTGGATCGTCTCGGCATACTGCTTGTCCCGCGCGAAGCCTTCTACGCCTTCCAACGCCCAGCGGCTCTCCTGATCCCAGATCACGCCGATGCGCGCCTTCGCCACGAGGCTGCCGGCCAGGGTCTCGCTCAGGCTCTCCAACTCGGCGCCTAGGGCCGCCACTTCCTGGAAGACACGCGCCTTTTCCGTGCCGGCGTGCTCCACCACCGCGCCGTGGAATTTCTCCCCAGCCCCCCGGCTCCGGCGCCACTGAAAGTACATTACCGCGTCCGAGCCGTGCGCCACCGCCTGCCACGACTGCAGCCGCATCAGCCCCGGAGGCTTGAGGGTGCCGTACTCCTGCCAATTGGTGGCGCTGGGGGACTGCTCGATGAGCAGCCACGGCCGATTTTCTTTCAGGCCGCGCATCAGCGAATGCCGGAACGCGGGACCCGCCGGATCTTCTCCCACCACCGGGTAGGAGTCCCAGGAGATGACGTCCATCACGTCCGCAAACTTGGCGTAGTCCAGCCCCGGGTAGATGCCCATCAGGTTCGTGGTGACCGGGACGTCTTTGGAGACTTCCCGAAGCGCGGCGACTTCGTGCTTGAAGAACTGGCAGACCTGGTGCGACTGGAAACGTCGCCAGTCCAGCACCGGCCCCTGCCAGGGACGGCCGGCATGGGTATAAGGCGGGATTACCTCCGACCAGTCACTGAAGCGCTGGCTCCAGAAGGTGGACCACCACTGGGCGTTAAGCGTTTCCAGGGAGCCGTACCGGTCCTGCAGCCAGACTCGCCAGGCCGCCACGCAGAGGTCGCACCAGCAGGTGTTGGCGTACTCGTTAGAGACGTGCCAGAGCACCAGTGCGGGGTGCTGGCCGTATCGCTCCGCCAGCGCCCGGTTCATCCGCGCCACGTGGCCCCGGTAGACCGGGGTGGTGGGGCAGAACCGCTGCCGTTGACCGTGCAGCATCCGGACGCCGTCTCGCCCCACGGCCATCACTTCCGGGTGGAGCGCTGTCAGCCATCGGGGATGGGCGGCCGAGGGAGTAGCGAGCGCCACGGAGACCCCTGTCTCGTGGAGGCTGTCCAGGAGTTCATCCAGCCACTCCCAGGCGTACTCGCCCGGCCGGGGCTCGAGTTGGGACCAGCTAAAGATGCCCACGCTGACCGCGTTGACGTGGGCCAGCGGCATGAGGCGCAGGTCTTCCGCACGCACCTCTTCCGGCCACTGGTCCGGGTTGTAGTCGCCGCCATGCCAGAGGCGGGGAAGGCGCGGGTTGATGAACTGGCGGTCAGGCACGGGCAACTCCCTCTTACGCACGCTAGCTACTGGATTCAAGTTTACTGCGAACGGGGTACTCTCGGAGGGAGATGAGCCCCAGATAGCACAGAAGTCCCGCAGACTTGAATGGCACAGTTTGGTGGTTTTGGTGCCGTGGACGCGCTGATTCCTGCTTGGAACGTGCTGATTCGCTGCTCCGCGAGTACCGACGGGGAAGGGCGTTTGTGCCTGGGATGGCAGGGTTTGGCACGTTTTGGCAGCCCCATGGAAAATGGGGGCTGGGCGCGAGGAGAGAGGAGCCGGGGAGAGATCCAGGGGCGAGGCGAAAGGCGAACATAAGAACCATGATAGGAGCTTGAAAGAGGGTTGTCCAGGCACTTCGGGGGATGCTTTGGAGAAGGGGCGTGTGGTTGCAGTTAATACAGCTCAGCTAGGGGGCGCAGTAGGAGTAGGATTGATTGGCCGGTTAGCGGAGGGACAGGCGCTATTGGCGATCTAGCTTGCTCCCGGTTCACTTCCACGATCCATCGTTGAGCTGGATGGGAGCTATGGCCCTGTGACCGTGATCTAATGGGTTTGTAGTTGCAGCGAGTGGTTCGAAGAGGCGGGTGCGCGGAGTGGTACGGGGTGACTGGGCGCCTGGTCCGGGAGAGCCCAGGGCGCGACACCCTTTTGCTACCATGGGGGTACGGAGTGGGATCAAGAGGTGGAAGGAGGGTCGCATGCGTATGCTGTTGACCGTCGCGGTGGCTCAGCCGCCGTGCGTTGCTTACGATGTCGCTGAGAATGCCCGGGCGCATGCGGAGGCCGTTCGGGAGGCGCGTGCGCGGGTGGTGGTGTTTCCCGAGCTCTCGCTGACGGGGTATGAACTGGACGCCCCGACGATTACCGCCGATGATCCGCGGCTACGGCCCCTCGTGGAGGCGTGCGCGGAGACGGGGTCGCTGGCGCTGGCGGGAGCGCCGGCAGCGGGGGAGGCAGGCGCCGCGCACATCGCGATGCTAACCGTAACCGGAGAAGGGGCGACGGTGGCGTATCGCAAGCTGTGGCTGGGGAGCACCGAAGCGCTGCGGTTCACGCCGGGCAGCCAACCGGCGGTGATCGAGGTAGACGGGTGGCGGCTGGGGTTGGCGATCTGTAAGGACACCGGCATCCGGCAGCACGCGGTGGACACCGTGGCGCTCGGGATCGACGTCTACGTGGCCGGGGTGTTGGAGTCCGCCGAAGACGCGGCAATCCAGGATGAGCGCGCCCGGCGAATCGCGACGGAGCATCAGGTCTGGGTCGCCGTAGCCAGCTTCGCAGGAGCGACCGGTGAGGGCTACGACCACGCCGCGGGGCGCTCGGCCATCTGGAAGCCCGGCGGCGTCCTCGTTGCCCAGGCGGGACCCGAGCCGGGAGCCATCGCACGGGCGACTCTCGCCTGAGCTCAAGTGGCATTAACTACCCGGAGACGCGCTGATGAACGACGTGCACTTTGAGACGAGCCGAGACGTTACGGAGGTTACGCGGGAAGCGGTGTACGATCAGCTGCGAAGCTTTAATCGAGCCGCCAACCCGGATCTCTGGGCGAAGTATGACGACGCGGCGCACGAGGCGATTCCGCTTTCCGTGATCGCCTACGGCAAAAACGGTGCGGTGGCCGGTGGGCTGTTCGGGGAGACGCAGTTCTCGTGGTTCAAGCTCTCGATCATGGCGGTCCGGGCCGAGCTACGACGACAAGGCCTGGGCCGAGCGCTGGTGGAACGGGCGGAGGCGGAAGCGCGCCGCCGCGGGTGCAAGTACGTGTTTCTGGACACGATGTCTTACCAGGCGCCGGGGTTTTACGAGAGCCTGGGATACCAGGTGGTGGGCCGGATCGAGGACTGGGACTCGCACGGGCATACGAAGTACTTCTTTACGAAGGGGCTTTGACGGTAGGACGCCAGGGGACGAGTCCGCCCGTGCCGCCGCTCGCGGGTAGCCGGGGCGCCCGCACCCCGGCTACGTCAGAGGCGCCCGGGAGGGCTCTCGGAAGACGGGAAGCGGACCGTTCTTGGCGGGAGGTCTTGGGTTAGCTGGAGGCGGAGGGGATTGCCGCACTCCGCTTCGCTTCGTTCGCAATGACTCGGCTTGACGGAAGGGTGTGGGTTAGCTGAATGAGCGGGGATCCGCTGGGGCGTGCGATCCTCTGCTAGGGCTCCGTTTGACGACGGAGGGAGGCGGGTGGCGATGCATTTACCGTGGCAAGTTGATCGGGAGCAGCTCCGCATGGCGCCGTTTCCGGAGGCGTGGAGCGGGTATCTGGAGGCGAACGTTCCGCATTACCGTTACCTTTCCGAGACCGAGCGGGAGGTGCTGCAGGGAGACCTGCGGGTCTTCATCGCGGAGAAGCACTGGGAGGCGTTCGGCGGGTTGGAGCTGACGGACGAGATCCGGGTAACCATCGCGGCGCAGGCGTGTTTGCTGACGCTATGCCTGCCGGACAACCTGTATCCGAACGTCCGCTCGATCTATGTCTACCCAACGGCTTACGTGGCGCCGGAGCGGACCGTGGGACCGGACGGCGTGGTGACGGAGGGCGAGAGCGTGCGCCTCGGGGAGGCGTGGCATGGCGGACCAGTGGTGCTGTCGTGGTCGGACGTGAAGAGCGGGGGGCAGATCTTGGGAGATGGGCACAACGTGGTGTTCCACGAGTTCGCGCACCAATTGGACCTGATGGACGGCGAGGTGGACGGCTATCCGCGGCTGCACGAGGATGGGGATTACCCGCGCTGGCAGGCCGCGATGAACGACGAGTGGGCTTTCTTACTCGAGCAGGCGGAGCAGGGGCGCGCTACGGTGCTGGACCATTACGGCGCCACGAGTGCGGGGGAGCTCTTCGCGGTGGCGACGGAGGCGTTCTTCGAGAAGCCGCGGCAATTGCACGAGCGGCACCCACAGCTCTACCAGGTGCTGAAGGAGTACTACCGGCAGGACCCGCGGGAACGGCTAGAGGCGGCGTCTTTAATATTCACCGCGGAGAGCGCAGAGGCCGCAGACGAGTAGGGGAAAGTGAGTATTTGACAGGATCAGGAGGATAGGAAGCCCGGTGAGTGGTGTTCGATTGACGAAAGCGGTGTCGGCATCTTGCCCCGGATGAAAGGAGATCGCGCTAATTCGATCTCCCATCCAGTCGATCCTGTTAATCCTGTCAAATACTCACTTTCCCTCTCCGCGCGCTCTGCGTTCTCCGCGGTGGGATTCCTCCGGGTTATCCCTGGCTAAGGCGTTCCAGGAGCCGCTGCTTGTCTTCGAGCTCCTTCTTGATCCGCTGGACAGTGACCGGGGGGACGGCGCTGTCGAGGGTCAGTCGGAGGGGATCGCGCTCGGGAACCGTGAAGGAGTAGGACGGCGCCTCGGGCATGCGGTCGACGCGGAGTACCGTGCGATAGGCGAGGGCGGGGGGGAGCGCACCGAGCCGGGCGCGGAGCAGGTCCACGAGTTGGGGCTGCAGCGCGAGGGGGAGGTCCTGGACCACGATGCCGCTGGTCTCAGACTTCTCGCGGACCCGCGCGGGGAGGCGGCTCCAGAGGGCGAGGAGCGTCCCGTGCTCGGCGAGCAGGCCTTCCAGCCACGTGTCGCGCGTGGAGGCGGCGGCGATCGATTGGCTCAGGTTCGCCTGCTGCAGCGAAGGGAGGGTCGCCATTTCGGCCAGATCGTCCCAACCCAGGTGACCACTCTGCACGATCGTGTGGCGCCAGCGAGCGACCCGGCTGGGCGGGACCTGGGAGAGCTGGCGCACCGCCCAATCGCGGCGCTGGAAGGTGATGACCCGCCCCACTGCGCCCCAGCGGGACTGCTGGACGCGGGCGACGTAATCCAGCAGTTCCGCTACGGTGGTGATGGCGGGAGGCCGAACGCGGAGGGGGCCGGCGGACGGAACGTAGGCGTCGGAGACCACCGGCTGCTGGAGTACCGGCTGGAGCGCCCGGAGCTGCTGCTCCCAATCGCCCAGGCGGGCCGCCATGCCGTCCGCGGCGCGGCCGGTCTGCGCGGATTCCGCCACCGGGCGCGCCCCGCCGGCGCGGTAGCTCGCGGGGTCGTTGGACAACTCGGGAACGGTGGTGACGTTGATACCCACGCCGAAGCCCTGCTGGGGCGTGGTGCGGAACTCCACGAAGACGTTCACCGCATCCGCCGAGCCTTGACCGGGGCGACGGCGCACGGAGACGGTCCAGCCGCTCCCTTCCCGGATGTCCGGCGCGCCCCCCTGCCGCTCCGGAGGACGGCTGCTGAGGATCTCGGCCGCCGCGTTGCGCGCTTCCGGCGAGAGGCTGCTGGCCGGTAGGCTGAACGACATTCCCTGTACGAGGCGGGCGGTCAAAACGGGCGGCAATCCCCCCAGCACCCGGGCGGCGCCGCGGGACACCGGATCGGAAGCCTGTGCTTTGAGGGCGGGATCGGGGAGCTTCGCGATCTCTTCCGGCGAAAGACGGGACGCGCGAACCAGAGCGGCCAGGTTGTCGCGAAACGCCTGCTCACGCTCGGTCTGCTGCTTGCGCGCGGCGGTGAGGCTGGCCGCGCTGCGCTCTACCACTACTTGCGCGGCGCCGGTTGTTAACACCTTCCGCCACTCCAGGCCCAGGGCTTCGGTGAGGCCAGCTTTCAATTCGTCCTCGGTGAAGTCGCCGGCGAGGTAGGCCTGGAGATCGCCCGCCGCGGCATCCTTCGGGCGATGGGGCACGCCGGTACGCTGGGTGAGGAGGGTGCAGACCTCGGCGACCGAGAGGCGGGCGACGTCCACTTTGAGCGTATTCTGCCCGGCGGCGGCCTCCGGAGCCGCGTGGCCCAGGGAGAGGGGAGCTGCCGAAGTGAGCCCAAGGGTGATTGCGAAGAGTAGAGTGCGCCGATTGATTGCCATGGAAGAGTCTTGCCCGTTTGCCTGCTCTGTTGTTGGACGGGCCGTGTGGCCGAACCTCCTCCCGGCCCCATGGGATAGGATGAGTCGGGTTTGTGTACCGGTCTACTCGAGGGAGGCGCTCGATTCGTATAGGTCGAGTCGATTGGCGCCAGCCCGCCAGGGGATGAACTCCATGGCTACGTCAGAGTCGCCCCTGGGGGGCTTTCGGGAGACGGACGGTTGGACTTTGTTGGCGGAAGGCTTTGGGTTAGCTGGAGACGGAGGGGATTGCCGCACTTCGCTTCGCTCCGTTCGCAATGACTCGACTGGGCGTTACTACTGGGCGCCGGGCCGCCGCACTCCAGGGATGGGTCAGTACGATTATGGCTGTTAGCTCTCCGATATCGAATGCTCCGCCTGCGGTTCGCCTGCGGGAGGTAGTGAAAGAGTTCACGCTGGGCGCGGAGCACGTGCGGGCGGTAGACTCGGTGTCGCTGGAAATTGGGAACGGGGAGTTCGTGGCCATTGTGGGGCGGAGCGGCTCGGGGAAAAGCACGCTGCTGAACCTGCTGGCGGGGATCGACACGCCGTCGTCCGGACAGATCTGGATTGGGGAGCACGAGCTGAGCCGACTGTCGGACGATGCCCTCACGCGGCTGCGGCGGGAGCGGCTGGGGATGGTGTACCAGTTCTTCAACCTGCTCCCCACGCTCTCGGTGCGCGAGAACGTGGCGCTTCCCGCCCTCCTGGCCGGAGAGCGAGAGCGCGATGTCCTCACGCGGGCCGATGCTTTGCTGGAGGAGGTGGGGATGAGCCCCCGCCGCCATGCGCGCCCGCACACCCTCTCCGGCGGCGAGATGCAGCGCACCGCGATGGCGCGCGCACTGATCCACCACCCCACGCTGATCCTGGCGGACGAGCCGACGGGAAACCTGGACTCCCGCACGGCGGACCAGGTGCTGGGACAGCTCCGCACCCTGGGGGAGCGGCACGGCGTGACGGTGGTGCTGGTAACGCACAGCCCGGAGGCCGCCGCGGTGGCGGAGCGGGTGATCGAGATGCGCGACGGCCAGGTGCTCCGGGATGAAAGGCGCTAAGACGTGCAGGCACTCTGGCGATGGATCACCTTCCGGCACCTGTTCAAAGAAGGCGGAAGGACGCTGCTCACCCTGCTCGGAGTCGCGCTGGGTGTCGCCGTATTTGTGAGCATCCGGCTGGCGAACTACTCCGCCCTGGCCTCGTTCTCCGACACCGTCGACTCCGTCGCCGGTAAAGCGAACCTGCAGGTGGTCTCCGACACGGGCGGGTTCGACGAGCGGGTCTTTCCGAAGCTGCGCGGCGTGCCGGGCATCCAGGCCAGCGCGCCGGTGGTGCAGGCGTACGCGCTGTTCGCGCCGGAGTCCGCTAACGCTCCACGCGTTTACGATAAGGGTGAAGGCAACCCGTTTACCGACACGCTGCTAGTGCTGGGGATCGACCTCCTCTCCGAAAAGGAGTTCGCACGCTTCGAGGGGATGGGGGATCGGGACGCGAAGGCCGCACTCACGTTCATGGCGGACCCCAACGCAGCCGCGGTAACGCGCTCGCTGGCGGAGCGGCACCACCTTAAGGAGGGGTCGCAGCTCCACCTGCTGGTGGGTGGGCGACCGGTGGAGCTGACCATCCGCTGGATCCTCGACTCCCAGGAGCTCCAGCAGGCGATGGGCGGCAACGTGGTGCTCACGGACATCGCCAACGCCCAGGAGGCGTTCCAGCGGTACGGCAAGCTGGACCGCATCGACCTGCTCATCGACTCCGCCCAGCGGACCGCGGTGGAAACCGCGCTACGACCCCTGTTGCCGCCCGAAGCGCGAGTAGCACAACCGCAAGGGCGCACGCAGCAGGTCGAGAACATGGTTCACGCCTTCGCGCTGAACCTGACGGCGCTCTCCTTCATCGCGCTGTTCGTTTCGATGTTCCTCATCTTCAACGCCGTGTCGCTCTCGGTACTGCGGCGCCGCCGGGAGATCGGGGTGCTGCGCGGGCTGGGGGTAACCCGGAAGCAGATCGTCCACCTCTTCGTGGGGGAAGCGCTCTTTCTCGGGACCCTGGGCAGCTTTCTCGGCCTGGCGTTGGGCACCCTCATGGCGCAGGGCGCGCTGGGGGCCGTGGCACGCACCCTGACGACGCTCTACCTCATCGTGCGCGCCGAGCACCTCTACCTGGATCCGCTCACCTACGGCCTGGGGCTGTTACTGGGGATTGGGATGTCGCTGCTCTCCGCGCTGGCGCCCGCCATCGAGGCCTCGCGGACACCGCCCAGCCTGACGGTGCGGCAAGGCACCTTCATCGAGGCGCAGCACCCGCCCATCGGCAGGCTCACCTCGCTGGGGTTGGGAATACTCGGCCTCGCCACGCTGGTGGCACTCTGGACCGTGGACCAGCACCGTCCGATGGGTGGCTTCGTCAGCGCCTTCCTGCTGCTGGGCGGCTTCTCCCTGCTGTCGCCCGGTTTCACGCTCCTGTGTGAACGGATCGCCAGACCGGTGATCCGCAAGATCGCCGGAATCGAGGGTGCGCTTGGGGCGGCCTACCTGCGCGAGGCGATCACGCGAACCAGCATGGTGGTCGCCGCGCTGATGGTGGCGGTGGGGATGACGATCGGACTCTCCGTGATGGTGGGCAGCTTCCGCAAAACGGTGAGTGTGTGGGTGAACCAGACCCTGCGCGGCGACCTGTACGTCGAACCGGTTGGCCGCAACGTCACCGGCTCGTCCACGCGCCTTCCGCTCCGCCTGGTCGAGGCCGCGAAGCACCTCCCCGGCGTGAAGGCAGTAGACACCTACCGCTCCGTCGAGATCTCCTACGGTGACCGCCTCGCCCACCTCATCGGCATCGACTTCGCCGTGCAGCGCGACTTCGGCCAGATGCAGTTCATGAGCGGGCAGTCCGCCTCGATCTTCAACCACGCCCTGCAGAGCGAGCAGGTGATCGTGACGGAGAGCTTCGCCTTCCGGCACCGCGTGGACGTAGGCGACAAGGTCACGCTGCAGACGCCCTCGGGAACGGTCCAACTCCCCATCGCCGGCGTCTTCTACGACTACGCCTCAGACGCGGGCGCGATCATGATCGACCACCACCTCTTCGCGCGCCTCTGGAAAGATGACCGCACCGAGAGCCTGGCTATCTACACGCAGCCGGATGCGCCGGTCGACCCGATCCGCAGCGGCCTCGTGAAAGCGGCGGGGAGCGAGCTGATTCTGTTCGTCACGCCCAACCAGTCGCTCCGCAGCCGGGTGCTGCAGGTCTTCGACCAGACGTTCCAGATCACCTATGCACTCCAGGCCATCGCGATCATGGTGGCGGTATTGGGCGTCATCACCACACTCACCGGCCTCATCCTCCAGCGCGGGCGAGAGATCGGCGTGCTGCGGGCCGTGGGTGCGCTGCGGCGCCAGGTGCAAAAGATGGTGCTGGTGGAGAGCGGTCTGATCGGCCTCATCGGCGCCCTGCTGGGGTGCGCGTGCGGCGTGTGCCTCTCCGTGCTGCTCACCTACGTCATCAACAAGCAGTTCTTCGGCTGGAGCATCCGGATGAGCATCGACCCCTGGCTCTTCGTCCAGGCGACGGGCCTGATGGTCGTCACGGCGATCCTCGCGGGCCTCGTCCCGGCGCGCCTGGCGGCGACGCGGGTCGCGGCGGAGGCGATGCGGGTGGAATGAAACGGCCGCGAATGGACGCGAATGAGAAACCGGAATGGGAATGGGAACCGCCGATGAACGCCGATGGACGCCGATGGGGAATGGATGATGGGACGGACTCGGAGTTGATGGCCTCGGGGATCAACTCCGACGTGTTTCCACTCAGCCATGCTGCGGAGGCACCCCTCTCCATTTGCAAAATGGCGGGGACCCCCTGGGCAGGCTGGGGGTGGGGCCTCACCCTCCTCGCCGCAGCGCTCACCGGCACTGCCTGCGCGGCCAAGACCGACAGCGCGTCCGCTCCGGCGCCCTACTCGGCGATGGTGCAGGCGCTGGACCCGCGCGGGACGGGGGCGTTCAAGCAGGCGGTGCCGCCGTACCAGTTCCGGTTCCCGCGAGACCATGCGGCGCATCCGGAATATCAGACGGAGTGGTGGTACTACACGGGACACTTGCAGAGCGGGGCGAGGCGGTTCGGGTATGAGCTGACCTTCTTCCAGGTGGGGGTGAACCCATGGCGGAAGGCGAGCCGCTCCGCATGGGCGCTGCACACGATCTACTTCGCGCACTTCACGGTGACGGACGAGAACAACCGGCGCTTCGATTTCACGGAGTCGACCAGCCGGCCGGCGCTGGGGATGGCGGGGTCGCGGACGGACCGGTACCGGGTGTGGATCCACGAGTGGTCGGCGGGGCTGCTGGCGAATAACCGTACGCACGAACTGCGCGCCT
>Ga0255338_1003630_pt1 | contig 18013 bp, 16 predicted proteins | sample MeOH1_35cm_T4_19_FD_203715 | JGI IMG/M metagenome (GOLD analysis project Ga0255338, IMG submission 203715) | Sandy soil microbial communities from University of British Columbia, Vancouver, Canada - MeOH1_35cm_T4_195 | ecosystem: Engineered > Artificial ecosystem > Sand microcosm > Unclassified ...
AACTACGACCGGGCGCACAACGGGCGCCTGACCAAAGGCCGGACGCCCGCTGAGGTTCTCGGTGCCGCTAAGATGTGGAAGTAGCAGACAGGATGTGTCGCTACATCTCGGGGTTAGTACATCCTAGCCCACGGGCGTCACTGGGTGTGGCAGGGCTGGCAGCAGTAGTAGCAGCCATTGACCTGCGTGTGATACTTCTTCGCCGCGGTAACCGCCGGGGCGCAACTGGCGAAGTCGCCGAGGTAGGTGCGGTTGTTCTGCTGCGGCATGAACGTGCACCCATACTTGTGCACCTCGTGGTCGCCGTTGTCCTGACCGTTGTTGTTCACGTAGTACCAAGTCATGGTCCCTCACCTCCCTTCACCGCCCAAGACGTCCGGCTGATCGTGCTACTTCTTCCGCTTGGCCTCGCGCTGCGAGAGCGCGCTGCCCGCAGCGGTCTTGGACGCCTTGCTCGTCCGACCATCGCGCAGCACCTTCGAGGCGGCGCTCGCCGCCTTCTTGCTGGTTACCTTCTTAGCCAAGTTGAACACCACCTTTCGCTTGAAAGTTGAAAACATGGGTATAGAATATCACTGTGAGTCAACTTACGAAAGGAGAGGCACGTGTCTGACCAGCATGCGACGCCCGGCCTCCGAATCCGGCAACTGCGACTAGCAAAGGGATTCACGCTCGAGCAGCTGACTGAGCAGATGGGCAGTGTCGTGAGTAAGCAGGCCCTCTCCAAGTACGAGAAGGGCGAGGCGTTTCCTCGGCCGAGGACTCTGGCTGCCCTTGCGAGTGCGTTGGGAGTTAAGGCTTCCGAACTCTTCGGCGAGCCAACCTATCGTGTCGACTGTCTGCAGTACCGAGTCCGCTCGCCGCTGGCTCCGAGAACAAAGGAACGTGTCGAAGCTGAATTGAGTACTCGCTTAGAACGACGCCTCGCGCTCGAAGATCGACTGTTCGCTGCCAAGCGAGTCAACCTGCCTGTCGAACGGCGGGACGTCACCGACGTCGAAGAGATTGAGGACATCGCCGACGAGTTCCGGCGGGCCTGGAACTTAGGGTTTGAGCCGATTCCCAACCTGAGCGAGGTCCTAGAGCGTCACTCGATTCACGTGTTTGAGATGGATGGCGGCCTCGACTTCGACGGTCTTGCCGCTGTAGCTCGAACCGAAGATGGGGACTTGCGCGGGGTAGGCATCGCGGAGAACGTCGACACGGATGGAGACCGCCAGCGATTCAATCTCGCTCATGAGCTCGGACACGTCGTCGTCGCCCCGGTGGTGCGTGAAGACGAAGAGAAGTTCGCCCACCGTTTTGCCGGCGCGTTCCTGATACCCCGATCATTGGTGTTCGCCGAAGTGGGAGAGCGACGCAAAGATGTGTCGTGGGACGAACTGTTGTTGCTCAAGCGGCGCTGGGGTGTGAGCGTCCAGGCGATTCTGCACCGACTCGACGACCTCGGGATCATTACCCGCCCGCACTACGAGTGGTGGTGTCGAGAGATTCGGGCTCTCGGGTTCAAGAAGGTAGAACCGCTGCAGTTGCCCCGAGAGGTGTCAACGTGGGAGCACCGTCAAGTCGCACGTGCTGAAGCGGAAGGGCTGATGTCCAAGGAGCAGGCAGCGACGTATCTGCCGGAGCCTGGACCGAAGACAGCACGGGTCGAGTTTGATAGACGAGCGCTCATGAAACTCGCGCCTGTTGACCGTCGCGAAGTTCTGAGGGCACAAGCCGAACGGCTAGCGGAACAGTACGAAGGTGAGCTTGATCGCGAATGGCTGGATGCTGATATCGGTGAGTGAGCAAACTGTTCCAGTCCGAGGTGATGTTTGGATTGCAGCGCTTGATCCAACGGTCGGCGCGGAGATGCGCAAGACCAGACCGGTAGTGGTCGTCAGTTCGGACGCTGTCGGTCGACTTCCGCTTCGGCTTGTCGCTCCGTGCACGACGAGCAAGCTCGGCGCGGCTGTATGGAGAATCCCATTGGTCTCGACCAAAGAGAACGGTCTAGATCGCGACACAACTCTCGACCTCATGCAGCTACGCGCGGTCTCGACCATGCGTCTGACGAAGCGCTTGGGCCGAGTGACCGACGATCAGATGGAGGAGATCGCGGCCGTGATAGCGATGATGGTGGAGTACGTGTAGATGTTCGATGCAATTGCGCTAGACAAGATCCTGCCTGAGGCAATGAAGATCGCACTGTGGATGTGGGCGCTTGCCCTCAAGATGCAGGCAATGGCCGTTGCCGCGATGCCTTGGCCGCTGCGCATCTTGTACTACGTTGGCGAAGCCACCCCGATGCTCATCGTACTCAAGCGCCTGCTGAGGTGGATTCCGCGCTTCTAGCTCTGCTGCAGATCCGCCCGATCCTCGCGGTCGCCGACGGACGGACGGAGGTGCTGGCGCGCGTGCGGACGCAGCGGTGGGCGCTGGAGAAGCTGCTCGCGACCCTCCGCGGCGACGTCGAGCGCCACGGCCTCGAGCGCGTAGCGGTCCACCACCTGGCCGACGGGCTCGCCGGCAAGGCGCTGGCCGAGGAGATCGCGAAGATCCGGGGTCGAGACGTGCCGGCGTACCTGCTCGGGCCAGTGAGCGGCCTGCTCGTGCCGCCGGGGACGGTCGGGGCGGTGTACCAGGCGCGGGACGCGATGCGTGAGCTCCAGCGGGGGAGCGTGGTGGAGGGGGCGTAAAGCAAAACGCCCAACTCCTGTATTCTTCAAGCGTCGCTCGGTACGACGACCTGGTCCCCTTGTCAACTCTCCTGGAGTAAAGTGATGGCCCTCAAGAAGTCAGATCTCTACAGCTCGCTGTGGAAAAGCTGCGACGAGCTTCGTGGAGGCATGGACGCCTCCCAGTACAAGGACTACATCCTGACGCTGCTGTTCGTGAAGTACGTATCGGACAAAGCCAAGACCGACTCTCGCAGTCTGATCGACGTACCCGAGGGCGGCTCGTTCGACGACATGCTCGCCGCCAAGGGCGACAAGGAGATCGGCGACCGCTTCAACAAGATCATCGCTAGGCTCGCCGAGGCCAATGGCCTGCGCAACGTCATTGACCAAGCCGATTTCAATGACGAGGAGAAGCTCGGCAAGGGCAAGGAGATGCAGGACCGCCTCTCCAAGCTCGTCACGATCTTCAACGACCTCGACTTTCGGGGCTCGCGTGCAGAGGGCGACGACCTGCTCGGTGACGCGTACGAGTACTTGATGCGCCACTTCGCTACTGAGTCCGGCAAGAGCAAGGGTCAGTTCTACACCCCGGCCGAGGTGTCCCGCGTGCTCGCCAAGGTGGTCGGAATCAACAGCAAGACTCGGCAGGACCGGACGGTGTACGACCCTGCCTGTGGATCAGGCTCATTGCTGCTGAAAGCAGCAGCCGAAGCGCCGCGAGGCCTGACGATTTATGGCCAAGAGAAAGACAACGCCACCTGGGCTCTCGCCAAGATGAACATGATCCTTCACGGCAACGAGATTGCAGACATTGCCAAGGGTGACAGCATCACCAGCCCGCAGTTCACGGGCGGGGGTCAGTTACGCATGTTCGACTTTGTTGTGATGAACCCGCCGTTCTCATTGAAGTCATGGAGCAACGGACTGGAGAACGACTTCGGCCGGTTCGAATACGGGAGACCACCTGAGAAGAACGGTGACTATGCCTTCTTGCTACACGCACTTAAGTCCCTGAAGAGCACCGGCAAAGCGGCGATCATCCTGCCCCACGGTGTGTTGTTTCGCGGTGGCGCCGAGGGCGCTATCCGACAGCGCTTGTTGAAACACGGTCTTATCAAAGGTGTTATTGGACTGCCGCCCAATCTCTTCTACGGCACGGGCATTCCAGCGTGCATCGTCGTGCTAGACAAGGAGAACGCGCAGGCACGCGCCGGTGTCTTCTTGATTGATGCCTCCAAGGGCTTCATGAAGGATGGCAACAAGAACCGCCTCCGTAGCCAGGACATCCACAAGATCGTCGACACGTTCAACCGACAGATTGAAATCGAGCGTTACTCGCGCATGATACCGATGAACGAGATCGCCGATTCCAGTAACGACCACAACCTCAACATTGCGCGCTACATCGATTCGTCTGGGCCGGAGGACCTTCAGGACTTGCAGGCCCATTTGTACGGCGGCATTCCCGATCGTGATCTCGACACCTTGAGCGCCTACTGGGACGCATTCCCCACGCTGCGAAGCCAGCTGTTCAGCACGAGCCGTCCCGGCTACTGCAACCTGACTATTGACGTGAGCAAGATTCAGCAGACCATCCTCGACTCACCCGAGTTTCAGAAGGTCGTCGACGAAGCGAAGGCGCTCGCATCTGACTGGTTCGCTGCCTGGCGCCCAAGGCTCGAGAACATCAGTTCGACCTCCGTGCCGAACGACTTGATTGCACAAATGGGCGATGACCTGCTGGCGTGCTTCAAGCCGGTGCCGCTGCTTGACGAGTACGACGTATACGAGCAGCTCATGAGTTACTGGCACGACACGTTGCACGACGACGTCTTTCTTATCATGAACGATGGCTGGCTTGACGCCTCCAAGCCCCGCAAGACCGTTGAGGACCAGGACCGCAAGCTCTCTGAGGCCCCGGACCTCGTTGTCGGCGGCGGAAAGAACGCGCAGAAGTACAAGATGGATCTCGTCCCGCCGGGGCTCATCGTCGCCCGCTACTTTGCTGTTCAGCAGGCGAAGATAGACCGCCTCGCCGCAGTCGCGGAAGGAGCAAGTCGCGGTGTTGAGGATTACGTCGAAGAGCACGCGGTCGAGGAAGGCTCGCTGGCCGAGGCGATGGACGACGGCAAAATCTCCAAGGCCCTTGTGAGCGCTCGCCTGCGAGTCGCCAAGCACGAGAAGTCCGACCCCGAGGAGATAGTGGCGCTGGAGCACCTAATGAAGCTCTACGAGGCCGAGGCCGCCACCAAGAAGATCGTGAAGGACGCTCAGACCGCACTGGACGTCGTCACGCTCAAGAAGTACGGCGACCTGACTGAAGAGGATGTGAAGAGTCTTGTCCTGGATGAAAAGTGGGGGCGGACGGTAGTTGGTCGTGTCGGGGCAGAAGTCGGAGCTCTGACGCTCAGCTTGGTCTCACGCATTCTTGAGCTTGGCGAGCGCTACGCGGAGACCGTCGACGAACTCGACCGTTCGCTGGCAGGGCTTGAATCGAGGGTCGCGGCACATCTCGCAGATATGGGAGTGGGGCCGTGAGTGCAGGCTGGCGAATCTGCGAACTCAGCGAGCTGACTCCTCGTGGTAAGAAGAACGCGATCGTTGACGGGCCGTTTGGCTCCAACCTGAAGACTGAGCATTATCGACCGACCGGTATCCCAGTGGTGACTTCGGGTTTCGTTACCTCTGGCCGGTTCGCTGCAGGCCGATACGTATACGTCGATCAGGTGAAGTTCGACCAGGAACGACGAAGTGCCGTGCACCCTGGCGACATAGTCATGGCGAAGATCGGCGCTCGATCGGGCGCGAGCGCAGTTCTTCCACGAAATCATCCCGTCGGTATCCTTTCTGGAAATGCCCTCAAGATAACGATCGATGAGTCGCGGCACTCGACCGCCTTCGTAGCTTCGCTCCTCGGGTGGCTTCACGAGCGCGGCGAACTAGACAGACTTCGTGCTACGGGGGCACAGCCGGCCATCTCGATGCCTTTGCTGAAGCGTCTTCGTCTTGCCGTGCCCCCTCGGGCAGAACAGGTACGCATCGCAGAGGCAGTCGGGGATTGCGACGATTGGATTGACGGCCTTGAGCGGTTCATCGTCAAGAAGCAGGCGATCAAGCAGGGCATCATGCGGCAGCTCCTCACCCGCGGAACACGGCTACGGGGATTCACTGCATCATGGTTGGACATCGAGGTCGGGTGTCTTCTGGAGTTCAAGAATGGCCTGAACAAGGGTAGTGAGTTCTTCGGAGACGGGACTCCGATCGTCAACTTCATGGATGTAATGGATGGCCCGATCATCACAGCCGCCAAGGTGGCAGGTCGTGTGACCCTAACCGGAGACGAGATCAAACGTTTCTCTGTGCGAAGGGGAGATTTGTTCTTCACCCGCACGTCCGAGACGGTCGACGAAGTAGGTACCGCCGCCGTCTTCGTCGACGACATCACCGATGCTTCTTTCAGCGGCTTTATTCTGCGTGGTCGCCCGAAAACCAGAGACGTTGACTCACGGTTCCTTGCTCGGGCCTTCGCACTTGATGTTGTGCGAGCTCAAGTCACTGCATCGGCCACCTACACGACGCGTGCTCTCATTAATGGACAATCGCTGGGCAGGGTCGTCATCAGCCTTCCACCCATTGAGGAACAGCGCGCCATCGCCGCAGTGATCGACGATGCCGATGCGGAGATAGCTGCTCTGCAGTCGCTGCTCAGAAAGGCTCGGGCGATTCGGACAGGTGTCGCCCAGGAAGTACTGACCGGCCACACGCGACTGCCGATGGAGGCCGCGTCATGAGCGATGTAGGCCAAGTCGAACGTAGGGCACAAGAACGAGTGGTCAAGCTCTTCAAAGAGCGGCTCGGCTACGAGTATCTTGGCTCCTGGGAGTACCGCGAGGACAACTCGAATGTCGAGATGTCGTTGCTCTTTCAGAACCTGAAGGCGCGCGGATACGACGAGAACCTAACCAATCGGGCACTCGATCAACTCGGGAAGGCCGCCTCGGTCGGGAGCGGCCATGATTTGTACGAGGCGAACCGAGATGTTTACCAGCTGCTCCGCTACGGGGTGAAGGTCAAGCCCGGTGTCGGCCAGCAGAACGAGACGGTTTGGCTTATCGACTGGAAGAATCCGGACGCCAACCACTTTGTGGTCGTCGAGGAAGTCACGGTGCTCGGCCACCACATCAAGCGTCCGGACGTTGTGTTGTACGTCAACGGTCTGGCGCTCGCGACGCTAGAGCTGAAGCGCTCGAGGGTCGCCGTCTCGGAAGGCATCCGGCAGACCATTGGTAATCAGACACCGGAGTTCATCCGGTCATTCTTCTCGACAGTCCAATTCGTCTTTGCAGGTAACGATGTGGAAGGCCTGCGCTACGCGGTCATCGACACACCGGAGAAGTACTGGCTGGAGTGGAAGGAGCCGTCAGAGGTCGCTGATCCGCTCGATGGCGCACTGCTGCAGATGTGCAACAAGTCGCGCCTGCTGGAGCTGATCCACGACTTCATGGTGTTCGACGCTGGAGTAAAGAAGACCGCCCGCCACAACCAGTACTTCGGAGTCAAGGCGGCACAGACGCGCACCGCCAAGCGTGTCGGCGGCATCATCTGGCACACGCAGGGCTCGGGCAAGTCGCTAACGATGGTGTGGTTAGCGAAGTGGATTCGCGAGCACCAGCCTGACGCACGGGTCCTATTGATCACCGACCGCACCGAACTTGATGAGCAGATTGAGGGCGTCTTCAAGGGCGTCGACGAGCAGATCTACCGCACGACGAGCGGCATTGATCTGCTCGACACGCTCAACAAGTCCCAGGAGTGGCTGATCTGCTCCCTGGTCCACAAGTTCCGCGGTTCAGACGACGACAAGGCGCTCGATGAGGCTGGCGAGGACTTCATCCGCGAACTCAACGCCAAGATCCCGAAGGACTTCAAGGCGAAAGGCAATCTGTTCGTCTTCGTGGATGAAGCCCACCGCACCCAATCAGGCAAGATGCACAACGCCATGAAGCAGCTGCTTCCGGGGGCCATGTTCATTGGCTTCACCGGGACGCCGCTGCTGAAGGCTGACAAGGCCACGAGCATCGAGACATTCGGCTCGTTCATCCACACGTACAAGTTCGACGAAGCCGTCGAGGACGGCGTGGTGCTCGACCTACGCTACGAGGCTCGCGACATCGAGCAGCAACTGACGTCGCCTGCCGCCGTCGATAAGTGGTTCGAGGCCAAGACCAAGGGGATGACCGATCTCAGCAAGGCAGAGCTCAAGAAGCGCTGGGGCACGATGCAGAAGGTCGTGTCCAGCGAGCCCCGCGCAAAGCAGATCGTGCAGGACATCCTGCTCGACATGGAGACCAAGCCGCGTCTCATGGACCGTCGCGGCAATGCCATGCTCGTCGGGTCGAGCATCTATCAGGCCTGCAAGTTCTACGAGCTGTTCTGCAATGCCGGTTTCAAGGGCAAGTGCGCGATCATCACTAGCTACACGCCGAATCCGGGCGACATCTCGAAGGAAGACTCGGGTGAAGGCAAGACCGAGAAGCTCCGGCAGTACGACATCTATCGCAAGATGCTGGGCGACTACTTCGGCGGGTCCGAAGACAGCGCCATGACCAAGGTCGAACAGTTCGAGCAGGAGGTGAAGGAGAAGTTCGTCAAGCAGCCGGGACAGATGCGGTTGCTGATTGTCGTCGATAAGCTGCTGACCGGCTTCGACGCGCCGAGCGCCACCTACCTCTACATCGACAAGAAGATGCAGAACCACGGCCTGTTTCAGGCCATCTGCCGCGTCAATCGGCTCGACAGCGAAGACAAGGACTACGGCTACATCGTCGATTACCGGGACCTCTTCAACTCGCTCGAAACCGCAATCACCGATTACACATCTGGGGCGCTCGACGGTTACGAGAAGAAGGACATCGAGGGCCTGCTGACAGACCGGATCGAGAAGGCCCGCGAGGACCTGGACGAGGCGCTGGAACGTGTCCGCGCGCTCGTCGAACCTGTCGCGCCGCCGAAGAACACGCTGCAGTACCAGCAGTACTTCTGTGCTCTCGGCCAAGGCAGCGTGGAGCAGCTCAAGGCCAACGAGCCGAAACGCGTCGAGCTGTACAAGGCGGTCGCTAGCCTGACGCGAGCCTACGGAAACCTAGCAAATGAGATGACCTCCGCCGGTTACGCCGAGTCGGAGGCCGAGGCCATCAAGAAGGAGATCGCACACTACGTCGACGTGCGCGCTGAAGTGAAGCTGGGCGCTGCCGAGGATGTCGACTTCAAGCAGTACGAAGCCGGGATGCGCTTCCTGCTCGACACGTACATTCAAGCCGAGGCATCGGAGACCGTGTCGAACTTTGAAGACGCCGGCCTCGTCGATCTCATCGTCAAACTCGGCGCGGCGGCTATCGACAAGTTGCCCAAAGGCATCAGGAAGGAACCGGAAGCAGTCGCCGAGACGATAGTCAACAATGTCCGAAAGGTCATCATCGACGAGCGCGCGCTCAACCCGAAGTACTACGACAAGATGTCGGCCCTCCTGGACGCTCTGATAGAGCAGCGTCGTCAAGCGGCTCTCGACTATAAGAGCTATCTTGAGAAGTTGGTCGCACTGACGGCCAAGATCGGCAAGAAGGAGTCCGACACGGTCTATCCCGAATGGGCCAAGAACGGCGCTCAACAGGCGCTCGTGGACTTCGGCTGGACGAACGCTGAAACTCCACTTCTGATCGACGAGGTCGTAATGGAGAGCAAGCCGCACGACTGGGTTGGAAACCGCCTGAAGGAGCGTGTCGTAGCGAACGCCATTCGCGCGGCTCTTCCCAACGACTTTGACCGCTTCGATGAATTGTTCGACCTCGTAAAGGCGCGTGATGAGTACCGCTAGCGCCCACCTCACCGTCTCAGGCATCGGTGTGTATGTCGTCTACAAGGACATCAAGAACCTCCACATTGGCGTCTATCCGCCCAATGGTCGGGTTAGAGTCGCCGCTCCCGAACGACTCGACGATGACACGGTACGGCTCGCGATCGTGCAGAGGCTGCCGTGGATCAGGCGGCAAACTGAACGGCTTCGCCATGCCGAGCGTCAGTCGGCTCGCGAGATGGTTACTGGCGAGTCCCATTACCTGTGGGGAAGGCGGCTGCGGCTGCACGTCGTCGAAACCGAGGGACGTCCATCCCTCGAGGTTCGCGGATCGAGACTTCACCTGTCTGTCCCTGTTGAATTCTCAGCAGCGGACCGCCAGAGGATTCTAGACAACTGGTATCGGAAGCAGCTCAAGACGGCAGTCCCAGCTCTCATCAAGAAATGGGAGCCGATCATCGGCGTGTCAGTGGGCGGATGTACCATCCGCCGCATGAAGACCAAGTGGGGATCATGCAGTCCTGCTTCTGGTCGAATATCGCTGAATCTTGAGCTCGCCAAGAAGCATTCGGCGTGCCTCGAATATCTTGTTGTGCACGAGATGACGCACCTGCACGAGCGCTGTCACAACGAGCGCTTCACGGAGCTGCTCTCGTCGTATCTGGCAAATTGGCAGGCGCTGCGCGACCAGCTGAACCAGGCGCCACTAGCGCACGAGGAGTGGTCGGCGTGAGCGCCCAAGATCCGCTTCCAGAGGAGCCCGGAGCGCCGCTGGTCGCCGACGAAGTCGCTCTCATGCCACTTACCCCCGGCTACGAGGCGTCCAACCATGAGACGTACGTCAAGGCGATCGAGGACGCGTTGAATGGAGCGCACAAATCGGCTGTCTGCAACATCGCACTGAGCGGCAGCTATGGTGTCGGGAAGAGCAGTGTTCTTCAAGAAATCGCTGATCGGCACGCAGACTCCGTCGTACAGATATCACTCTCCACACTCGGACTATCGGATGCGCAAGAGTCCGATCCCGCCTCCGGAGCGTCCGTCACCAAGACGAACCTAATCCAAAAGGAGATAGTCAAGCAGCTGCTCTACCGCGAGGACCCTGCGAAGATGCCGGGGTCCAGATACCACCGTATTGGCAGGTTTAAGTTCTGGCATCAGCTCCTCCAGGCCGCGCTCGTCGGCTTGGTCATCACGCTCGTGTTCTTCCTAACAGGCTGGACCAAGCAGCTTGCCGCTCTCGTGCCGCAGCCCACCAATCTCGGCCTGTACGCACACTTGGTCGTCTTCATCGCTGCAACCACCTTCGCTATCGCGCTGGAATGGCTCTTTCACAACCGGATCCGTGTCGAGAGGCTCTCGGCGGGAGCGGCAACCATCGCCTTGTCTGGCCAATCTGGGACTTATTTCGACGAGTACCTAGACGAAATCGTCTACTTCTTCGACGTCACCCGCAGGGACATCGTCATCTTCGAGGACATCGATCGCTTCGACGATCCCCATATCTTCGAGACCCTTCGCGCTCTCAACAGCTTGCTGAATCGCGCTGGCCAATTGGGGGGTCGCAGGATCCGCTTCATCTACGCAATCAAAGACAGCATCTTCGACGAGCTTGGTGTAAGGGCCGCCCGCGAAGAGGGCGACATTGAGACGGCGGGAAAGCTCGATGCAGTCGATCTTGTGATGGCTCGCGCAAATCGCACCAAATTCTTCGATCTAGTCATCCCCGTCGTTCCCTTCATCACTCACCGAAACGCTCGGGATCTGATGGACAGGGTGATGAAGGAGTCCGGCTCGACGATTTCGAGCGAACTCATCGATCTGGCGGCTCGCTACCTGGTCGACATGCGGCTGATCAAGAACGTTCACAACGAGTTCGTGATCTTCCGACAGAAGGTGCTTGGAGGCGAGGGAAGCCAGCTTGGCCTGAGCGAGGACGTTCTCTTCGCCATGATGCTTTACAAGAGCACGCATCTGTCCGACTTCGAAGACATCAAGCTGGGCAAGAGCAGGATGGACCTGCTGTATTGGGACTTCAGGCAGCTAGTGACCCAGAACATGTCCAGGCTTGCCTCTGAGGAAGCAGACCTTCGGCGCCAGCTGACCAGGCTTGACTCGATTGCGAGCAGGAGTGAGGCGCTCGGCACAAAACTGCTCGAATACCTGGCGAGGGTGAAGCAGCAACTTGGGGCATCTGGGAACACCCTGCGGTATGCCCAGACAAATACCGCCGATGACCATATCAAGTCGGCCGAGTTCTGGAAGGACTTCCTGTCGGGGGACCAACCCCTCGAAGCTGTCATTCGACTCCAAAACACTTACGGCAACCAGAGCGTTCTCAGCATCAAGCGTGAAGACGCGGAGGCCATTGTTGGAGTGGCGCTTTCGCCAAAGGATTGGAGCAGGAGTGATCGAGGGCAGTTGCAGGAGCGCCTTCGGAAGAGCAGACAGGATCGGGATTTTCTGCGCTCGGCGGACATGCGTGAACTCGTTGGCCGCGACGAGTTCAAGTTGGTCAGAGATCAGGCGAACTCGCGATCGCTTCGCGAACTCGCGGCGGAGCACCTCCAATCCGAACTAGCTCAACAACTGGTCGCTGCCGCCTATATCGATCGGAACTTCACTCTGTACACGTCCACCTACTACGGGAACAGAGTCAGCTCGCAGGCGACGAACTTCATGATTCACAGCGTTGATCCGAATGTCATGGATCCACACTTCATCTTGGGGTCGGATGATGTGGAAGCCGTGATCAGCGAGCGTGGAGAATCAGTCCTGCGCCAACGCGGGATGTACAACATCAATGTCCTGGACTACCTGCTGGAGAAGAACGACACGAGGGTTGAGCCGCTGATCCGGGCCGTGATGGCCTATGGCGAGGATGAGCGGAAGTTCCTCATTTCGTACTTCGCAAACGGGTATCACCAGCTCGACTTGGTTGCCAGACTTGCCCCGACGTGGTCGCGAATCCTGAAGTTCATGCTCGAAGACGCTGAGCTGGATGACGAGATGCAGACCAGCCTGGTCAATGCGACGCTAGGGGCAATCGGCGACGACATCGATTACGACTTGGATGACATAGTTCGGGAGTACATCGAGCAACGGTACGCCGAACTCGACGTGCTCACGTCGGAGGACACTGCCGTTCAGCGAGCGGAGCTCGTCGCGAAGCTGTTTACGGGAGCGAAAGTACGTCTTGCTGATCTGAGCCAGGTTGCTCGAGAAGTGTCCCGCGCCATGGTTGCGAAGAACCGCTACACGATCACGCGCGAGAATCTAACGCTAGCCCTCAACAACGCAGAGACTCTGGCTCTCGACGAGATTCGCGCCGCGGACAACGGCGTCTACGCGTATGTCCTCGACGACTTGTCTGCCTACCTGGACGCGCTCCGAACCGGCGAACCCTCGCTGACAGTTGCGGCGGTCGATGCTTTCGGCGCGATCTTGAGTGAAGTATCCGGGCAGGACGAGGGGCAGCTTCCTCAGGTGATCGCCCTAGCTGCACCAGCGTGCCGAATCCAAGACCTCGCCACCGTTCCGGAGGCTGCATGGCCTTGGTTGGCGGAGGGCAATCGGTTTCCGGCGACCTTCGCCAACATACGGTTGTACGTCGGCGAGGCTGACCAACTTGACGACCACCTCGCGAGCTTGTTGAGGACGGCAGGAGAGATCGAGACCGATGAGGATGCGGAAGAGTCCGACAAGATGGCCCTTGCGAAGCGCATTCTCGATTCGAATGCAGTCCTCCCGGACCCCGCCGTGCGCACGCAACTGGTTGCCAGCCTCGGGCTTGACGACTGGCTCCCGCTGGACTCGATTCCTAGAGAGTCCGGGGAACTGATCGGGATGCTCATCGAGGCCGAGGTCGTCGTTGACGGGAGCGACACCTTCGCGGTCGCAGCGAGTCTTGACTGGAAGACACGCGAGTTCGCGATGAGCAAGTCCAAGAAGTTCGTCTCATACATGACACCAGGGGAGGTTCCTGTTCGTGACGTCGAGCCACTGCTCCGCAGTCAAATCGTCCTCAATAATCTGAAGAGGGCGGTTCTCGCACGGTCGGCGGAGTTCACTCCTGACGCAGATCGCGCGACTCTCACGGTGCTCGCTGAATATGCACTGGCAAACGGCGAGAAGGTCTCTGCCGCTGAACTGACTCGCTGGGCACAATCAGGCGTCGAAGCCAAGACGATCGTGTCGCTGCTAGCGAATGTGCTGTCCGAGGTGTCGGCAGCGGACCTGGCACTGGTGCTCCAAGCGCTTGGCGGTGATTATGCCGCTGTATCCGCGCGAAACGGAAAGCGCCCTAGGCTCGCCAACACTGACTCGAACCTCGCGCTTGTTGAGCGCCTTGAACAGCTGCAAATCGCAAGCTCGCACGAAGTGTCCTCGAGCAGGATCACCGTGAACATGCGAAAGGCGCAGTAGGAGCGGCGTGGGCTAACGATACGATCTGAGTATGTCCTGTGGCACAGGCGTGTCACCCCCGCACGCTACACTCCCACCCATGACTCCCATGACATCCTCGCCCGCGTCGTCGGCTACGAGGCATTCCGGCCGCACCAGCTCGAGATCGTCGAGCACGTGTGCGCGGGGCGGCGACGCGTTCGTGCTCATGCCGACCGGCGGCGGCAAGTCGCTGTGCTACCAGATCCCGGCGCTCGTGTGGCGGGGCACGGCGGTCGTCGTCTCGCCGCTGATCTCGCTGATGAAGGAACGGGTCGACGCGCTTCCGCGACTCGGCGTCGCGTAGCCACTCCGCTCAAGCCGCCACCCCAGTCTGTCGACCAAGTGCAGCAGGGGGTGGATGATGTCGATTCCTGCTGTTTACGACCTTGCGCTGCCCGTTCTGAAGGTACTGGCCGGTGGGCAGATCGTCTCAACGCGCCGCATCACGACGAGCCTCGCGGGCGAGTTCGCCCTCTCAGAGGCCGATCTGCTCAAGACGCGACGCGACGGACGCCCCCTCTTCCAGAACCGAATCCAGTGGGCCAGGACGTACCTGAAGAAGGCCGGCCTGCTCGAGTATCCGGAGCCCTGCGCGTCGCGCATCACCGAGAAGGGTCTACAGCTGCTGGCGACCGACCCACGGCAGCTGGGCAAGGAGTTCTTCGCGCAGCGAGAGGCTCCTCCGCCTCGACAGCTTGGGCTGGAAGAAGTCGGCTCGCAGGAGACACTCGAAGACGAGCTGCGAAGGCTGACGGGACCCGCGGTAGCCGACGACCGAGCGTGGGACATCGTGAAGCGGCTGAACGGATGGGGGCCGAGTCCACCAACCACGTACCAGAAGGTCTCCAAGGAAACCGGGATCGACACGGACGAGATTCTCGCCCTGGGCCGGAAGTGTCGACGGCCGATTCCACAGGAAGCACCGATGTTGGATGCGGCGCTTCGGCTCACGCTCGACCGGCGGGACCAGGACCCGGATTGCCTGGCGCTGACGTTGGCATCCTTCGGGATAACCTCGGGAGTGTTCTCGATGGCCGGACTCTGCGAGGCGGCGCGTCGGTTCGGCCGATTCGAGGAGTGGCGGAAGCTGATCGAGCAGCTGTCGAAGACTCCGTCCCGCACCGCTCGTCCGCGACCTTTCGACAGTTGGTTCGAGATCGATGTCTTTCTCCTCGTGACCGACCTCGGGCATCGCGTGTTGCCCCAGAGCCGCATCGGCAACTACCGCGTCGATCTCTTGCTGCCCGATTTCGTCCAGCCGGTGGTCATCGAGTGCGACGGCGAGCGATACCACCGGGGGGAGCGGGCGGATCGGGACCGCGCGCGCGAGAAGTACCTGCAGGAGCGGGGCTTTCAGATTGTGCGCTTCTCGTACACCACGTTCAAAGCGAAGCCGGACTCGATCAAGCACGGGTTGAGCGAGATCCTATCCTCGGCAGAGACCGTCGGCCTGCAGTTGCGGGCCGGGTAGGCTTAGCCGCCTTACTCGGCCACCTCGTCGGTCTCGACGACTTCGACGAGGCTCGCGCGGAGCAGGTTGGCGGTGAACACAGCGACGTTCGCGCGCGACACGTCCAAGCGAGACGGGAAGAGGACGGCCTCGAAGCCCGCGTCGGCGAGGGCACGGCCGAGCACCTGGCACTTCGTCGGCCCGGGTCGCCAGCCTTCGGTGAAGTCCCCCTCATCCAGCTCGAGGTCGGGCCAGCTCGACTCGTCGGTCAGATCGAGGACGGCCGACAGGTGCACGCGCACGCAGACCAGCATCCGGGGCGCGAAATGCGGAACGGATGTGAGCTCGAGGGCGCGGGTGCTCTCCGCGACAGCAAGTTCGTGTGAGGACGCCATGTACAGGGTGGGCAGGCCTGGGGGGTTGAAGCGGCCGCCGATCTTCTGCGACCCGCCCGTACTTAGCGGGGGGAAGTGCGGGTTGGAGCAGCGGTAGAAGTGAGCGTCGAGGGAGACTGACTGAGGCAACGCATTCATGCGACCTCCTCGGTCAGTACAAGCCTCCCTCGGCGACGGTCTCGAGCACGCCGATCACCTCGTCGATCTGACCGGCGGCCAGCATGTCGATCGGCGCACGTCCCTGAAAGCCCCGGTTGGGCGACCGCATCCAGATTCCGATGTCCTCGTTCGGAATCAAGTCCTCGAGCAGCCACTGTAGCCGGACGAGTTTGCGGAGTTCGAGCGAGGCTTCCGGGCGCGGGACGCTGCAGCCTGACTCGCCGCGTTTCCATCGGCTGACCGTTCGCGCGGTGGTGCCAACGACCTGCGCGATCAGCTTCTGGCTGATGTTCAGCGTTCGACTGATGCCCTCGATATCGAGGGGCGCGGGACGAAGGATTGTCGCAGCGCTTGGGGGTGCGGACATGGTGACCTCCCGAGAGTCTGGTCTACCTGGAAGTCTACGCGAACGTCTTACCTAATGTCTACCCGAATGTTACCGGTAACGTCTATAGCAGCGTCTACGTGAGTGGCGAGGCGTCTTGCGCCACCTACCCCCGCTCGAACGCCCCCCGCATCTCCTCCAACGTGAACGCTTCCTTTGCGTGGCTCGCGTACACCAGCTTCGGCTCCGTTCGCAGGATCTCGCGCACGGACTCGCGCATCGCGTCCTCGTCGGCCACGAAGATGCCGAGCTTCGGCTTGCCGCCGCCCTCGATGACTAGGTCGCCGACGATGACGTTGCGCTCGCCGTCGGCGTCTTTGAAGAAGACCGACAGCGAGCCGCGGGTGTGGCCGGGCGTGGGGAGCGCGAGGCCGTCGGCGCCGTACGGGGCGAGCGGCGTGGGGCCGTCGAGGACGAGGTCGGGCTCGCACACGAGCCGCGGCCGGGCGCCTTGCTGCCGCGCGCGGATCGCCTTCACCATCTGCCGCCCGAGGAAGCCGCGGCCGCGCATCTCGACGTCTACGCCCGTGCGGCACTTCTCCTCGTCGCCCGCGCCGAGCGCCACCGGCGCGCCCGTCCGCTCGCGCAGCGCCGCCGCGCTTCCCGCGTGGTCGCCGTGCCCGTGCGTCAGCAGGATCAACGACACCTCGTCGGGCGTGCGGCCCGCCTCGGCGAGTGCTGAGAGGATGCGGTCGGCCTGGCCGGCGATGAGCGTGTCGACGATGACAACCCGCTCGCCGAGCAGCAGGTAGGCGTTGAGGTGCATGGGGCCGGCGGTGTACGGCACGGGGACGATGCGTGCGGGCAATGGGGGCCTCCGGGGGCGGCCGGACGGGGGGACTTGCTTCGTCGTCGATTCTAGCGCCGACGAGAGCCGCGCTACTTGTCGGGCACGTAGTAGCCGTCGACCACCAGCCGCGGCCTGCGCAACCCCTTCCGCCAACCGTCGAACGCGATCTCGAGCTGCTCTCCTCGCCGTATCTCGACAGAGCGGCCGTCATGACGGCGTAGCGCGCCGAGCCTCGTCGACAGCCGCACCTCGCGTCCGCGTTCGTCCTCGGCGATGACGTACGCCGAGTCCAGGTGCGTGGTTTCCGGCTCGTACTCCGCGAGCGCGACGCTGCCGTCGAAGCGATGCAGCTCCGCCGCCTCCCACCGCGCCTTCTGTGGCCCGTCCGCGCCGACGAGCACGAGCCTCTCGCGCCGCCACGGGGAGCGCTGAGTTGAGCGCGTGAGCAGCGCGGGACACGACCCGATCATGACCTGCCCGTTCGAGAACTGCAGTCGGTTCTCGTCGAACTCGCGCACGGCCAGCTTTCGGGGAAGCAGTCCGGTCTTGTACTGGACGCGGCTCACGAGCGCCGCCGGTCCGAAGTAGTTCGCCGCCCCCTCGGTGGTGGGCTCGTACTCCGCTTGCTCGTCGAACTCGCCGATGGCGAGCGAAAGCGGCACGACGAGGAAGTGTCCCGGCGCCAGCGCGTCGTGCACGACCCACGGCCGCTCCGGCTGCCGCTCCACCCAGCGCTTGAGGTCGGCCCACGAGCGCAGCCGGTAGAGCTCGGATTCGTTCGGTTGCGCGGCCCGCAGCTGCAGCGTGATGTCTCGCACTGTCCGGTCGCCGGTGTTCTCGATCTCCAGCGCGAGGAGCTTCGCCTTGCGCGG
>Ga0255338_1003631_pt1 | contig 17997 bp, 16 predicted proteins | sample MeOH1_35cm_T4_19_FD_203715 | JGI IMG/M metagenome (GOLD analysis project Ga0255338, IMG submission 203715) | Sandy soil microbial communities from University of British Columbia, Vancouver, Canada - MeOH1_35cm_T4_195 | ecosystem: Engineered > Artificial ecosystem > Sand microcosm > Unclassified ...
ACCTTTATCTGGGATACGGTGCTGGCCAAGCTCAAGCAATCGGGCAAGGTGCTGGTGACCTCCGGCAAGATCGCCGCCGAAACCGGCAAGGCGACCTTCGACGGCATGATCGCCAACAAGAAGTTCGCGCGCGAGAACCCCGAGTTCATGGTCAAGTTCGTCAAGATCCTGGCCGCGGCGGATGACAAGTATCGCCAGGACAAGGCCGCATGGACCGCGGAATCGCCGATGGTGAAGGCGGTTGCCAAGGTCTCCGGCGCCAAGGCCGAAGCCGTGCCGGCCAGCATGGCGCTGTATGGATTCCCCACGCTGGAGGAGCAAGCCTCGCCCCGCTGGCTGGGCGGCGGCGCGGCCAAGGCGCTGCAATCGGCGGCGCAGTTCCTGAAGGAGCAGGGCACCATCCAGACCGTGTTGCCGGACTACGGTACGGGCGTCAATGCGGAGTGGGTGAAGCGGGCTCTGGCAACCAAGACGCCGGCCTGACTGTCTTGTGCGCCGCGTAGCGGGCGATGTCCGCTACGCGGCCTTGAATGACCTTTTCCGGAAGTTTGCAGCTATGGCCAAACTCGAAATCGACAACCTGAGCGTTAACTACGGCGGCCGTGGCGGCGCCGAAACGCTGGCCTTGTCGCAAGTCAATCTCACTATGGAGCGCGGCGATTTCGTCGTCGCGCTGGGCGCCTCCGGGTGCGGCAAGACGACCTTGCTGTCGTGCATTGCCGGCTTCATGCAACCCTCGGAAGGCGAGATCCGCCTCGACGGAAAAACCGTGCACGGTCCTGGGGCCGAGCGTGGCGTGGTGTTCCAGAAGCATGCATTGATGCCCTGGCTCAATGTGCTGGACAACGTGGCGCTGGGCCTGCGGCTGCGCGGCGTGCCGCGCGCCGAGCGCCTGCGCATCGCGCAGGAAAAGCTGGCGCTGGTCGGCCTGGAGAAGGTGGCGGCCAAGCCCGTCTACCAGCTCTCCGGCGGCATGCAGCAGCGCGTGGGCATTGCCCGCACGCTGGCCAATGATCCGGCTGTGATGCTGATGGACGAACCGCTTGGCGCGCTGGATGCGCTCACGCGCGAAACCATCCAGGCGCTGATCCTGAAGCTGTGGGCGGCGGAACAGAAAATCGTGTTCTTCATCACCCACAGCGTGGAGGAAGCGTTGTTCCTGGCCACCCGCCTGATCGTGATGACGCCTTCGCCGGGACGCATCGCGCATACCTACGAGCTGCCCTTCGCGCGGCGCTTCATTGCCTGCGGCGATGCCCGCGAGGTCAAGTCCGATCCCGAGTTCATCCGGTATCGCGAAGAAATCGTCGACCTGATCCATGCCACGCCCTGAGGAGTCCGACATGACTGCTACCGCCCAACGACTCGAACCCCCTCCCGGTGCGGGCGCCATGCCCGCCAGGCCGGCCGCGCGCCGCATGAAGGCCGTCTCCGGCTACCGCCTGCCAGGCGAAGGCTCAAGCTCGCGCATCTCCACCATCACCGTGGTCTCGCTGCTGGCGCTGTGGTGGATCGCCAGCCACCTGCGCTGGCTGCCGCCACTGTTCCTGCCCACGCCGGAATCCATCATCAATGCGTTTGTCGATGCCTGGAACGGCAATGTGCAAGGCGGCCTGCCGCTGACCGAGCATTTCCGCGCCAGCATGGTGCGCGTGTTCGGCGCCTTCGCGCTGGCCACGGTCACGGCGGTGCCGATCGGCGTGATGATGGGCGTGTCGCGCATCGCGCGCGGCGTGTTCGATCCGCCCATCGAGTTCTACCGGCCGCTGCCGCCGCTGGCGTACCTGCCGCTGATCGTGATCTGGTTCGGCATCGATGAAACGTCGAAGATCCTGCTGATCTTCCTGGCCTGCTTCGCGCCGCTGGCGATGTCGGCGCAGGCAGGCGTGCGCTCGGTCACTATCGAGCAGATCAATGCGGCGTACTCGATGGGGGCCAACCGGTGGCAGGTGATCCGCCATGTGGTGATCCCCGCCGCGCTGCCGGACATCCTGACCGGCATGCGCATCGCCATTGGCTTCGGCTGGACCACGCTGGTTGCCGCGGAGATGGTGGCCGCCACGTCGGGCCTCGGCCAGATGGTGCTCAACGCGTCGAACTTCCTGCGCACGGATGTGGTGATCATGGGCATCGGGCTGATCGGTCTGATTGCCTATACCTTCGACCTGCTGATGCGCAAGATGGAGAAGTGGCTGGTGCCCTGGAAGGGGAGGATGTAAAGGCTGTGACTGGCCGGGCGGCGGCATGCGCCGCCTGGTGTTAATGAGCCAATCCCAAGACGCCCCGCTTGCGTACTGCTGCCACTACCCCACGCAGACGCTTATGCGGGGGATTCCATTGAACGTGCAGTTCCAACTGACTGAGTAGCTGACTAAGCCGGAGAGGACGAGCAAATCGCCGCACTTGATGACATCGAAGTTTCCGCGAATCGGCACTGTGTCCCCCTCGAAGACAGTCGGACCGCAGAGTTGAATCTCATCGTCTCCCCCGTATCGCTCCTGATCGAGAAATGCAGGCAAGCTCCACCTTAGGTGGAGCTCCGGTGATGCATCGATTGTTAAATATTTTTGAGTGCCGGCCGTATGTTTCCTTAGTGCCTTACAGATGACAACTCCTGCGTCATGAATCAATCCCGCTCCTGGCTCAATGTGAATTTCCGCCGTCACATAGCGCTCAATGTAGTTGCAGACACTTCGCAGTCGATCTGTATTCGAGGTGTTCCAGCCACCCCCTATGTTCATGACCCGTATGCGATCCAGCGCGAAATCCGCTTGTTGGAGGCTTTCGAAGAAGCTGGAAAAAAGCGAGACACACATAAGCCGATGATCCGGCGCGTGGAAATGAAAGGCAATGTCATCAGCCGAACTTCGCAGTCTCTTAAGCAGTTCGTTACGGCCAAAACCAAAGCGAGTGAAAATCTGCGTATTTTCTGAAGTTTGAAAGTAGTCCGTCACGCGAACTCGCAATCCAAGTAGGTCATGTGATCCGGCGGATATCGCGTCGTCAGCGTGATCCTGATAAAGTATTACAGATTTTCCCGGGATTGAATCCACTGCAACAGTGGATGCTAATGGTCCGACCACGCTTAAGAACGACGGATTAATTTGTGTTAATAATTCTTCTTCGTAACTATTGGATATGTCAAATCCATCGACATGGGGTTTCAGGGATTCAAGCAATGATTTTTCTGGAAATGACTTTACCGAAAAAATAAGTCTTCCGTTATCTGGCAATGCCGCACGAAGTGCGGCTGCATTTTCTGCGATGACGTCGCTCTGGAAGTACAAAAGAGGAGTTTGAAATAAATCGGTTTCAGGTAGCATTGTTTACCCCTGTAACACATATTTATAGCCCGGCGTTTGTGCCGAGGTCCGATGGTCGGTGTTCAGGATCACGACCCGACGATCTCGTCCCCACACGTCAAGATATTGGTAGATGCTTTCCAACTCATCCTCCCTGATCTCCTCCAGAGCTTCGTCCAAGATCAACGTGCCACCGGATCGCCATTGGTGATTCTCGAGGATCTCACGAAGCACTGCGTCCGCCCGTCGTCCCTGGCAAATCTCCTGCATCTCGCGTCTGCCAAAAAACGCGACGGTATGCCCCCAACGATGCAACGCCCAAAACAATTCGGTCAGCAGGGTCGTCTTGCCGCATCCAGAACGTCCCAGTACCCAGTTGACTCCGAAGTTGAAACTTACCTCCGGATAACGAATTCCTGTAAGAACGGAGCGCGCTTCTGCAAGCCGAATGCCTTCCTCATCTTTCTCAAAGTGCACCCAAGGAATACGGTTTCCCTGCGGTAATTTGGAAATTGCCTGAAAAGATGATGCCGTGGTCAGAAGGCCAGAACCAGCCACGAAGAGACGGAGAGACTCCCTGTCCGCCGCTAGGAGTGCGGACAGAAGGAATGCAGCGAGCGAAGCATCGCCCTTCGCGAACAGCATAAAGCTGAGGCACAGCACCAGAAGGACATGGAAGGTGAAGGTCCAAGTGGAAGCGGGCTACACGCCGCATCAATATGCGCCTGCGCGCTCTTGATCGCTTTCCATGCTTGCACCTCGCGTGGGATTGCAAGAAGTGCCGTGAACAGCGGCATCGAAACCCAAAATACGGCTACGCTTGCCTCACTGATTGACATTCCGGGAATGATCCCAATTGCGCCTATCGCAGCTATGGGAAGAATTTTAAGAAGTATGCCCAAGTAGGTCTCTGAAATTTTCATTCCCGAGTCAAGTGCACGCCAAAGACGTTCCTGCCCACTCAAAGCATCGAGGCGTGCGGCGCTTGTCCGTTTCATATCCTCAAGCCCCAGCACTCCGAGTCTCTTGCCGAGAAGCTCGTTGAACTCGGTATTTCGGTTCTCGACCGTTTCATTGATGCGCGTCAGCGCGTATACGCTAAGCCATTGCAGTACGAAAACAAGCCCGCATATCAAAACGACACCAATCAAAACACCTAACGCTTGCAGGCTGATCCAAAATCCGATTGCCAACAGTGCGACAGCTATCCCAAGCAAATTCCCGGCAAGATCCTCTCGTGCCAATGTAAAATCCAACCGCTGTTGCAAGAATCGATATAGGGACTTCGCGTAATCCGCATTGCCAAGTTTGCGCAATTTGGCGGCCTGGTGCAGGCGGTCGCTGGCCATGGTGACCGATCTGGCGACCAAGCGAGCTAGGACCCAGCCAAGAACAATTCGCACCGAGCCCAGCGCGGCGATCAATGCCAAAGCGCGCGCACTGGGATCTCGTAGCAGGAGGGCAATGACAAAGAAAAGCGCGTACTGGGCCGCGAAGCTAGCGCACTTCAACGCGCAGTAGAGCAGCGAGAAGGGCTGTAGCGTGAATTGGGAAGAGCCACGCAGGGAGTTCACGATGATGCCTCTGGCAGGGTGTCGAAGGCGCGGTTTAACTTATACTCCCGCAGGTGAGCAATGTGTTCGGAGAAGGTAGTTGCACGCAGGTCGAAGAATCGAGTGACTACGTCCATCTCGGCCCTGATTCTGACAAGCTCAGTCTCGATTTGATATTGATGCCGACGGTTGACATATCGCTGTAATAAAAAATCGGCGCACGGCTCAGAATAATCGTACACATCGAATAAGTTCCAGAAACACATCAGCAAATCTAAGGAAAATGGCAACCCAATCGAAAAGCTTGCCAGATCGATTCTGGAAACGAAGCCGCTGGGAGACACGAGATAGTTGCTCGGATTGTGGTCGCCGATACAGAACGAAAAATCAGTAGCAAGGCCATGTCTCTTGCAATACTGTTGGAACGGGCTATTCCGATCTGTTGATCGCGATGCCATTTCAATTAGGCTTCTCGATCCAGTGCTATGAGCCTCCGCAAGAAATTCAAAGATGGAGCCGATGTCGGTTTGGCCGGAAATAGGTACGCCATCCACTTGGGATGTGCATATTGTAAGAGAATCCGGATAGATGTCAACAATGGCCGGAACCCGAGCGCCGCGAAGGTGGAATAGTGCTAAGAGTTCAGCGTCAAATATATCGATGGAATGGAAGCTTTTGACGAAATATATCGTGTGTTTGCTGCGCATCTTTGCCACGGACGATTCGAACGTCTCTGACATAATTTCCACCAACTCATATCCTTGTGTCTTCGCATATTCAGAGATACGATTCCTCTTCTCTTTTCTCTGTATTTCCGTACACGATCGGTTCCTGACCACCCGAAAATATGGATGAATTTCATCATATTCTGTGTTGATTTCATAAGATATCTGCATCATTCATCCCATTGGTTTGAAGATTGGATGGGAGAATGCATGATAAAGTAGACCAAGTGGTGAGTGCGACAAGGGGCCAATGTGCAACTGCAGGGAGTTATTGCTGCAAGTCTCTGGCGCTGAGGCGAATCCCATGACAATATCGCGAAAAGCAGATGCTGACAGAACAAGACCAGCTGGTTTCTGGAGTAATTCATCATCAGGCTTGTCGCAGATTACAAATGCACCTTTTGAAAAGCAGAACTCGTATGTCGTCGTGTTCGCTGTGCCAACAATTTTTAAAACAAATCTCTTCGTGTCGAGCTTCACGCCAAGGTATTCATCCGTAAATAGAAGGGTATGTCCGAGTTCGCTCAACAACAGTGCCTTGGCAAAGTGAGCCAAGCCTCGAGAAATGGCGGGATCGGATGCCAGGGGCGAATAATTTTTCAGTTCGCTGACGCTAAAAGGTGTCGGCGCGTTGTCCGCTCGGGCTATCGATACTGGTTTTGACCGGCGGGCTTCCAAGGCATCGCCGACGAAATATGTCGCGCCCGCGGTAGCCGCGTTGATTGTGCAGTTGACCGCGAGATCATTCATGAGTTGAGCCAGCCTCGCATTGTCGCGCTTCGCGGATGGCAGCGGCCTGTCCTGGCGCTCATAGTCGCCCCCCGCGACAACGTAAAGACTGGCAACGTTCAAGGGGGATATATCAAGCGGTAGTACTGCACTGACCAAGTCAAATGCGGCGCGCGGATCGTCGAGCGATGGTGGGGGGCATATGAAGTTGTCCCAGGACGAATAGCCTGACTCGGGATATTCTCTGTAGTGACATGTAACAACGACAAGATCCGGTTTTCTGAACCAAGACGGAGGAATCATCTCACTAATGCTTCGATTAATGCCAGTGTCAGATTGAATAAAAATCCATTTTGGCTCTGGGCAATCGCATTCTGCAACCATCAATGAACAGACTCTTGCGTCCCATGGTGGCGTTTCGGACCCACTTGGTACAAAGAGGAATTGCAGATTGCCGATATCTACTGGCGTTCCGATCGGAATGCGTTTCACAAATGCTCCACGATCCCGTAGCCATTGAGCTTCAGATTCCGAAAAGGTCTGAGGAATAAATACTTCTACTTCCGAAGAAAGAAGCGAAAAACTAGATCGATCAAAATGCTGAAAATGATCGCAAGTAAGTATCACCCCACTGACGGCGCCCAAGGTGCACGTCGGAACATTCGCATGACTAAGCTTTTGATAGCGATATTGCGATGATCTCCCGAACTCCCGTCGTAGCAATGGGTCGATCAGAATGGATTCCTTGCGGGTACTGATGAGCCAGCTTTCGTGTCCAAGATTTTCAATTTGCATACTTTACCTTATTCAGCTTGGAATTTACGAATTTCATCGCTAAATCCTGACTGACTTGCTCGCCGAAATAAGTATAAAGATACGTTATGGCATAGTTCGGCATCTCGGGAGGATGGGAAATCAAAATGTGACTTCCGGACAATTCCCATATATCGATCTCCCCCTGGAGGAGTGCGCAAAGATCGTCTAGATGGATACGTATTGCGATGGTGGCCGAATCGTCAGGGTCTCGATCGAGGTGAAGCCGTCCAGTGAATAGATCTTTGGTCCATGTCGCAGCCGTGGCCGGACTTTCTTGGTAGGCATCGTCAATCGTGAGAGAGATTGTGCCAGGTAGACGTCTTTCGAGGCTATCTCTGTAGAAACCCTTTCCTTCATCAGAGAGCAAAAATGCATCCAAGAAATCTGAAACTGCCTTATTTATGAACTCTCGTTCACCATCATATCTTCCTCGATTTACTAGCTGGTAGTATCCATTCTGGCCAACCCGATGTTTTGGGCGGAACGACTCAATGAACTCTCTGGACGTTAGCGGTTGAAACGCTTCATCAACGTGTGTTTCGATTACAGCGTTGGAGGAGAGGGTGTATGTGGTTCCTGGGATCGGTGCGCTGAACCGCGGTGAACTGTACGCCGATATATGCCGCGCGACCGCCCAGTGTTCGGCTAGAGGATGGATCGCCAGATCTTCGCCTCCCTTCAAGAATCCGCCACCGCAAACCGCGATGTGTACCTCATCCAAGGCCGATGAGCACTCGTTCATCAGTTGGGCATAGTTGGACAACGCAGCCAAGCCGTTTTTGGTCGGGTCCATATCCGTGCTGAGGCGATCATTTTGAAATGCGGAGCGGCGTTCAAGTGTGGTAATTTGAGCATTGTTCGACACTGCGAATATGCCCGGGGAGCTTAGCTGACCGTTTCGCAGAGATTCGGCAGTCTCTCGCGACACTCCACCATCTACTGCCAAGTAGAAGCAGTTCGAACCGTATTCGACCAAGAACTGATAGACGCGCCTCTCCCAGAATGGGGTATCCATGGAGCAATGAAGAGGCGTGACATGAATACCACTTTTCAGTTGAATTTTCTCCTCTATGTCAAATTTATGAATAATGAATCCCAGATTTTTCAAGCAATAGTCAACACTGGCCGGCATGAGCCGCCCTGTATAAATTGGTATGTTGCGCGGAAGCTCGCTAAGGGTCTCAACGCAGAAATGATCGCCGTGCTCGTGACTTAAGAAAATAGCCTCCACGCTGCTGGGACGTGGAGCGATGCGGTACGGATAAATTGCGCAAAAGGACTGCTCCGAAGCCCCAAAGTAAGGTTTTAGCAATGGGTCGAACAAAACTATTGCACCCGGAACCGATGCCTCCCAACTCTGATGACCGTAGAATTTAATCTCCATGTAGATCTCCTAGTACGTCGGTTAAGTACTCCGTTGCACGAAAATCTCCCCTCAGCGCTTCATTTACGCGCACCCGCATTATCACCTGTTCATCGGGGACAAAAGATCGTCTGGCGAGAACATGCAAATGATTATTCGCCGCATCAAGCATGTCTCTGGATTCGTACAGATCAATAAGTTGCTCTCTCATGGATACGCTAGAAGGATGCAACCGGACGGCCTGCTCCATGTGACGAATAGCGGTGTCCGTATCACCAAGCCGAAAATAGAACGAAGCGAAGTCCTTGTGGTATTGGTGGTATTTCGGATAGATGTTGATGGCAGAGGAGAAGTGATCGTGACAAAGCTGGTCCCAGCCTCGAAACTCCTGATGCAGCGCAACCATCCCTACGCTGTCATGTACCAAGGCTAAGAACTGCCTGCGCGCCTCTATATCAGAGTCGGAAATTTTGGAAATGGCCATTTTGAGTAGCATAATCGCGTCGTCAAATTCGCGTAGTCTGAATAGCGCTAGTGCCTTCGCATTTGCGATTACGGCCCATTCATATGATTCGTCTTCAAGAGAGAGGGAGCATTCCTGGAGTTTCGAAAAGGCTTCGTCGAAGTAAACAAGTGCTGCGGAAAAATCCAGTGTTTGGTCATGGCGGGCTGCGATCAAGCCAAGCATGTTCAGGCATCTATGAGGCCGAATAGTGCCCAGATGCAGTGACTTGACAATGCAACGAGCAGCCTGCTCTTGATCGTTCATTACATGCCAGTAATGCGCTTCGCACTCGGCCGCCTCCCATGAGGGGCGATGCTTGAGCACCGACAGAATTTCTCCGCAAGTCGTGAGGTCGCTTCTGCGGAAATAGCGATCGAATAGACAAACTAGCTGCTCCGCTGGCGCACGGCTATCCTGTAACGCCAATGCAGTAGCATAATCTTCAGCGGCATCCGCAGCAGCCACTTCCGCGAGCTGTGGGGCCCGCAAGGGACGCACTTTCTTTTCGCTGGCGTTGTACTCCGCTTCCCATGGAGTAAGTGCTGCAAAAAACCTATCCGCGGCTGTGGCACTGCCTTTGCGATTTGCTATTTTGATAGTGCGATTCTCGCTTTGCGAAGCAATTTCGGCGATGTAGTGCTTCCACTCGTCGAGTATATAGGCATCTGACGGGAATCGGATTTGGTCGTCCGTTACATCGACTTCACACGCACAGCCATTATTCCAAAGCATCCTCCCTAGTCGCGGAGGGAACAAAAGATCCGGAAACGAAGTATGTAGCTCGAGCGCGACTCGCTTGACGTCGGAAATCGAACAACTGATCGGCGTTTTTCGGCCATTGCTCGTTGGTGGAAAGGATACATTCATCATAGATTGTCAGTCCGCTATGTTTCTGACATCGCATCGATGCCGAAATGACCCTGCGCGAAGACGGAAGGAAATATAATTCGGCAGTGGCACCCTTGTCTTGCCAAGGGTGCCAACATGGTTATCGTGTATAAACGATAACCGATTTATTGCTGGTCGAGAGATTGGCCGGACTCTGCTCGTTCTTTTGCTGAATCTTCTTAACGGCTTCGCGGATAGCAATCAGCTTTTCTTTCGAAATTGTAGTCATGAATTTACCCTTATGTAGTTTGAGGATGGCTTGATCGGTTAAGTCACCGTTCGAAGTGGCGATTGAATTTTTTCATCCGCCAGTCGCGAGTATTGAGAGAGTAGAGATGTTGATCAATAGGGTTAACTCTTAAATTTGATGATTGACTATAAAAATCTGAAATTTCTCAATCAAAAATAAGAAAGCTCTTAATCAAAAATAGGAAATTTCTCAATGAGATTGGGATATTTCTAGATGTGGTTAAGTGAATTTAAGTTCACAATTAAGTAATTTCTACTGAGGGATAGTGCAAACTCGCCTGCGAGATGACGGGAGCCCAGCGCGATGAGCTGGTTTTGCGGGCCCGGCACTCTTGCGAGAATGAGCCGGCACGGGACGGAAAGATCGTAGCAAACGCTTCTCTGGGCCATCGTCAGCGGTGCTGAGAGCGCAGTTTCACAAACTGGAGCGCGGTGACATTGATGAGTCGCTGTTTCCAAATGCGACGGGCGAACGTCGCTCTGTCGATGGTGTGTAGTAGCCGCTAAGCAAGTGTTGCTCAAACCAATGGAGTCACCTTTAGAATGCCAGCCACAACACTCCAACCAACCGGATCGTCCAATGGTCTATTGCTATCCTCCCTCGGCCGCGTCGGCTTTGGATCTATGGGGCTCACTGGAAGCGGTTGCTGGGGACCGCCTCACAACAAAGAGGACTTGGTCCATCTCTTGCAAATGCTCCCCGGAGTTGGCGTCAACTTCATAGATACCGCCGATTCTTATGGCCCGCATGTGAGTGAGGATCTGATCTGCGAGGCGTTGCATCCGTACTCGGGGATCACGGTAGCCACGAAAGGCGGCCTCGTCAGAACCGGACCAAATAAGTGGCATCCGCTAGGACGTCCGGAGTATCTTCGACAGCAGATTCTCCTCAGTTGTCGGCGTTTGCGGATAGACCGCCTGCATTTGTGGCAACTTCATCGTATAGACCCGCTTGTGCCGCGGGATGAGCAGTTCGGTGCGTTGAAGTGTTTCCTGGATGAAGGATTAGTAGAGCACATCGGCCTGTGTCAAGTTTCAGAGGATGAATTGGCCGATGCCAGAAAGATCTTGCCAATCTCCTCGGTTCAGAATCGCTACAACATTTTGGATAGAGAGAGCGAAGCGATACTGAAGGTATGCGAGGACAATGGGATGGTGTTTATTGCATGGAGTCCCTTGGCCGCAAAGGCGGTAGTCTCCGAACCCTTGTTGGCAGAAATTGCTGCCGCACGCGGTGCCACTCCAGCTCAGGTCGCCTTGGCATGGCTATTACGTCGAAGCCGCTCGATGCTGCCCATACCCGGAACTGGCTCTCTGCGGCATTTGCGAGAGAACGTTAAGGCGCAGGAGATCGACCTGACCGATCAGGAGTTCGAACTGCTGAATGCAGGAGCGAGTCTGGGCTTGCTGTCTCGCGGATCTTGAGTAACACAGCGGCGAGGCATATGCCGCCGCAATTTGGCGTTGGCTACCAGGCGAAAAGTCCAGCCGCTTGGCGCGCGGCGGCACTCGATCTTCAGTGATGACATTAACCCTGCTTGCATCCCGCGTTTTGCGATGGTAAGAGTGCGGCCGTCGCGAGCGACGTGATGCCGTGAGGATCCTGTCCACCAGAAATCGGACGCTCTTCTGAAGATCAAGAGACCGCTTGGGGTGGGCGTGGGTTCGGCGCTCGCAGAGTAGCATCCCCCGCCGCGACGGCGCGGCAGCGCCAACTTCCGTCAGCCTAAGCTGTAGCGGTATGGATTTCCCCGGCAGATTTTCAAACGAGCTCTTAAAACGTAGCGGCCAGCTCCCTGGCCGTTTCCTGCAAGCGCGGCACGAACTCCAGCGAGCGCGACAATGGCGAGCGCGCCGTAGGCGCATGCACCGCCAGCGCCGCCACCACCTGCCCGCGCTCGTCGCGCACCGGCACCGCCACGCAGGAAATCCCCGCCACGAATTCCTCGTTGTCCACGCCAAGCTGCTTGTGCGCGCTGCGGTCCAGCTCGGCTTCGAGCAGTTCCACATCGGTGATGGTATTGGGCGTAAAGCGTTCCAGCGGCAGCTGCCGTACCAGCGCGGCGCGCTGCTCGCGCGGCAGCAGCGACAGCAGCAGCTTGCCGCTGGCCGAGCAGTGCAGCGGCACGCGCGATCCCGGTTTCAGGTCCAGCCGCAGCGGCCACGGCGCTTCCATGCGGTCCAGGTACAGCACCGAGGTTTCGTGCAGCATGGTCAGGTTGACCGTTTCGCCGATATCGGCCACCAGCCGTGCCAGGATGGCATGGCGCAACTGGCGCGTGCCCGAGTGCGTGACGATGGCCACGCCCAGCCGGGACAGGCGCGGCCCGACCGCGTAGGCATTGCGCGCACCGGGCTCGCGGATCACCAGCCCGCCCGCTTCCAGCGCGCCAAGCATGCGGTGCAGCGAGGCCTTGGGCGCTTCGAAACCCTGCATGATTTCCGCCAGCGACAAGGGCCGGTCGGCTGCCACCAGGAATTCCAGCAGCGCGAAGGCGCGCAGCGTGGGCGTGTCGCGGTCCGCCGCCGCGTCGGCTGCGGCGTTCGGGACCGGTGCCGTGGCGGCCGGTTCTTCCAGCCGCAAGGGCGCCGCCGCGCGCGCGGATTTGGCGGATTTTTCCTTGGGTGCCTCGGAAGGCGCTTTTCTTTGTGTCGCTACTGTTGCCGATTTCAATTCGGACTCCGTTCCGGAAAACGAGACAGATTGATTGTATTCCACTTCAGACCTTCGATTGCGGGCGCCATCAGCCAGCGCGTTTGCCGCCACCATCGCGAGCCGGCAAGGGCCTAGCGTTCGTCGCAAAGTACTTTTGCCATGCCGCGCGCGGCCTCGCGCAACGTCGGCACCGCCCGCACCAGCGCCTCCAGCGATACCCGGGCCGTGGGCGCGTGACAGGCGATAGCCGCTATCACGGGGCCATCCGGGGCGGCGCTGTCAGCCGTGCCGCCGCCGGCGCGCACGGGTACCGCCACCGCCGTCATGCCGCGGACGAACTCTTCGTTATCCACGCCGATACCCTGGGCGCCGAGGCGGTCCAGTTCCGTGTCGAGGGCGCCGATGTCGGTCAGGGTGCGCGGCGTATAGCCGCGGATTTCCAGGCGCCGCAACGTCTGCTGCCGCTCCGCGCGCGACATGGCCGCCAGGAACAGCTTGCCGCTCGCCGTGCAGTGAAGGGGCACGCGGATGCCCGGTGAGAGTTGCAGGCGCAGGGGCTCATCCGTCTCCACCCGTTCCACATAGAGCACATGGTCGCCGTCCATCGCGGTCAGGTTGCAGGTCTCGCCAAGGCTGGCAACCAGTCGGCCAAGAATGGCGCGGCATTCGCGCAGCATCGGTGGGCCCTTCAGCGTTTGCATCGCAATCGCGGCTGCCCTGGGGCCGGGCATGAAGCCGCGCTCCGCGGGCATCTGCACGACATAGCCGGCGTTCTCCATGGCGCGCAGCAGGCGCATCAGCGTGGTCTTGGGCATGCGCTGGCGCTGCGCCAGCTGGGCCAGGGTCTGCGGATGCTGGGCGCGCGCGAGGCATTCCAGCACCGTCAGCGCCCGCAGGCTGCGGTCCTCGTCGTCGGCGGCTGGCTTCGTGCTCTCTGCTGCGCTGCGATTTTGAAACGGAAATTGCACATTCTGTTTCATATTCTGTGTCTCCTCACAATTTGCCTTCTTATTCTGTGTTCTCGTTCATAAGATCGGAACAATTCGTTTCAGTATAAGGGCGCCAACACCAGTGGCAAAGGGCATGTCTGGCCCTGGCGGCAGATAACAAGGAGACAGCGACGATGTCGCAAACCGTTGATTACATCGTGGTGGGAGCCGGTTCGGCCGGTTGCGTACTGGCCAATCGCCTGAGCGAAAACGGCCGGCATGCGGTCTGCCTGCTGGAGGCCGGTCCTCCCGACCGCTATCCGTGGATTCACATCCCCATCGGCTACGGCAAGACCATGTTCCACAAGACGGTCAACTGGGGCTTCTATACCGACCCCGATCCCAATATGCTCGACCGCCGCATCTACTGGCCGCGCGGGCGTACCCTGGGAGGATGCAGCGCCATCAACGGCCTGATCTACGTGCGCGGCCAGCGGCAGGACTACGATCACTGGGCCGCGCTGGGCAATCCCGGGTGGGGCTGGGATGAATGCCTGCCGTACTTCCGCAAGCTGGAGAACAACGACCTCGGCGAAGGGCCCACGCACGGCACGGCCGGGCCGCTCAATGCCACTTCCATCGACAGCCGCCATCCGCTGGTGGATGCCTTCATCGAGGCAGGCCAGCGGCTGGGCGTGCCTTACCGCGAGGACTTCAACACCGGCGAGCAGGAAGGCGCCGGCTACTATCAGCTGACCACGCGCAAGGGCTGGCGCTGTTCCACGGCGGTCGCCTACCTGCGCCCGGCGCGGGGGCGGCCGAACCTGCGCATCGAGACCGACGCGCATGCCACCGCGATCCTGTTCGAGGGGCGGCGTGCCATCGGCGTGCGCTACATGCAAGGCGGCAGGTCATGCACCGTGCTGGCGCGGCGCGAGGTGCTGCTCTGCGCCGGCGCGCTGCAATCGCCGCAGCTGCTGCAACTGTCGGGCATCGGCCCCGCGCCGCTGCTGCAATCGCTGGGGGTGCAGGTGGTGCACGCCTTGCCCGGTGTCGGGGAAAACCTGCAGGATCACCTCCAGGTCCGCCTTATCTACGAAGTCTCCAAGCCGATCACCACCAACGACCAGTTGCGCACCTTGTCCGGCAAGGCGCGCATGGGGCTGGAATGGCTGCTGTTCCGCAAGGGGCCGCTGGCGATCGGCATCAACCAGGGCGCCATGTTCTGCCGTGCCCTGCCGGACGAAAGCGCTACGCCGGATACGCAGTTCCATTTTTCCACGTTGTCCGCGGATATGGCGGGCGGCAATGTCCACCCGTTCTCCGGCTGCACGTATTCGGTTTGCCAGCTGCGGCCGGAATCGCGGGGATCGGTGCGCATCAGGTCGACCGATCCCTTCGAGCCGCCGTCCATGCAGCCGAACTATCTCTCGACCGAACTGGACCAGCGCAGCGCGGTGGCGGCGGTGAAGTTCGCGCGCAGCGTGGCCCAGGCCGAACCCATGCGCGGGCTGATGAAGCGCGAGTTCCGGCCCGGCGATGCGGTGCGCTCGGACGACGAGATACTGCATTTTTGCCGCCAGTACGGCGCCACCATCTTCCATCCGTCCGGCACGGCCCGCATGGGGCCCGCCCGCGACGCGCTGGCGGTGGTCGATGCCCGCCTGCGCGTGCATGGCGTGGCGGGCCTGCGCGTGGTGGATTGCTCGATCATGCCGACGCTGGTGTCGGGTAACACCAATGTCCCGGTGGTGATGGTGGCCGAACGCGCCGCCGATTTCATCCTGGAAGACGCGCGGCGGGAGGTACCGGTCGGCGCGGCGGCATGATGCCCCGGTAAAGGAGGAAGGTCCCGCTGTTTTTCTGCAAGCCCCGGCGCTCAACAATCACATCATTCCAGCGGGCGCCGCTTACCTGTGTGAGGAGACAAAGATGGCAAGCCCCAATGAAAAGGCGATTCGCAAGGTCGTGATGGCGTCGGTGATCGGCGCCACCATCGAGTGGTATGACTTTTTCCTCTATGGCGTGGTCGCCGGCATTGTGTTCAACAAGCTGTACTTCCCGGCCGGCGATCCGCTGGTGGCAACCATGCTGGCCTACACGACCTTCGCGGTCGGGTTCCTGACGCGGCCGCTTGGCGGCGTGATCTTCGGCCACTTCGGCGACCGCATCGGCCGCAAGAGCATGCTGGTGATGACGCTGATGATCATGGGTGTGTCCACATTCCTGATCGGGCTTGTGCCGACCTACGACAGCATCGGCTTGTGGGCACCCGTGCTGCTGTTGCTGCTGCGCGTATTCCAGGGGATCGGGCTGGGCGGGGAGTGGGGCGGGGCGGTGCTGATGGCCTATGAATACGCGCCGGCGCACCGCAAGGGCTTCTACGCCTCCCTGCCGCAGATCGGCCTGGCGATCGGCTTGTGCCTGGCATCGGGCGTGGTCGCCTTGCTTTCGCTGCTGCTGACCGACGCCCAGTTCCTCGCCTGGGGCTGGCGTGTCGCCTTTATCGTCTCGGCGGCGATGGTGTTCGTCGGCATGTATATCCGCCTGAACGTCAAGGAAACGCCGGAGTTCGCCGCAGTCAAGCGGCAGAACGCCGAGACGCAGATTCCTTTCGTCGACATGATGCGGCGTTATCCGGGCAATATCCTCAAGGGCATGGGCGCGCGGTATATCGACGGCGTGTTCTTCAATATCTTCGGCGTATTCTCGATCACCTACCTGACGCAGACCATCAACATCTCGCGTACCCAGGCCCTGGTCGGCGTGATGGCGTCCGCGGTGGTGATGTGTTTCTTCATCCCGTTCTTCGGCGGCCTGTCGGATCGCATCGGGCGCACGCGTGTCTACTTCTGGGGCTCGCTGATCACCGCCTTCTCGTCGTTCCCGGCCTTCTGGCTGATGCTCAACGGCGGGCAGAACGTGATGCTGCTCTGGCTGGCCATCGTGGTGCCCTTCGGTATCTTCTACGCGGCCGTGTACGGGCCGGAGGCCGCTCTGTTCTGCGAGCTGTTCGACGCCAGGGTGCGCTACACCGGCATCTCCTTCGTGTACCAGTTCTCGGGCATCTTTGCCTCCGGCATCACACCCATCGTTGCCACCGCCTTGCTCAAGAGCGGCGGCGGAGCGCCGTGGCAGATCTGCGCCTATGTGGTCTTCGCCGGTGTGGTGTCGGCCCTGTGCGCCGCGTTGATCGGGCGGCAGATGCGCCGGGTGTCCACGATCAGCGCGCCAACTGCAGCGTGACGATGCCCGCCACCACCAGCGCTGTCGCTACCAGGCGGCGCTTGTCGAACGGCTCGCGCAGCAGGAAATGCCCGAGCAGCGCCGCAAAGACCACGCTGGATTCGCGCAGCGCCGCCAGCTTGGTCACTGGCGCCATCGTCATGGCCCAGAGCATCAGCGCGTAGGAACCCACGCGGTTGATGCCGCCGATCCAGGCGCGTTTCCATTCCTGGCGGAACAGGGTCAGCAGCGTTCGCCCGCGCTGGCTGAAGGCAAAGCCGGGCATGAAGATATGCGACAGCAACTGCAGCCAGGCGATATAGGAGAAGACGTCTCCATATCGCTTGACCGCGGTGCCGTCGATCACGGTGCCGCCGGCCAGGCAGGCGCCCGCCAGCAGCGCGAAGGCCATCAGGTCGGGGGACTGGCTGCGCCAGCGTACCAGGCTGACCAGGCCGATGCAGATCAGGGCGATGCCGGCATAGCCGCCGGGGCCGAGCCGCTCGGCGCCGGTCAGCAGGAGGATCATGGCGACCATCAACGGGGCGGAGCCGCGCATCAGGGGGTAGGCCTGGCTGAAGTCGCCGCGGTTATAGGCGGCGACCAGCGATAGTTTGTAGCCGACTTCGAGTGTGACGGTGGCGAGGAGGAAGGGCCATACCTGGGGGGCGGGTAGCGGTACCAGGAATACCATTGGCAATGCCACCAGGAAGCAGAAGCTGTCGATCAGCGCCATCGATGATAGCCGGTCGCCGCCGATTTTGACGATGGCGTTCCAGGAGGCGTGCATGATGGCGGAGAGCATGACGGCTAGGAAGGGGGTGGCGGGGGAGTCGGGGGGGAGGGGCATTGGGGGTGGGGGGGCTTGACGGTAACTACAACTGCAACTGCAACTGCAACTGCAACGTCAAAAGCCTGAAGTCAAAGGCAGTTTCACCACCCCTGCGGGGCGGCGACCTACTTTCTTGTCTTGCCAAGAAAGTAGGCAAAGAAGGCGCGCCGGATGGGGCGACACCCCCTCGTCGGCAGACAAAAAGAGCGGCCGGGACCCAAACTC
>Ga0255338_1003633_pt1 | contig 17983 bp, 19 predicted proteins | sample MeOH1_35cm_T4_19_FD_203715 | JGI IMG/M metagenome (GOLD analysis project Ga0255338, IMG submission 203715) | Sandy soil microbial communities from University of British Columbia, Vancouver, Canada - MeOH1_35cm_T4_195 | ecosystem: Engineered > Artificial ecosystem > Sand microcosm > Unclassified ...
GATCAAGCCAGAAGCTATAACTATGAAAGCGCGGTTTTGCTTCTTGATGCAGTCATTGCAAAACTTTCTGCAACAACTGGTTTTGACCAAGAAACAATCTGGAATGCGATTAAAAGAGGAATGTTTGAAAACACAAGTCTTGAAACAAAAGAACTTCAAGAACTCTTTGGACAAACACTACCAGCTGACTTCTTCAAAGATCTTCGAACAATGAGTCCAACTAATGAAATGGAAATACATCAATTAATTGAGAAAATAAACCAAGGATCTTTGGAAAAAATAGTTGCTAAACTAGTCAGATTCCTGCACCTAGAAAAACCTAGTAACTCTCAAAAAGCTGCTTAAAAATACTCAAATATTGCTTTCTAATGCCCTCTACCCTACCAACTTCTAAAACCTCATCATTGTAAGAGGCTGCAGAAACCGTGTAGTTGAAACTTCCAGAAGCATACGCTTTGTCTGTTACCAACATTTTAATATGCATTAAACCATTTTCTTTTTGCGGAATCTTTAAAACAATTCCGTATTTTTTTAACTTTGCAACCCAAGGTTTTTCCTCAGGTATATCAAGCTGCTTTAAATCCAGCACCCCTAGAACCTCTAAACCACGAAGCTTTGCAGCAATTAAGGCATTAACAATGTTTTCCTTTGTAATTGTGTACACTGCAAAATATACAAACTTTTCTGCTTGTTGAATTTCAGAAACCAAGGCTTCATCAATCTTGTCTTCCTTAGAATACAAAACCTTTGTTTGCGCATACTTGTTCTGTGAGATCTTGTCTTTCAAAGACATATTCTCAAACCAAAGTAAGCTTAAAGAACAAACCAAAGTAAAAATGATTGTTAAACGAAAAAATCTGGACATTAATCCAGATTAACACAAAGACATTAAATATATATTAACTACTTCACAAGATTGGTTGTTGCTGGTTTTTTCTTGAAAATACCAAAAGAAGCTCTCTTTTCGCGCGCATCTCTTAACATCTGTATAGTTTTATCATCCACAGACTCAGCTAGTGCATACTGTTGATCAACAAAGCTGTTGTAGGATATATAGAAAACAAGGCCACCGGCTAAAACAAAGAGCATCGAAATGACAATTGTAACGCGACTTAAAAACATAACTCAATAATACTGTAAACAAGAGATTGTTGCAAAAAACATATCCACAAAAGACCAACGCCCGCGATTCTTCAAAAAAGAACCAACGGGCGTTTTAGGGTCACGTGACCTACCACGGAACAACTTGTAGGCTAGCAAACGTGTTGCTAACCAGCCACAATGCGGAAATACCGAGCAGGCAGACGATGATCTGCACTACCTGACGGCAAACCTTCTGCATCAAAGGCGTCATCGCGCTAATCCTCCCTGTGGTTTTCGTCTTGATATTGTCTGTAGCCTCCAGCGGTTGTCGAGCGTAGAGCGCGTCGCAGTCCAGTGCCAGGTACCACTCCACCAAAAGAACAATCCAAAGCTCTCATGGCTTTGCAGCAAAGCACTGTCATTGCTTACGACCTCGATCTTACGCAGCTCAGACCTTGAGCGCGTAAACCTAGGCTGTCCCCTGTTCTTGCAAGCTCTTGCGAGATCAACCTTGATTGAATCAAGGACAGGGCTACCAAACAGGTAGAGCAACCTTGAAGCCGCAACCGAATCGCATGGGTTCTTGGCAAGCACTGGCCGAAGCTCTAAAATCTCTGCAACCACGCCTAGGAGTTCAAGCCTTGCCGAACTTCTGTAGAACCTGAGACTTTCTGCCTGCACTGACCCTTGCCCCTGCAAGGACAACGCAAACAGAGCAATACTTACAAACTGCAATGTAATCCGCTGCATCTGCTGGCCCTCCAGGGTTAGGGGTAATATACTTGCGGATCCGATTAAACTAACATAAAAAAGAAATGTGGTCAAAACAAAAACACCCCAAAGAAATCTTTGGGGTGTTTTAACTTAATCTAACTATTTAACTTGAATGCTTTGTACAGTTAAATCATCTGAAACCAAAACTACAACAAACTGCTTTGCTTTCAAATCTGAAAGTGGAATCTCTTCATTACCAGACATAATTACAGTTTGAGCTGTGGTGTATACTGTTTGCTGTTCTCCAGAGTTGTCATTCAAAGTAAGCTCATTACCATCAATACTTGCAATTGTGCCTGAGATCCTCTGACCAAATGACATCATTCCAGTTCTACCAAAAGAATACATCATATTAGCACCAGTACCTGCCGTACCAATGCTTCTTGTAAACATCATTGAGTTGTCGCCAAAGGTTGCTCTAAAACCTGAACCAAGCATACCCACGCCAATACCAATCTTGAAAACTAACAAAATAATTAAAGCGATGAACAATATTTTAGCTATGCGCCAAAATGGGTTGCGGTGAAAAAAACCATGATTGCCACAGCAATATTTACCATCACAGTAGCAACTGTCATTGTTCGAAGTATTTTTTTCCATATTTTTCCTTTGTTTCATTATTTTTTTAATATATAGATATAATAGCAAGGTTTAAAGCAAAAAACAACTTTTTACTTAATACGAATACTTTTAATATTTACAAACTCCCTAATACCATAACTTGAAAGTTCTCTGCCGTACCCAGAACGTTTAATACCACCAAACGGCAGTCTTGGATCTGATTTAACCGGTGTATTAACAAAAACACTACCAGCATCAATTGCTTTAGTTGCTTTTTTTGCAAGCTCCATATCACTTGTCCACACAGAGGCACCTAAACCAAACTCCGTGTCATTAGCAATTGTCATAGCCTCAGCAAAACCTTTATCTGCTGAAGAATCATCAAATTCAATGATTGCTAAAACAGGACCAAAAGTTTCTTGATCATAGACCGGCATTCCTTTTTTAACATTTGTTAAAACAGTTACCTCGTAAAAGAAACCAGCATTTCCAAAACGCTTGCCTCCAATTTCTAACTTAGCGCCTTGTGCAATAGATCCAGAAACTTGTTTTTCAATATCATTTAAAATCTGCTCAGTTGCTAAAGGACCAACATCAACTGTTGGGTCGCTTGGATCCCCAAGCTTTAACTTTGAAATCTCTGCAACAACACCACTTACAAACTCACTAGCAATGCTTTTTGCAACAATGAACCTTTTAGATGAAATACAGCTTTGCCCTGTATTGTTTTGTAATCTTGCAGAAACTGCTTGTACATTGGTGTTCTTTAAATCCGCGTCTGCAAAAACAACAAAAGGATCACTACCACCAAGCTCTAAAACTGCTTTCTTAATTTCTGAGGCTGCAATTGAAGCAACAGTTGCTCCTGCTTTTTCACTGCCTGTCAAAGTAACGGCCTTTACGCGCCAATCACGAATAATCTTTTCTGTTCTTTGAGAAGAAACAAGCAATGTCTGAAAAACACCTTCTGGAAATCCTGCTGCTCTAAAAGATTCTTCAATTGCTAAAGCACACTGTGGCACATTAGATGCATGCTTTAACAAAGCAACGTTTCCTGCCATTAAAGCAGGAGCTGCAAAACGATAGACCTGCCACAAAGGAAAGTTCCATGGCATCACAGCAAGCACCACACCCAATGGATCAAAAGAAATGTATGCTTCGGAATCATCAGTTGCAACTGTTTCTGAAGCAAGCATTTTGTCAGCATTTTCTGCGTAATACTCACAAACCAAAGCACACTTAGCAGCACTAGTTTCAGCACTTTTAATAGTTTTACCCATTTCTAAAGTTTGTAATGCACCAAGAGTTTTTTGATTCTCAACTAAATATGTAGCAAGCTTAAGCATCAAAGCAGCACGTTCTTTAAACGTTGTTTGCTTCCACTTGTTAAAAGCATCTGATGCTTTTGAAAGTTTTTCTTCTAACTCAACATCTGTGATTTCTTTAAACTCTTTAACAACCTTGCCGGTTGCTGGATTTAGTGTTTGTATGGACATATCTTTTTAATTAAAGATCACAAGTTTTCTCTTTTAATTCCTTGTTAAAAACTAAAACATTCTCGCTGTAGTCTATCGGGCAATCAATGACATGCAGACCACCTCTAGTAAAAGCATTTTCCAAAGCGCTCTTTAACTGCCCTGCTTCAGTAATACGAATGCCCTTTGCGCCAAAACTTTCTGCAAACTTAACAAAATCTGGGTTATTAAAATCAAGCCCAAAATTAGTTAAACCCTCTGCTTCTTGCTTCCATTTAATCATACCATAACCATTGTCATTCAAAACTAAAACCACTAAATCAAGGTTTAAACGCTTAGCGGTTTCAAGTTCAGAAGCTGACATCATAAAGCCACCATCACCAACAACTGCTAAAACCCTTTTTTCTGGGTTTAACATTTTAGCGGCAATAGCTGAAGGAAGTCCTGCACCCATTGTTGCAAGAGCATTGTCTAACAAAATACTGTTTTGTTCTCTGGCAAAAAAACCTCTAGCAATCCAAAGTTTGTACATCCCGTTATCCAAACACATAATGCCTGTATCAGTCCCTGCTAAAACTGCAGCTAGATCAGCAACGATTCTTTGTGGCTTTAAAGGAAAAGCAGGACTGTCTGATCTTTCAAGGATTTGTTTGCGCATCTTCTCTGCAACTCTTGTAAAATATTGAATATCCCAAGAATCTTGAGGAACAATCATTTCAGTTAGCTTTTTTAAACCCAAAGCAATATCTCCAACCACCTGGTGTGATGGAACATAGACATCATCTAAAATCTCTTCATTTGAAGCTTCATAGAAATTCATGTGTATGACAGCTCTTTTACTTGGAGTCATGATTACAGGAGGTTTTTCAATGGTGTCATGTCCAATACTTAAAATTAAATCAGAACGCTCTAAAGCACAGTGCACATAATCATCAGCACTTAATGCAGTGGTTCCAAGATAGCTTGGACACATCTCATCTAAGACACCCTTACCCATTTGAGTAGTTACAAAAGGAATCTTTGTTTTTTCAATGAAAGCAGAAAGTTCTCTATGAATTCGTTTTCTGTTAGCTCCTGCTGCAATTAAAACAATTGGATGCTTTGCATCTTGAATTAATTTAACTGCCTTTGAAACATCAACATCACTTGGAGCTTCTCTGTAAGGTTTTACATTTGCATTAAAATCAACAACACCTAAAACTTCTTCTGAAGCAATATCTTCAGGCAATTCCAAATGCACAGCACCTGGTCTTTCAATCTCTGCAACCTCAAATGCTTTTTTCACAAGCACAGTTGCATTTGCTGGATCATCAATTCTTGCTGTCATCTTAGTTAGTGGTTTCATCATAGAAACAACATCAATTATTTGAAAACGGCCTTGCTTGCTTGTTCTAACTGGTTTTTGTCCGGTAATTACTAAAAGGGGCATGCCACCTAATTGAGCATATGCAACACCAGTGACAAGATTAGTTGCTCCAGGACCAAGCGTTGAAAGAGCAACACCTGCATGACCTGTTAACCTACCAAGTGTTGCTGCCATGAAAACTGCAGCCTGTTCATGCCTGGTTATGACCAATTTAATCGTTGAGGTTCTTAAAGCCTCTAAAAAAACTAGATTTTCTTCTCCAGGTATTCCAAAAACATATTTTACGCCCTGTGCTTCAAGGCACTTAACCAATACTTCTGCTGTAGTCATAGAGATATATTACATTAAAAAAGGGAAACAAAAAAAGGATGCCCACCATTCATCCTAATTAGCCCCTCTTGTTTGCCCCGTCCCAGAAACTGGGACGGGAACCGCTTTCCTCCGTATCTGTGTTATCTAGCAACTACTTCCCGTAGCGCGAGCTTCGCCCGATGCAACCTCATCTTGATCGCTCCCACCCGAACATCAAGGATCTTGGAAATCTCGGTATATGAGCGCCCCTCGATGCAAGCCATGATGAAAGCTTGCGAGAGAGGTTTAGGCAAACTACCTAGGCGGGTCATGACCCGAGCTGTCTCTTCCTTGAGAACCAGTTGTTCCAGCGGATCCAACGAAGGATGCGCAGGACACCATTCCTCAAACTCGAAATCAGGCGGATACGTTTTGCAGTACTTGTACGCGCCTCTCTTGAACTGATCCTTGTGCAGGTTTTGCAGAATCCTTCCTGCCCACCCCAGGAAGGAACCACGACCATCGTAGGTATGGATGCTTCGCAAAACCTTCAACCAGCACAATTCAGCAATCTCCTCAGCGGCATCCTCGTCGCCATGAAGAAGCTGGAAGGCCAACTTGAAGAGAGTTTTGCGATGCCTGTTGTAAAGCTCGTTAAAAGCAAACTCGTTGCCAGCAACGAACCGCTTCACCAACTCCTGATCGCTCGGTCCCAAAACCATAGCGTCGGAGCTTTGTGCACGAACAGAACGCTTTGCCATCGCGCCTCCACGCTATGAGGAAAGGAACCAACTAACATTTGAATTATTTCACCTCAAAAGCACAAGGTCAAATACAAAACGAAACGCCCGCAAGGTTATGATCCTTGAACGGGCGTTGTTTCGCTTTTCTGCATCTGGCGCAGGCGGTTGAACCCACCAAACGCCGTCGAGATGACGAAGAATACTTGGATTGTAAACCCGACCCAGGCACTCTTCTGATGAGCTTCCAACCCGGCAGCGATCTGCCCGAGCATCATCCCAACCGTGAAGATCAGGTACTGCCAGTCTCCTAGCTTGCCGCCTTTGTAGGTGAACCAACCCCAGGCAAGCATCTGGCAGAAAATCATTCCCCACATTGCAATCTGCATCTGCTCCTCCTAAGAGCGGTGACATCCACAAAATTGTGAACATCAAAAAATACCATATCTCATGGTATTTGTCAATGAGCTAAACAAAAACAGCCCCCTTTAAAAGGGGCTGTTTTTAGAAAGAAAGCTTAAGCGCGCTTTACATTGACTGCATTCTTTCCCTTTTCTGAATCTTCTACATCAAAAGTGACATTGTCACCTTCCTGAAGTTCATCAAAGGTAACTCCGACTAAGGAGTTTCTGTGAAAGAACAAGTCTTTGTCCTGACCTTCTGGGGTAATGAAACCAAAACCCTTGTCAGTCTTTTTCTTTACGATACCGTTCATGAAATTGTTTTTAAAAATAAAGTGCAAATTCAAATATATTTGTGAAACTCGACGATTTTTCTAAATATGAGTTGCAAGCTAGTATGACACAGATCCAGGAAAATAGATAGGGGGTGAAAATCAAGAATTGAAACCACCACTCTTTTAATATATACTCGTTAGAAGGCCCTTTTAAAGGCTTTTGAACACAACAACTGCCCAAAGGAGGGGCATATGAAAATCATAAAGCAGGATGAAGGAATCTTCGAGGTGGTTGCCTCGAGGATCGTCGATGCTGACAAGATCCACGCGGACCTCTCGTTTCTGCACCGCGCAGGGATGTTGACGTTCGGTGATCAGACAACCCGAATTCTGCACGATGAGTTCACGAGACTTGGATACCCGGTCGAGCTGACCGACCTCTGCCTGGAAGATGATCTCTCCATCGGACTGGCAATGCCTGATACCTGGTATCTCAACTGCGGGCTGTACGCGCCAAGCATCTCAATGTACTTCAACTTCTTAAACTACAAAGAGATGGCCAAAGAAGGAGAACTCTACACCAGGAACGCGAGAGTTGCTCGAGACTATGGCCGCATCGCCGCGATCGAGGTCTACATCCAGAGCGATCTCCAGCAGGCTCTAGACAAGGCTGGCATGCGCTACTTCGGAACTCCGCGCACACTCACAGAGTGTATGCGAGTTCTCGAGGGTTGGAACCTCGAACGGCTTCCTAGGCTCGGACGCTACGTCACCTACGCCAACTTCATCGAGCTCTGGTGCAGTAAGCACTTCCCGAACTACAGAGCCGAAGAATGGGGTCTCGGCAAAGAAGCTTCCAGGGCCCTGTTGCGCAAGAACGGCAGCACCAACGTCCGTGAGGGCATCAAGTTCTTCTGGCAGAACTACCTCGAAGCACGCGCTGAGAAAATCGGTATCGAAGACCTCGAAATCGACATTCTCGACCCGAGCTTCCAGCAGGTTCGTGAACCTCGGTACGTGCTCATCGGCGAAGACATCTTTGCTGAAGAGTCACTGGACACGGGTCATGAGATCGTTTTCCAGAGCTTCAGCGAATCAAAGATCATCCGCTGTCCGCGATACGTCGGACCCAACACGAAGCAGAAAAAAACGGCAAAACTGATCCGGAAACGGTTCCCGAAAACCACAGTTGTGATGTTCCGGAACCCGCCGTCAATGCCCTCGTTTACGATGACGAAGTACGACGAGGTCAAAGAGGGCGTCAGCAGAGAAGTTGCGGTTGTCGCAAGCAGCTTGCGGTACATCCACACTATGCTGGAGGGGCGCAATGGCAAACAGCGACCCTGATAGCAACCGAGCTCTGAAACTGCTCAAGCAGGGCTTGGAAGCCAAAGCCTTTGAGTTCTGCGAAACACAGGTTCTAGAAGTAATACAACTCTGTGCAAGCGGACTCATGGATGGGCTGAGGGTACAAAAAGTGCTTGGGTATTCCGAGCAGATCTACCTGATGCGCTTTCCAAACCCCAAACCAGTGCAGGGACTGGTGCTGCGAACTGTTCCTATCCAGGAAACAAAACGCATTACCAGGGCAATGAAAGAAAGCACCTTCCTGCAACAATCACGACCTGAAGTTGCTGGATGCCTAATCCCTCGCTACCTAGGAAGTTTCACCTCAGAAAACCAGATGATCTTTGTCACTGAACTACTTCCTGGAACAGTGATGACAGAGGTTTGCGTCGGCAAAAAGGAAGCGCTGAAGATCGCCGATGCAATATGCTCTGTCCAGCAAACACTCTCGCAGACTGCGCTCGGTGCAGAGATCATAGCTAACGCCAAAAGCTCTACTCCGTACCACGGTGCAAGGATTGCAAAGTTTCTGAAACGCCAGTTCGGTTGGAACATCGGGCTGGAAGAACTTGCATTCTTCAATGCACTGGACGAGCTCAGAGCAAGCTCGTCTGTAATTGTCAGCGATCGAAGCCCAGCAAACTTCGTTTCTGACGGAGAGAACATCGGCGCCTTTGACTTCGCGATCGCATTTGCAGGTGTTGCTTTTGAGGACTGGTCGTGGTTCATCGATGACCCCCGACTAAACACCTCGCTAAGCCGACAAGAGCTGTTGCAAGTCTTCTCAGAAGATCTCGCACAAACAACCAACACAGACAAAGCCACAACCATTAGTGCTTTTAATCTCTGCTCGATCTTTGTCTGCATCAAACAACACTGTCTGATGCTGGCAACTGGACAAGAAGAGATGGCTAAACACTACTTGGACTGTGCGTCTGAGTCTGCCCAACAATCAAAACTAAAGGAGGCAATCGAACTGATTCGGAAACTACAAGCAATATCGCCACGTGGTTTTCCGAAGCAATAACAGGACCCGTTTCTACCAAGAAGCGGGTCCTTTGCTTTCTAAACAAAAAAAACACCATGTACAGAATGGTGTTTAAAGATACTCTAACTATATTCGTATAAAATAACTATTTCTATTCTTCTGCCCTATCTACTCCCCTATGTGAAGACCTCTCTGCTCTTTGCTGTAACTCCTTAATGACCTTCCTAGAATGACCTGGCTTAAAATCACGTTTTGATTGCTCAGGTTTCTTCTCTGAATCCTCTGAATTTTTAACATCCTCTGCAGATTCGGTTTGAACCAAATCTTCATTTTCTTCTGCAAGCTTGTCTAAAACCTTAAGATGCTCTTTTAAAGACAAGTCCAGTTGATCATCTAAATCAGTAGCTGCACTAATATTTTTATCCCCTCCAACCTCTGCAATTCTTTTCTTAACCTCTTCATTATGCTTCTCTAAATTCTTGGTTATGACTTCTTTTTTATCCTCATCTAATTTACCATGTTCTAACAAAACTTCTGCCTCGTCTAGTCTTTTAATGGTTAATTCAGATGCAACTCGTGCTTTTTGTTGTGGTGTTGAAGCAAGAGAAGTTTTGATCTTTTCATTAATACTAGTTTTAACTGAATACAAGAAATCTCCAGGTAAAGACTGCTCTGCTGCTTTGGATATGCCCGCAGAAGACAATACTAGCACCATCAAACTCAAGGCTGCAAAAACTTTCCTGTTAGCAACTATTTGCAATGAAAAAAACCTTGAAAAAATGGATATTTTTTGAGATGTTTCTTTTTTCAAGTCATCTGCTGCAATGGCATATCTAATACTCTTAAGCATTTGTTCTTTCTCATCTTTGCTTAAGCTTTGTGATTTAAACACTGCTATTAATTTTTCAAATCTATCTTTGTTCATCTAAGTCTTCCACGTTTAAATTCTTTTTTAACATTTTAATTCCTCTATGTATCAATACTGAAGCTGAGTTTTCAGAGACACCGACTATATCAGCGATATCTTTAGGCGACATGTCTTCAATATATCGCATGCTAACAACCTGCTGGTATTTTTCCGGAAGCTTCTGTATTTCCCTTGAAACTAGCTCTAAGTCTAAAAAGTCCGGAGCTTGCCTACCCTCATTGACGAAGTCAAAGCCTTTTTCTTTCAAAAGATCAAGAGAAACCTCTTTATGCTTCCTGTAATAGTCAATGACCAGATTTGTTGCTACTTTGTAAAGAAAAGCCTTAACATTCAAGATTTGTTGACCTTTTTCAAAAGAACGCCATGTTCTAATGAAAGCTTCTTGGGTTAAATCTTTTGCAACTTCCCTGCTTGATACACGGAAAAAACAATACCTAAAAATTGGGTCTGCGTGTTCATTATATATCTTTTCAAAATCAGAATCATTCATTTAGAACACAGTATACACTAAAAAACGACTTGTAAGAAAGCCTAAGCTACCCCGTCACATATGTCGAAAGGTCGATTTAGACACGAGAAAACAAACGAATAACTAAACATTCTTAAGTAAAACGAAAGGAAAACACAATATGAACAAACTAACAAAATACATCACAACTGGAGCCATGGCATTGAGCATCTTGCCATTCATGGCCTCAGCACATGGCATGGATAACGAAAACAAGGGCGAGAAATCAGAAATGAAATCATACTTTGGTGAACATTTTGACAGAGATGAACAAAATGAACACAAAGCATTCACAGGAACAATTACCGCAAAAAGCACAACAGGCTTTACCCTAAAAGATGCTAATGGAACTGTTTACACAGTTACCACAGCAAATGCAAAACTCTCCACACCATTTCTAGGAAGCATTCTTCTTGCTGATATAAAAGTTAACGACAAGGCTGTTGTTAAAGGAAGCTTAACTGGTACAACCATAGCAGCGAAATCTGTTAAAGTCATGCCAGCTAACACACATCCTGCAATGACTAAAGGAACAATCACTGCAGTTAATGGAAACACCATCACAGTGCAAAACACTCACTTAGGAGTTGTCAGCAATGTTACAGTAAAGACCGATGCTAATACTCAAGTTACAAAAGATGGACAAGCTGCAACATTAGCAGATGCCACTGTTGGAACAACAGTAAAAATAAAGGGTCTTTGGGATGAAACATTGAATGTGTTGAATGCAATAAGAATCAACATTAAAACAATGTTTAGTAACTAACAGGAGCTAACTTTTCAGTTGATATGCCAACTGAAACAAAAACCACCCGAAAGGGTGGTTTTTAATTATCAATATACCGAGGAAGCAAACAAGATAGTTTGCAAAAATATTCAAACTGTCATTAAATTATTCTTACAAGAACTATTACGATCAAGCGCGATAAATATCTAACTCTGTTCTGCAGCGGTCACCTCACCATTATTATTATAAATGCTCTGTATTTTTTCTAATTTTTCTGTAACAATCATATTCCCTTTTTCCTTGATCAAAGTACGCACGAAATCTTGAACATCTCCGTCTTGTGATATCCAATAGACTTGCCTATTTTCAATTAACGCATCGGTAATTTGATTGACTTGTGGTTCAGCAAAATCTGCTATGTACTTAGATAACTTTCTCAAAACGCCATGTGTAAAAGAAAAGTTGGGGCTATTCGTCAAATCGTTTATTAGAAGTTCTTTGTATAACTCACTGGCTAATTTAATATTGGGAAACTTGTCGGAAAAGAAGTCAGATAAACGTTGGTAAAAGAAAATTTTTCCATGTTCCTTTTCCCATTCTTCCTTTAAAAACTGGCGAGGTTTACTTTTATCAATATCAGAGGAGTAATCGCGATCGTCGCTCACAAGATAAAGATCTTCGAAAGTGGGTATCTCACTGAGCAAAGTCTCCCAATTTATAGCGTCCCCATATGATCCGTTCTTCCCCGGCGGGTTGCCTAAATCCAAACGTAGCTTGGCTTTCTCTAAAACGTCCGCCGTGACTGCAATAACAGTAGCGCTTGCAAACAATTCTGAAATGATTTGATCGGCAGTTAAAGTCTTCTCTTCGATATCTTTAGTTAAAGTTTCGATTATTTTTGATTTGTGTTCTTCAAATATATGAAGCGAATTCCTCATTTCTTCATATTGAATATAATTCTTAAATAATTGAGGAAACTGATTTGGTAATTTTTGCTCGGCAAACTGTTTTAGTGCATCAGCAATTTTAGCCTCTCTATTCCTGGTAAACTCTTGTTTTACTTGCTCTGTCACAAAAAGCTTAATATCTCTATTTCGCATAGCAACTAAGAGCTTCCTCAATTCTTCCAGGTCTTCATTACTAAAATGATAGAAACCCAAGTATACATTAGTATCTATAAAAAGGTTTATATTCATATCCTATTCTTAAATTATCTTAAATTAACAATTTTAGCATATCAAAAAATCGCCTTTTCGGCGATTTTAATCTTTATCTTTTCTTGATATTTGGTGGAGATGGCGGGAGTTAAACCCGCGTCCAGAAAAGGTTCCTTCAACAATTATTCACAAGCTTAGCGCGCTTTAAAGCTCTGTAGCAACAAACGCGCGAACTAACCACAGAGTTTAGTTTACAAGTTTTCTTTCAGATGCGTAAACCAAACATCTGAATATATCCCGCAAATGAGGTGCGTGATCTTTTGTCGCAGGAGAACAAAAGGCGCACGTTCTTACCTAAAGATTAAGCAAGAACAAGTGAAGGAAGCGCAAAAGCGTTCTTCACCTTAGCAATAAAATTGCCAATTATGATTGTGCTCAAGAATGTTACGAGGTTTTGAGCATACTCGGCTTGCATATTTTTAAAGGTCACTTCCCTGTCAAAATCCGGCATCCCCAGAAATTTCTTTGCTCTCTAAAAGAGCAAAGACTAGTATTACACAAAAAAAGCCTTTTTTCAAGGCCTTAAACAAAGCTATCCGTGAAAGAAAATCCCAAAGCTTTTATTCACCAGCATCGCTATATACATCCTGATAAAGCCCCAAATCCCGCCATGTTTGTAACCATAAACTAAAGCCTCCCTGTAAAGCAAGCCCATAATCACTATGACTATGAAAATGAAGAGTATTGCTGATAACATATATATCTAGTATAGCACCTTTGACTTTTGATGTGAAAATAGATATAATCTATTTGATCTAAAATTAAATTAGGATCAAAAGGGCTACTTAAATAGTTTGTTAAAAACAAGGACAAACAACCAAATACGCGTCCCAGAAGTCCGGGTTATTGATGAAGACGGGCAGCAGCTCGGAGTCATGAAAACCTCTGAGGCTTTAGCGCTGGCAGAAGAGCGAGAACTTGATTTAGTGGAAGTGTCTCCCCAAGCACAACCACCAGTAGTTAAACTGATTAACTTCGACAAGTACCGCTACCACCAGAAAAAGCTAGAGCAACAACAGAAAAAGAAGATCAAGAAGATCGACGTTAAAGGAGTCCGCCTTTCCCTGCGCATTTCAGAGCATGATATGAGCATCAAGGCTAAAAAGGCTTCTGAATTTCTGGAAGAAGGACACAAGGTCAAAGTAGATCTCTTAATGCGTGGTAGAGAGCAAGCACACCCTGAAATGGGTTTTGAAGTGATCAAAAAGTTCCTAAGCTTTGTGCCAAGCTACTCAACCGAGGTCCCAGCAAAACGCCAAGGACCATTCATCTCAATACTAATAACTAAGAAACTAGCATAACATGCCTAAAATGAAGACCCACAAAGGAGCCTCTAAGCGTTTCAAGAAAACCGGCTCTGGAAAAATTGTTTACCGTAAAGCAGGACAAAATCATTTCAACTCCCGCGAAACTGGTAAAACAACCAAGAACAAGAGACGCGACATGACTTTAAACAAGTCAAATCCAGGAATCGGAATTTTAATTACACATAAATAACATGACAAGAATCAAACGCGGAGTAGCCGCATCCAAAAGAAGAAAAAACGTAATTCGTAGAACCAAGGGTTTTGAAAACAGAAGAAGTACAAACTTTGTTGCTGCAAGAGAAGCGCTCTTACATGCAGACAAGTATTCTTACAGAGACAGAAGAAACAAAAAGCGCGATATGCGCGCACTCTGGTTAATTAGATTAAACGCTGCTTTAAGAGACAATGGCACAACCTACAGCAAGTTTGCCGGAGCTTTAAAGAAAGCAAAGATCACAGTTAACAGAAAAATGCTTTCTGAACTAGCGATTGCAGCCCCAGAAGTATTTGCAAACTTAGCTAAACAAGTTAAGTAAACAAGAAGATATTAAAACACCCGCCAACTCGGCGGGTGTTTTCTTTTGCCTTTAAACTAAAGTGTTTTACTTAGTTGGGGCTGGGGTTTGAGTTGCTGGAGGAGTTGTTGCTGGTGTTTGTGCTGCTGGTGTTTGTGTTCCTGCGTTAGCACCATTCTTCTTGTATTCCTCAATTGCTTGAGCAACACGTCCATCTGCTTTCAACTCTTCAAAGAACAAGATTTGATCTCTGTTGATTTGCATAATGTCATCAGGACCATGTAACTCATTACCTAACTTAACCAAAGATAGCTGTGGTTGTTGATTCTGAGTTTGCGCTACTGGTTGACCTGATTGCAACTGTTCTTGCTGGTTGACCTGGAGGTAGTAAATATCTTTCAATGTTACATATTTATCGCGCATATCAGATACTTTACCAAAGTAAACCTGACCGTTAGTTAGGAATACTGCTTGATAACCAGAAAGCTTTGTTTGAGACTTAGAACCCATACCTAGCTTGTCTCTAAACAAGAAACCTAAAACTGCTAAAACAACTACTACAACAATTACCAATACTACCCAAGGAGCACGTGAACCACCTTGTGCTGGCATTGGTTGTGCCGAACCCATTTGAGGCTGGCCATTAATCATTTGATTCATATATTTATATTACTTTTAATTAATTACTTCTTCTAAACTTAAAACCTCCATAATCTTTCTAACAACGCAAGACTTCAAAAAGAATACTGTTAACAACAAGCACTGAACCATTTGGTTTAAAACCAAGTGATTCAGAAGTGTAGGATGTTTCTAAAACATCTCCTACTGCCTGAGAAAATTCATAACCAAACCCATTTGAAGAAACGATCGCAACTTCTTGCTTAGTATTTGCACTTACTAAACCAAATTGCGCTATCTTTGGCGTTTCTTTAAAAACCAAAATGTGTTCAACAGATGAGTTTGTAAGATTATTTACCGCTAGTGTTTCCTGGTCTGAAAAGGAGCCGACATTCAGAGAAAGAGAAAAACAGTTAAGCTCTTGATTCAAACTAAAAGTATTCTGCAACCTTGGAATATATATTGCTCGTCCTGTTTCTAAAGTATTACAGCTGTCTAATGCTGTAGCTTTAGCAACAAAACGTTTTTCAACAAAAACACCGCTACTATCAATTGCAGTAACATACTGGATATTCTTTGTCTCTAAAACAAAGGTGTTTACTGCAACAGGAGTAATTGCGGCGTATGAAAAAGCCTCTACTCTAAGACCATAACTAAGTATGGCCAAAAGCGCAAAAATAGTGTGAAAAACCGTGAATAATTTGAACTTTTGTATGGATTTCATTAGGCTCACTTATCGAATATATTATACCACTTTTTGATGCTTTTTCCCAAAAGAAACAAGGCTTCCCTGTGGACAAGTTAAAGGCATAAATTCTTGAAAAAAGAGTGTAAAACTTAATCTAAATTTAATGTTGATCTGTTAAGATATTTTTTCTGGGGCGGTGACTCTTGGTAGGTCAACATAACCTTACCAATTATGTTTTGGGGGTTCGATTCCCCTCCGCTCCAGTTTGAACTTGACTATGAAAACACATTTGCTAGAATACCAGTACTGGTAAGGTTATGTTGAGAGAATCACCCCAAAGCGCATAAAAGAAAACCGCACGTTTGCGGTTTTCTTTTAATTTTAGGTTAATAAATATTTAACAAGGAACAAATTAATCCCTAATAAAAACGAGACGAACTCATATAGAATTCGCCTCACGTCTAGTAATCAAAGTATAACAAAGAGAATATAACTTATCAACTTTTATGCTTCCACCCTTTTATGGCGTTGTTGTACCTGCATCCCCTGTTGCAACTGTTCCTGATGTAACTGTTGTTGCTGTTGGTGTATCACTGACTGTTGGTACACTGGTTGGTGCAGGCTCTGTCACAGTTATGGTTTGATCTATTGTAGTAGTTGTGTTAGTTGAAGCACTTGCGCTCGTATCAATTGTTGTATCTATTGGGGTTGTTGTATCCGTAGGAGCTACCGTAGTATCCGTAGAAGTGGTTGGTTCTGTGGAAGCAGCAGGAGCACTTGATGTTGTGCTTTGAGTTGGTGTGCTTGTTGCACTGCCGCTAACATAGGTGTTGTTAATCATCAGAAGCACTCTAACTTTTCCAGATCCAGAAACTAATCCGTCTAGTGATATACCAATCACAGGCATGCCAGTTTCATTTGGTTTCAACTTTCTTGCGTGTCCTGAAACATCAGAGATTGTTAGCTTGTCTCCTGGCAAGATTGAGTTTTGAGTCAAACCATCCCCTGCTTCAACATTAACCATACCAAAGGTTCCGGAGGTTACAACATTCATAAACTCTCCTTTTGGAATGATTGTTGTGCTTGCTGCTTGAGAAACTGGGGCTCCTGGGATATCAAAGTCTGACATGTTTCTGTCTGCAACACCGACAACTATTGTTGCGTTGATTAGTTGAGTTTCACCACTTGCTGAAGTTACTTCAGAAAGACCATTTGTTTCAGAAGCTAGAGATGTATCAGATTTTGAAACACTCAGTATTGGGTTGTTACCAACGATTGTCTCGCTTTCTACACCTCTTAAGACCACAACGTCACCTTGCTGAATTTCTACATCACCAATGTTTTTTGCAAGAATTGCGGTTGAACCAAGAACTTGTCCTAGAGCAACCAAGTCTTTCTTAACAATCAAGCTTGCACCAAGAACAGCTCCGCCTTTTGCTCTAATGACAAACTGTTCAATACCATTGTTTTTAACAATGAAAATATTTTTACCTGAATCTAAGGCAACACTTGTGTTGATGCTTATGGAACCGTTTGCTGCAATCATGAAGCGATTGACTTTTCCAGATTGTACTTGCAAGATATCTGCGTTTACTGCACTGGCTGTACTTGAAGTATCAGCTGGGTTTACTGTTGTATTTACTGCTTGTCTAATGACAAAGGTTAGAGAAGATGTAGAAGATGCAATTGATTCAGAAACAGCAGCTGAACCTTGAGTTGTTGCAGAATCACCAGATGCAATCTGCTGAGCAGTCAAAGCTGCAATATCATCATTACCTAATACAAAGGTGTTGTTAATCTGCTCATATGCAGTCCTTACAGAAACTAAGACTTTACCAGTATGAATTGTTAAGCCATTAACAACTTGGGAGTTTTCAGAAGTTACAAAGTTAGTTAAGGCCTGACCAACAACTCTTCCAGAAACTGTTGCGCGCATTGCAAATCCAGGAATTGATGCAGATGCTGTTATGAAGTCTCCTCTGGAAACAGAACCATTTTCATCTGTAATGTTTACAAAGGTTGTACCACTGTATGCCACTGTCTTTATAGCATCAATTGGGTTTACAACTTCACCGTCTCTTGGCATACCCAAAACAAATCCGCCTTTTTCAACTATTACACCAAAGATTGAAGGATCGTATGGTTTTGTTGCTTTTGAAATGTTTTCTCCAACT
>Ga0255338_1003634_pt1 | contig 17974 bp, 16 predicted proteins | sample MeOH1_35cm_T4_19_FD_203715 | JGI IMG/M metagenome (GOLD analysis project Ga0255338, IMG submission 203715) | Sandy soil microbial communities from University of British Columbia, Vancouver, Canada - MeOH1_35cm_T4_195 | ecosystem: Engineered > Artificial ecosystem > Sand microcosm > Unclassified ...
GGGCGCGGCGGCAATCGTATCGAACATGTCCGGCGTGATCGTTTCCACGTCGACGAGCGCGCTGCCCCCGGCGAGCACGTCCAGCTTGTAGGCGGCGGTGTACGAGAGATCGATCAGCCGGTCGGAGAGAAAGGGGCCGCGGTCGTTGATTCTCACGATGACCGAACGGCCGTTGCGCACGCTGGTCACGCGCGCGTAGCTCGGGATCGGCAACACCGGATGCGCCGCGGTCATGCCGTACATGTCGTACGGCTCTCCCGAGGAAGTCGGCTTGCCGTGATAGCGCCGGCCGTACCAGCTCGCGATGCCGCGCGCTTTGTAGGGGGCGAGGCGCGTCATGGGCGTGTACTCGCGCCCCATCACGATATAGGGGCGCGCCGCGCCCCGATGCAACGGCTCGAGCCGCGGCAACGCATCGGGCACGCTGGCGAGATCGGGCGGCGGATTTTCGCCGGGACCGTCGTCCAGGTAATAGCCGCCGCCGCGGGGCAAGGTCGACGGCGCGGCGCCGGCCGCGGGCGAGCGGTCGATGGGTGCGCTCGGGCGGGTGGCGGTCGTGCCGCAGCCCGCGATCGCAATCGCTGCTGCGATGGCAATCGCGCAGTGAAGAGTAAGGCGTGAGGAGTGAAGAGAGCGGCCTTCCGCTCTAATGCCGAAGAGAAGATTGTTGTTCTTCACGGGTTTACTCTTCACGCTTCACTCCTTACCCCCCTCATGACGATGCACGCTAGGTCTGCACGAGCTTACGATGTGTCTGTATGCTCATCAAGATGCCGAAGCCCAGGCAGATCGTCACGAGGGACGTCCCGCCGTAGCTGATGAGCGGCAAGGGTACTCCAACCACGGGCAGAATGCCGCTCACCATGCCCATGTTCACGAACGCATACGTGAAGAACGTGAGGGTGATGGCGCCCGCGAGCAGGCGGGAGAACAGCGTCGGCGCATTCGCAGTGATCACCATGCCGCGCGCGATGACGAGCAGGAACAGGAACAGCAGAATGGAGTTGCCCACGAGACCGAACTCTTCCGAGAACACGGCGAAGATGAAGTCGGTGGTCCGCTCGGGGATGAAGTCCAGGTGGGTCTGCGTGCCGTTCAGCCAGCCCTTGCCGAACAGGCCGCCGGAGCCCACGGCGATGGTCGATTGTATGGTGTGGTAACCCGTGCCCAGCGGGTCCTGCGTCGGATCGATGAGCGTGAGGATGCGCTGGCGCTGGTAATCGTGCAGCACCGACCACAGCAGCGGCAGGCTTGCGCCGCCGGCCACGATCATCCCCACGATCACGCGCCACGACAGGCCCGCGAGAAACAGCACATAGCCGCCGCTCGCGAAAATGAGCACCGCCGTGCCCAGATCGGGCTGGCGCACGATGAGACCGACGGGAACGATGAGGAGCAGCGCGGCGAACACGAAGTTTCTCAGCCGCAGCGCGCTCTCGTAGCGGTCGAAATACCAGGCGAGCATCAGCGGCACGGCGATGCGCATCAATTCCGACGGCTGTATCCGGGTGACGCCCACGTGCAGCCAGCGGCGCGCGCCGTTCACCACTTCGCCGAAGAGCGCGACGCCGACCAGCAGCATGAGACCGATGAGATAGACCGGCACCGCGAGGCGCATGAGATAGTGCGGCGGTATGTTCGCGAACGCCCACATCACGGTGAAAGCGACCATTACGTTCCCGAGCTGGCTCGAGACGCGCGCGAACGTGCCGTTGGCGGCGCTGTAGAGGACGATGAGGCCCGTGCCCGTCAGCAGCAGGATCGCGCCGAACAGCAGTCCGTCCACGTGCGCGGTGAAGAAGGCTGCGATGCGTCTAATGTTGGGGTGCATCGTCGTCGTCCGGCGCCGGCCGGGGCGGCTCTTTGCCGAGCAGGTAATAATCGAAGACCTGGCGCGCGATGGGCGCGGCGGAGCGGGCGCCGAATCCGGCGTTCTCCACGATGACCGCAAGCGCGATCTTGGGCTTGTCCGCAGGCGCGTAGGCGATGAACAGCGCGTGATCGCGGAAACGCTCCGCGACCTTGCTTTCGACGTACTTCTCGCCCTGCTTGATGCCCACCACCTGCGCGGTTCCGGTCTTGCCGCCGCTCGCGTACGGCGCGCCGGCGAACGCGCGCGCACCGGTGCCTTCCTTGTTGACGCCGACTAACGCATTCTTGACGAACGCGAGGTGCTCGGGGTTGAGCGGGATCTCGCGCAGCGGCTTGGGCTCGATGTATGTGCGTTCGCGCGTGTGGATGTCCTCGACGTAGTTCACCAGGTGCGGCCGGAACATCACGCCGTCGTTCGCGATAGTCGCCATGGCGGTGGCGAGCTGCAGCGGCGTGTACGAGTTGTAGCCCTGGCCGATGCCCACGCTGATGGTCTCGCCGGCATACCATTTCTGCTTGAAGCGGCGCATCTTCCACTCCTGGGAGGGCAGGATGCCGCTCGATTCTCCCGCGATGTCGACGCCGCTGCGGCTGCCGAAGCCGAATTGACTCATGAAGCGTGAGATCGCGTCGATGCCCAGATCGTTTGCGAGCATGTAGTAATACGTATCGCACGACACCACGATGGACTTGTACATGTCCACCATGCCGTGGCCGCCTACCTTGTCGTCGCGGAACATGTGGCCGCCGAAGTTGAAGTAGCCCGGATCGCTGATCGCCTGCTCGGGGCGGCGCTTGCCATAGGTCAGCGCGGCGAGCGCCATGTACGGCTTGAAGGTGGAGCCGGGGGGGTACGTGCCGGCGAGCGCGCGGTTCACCATGGGCCGGTCGGGCGAGGTGTTGAGCTCGTTCCAGTTCTGCGGATCGATGCCGTCGACGAACATATTGGGGTCGAAGCCGGGCTTGCTCACGAATGCCAGCACGCCGCCCGTTTCGGGCTCGATGGCGACGAGCGCGCCGCGCCGGTCGCCGAACGACCGGTAGATCACTTCCTGCAGCTTGGCGTCGAGCTTCAGCACCAGGTTCGCGCCCGAGACGGGCAGCGTGCGTGAGAGTGCCCGCACGGCGCGGCCGCCCGAGTCCACTTCCACTTCCTCCACGCCCGTCGTGCCATGCAGGTATTTCTCGTAGCTCTGCTCGAGGCCCGTCTTGCCGATGTAGTCCGTGCCGCGGTAATTCGAGAGCTGTTCTTCATTCTCCAGGTGGTCGAGCTCGCGCTGGTTGATGCGGCCGATGTGGCCCACCACATGCGAGAAGAGCTCCGCCTGCGGGTATTGGCGGAAGAGACGCGCCTTGACGTCGACGCCGGGGAAACGGTAGCGGTTCGCGGCAAAGCGGGCGATCTCCTCGTCGGAGAGCCGCGTGCGTATCGGCAGGCTCTCGAAGCGCTTGCTTTCCTCCAGCAGCTTCTTGAAGCGGCGGCGGTCGCGTGCCGCGATCTCCACGACCGTCGCGAGATCGTCTATGGTCGCCTCGAGGTCCTGCACCTTGCTCGGCGTGACCTCCAGCGTGTAGGCGGAATAGTTGTGCGCGAGCACGGCGCCGTTGCGGTCGACGATGATGCCGCGGTTCGGCACGATCGGCACGATGGAGATGCGGTTCGCTTCGGCGAGCGTGTGGTAATGGTCGTGCTGGACGATCTGCAGATAGAAGAACCGCACGAAGAGCAGCGCGAACATGACGAGCGTGAACACGCCGCCGATCGCGAGCCGCAGGCGAAACTGCTGGATCTCCGCCTGCGCGTTGCGGATCTCCGTGCCCGGGTTGATGCTGAACTCACCCATCCGCTTCGAGCTTGGGACGCTGCGGCAGCTTGAGCAGCATGGAGACGGGCGCCCATAACAGCCCGCCGATCAGCGTGCCGATGAAGTACCGGAATCCCGGGAATTCGCCGCCCGCCGCCATGCGGAGCAGCAGAACGATGGCATCGTTCACGAGCAGCAGCGGAATAACGTGGAGCACCTGCAGCGTGAGCGGGAACATGCGTACCCGGCGGTGGAGCACGATGCCGGCGTAGGCGAGGATCGAATAGGCGAGCGCATGCTGCCCGAACAGGACGCCATCGGCGACGTCCATCAGCAGCCCAAGCAGCCATGCGGCAAGAAAGCCGACCCGGCGCGGCTGCTCAATGCACCAGTAGAGCACGACCAGCGCGACGAAATCGGGGCGCACCCACAGGGCATAGCCGGACCAGGGCAGGAGATTCAGGAGCAAGGCCGCGACCAGCGTGAAGACGATGAACGCCGGCTTCACGGGCAGCAGTATTTCCTGCGGTCCGATGTCGCGCATGGACGCTACGCTCCCCGCCGTGTTTTCTTCTGCCGCACGGGAGGCGGCGCATCCTCCGGCGGGCGCTCGGGCAGGGCGCGCTCGGCGCCGACGACGAGCACTTGCGTGTGGCTGTTGACCCCCGCGAGCGGCCGGCACGTGATGCGCGCAAAGAGGTACGCGGCATTGCGCTCGACGTTCGAGATCTCGGCTACCGGCAGACCGGGCGGATACACGCCGTCGATGCCCGAAGTGACCAGCTGGTCGCCCGTCCTGAAGTCGGCATTGAGTGGCACGAACTGAAGCTCGAGCCTGCCGTCGTTGCCGGTGCCCGCCAGCACGGCGCGCAAGCCGTTGCGCGGATTGAGCACCGGCACGAGGTGATTCTTGTCGGTGATCAGCGTGACTTCCGAGAGCCAGGGATAGACCCGGGTCACCTGGCCCACCACGCCCCGCTCGTCGATTACTGGAGAGCCCTCCTTGATAGCCTGCTGCGAGCCGCTGTCGATGATGACTTTGCGCGAGAACGGGTCTCGCGCCGCGTACAGGATTTCGGCGGCGCGAACGTCATTGTTCACCCGTTCTCTGGCCTCGAGCAGGCTGCGCAAATGGTCGTTCTCGGCGCGCATCGCCTGGAACTGCAGGAGCCGTGCCGCATTCGTGAGGCTCTCTTGCATGAGCCGCGCGTTTTCCTGCCGCAGCGCTGCGTTCGAAACGAAGAACTCCGCGGCCCGGCGGGCGACAACGGCAGGTGCGATGGCGATGCGCTGTATCGGATAGACGATGAGGGATGCGACCTCGCGCAGCGTCGTCAGATACTTGAAGCGCGCGTCGGCAATGAGCAGCGCGAGCGAGAGCACAGCGAAGATGAGCAGGCGGGCAGTAGCGCTGGGGCCGGTATTGAAGAACGGCGGCGGCGTGTGTTCCATCTAGGCGCGCTCACGCGATGAGAGGTGAGGGGTCAGGCGCGAGGAGTGAGGCGTGAGCAGTATGGAATGACGTCTCGTTTCACGATCGATGGCTAGTCAGCCGCAGGTGCCGCACCCCTTACTCCTCACTCCTCTCGCAACCGCCTAGTCGTTCGTGAAGATGCTCGCCAGACGTTCCATTTTCTCGAGCGCCATGCCGGAGCCGCGCACTACGCACGTGAGCGGGTCTTCGGCGATCACCACCGGCAATCCGGTCTCTTCCATCAGCAGCCGGTCGATGTCGCGCAGCAGCGCGCCGCCGCCGGTGAGCACCATGCCTTTTTCCGCGATGTCCGCGGCGAGCTCGGGCGGCGTCTGTTCCAGCGCCGACTTCACGGCCGAGACGATGCTGTTCAGCGGATCGGTCAGCGCTTCCAGAATTTCATTGCTGGAGATGGTGAAGCTGCGCGGTATGCCCTCGGCGAGATTGCGGCCTTTCACTTCCTTCTCGCGCACTTCGGAGCCCGGGAACGCCGAGCCGATTTCCTTCTTGATCTGCTCGGCGGTCGTCTCGCCGATCAGCATGCCGTAGTTGCGGCGGATGTAGTTGATGATCGCTTCGTCGAACTTGTCGCCACCGACGCGCACCGAGCCTTTGTACACGAGGCCGCCGAGGGCGATCACGCCCACTTCGGTGGTGCCGCCGCCGATATCGACGACCATCGAGCCGGTCGGCTCGCCGACGGGCAGATCGGCGCCTATGGCCGCGGCCATAGGCTCTTCGATCAGATAGACGCGACTCGCGCCCGCGCCGATGGCCGATTCGCGGATCGCGCGGCGCTCCACCTGCGTCGAGCCGCACGGCACGCAGATGATGATGCGCGGGCTGGGCTTGAACAGGCGCGAATTGTGCACTTTGCGGATGAAGTGCTTCAGCATCTGCTCGGTCACGGTGAAATCGGCGATGACGCCGTCCTTCATCGGCCGGATGGCGCTGATGTTCCCCGGCGTGCGTCCGAGCATCTGCTTGGCGGCGAGACCGACTTCCTGGATCACTTTCTTGCCGTTCGGTCCGCCTTCCTGGCGGATCGCCACCACGGACGGCTCGTCGAGCACGATGCCTTTGCCGCGCAGATAAATCAGGGTGTTCGCCGTGCCGAGGTCGATGGCGAGATCGTCGTTAAAGTAGTTGCTCAGGAAACCGAACATAAACTGTTCCGGGTGAACGAAATGGTGCTTCGCATTAACGGGTTATGATACCCTATGACGCTAAGCTTTTTAAGGGTATGCCCGCATCTTTATGGCGCTTAACCTCGACGATGTCACGCGCGTCGCCCGTCTGGCGCGTATCGCAATCACCGAAGCGGAAGCTCAGGCAGCTCTCCCGCAGCTCGGCGGCATCTTCAGCCTCATCGAGCAGATGCAGGCGGTGGATGTGAGCCAGGTCGAGCCCATGTCTCACGCGCAGGACGTCACGCTGCGATTGCGCGAAGACGAGGTCATCGAGGAGAACGCACGCGAGCTGTTTCAATCGGTTGCACCCCAGGTCGAAGCGGGTCTGTACCTCGTACCCAAAGTCATCGAATAGTTATATTTTCTGCGTGCCGGCCGGCGGCCAGAGCCGCTGCGTGCCGCACGCGCTAGCAGCTGCACATGCATCAAGCGACCATCAAAAACCTCTCCGAACAACTTGCCGCGGGCCGGTGTTCGAGCGTCGAGCTGACCCAGCAGTTCCTGCACCGGATACGGTCGCTGAGCGCGCAGTATAACTGTTTTATTACAGTGGACGAAGCGCGTAGTCTTGCCCAGGCGCGAGCGGCCGATGAAATGCGGGCGGCAGGCCGGGCTCAGGCCCTCACCGGCGTACCGATCGCCCAGAAAGACATCTTCTGCACCCGCGGGTGGCTCACGACCTGCGGCTCGCGCATGCTCTCGAATTTCGTGTCCCCGTACGATGCGCACATCGTCGAGCGCTTCAACGCCGTGGGCGCGGTCAATATCGGGAAGACGAACATGGACGAGTTCGCGATGGGCTCGTCCAACGAGACGTCCTATTACGGGCCGGTGCGCAACCCCTGGAACCGGGATCGGGTGCCCGGAGGCAGCTCGGGCGGCTCGGCGGCGGCCGTGGCGGCTCGGCTTGCGCCAGGCGCGACGGGCACGGACACCGGCGGCTCCATCCGCCAGCCGGCTGCGCTCACCGGCATTTGCGGCCTCAAGCCGACCTACGGTGTGGTGTCCCGCTACGGCATGATCGCTTTCGCTTCCAGCCTGGACCAGGCCGGGCCCATGGCGCGCACCGCAGAGGACATGGCGCTGCTGCTCAACGTGATGGCGGGGTTCGACGCCCGCGATTCGACCAGCCTCGAGCGCGAGGCCGAGGATTACACGCGCGCGTTGAACGAGCCGCTCGCCGGGCTGCGCATCGGGTTGCCGAAGCAGTTCTTCGGCGAAGGCGCGGCGCCCGATGTGCTGAAGGCGGTCGAAGCGGCGCTTGCCGACTTGCGCAAGGTGGGCTGCACCACGGTCGAGGTCGACCTGCCCAACATGGACCTGTCGGTGCCGGTGTACTACGTGCTTGCGCCGGCGGAAGCCTCCAGCAACCTCTCCCGCTACGATGGCGTGCGTTACGGCCATCGCGCCAAAGAGTACGGCGACCTCATCGAGATGTACGAGAACACCCGCGCCGAAGGTTTCGGGGCCGAGGTGAAGCGCCGCATACTCATCGGCACCTACGTCCTGTCGCATGGCTATTACGACGCGTATTACATCCGGGCGCAGAAGCTGCGCCGGCTGATCGCCGACGACTTCAAGCGCGCGTTCGAGCACTGCGACGTGCTCATGGGGCCGACCAGCCCGACCACCGCGTTTCCGCTGGGCGCCAAGGCGGCCGATCCCGTGCAGATGTACCTCTCCGACATCTACACCATCGCCGTGAACCTCGCGGGACTGCCCGGCATGTCCGTGCCGTGCGGCTTCGACGGCCAGGGCCTGCCCGTCGGCCTGCAGATCGTCGGCAACTATTTCTCGGAAGCGCGCATGCTGAACGTCGCGCACCGGTATCAACAGGCGACCGACTGGCACACGCGCGTGCCGCCGGGGATCGATTGATGGCTGCAACGATCCCGAGCGGCCGAGCCGCGACAGCCGGTCACGAGTCACGAGTCACGAGTCAGCGGGCGAAGCGGCAATGAAGTGGCAAACCGTCATCGGGCTCGAGGTGCACACGCAGCTCAACACCCGCTCGAAAATTTTTTCCGGGGCATCGACCGCGTTCGGCGCCGCGCCCAACACGCAGGCGTGCGCCGTCGACATCGCGCTGCCGGGCGTGCTGCCCGTGCTCAACCGCGCCGCGGTGGAGAAAGCGCTGCGGCTGGGGCTCGCCGTCGGCGCGCAGATCAATCTGACCTCGGTGTTCGCCCGCAAGAATTACTTCTACCCCGATCTGCCGAAGAATTATCAGATCAGCCAGTACGAGACGCCTATCGTCGCGGGCGGCAGTCTGACCATCCTCGTCGACGGCGTCGAGAAGACGGTGAGGCTTACGCGCGCTCATCTCGAGGAAGACGCAGGCAAGTCGCTGCACGAGGACTTCCACGGCGCGACCGGCATCGATCTGAACCGTGCCGGCACGCCGCTGCTCGAGATCGTGTCCGAGCCGGACATGCGCTCGTCGCAGGAGGCTGTCGCTTACGCCAAGGCGCTGCATGCGCTCGTGCGCTGGATCGATATCTGCGACGGCAACATGCAGGAAGGCTCGTTCCGCTGCGACGCGAACGTGTCCGTGCGGCGCGAGGGCGAGCCGCTCGGCACGCGCTGCGAGATCAAGAACCTCAACTCCTTCCGCTTCCTCGAGCGTGCGATCGAATTCGAGGTGCGGCGCCAGATCGAGCTCATCGAGGACGGCGGCAAGGTGGTGCAGGAGACGCGGCTCTACGATCCCGATCGCGACGAGACGCGCACCATGCGCACGAAGGAAGAGGCGCACGACTACCGCTATTTCCCCGATCCGGATTTACTGCCGCTTGCGGTGTCCATCGAATGGCGGGAGCGGGTGCGCGCGGAGCTGCCCGAGCTGCCGCAGGCGATGCGCGAGCGCTTCGTGGCCCAGTACGGGCTGACCCCCTACGACGCCGCACTGCTCACGGCGAGCCGCGATCTCGCCGATTACTTCGAGGCAGCCGCATCGGGCGCGGACGCGAAAACGGGCAAGCTCTGCGCGAACTGGATCACCGGAACCTTGAGCGCGCGGTTGAACGAAGCGGACGCCGACGTTGCCGCGAGCCGGATCTCCGCACGCCAGCTGCGCGGCCTCGTCGACCGCATCGCCGACGGCACGATATCGGGGAAGATCGCCAAGGATGTGTTCGATGCGATCTGGGCGGGCGAAGGCGAGCCCGACGCGATCATCGAAAAGCGCGGCCTCAAACAAATTTCCGACAGCGGCGCGCTCGAGACGCTGGTGGACGAAGTGCTCGCCGCGAATCCGCAGCAGGTTGCGGACTACCGCAGCGGCAAGGAGAAAGCCTTCAATTCGCTCGTCGGGCAGGTGATGAAGGCGACCAAGGGCAAAGCCAATCCGCAGCAGCTCGCGGAAATCCTGAAGCGCAAGCTGGCCGACAGGCCGTGAACTGTGAACCGTAAACGGTGAACCGTCAGCGCGTGAGCGCTGAAGTCTTTCGATTCACGATTCACCGTTCACGCTCTATTTCTTGACGCCGGCGGTTGCGGTCGGGGCCTTCAGCTCGGCATAGCGCTTGCGGTAGTCGGCATACCGCGCGCGGATCTCGTCCTTTTCCTTTTCCTTGGCCGCGATGGCTTGCTCGATCCGACTCGTTTGCTCGGCGGCCCGCGCGACTTCCTCCTTCAGCGCATCGGAGCTGCCTTTTTTGCTCTTGTCGGCGAGGTCTTTGCGCGCCTGCGCTTCCTTCTGGCGCTCGGCCGCGTTCTTGAGCGATACGCGCAGCTGATTCATCTGCAGCTCGATCACCTGCAGATCGCGGTCGCGCTTGACGTCGATTTCCTGCTCGCTCGCATAAGTCGCGAGCAGCGCGCTGTCCTGACGCCGCTGCTCGGCGGCCCGCCGCTCGCTGTCCGCCTTGAGGCGGGCTGCTTCTTCGTCCTGCGCGCGCCGCCGTGATGCCTCGTCGGCAGACTCGGTAGTCTTGCGCGTGACGCCCTGCTTGTCGAGCTCCTTGGTCGCGCCCTGCTGATATTCGGGAGGAACCGCATCGCCGCAGCCGACGACCTTGCCCGACTTGTCTTTCCAGCACACGATTTTGCCGCTGGCGTCGTTGACCGCGACCGCCATCACCAGGCATGCCAGGGCGAGCGGATACGTCAGGTTGTTTTTCTTCCCGTCACACATGTGCCGAAACTCCATAGAGCTGACGATAGGCGTCCACCGCGCGCAACTGCTCCGCCATGGCACGGTCCGTGCCGAGGTAGGCGACGAGGTCGTCGAGCGTCGCCACGCTGATCACCGGCATGCCGTAGTCCTGTGTCACTTCCTGAGCAGCGGACAGTGCCCCCGTGCCGCGCTCCATGCGGTCGAGGGCGATCACGACGCCGCATGGTACGGCATGTGCGCCGCGGATGAGTGTGACCGATTCACGCACCGACGTGCCCGCCGATATCACATCGTCGACGATGAGCACGCGTCCTTCGAGCGGCGCACCGATGACGCTCCCGCCTTCGCCGTGGTCTTTCGCTTCCTTGCGATTGAAGCTGTAATGCACGTTGCGGCCTTCGTCGGCGAGCGCAATGGCGACTGCGGCGACCAGCGGTATGCCCTTGTAAGCGGGCCCGAACAGCATGTCGAACTCGATGCCCGCGGACAGGATTGCTTTCGCGTAGAATTGCGCGAGTCGCTTGAGCGCGACGCCGTCGTGAAAGAGGCCGGCATTGAAGAAATACGGTGACAGGCGGCCCGCCTTGGTCTTGAACTCGCCGAAGCGCAGCACGTTCTGCTCGACGGCGAAGCGGATGAAGTCCTGTCGAAAATCGGATGGCATCTGCGGCTTGCGTGGCTGTTCCGGCGTTGACCGGCGGTGAGTCCGGTCCAACGCCTTTCCGCACGAATCGTTTTGTCGAATGCTTAGAATTATAACGCTTAACCTGAACGGCATCCGTTCCGCAGTGCGCAAGGGCTTTCTCGACTGGCTGGCGGCGAGCGAGGCCGACGTCGTCTGCGTGCAGGAGCTCAAGGCGCATGCCGCCGACATGACCGCAGACATGCTGACGCCCGCCGGCTATCACGGCTATTTCCACTATGCCGAGAAAAAAGGCTACAGCGGCGTCGGCCTGTACGCGCGCCAGCAGCCGCGCGCCGTTGCCGAAGGCATGGGCATACCCGACATCGACCGCGAGGGACGCTATCTGCGCGCCGATTTCGGCAATTTGAGCGTGATCTCGCTCTACCAGCCGTCGGGCTCGAGCGGCGAAGAGCGGCAGCGGATCAAGTTCGCTTTCATGGAGCGATTTTTCCCGCATCTGCACCGGCTGCGCGCCGAAGGCCGCGAAGTGGTGTTGTGCGGCGACTGGAACATCGCCCACAAGGAAATCGATCTGAAGAACTGGCGCGGCAATCAGAAGAATTCCGGCTTCCTGCCCGAGGAACGCGCCTGGTTGACGCGCGTGTTCGACGAGCAGGGCTGGCTGGACGTGTTCCGCTGCGTCGACCCGCGTCCCGACCAGTACACGTGGTGGTCCAACCGCGGCCAGGCCTGGGCGAAGAACGTCGGATGGCGCATCGATTATCAAATCGCGACCCCCGGCATCGCGGCGACGGCGCAACGGTGCGCGATCTACAAGGAGGAAAGGTTTTCCGATCACGCACCATTGACGATCGACTATGACTACGCGCTTTAACGATGCAGCGGTTTTGGCTACGGCCGCCGCTTCGCGGCTTAACTTGAGCCGCACACCCGTACGGCTCAAGTTAGCCTGCGCCGCAACGCGCCGGGGTCGGACGGGGATAAGTGTCGGCGTGTTGTCGGACCACGCGCCGCTCACCATCGATTACGACGACTCGCCGGCATGAGCTCGCCACGCCTTGCGTCCGCGGCAGCGACCGCGCGTCCGTCCTGGGGCCAGACGGTTGCTGCGATATTCAGCGGACGCATGCTGGTTGCGCTGCTGATGGGTTTCGCCTCCGGCCTGCCATTGCTGCTGACGGGCTCGGTGCTGCAGGCCTGGCTCAAGGACAGCGGCATCGACTTGCAGGCGATCGGCCTGTTCGCGCTCGTGGGATTGCCGTACACGCTGAAATTCCTGTGGTCGCCGCTCTTCGACCGCTACGCGCTGCCGCTGCTCGGACGGCGGCGCGGCTGGCTTTTCGTCGTGCAGATCGCGCTCGCCGGCGCGCTGCTCGCGCTGAGCTGCGCGCAACCCTCTCCCGAGCATCTGCTGCCGATCTCGGCCGCTGCGTTGCTCGTTGCGTTTTTTTCGGCGACACAGGACATCGTCGTCGATGCCTACCGCCGCGAGACGCTCGCGGAAGCCGAGCTCGGCCTGGGCTCGGCGCTGTATGTGAACGGCTATCGCCTGGGCATGCTGCTCGCGGGCGGCGGCGGACTCATCCTCGCGGACTGGAGCTCGTTTCCCGCGATGTACCGCATCATGGCCGGTTGCATGCTCGCCGTGGTGGCCGTCACGCTCCTCGCGCCGGAGCCGCCGCTGCCCGAAGGGCGTCCGCGCACGCTGATGGATGCGGTGTTCCTGCCGTTTCGCGATTACTTCACGCGCGACGGCGCCTGGCTTGCGCTCGCCTTCATCCTCTTCTACAAGCTGGGCGACACCATGGCGTCGGCCATGACGATTCCGTTCTATCTCGACTTGGGTTACACCAAGACGGAAATCGGCGCGGTCGTGAAGCTCTTCGGCTTCTGGGCGACCATCGCAGGCGGCACCCTCGGCGGCGTCTGGATACTGCGCATCGGGCTTAATCGCGCGCTCTGGGTCTTCGGCATCGGGCAGATGATCTCGACGTTCGGCTTCGCCGTGCTCGCTCGCCTGCCTGCGAGCGATGCCGCTCTCGCGAGCGTGGTGGCGATAGAGAACTTCACCGGCGGGCTGGGAACGGCGGCGTTCGTCGGCTTCATGGCGGCGCTTACCGACAAGCGCTTCACCGCCACTCAGTATGCGTTGCTGTCGAGCCTCATGGGTGTGCCGCGCGTGCTGGCCGCGGCGCCGACGGGCTGGCTCGCCTCGACCATGGGCTGGGCGCCTTTCTTCGTCTTCTGCGCCGTCATCGCGATACCCGGCCTCGTGTTGTTGCGCTGGGTCACCAGGCTTGAGCCCCGTGACTCGTGACCGGTGACTTGTGACTCGTGCGGCGCATCTGCGCCGCGCACTCACTGCGCCGCGGCGCTGCCGAAGTGATAAACGGCGAGCGCGCCCAGCAGGTTGGGCCACAAGTGCACGGCGCGGCCGCGCGTGAGCACCTTGCATTCCAGCACTCGTATCCGGCGTTGCGCGCAGAAGCGCTCGAAATCCGCGACGGTGCAGAGGTGGACGTTCGGCGTATCGAACCACTCGTAGGGCAGGTTGTCGGACACCGGCATGTGACCGCGCAGCACCTGCAGGCGGTTCTTCCAGTAGCCGAAATTGGGGAACGTGACGATGCCTTCGCGGCCCACCCGCAGCATCTCGCGGATGATGCGCTCGCTGTTCTTCATCGCCTGCACCGTCTGTGACAGCACGACGTAATCGAACGACCGGTCGGTGAAATCGGCGAGGCCGCGCTCGAGGTCGCTCTGGATCACGCTCACGCCGTTCTTCACCGACGCGAGCACTTTCGCATCGTCGATCTCCACGCCGTAGCCGGTGATGGAGCGCCGCTCCGTGAGATACTTGAGGAGCGACCCGTCGCCGCACCCCAGATCGAGCACGCGCGCGCCCGGCTTGATCCATGCGCCGATGGCGGCGAAGTCCGCGCGGCTGATGCCGTTGCCGTTGCTGCTGCCGTTGCCGCTCATGCCGTACGCTCCGCCGCAATGCGCTCGAAATAGGCCGCCACGAGCCGGTGATACCGCGGATCGTCGAGCAGAAACGCGTCATGGCCGTGCGGGGCGTCGATCTCGGCGTACGTGACGTCGCGGCGATTGTCGAGCAGCGCCTTCACGATCTCGCGCGAGCGCTCCGGCGAGAAACGCCAGTCGGTGGTGAAGGAGATCACCAGAAACCCGGCCTGCGCCGGCTCGAGGGCACGCGTGAGGTCGCCGTCGCAGTCGAATGCCGGATCGAAATAATCGAGCGCCTTGGTGATGCGCAGGTACGTGTTCGCGTCGAAGTACTCGGCGAACTTGTTGCCCTGGTGGCGCAGGTACGATTCGATCTCGAACTCGGTGTCGAACGAATAGTTGAGCTTGCCGTGCTTCAGCTGCCGGCCGAACTTGCTTGCCATCTCGTCGTCGGAAAGGTACGTGATATGCCCGACCATGCGCGCGACCCGCAGGCCCCGTTTGGGCGTCGTGCCGTAGATCTGATAATCGCCATCGTGAAAATCCGGATCCGTGATGATCGCCTGGCGTGCGACTTCGTTGAAAGCAATGTTCTGCGCCGACAGCTTCGCCGTGCAGGCGATGACGATGGCGTGGCGCAGGCGCTCGGGATATGCGATGGTCCAGGCGAGGGCCTGCATCGCGCCCAGGCTGCCGCCCATCACGGCCGCGAAGCGGCGAATGCCGAGCCGGTCGGCGAGCCGCGCCTGCGACGCGACCCAGTCCTCGACCGTGATGATCGGGAACTTGCCGCCCCACGGACGCCCGGTGCTCGGGTCGATGGTGTGCGGTCCGGTGGAGCCGTGGCAGCCGCCGAGGTTGTTCACGCCGATCACGAAGAAGCGATCGGTGTCGAGCGGCTTGCCGGGGCCTATCATGTTGTCCCACCAGCCGATGTTGTCGGGATCGTCGGCGTAACGGCCCGCGACGTGATGCGATGCGTTGAGCGCGTGGCAGATCAGCACCGCATTGCTTGCATCGGCGTTGAGCTTGCCGTAGGTCTCGTACACGAGATCGTACTCGGCCATCACCGCGCCGCTTTTCAGCCGCAGCGGCTCGTCGAAATGGGCCCGCTTCGGCGTTACCGTCCCGACCGATCGTTCGTTCGTGATGCTGTCCATGCCATCGCACTCTGCTCGTTCGTCTGCCGCACACCGGGTGGGATTCCCGCGGCACGCGGGCAATAAAAAACCCGGCTGACGCTTGCGCGGCCGGGTCTCGAGATATGCACCGATCTCTTTAGCCGGATTTATTACGCGCCCGCAAGCTGATATATCAAATCGGCGCGATACGAAACGCGCTCAACTTACCCGCGCTGCGGTCGGTTGTCAATGCGGCGCGCGGCACGCGCTTCGCTCACGCGTTGAGCTCCTCCAGCGCGGTGCGCAGCCGGTGAGGATCGTGCATGCGCAGCATGCGCCGCGCCAGCGGCCGCACGCGGGAAAGGTCGGTCTGCAATATGCGCTCCTTCACGTCGAGCAAGTGCGCCGAATGCATGGAGTACTGGCGCAGTCCCAGGCCCAGCAGGAGCCGCGTGAGGGCGGGGTCGCCCGCCATCTCGCCACACAGAGCGACCGGCACGCCGGCCTTGTCGGCCGTTCTCAGCACGTGCGCGATCAGCTGCAGCACGGCGGGATGGAGCGGATCGTAGAGATGCGACACCGTGTCGTCGGTGCGGTCGACCGCGAGCGTGTACTGGATCAAATCGTTGGTGCCGATCGACATGAAGTCGAGCTTGCGCGTGAAGATGCCGAGCGCAAGAGCGGCCGCCGGCACTTCGATCATGCCGCCGACTTTCACGTTCGGGTCGTACGCTATCCCCTGTTCGTCGAGGGTGTGCTTCGCCTGGCGGATCAGGCCCAGCGTCTGATCCAGCTCGGCGGCGGTCGCCAGCATCGGAATCATGATGTTGATGCGCCCGTGCGCAGACGCGCGCAGCAGCGCTCTCAACTGGATGAGAAAGCGCCGCGGCTCGGTGAGGCACAGCCGTATCGCACGCAAGCCCAGCGCGGGATTGGTCGGTATGCGCTCCTCGGCGCCGTCCACGGCCTTGTCCGCGCCGAGGTCGTAGGTGCGTATGGTGACGGGCATGCCGTCCATGTCCTGCGCGACCTTGCGATAGGCCTCGTACTGCTCGTCCTCGCCCGGCAGCTCCGACCGGCCGAGGAACAGGAATTCGCTGCGAAAGAGACCTATGCCGGTCGCGCCGTTCTCTCTCGCCTGGACGACGTCCTGCGGCAGCTCGATATTCGCCTGCAGCTCGACCGGCACGCCGTCTACCGTCGCGGTATACGTATCGCGCAGCCGCTTCAATTTCTGGCGTTCGAGCTCGAACCGGCGGCGGCGCAGGTCGTACTCGGCGAGGGCCTGGGGGTCGGGATCGACGATCACCACGCCTTGCGTGCCGTCGACGATCACGAGATCGTTCTCGCGGATCAGCTGTCGCGCGGTGTGCAGCGCGACGATGGACGGGATGTTGAGACTGCGGGCCACGACCGCCGTGTGCGAAGTCGTGCCGCCGAGATCCGTGATGAAGCTCGCGAACTGGTGCTGCTTGAACTGCACGACGTCCGCGGGCGAAAGATCGCGCGCGATGAGCACGATGGCGCCGTTGCTGGCGGACGGTGGCGGCACGTAACCCGGCTGGCCGGTGAGCGCCTTCATCACGCGCTCCACGACCTGGATCACGTCGGCGCGGCGCTCGCGCAGGTAGGCATCCTCGATCTCGTCGAACTGCGCGAGCAGCGCGTCCATCTGCACCTTTACCGCCCACTCCGCATTGCACTGCTCGGCGGAGACGATCTCGCGCGGCACGTTCGCGAGCAGCGTGTCGTTGAGGATCATCAGATGCAGGCTGATGAACGCGGCGAACTCGGCGGGAGCACCGGCCGGCACCTGGTCGCGCAGCATCTCGAGATCCTTGCGCACCGTCGCGATGGCCGCGTCGAAGCGGGCGAGCTCGTCGTCGACCTGCCCCGGCGGGACGACGTAGTGGGCGACTTCCAGGCGCGCGTGCGAGACCAGGTGCGCGTGGCCGATGGCCACACCGCTCGATACGCCGATGCCGTGCAGGGTGAAGCTCATGACTGATGCCCGCTTTATTGCGCTGTGGGTACCCCGTTGGCCCTCACAGCGCGCTCTCCCTACCTCTCTCCGACAGGGAAAGAGGAGATTCGTGCCGAAGGTGGATGGTCATCCACCTGGCGGATGTTCGACGTCGGCCGGCGTGTCGCGCGGCCCTCCGTGCGCTGTCTGTCCGCCCGCTGCAGCAGCGCTATTCCGCCTCGCCGAAGCGCTCGGCGACGAGTTGCGCGATGGCGCCCATCGCCTCGGCGGCGTCGGGGCCGTCGGTCTCGACGGTGATGCGTGAGCCCTTCGCCGCCGCGAGCATCATGACGCCCATGATGCTCTTCGCGTTCACGCGGCGGCCATTGCGGCTCAACCAGATGTTGCTCTTGTAGCGTCCTGCGGTTTCGGTGAGACGGGCCGACGCGCGCGCATGCAGGCCGAGCTTGTTGATGATCTCAACTTCCTGTTGCGGCATTGTGCAGGCTCAAGCTCGGTATGCGCACCACGCCTTCGCAGCCGCCGCTCACCGCCTTCGCGATGAGAGTCGCCATGTCGCGGTCGCGGTACGTGAGCGCTCTGATCAGCATCGGCAGGCTCACGCCGGCGAGACCTTCCACCTTGCCGGGGATCATGAGCTTGCAGGCGATGTTGCAGGGGGTCGCCCCGTAGATGTCCGAGAGGATCAGCACGCCGTCGCCGTCGTCGAGCTCCTTCACCAGCGCGCGCGCATGCGGCAGCAGGAGGAGCGGGTCGTCGTGGGCGGTGACGCCGAGCTGGCGCACGCGGGGAGGACGC
>Ga0255338_1003635_pt1 | contig 17969 bp, 17 predicted proteins | sample MeOH1_35cm_T4_19_FD_203715 | JGI IMG/M metagenome (GOLD analysis project Ga0255338, IMG submission 203715) | Sandy soil microbial communities from University of British Columbia, Vancouver, Canada - MeOH1_35cm_T4_195 | ecosystem: Engineered > Artificial ecosystem > Sand microcosm > Unclassified ...
TCTTCCACTACATCCGCTTCCCCGACAGCGAGACGATGCAGGAAATCGTCGACGTCCACTATCCGGGGATCAAGGCCAAGCTGGTCGCCGAGGCGCTGCGCATCTTCTACGACATGCGCAAGGTGCCCGGCCTGAAGAAGAAGCCGTCGACGTCCGAGCTGCTGGACTGGCTGAAGCTATTGATGGTGGAAGACATCGACGGCGACGCCCTGGCCGAGAAGGACCCGACCAAGCTGATCCCGCCGCTGCACGGCGCCCTGCTGAAGAACGAGCAGGACGTGCATCTGTTCGAGCGCCTGGCCTTCCTGGCCCGACGCGAGGGCGCGGCGCGGCCGGGGCAGCAGTAACGCGCCTACCGCGGCCGTTACGGCGAATTCACTCGCCTTTTCGAAGGGCTCCGACCACCCTCCAAGGGAACGGACGGAGCCCTTTTTGATGAAGCCGCTATACCTCGCCGCCGCCTCGGTCCTGGCTCTGGCCACCACGGCCTGCGGTCCCAAGGTCCCGGCCGCGCGCGCGGCGCTGGACTGCCCCCCCACCCAGGGCGACCTCACCCGCACCTCGGTGTCGCCGGACGGCAAGGCCTGCACCTACACCAACGGTGGCGGCGCCGAGGTGACGCTGCAGCTCGTCAATGTGACCGGGAGCCCCGACGCCACCCTTGCCGCCATCGAGACCACCCTGCTCGCCAGGCGCGGCGCGCCGACCCCGACAGCGGAGGGCGACGCCAAGACCCCCGCTCAGGCCGTCAAGAGCGCGACCACCGACGCCGCCAGCGACGCCGCAAGGGCGGCCAAGGAAGCGGCCGACGACACCAAGGGCGTCACGGTCCAGGTCAGCGTGGACAAGCATCGCGACACGGGCATCGTCACCGAGGACGGCGGCACCACCCGCGTGAACCTGCCGGGCATCCACGTGGTGGCCAACGACACGGACGACACCGCCAATGTGCGCGTGGGCCCCTTGACGATCGATGCCGGCGACGACGGCGCCACCGTGCGCATGCGCCGCGACGTGCGCCTGCGCGGCGAGGCCCTGAACCGGGAGAAGCGCGGCCTGCGCGCCATGTTCATCTACACCGGCGACGACCTGCCCGAGGGCTACCGGTTCGTCGGGTACGAGGCGGGCGGCCCGAAGCGCGGCCCGATCACCGTGGCGGTGGTCAAGTCGAAGTCCGAAGGCCCCGATGGCGGCGATCTCTATCCCGACGTGAAGAAGCTGGTCCGCAAGAACGGCGGGGTCTGATCCCCGCCCGATCGAAATTTCGCCGGACCGCTCGGCCGTGTCGTCGACCGGCGCGCCCCTCGGCGTCTATGAGCCGGCCGGCCCGGTGCAGACCGGCTCATTCATGACGCTCCCGCCCAACCCCCTGGAGACGGCCCGCCAGGAGCGCATGAAGCGCGAAGGCTGAGGCCGGTCAGGCCGTCTGCACCTCGACCACCTTGTAGGTCAGCGGCCGGCCGTCCTCGTCGGTGACCGTGACGTATTCCCCCACGGCGAACTTGTGCTGGCCGAGGCGATGGACCGGTTCGTCATCGGCGGCTTCGTCCTCGTCGTAGTCGAAGAACCAGCGCTGGCCCTTGCGCGCCAGGCGCCCATCGACCGGATCCTCGTCCGGCGCGAACCGGCGCACGGTGCAGGCGTCGCGCGCCTTGCCGTAGGCCGCCTCGTCCAGCATGCCGTCCGGCGTCAGCGGGGCGGTCAGCGAATAGCCGCGGTGGTCGTCCCCCCCCGCGAATTCCGTCCCGGGATTGCGGGCGAGCCGCATCACGATGCGCGACAGGTTCATGACGTCACCTCCTGGTAGATCAGATAGTCATTTCAGTGGGAGAGAAACAGGCTTGGGCTGTCCGAGTTCAACAGCGTTCGCGTGGTGCCGCCGAAGATGAACTCCTGCAGCCGCGGGTGGCCGAACGCGCCGGCCACCAGGATGTCGGCCCCCGCCGAAGCGGCGGCGTGCAGAATCGCCGGCGCGGCGTCCCCGCTGTCGGTGAGCAGCTGAATCTCGGACTTCACGCCGCGCGCCGCATAGTAGCTCTGCAGCCGGGCGGGATCGAAGGTGCGGGAACTGGCCTTCGGCGCGGCGACGATCACCACGCCCGACGCCTTCTCCAGCAGCGGGGTGGCCAGGCGCGCCGCGCGGCTGGCCTCCTTGCCGCCGTCCCAGGCCACGGCGACGACACCGCCCACCTTGAGGCCCTCGCGGGCGATCAGCACAGGGCGCTGTTCGTCGGCGACCATCTGTTGGAACGCCTCGGCCAGGGGCCCGCGGCCGCGCGAGGGGTCGCTGGTGAACACAACCACGTCCGACAGACGGCTCTCGGCGGACAACCCTGCCCAGACCGGCGTCTGCAGCGAAACGAACTGGCTCTTGGCGTAGCCGGCCGCGGCCACGGCCTTGCGGGCGTTGGCCTCACCGGCGGCCGTCGCCTCCTTCAGCGACTCCAGGGCGGTGGTCTGGACCCCGCCCAGGAACCCCTCGCCCATCCAGGGCATGACGTCGGCGACGTCGGCCGGGGTATAGACGCAGGCCAGTTCGGCCCCGAACGGCGCGGCGATCATCGCGGCGGCGGCCACCGTGGCGGCGTCGCCCTGACCACCCGAAAGCGGCGCCATGATGCGGGCCCAACTCATCTCTGCATCCTCTTCACGCCCCATCCTGTCGTAACGTGAGACGACCCGGATTGATCTTTGTCAGCCCCTGGGCCAGTTCACGACCTCGACAGTGGAAGGAATGCGCGGGTGAGGAAAGGGCTGCGTCGCACGAATCAGGCGCCCCGGGCCTGGCAGCGGATGCTCTCCGGCCGCCGGCTGGACCTGCTTGACCCCTCCCCCATGGATATCGAGATCGAGGATATCGCCCACGGCCTGGCCCGGGTGGCCCGCTGGAACGGCCAGACAGTCGGCGAGCACGCCTTCTCGGTGGCCCAGCATTCGGTGGTGGTCGAGGAGATCGTGGCCCACATCCAGCCCGACATCGAACCCCGCTGGCGGCTGGCGGCGCTGCTGCACGACGCCTCCGAATATGTGATCGGCGACATGATCAGCCCGTTCAAGGCGGCCCTGGGCGTCGACTACAAGCTCTTCGAGGAGCGCCTCGAGAACGCTATCCACATCCGTTTCGGCATCCCGGCCAAGACTCCGGTGGCGGTCAAGAAGCTGATCAAGCAGGCCGACCGCGCCTGCGCCTTCTTCGAGGCGACCCAGCTCGCGGGCTTCGGCCCAGCCGAGGCCCTGGAGATCTTCGGAGCCCCGCCGGCCGGCTACAGCCTGCAGATCGAGCCCCAGGCGCCGTTCGACGCCCAGGCCCACTACGTGCGCCGTTTCGAGGTGCTGTCCGAGGCCGCGGGCTACGTCGCCCACGCCCAGGCCTTCGACACGGAATGACCAGCACCCTCGTCATCGGGCTGTCGGCGGTGGTCGTGGCCATCCGCGACGGCGAGGCCGTGGCCCTGACCGTGCGGCAGAAGGGGCCCCAGGGCGACCTGAGCAGCCTGCCCTTCGGCCCCTTCGACCCGGATGGCCACCGCACCTTCGAGCTGGCGCTCCGGGCCTTCGTGACCGAGCAGACCCGGTTCGACCTGGGCTATGTCGAACAGCTCTACACCTTCGGCGACAAGGGCCGCGACGCGCCCCTGGCCGACCTGGGCGACGGCGACGCGGCCGCCCGGGTGATCTCGGTGGGCTACCTGGCCCTGGCCCCGGCGGCGGTGGACACCCACTTCGCGGGCAGCGAATGGCGGCCCTGGTCGCGGATCTTCCCGTGGGAGGACTGGCGTACCGGTCGGCCGGGGGCGTTCGACGCGATCGAGACGGCGCTGCGCGGCTGGGCCGGGAACGACGCCCAGAAACTGGCCCGCGCCCGGCTGCTGTTCGCCCTGGACGGGGCTCCCTGGAACGAGGAACGGGTGCTGGAGCGCTACGAGCTGCTCTACGAGGCCGGCCTGGTCCAGGAAGCCGCTCGCGACCGCGACGAGGCCGCCCCCTCGCGGCCCGACGCCCTGGTGGCCGCCCTGGGCGAGGCGATGATCTCCGACCACCGCCGCATCCTGGCCACCGCGCTCGGCCGCCTGCGCGGCAAGCTGAAGTACCGCCCGGTGGTGTTCGAGCTGATGCCCGACGCCTTCACCCTCTCCGCCCTGCAGCGCACCGTGGAAGCGATCGCCGGCGTGCCCCTGCACAAGCAGAACTTCCGCCGCGCTCTCGAACGCGCCGAGCTGGTGGAGGGCCTGGGCCGCCTCGACGCCGATACCGGCGGTCGCCCCGCCGAGCTGTTCCGCTTCCGCCGCGAGATCCTGGGCGCGCGGCCGGTGTCCGGGCTGAGCCTGCCGCTGCTGCGGGAGTGACCCAACCCAATCAGATACTCCTTTAAGGTGTATTTGATTTTCACATTCTATTTATGGTGAGATATACACCGGCCCTACAACCTGTCGCCGGAGTTCCACGATGCGTCTTCGCGCCCTAGCTTTCACCGTCCTGGCCGCCGCACTGGCGAGCTCGGCGCCCAGCCAGGCGGCCGTCATGGTCGCCACCTGGTCGACCACAATCCAGCAAGTGCGCCAACCCGACGAACTCGTCCCCGGCCCGGACCTGGTGGGAGAGGCCTTCCAGATCAAGCTCACCTACGACACCGAACTCGGCGACCTCTACGAGCAGGAGAAGGACGGCAGGCCGTACAGCTTCCTGCTAGAGGGCCTTCTCAGCGCCGCGGTATCGTATGGCGACGAGCCATTCTCCAACATCGACCTCACCGGCTACTCCTCCGAGCAGAAGTATGGCCTCGGTGACACCGGGCCGTTCGGCTACTCGTCGCTCAGCACGCAGATCCCCGGCGGCGGGTTTCTCGCCTTCGACCTGCTGACCTCTCGCGCGGACCGCGCCTCGCACGACCTGACCCAACCGTTCGCCACCGCATTCGAGGGGGAAGGCCTCTTCATCGTCGTGACGCCCGACTTCGAGTTCCAGCTGGATCTCGCGTCAACCGACGGCAAGCCGGGCTGGCTGACCGTGGAACGCCAGGCAGCAGCCGTGCCGGAACCCGCGACCTGGGCGCTGATGATCTCTGGCTTCGGGATGGCGGGCGCGGCCCTGCGTCGCCGCCGCGCGGTTCCGGCCTAGGCAGCCTCGCGCGCCTGGTCCACAGGCGCGACGCCCGCGTCCCCCCGCGCCTTGATCATGGCGCTGGTCTCACGGCTGCCGTCGTGGCTCCAGCCGGGCGGGCCGAAGATGTAGCCCAGGGCGTGGCGGGGGTTCCTGACCACGTCCTGGGCGATGCCGATCCACTCGTGGAAAGCCACCCGCAGGATGTTGAACGTGGCCATGTTCTTCACCAGCCCGTAGCGGCACGGTTCGGTGTCCAGCTCGGGCTGGAAAGTGCCGAACAGTTTGTCCCAGACGATCAGGATGCCGGCATAGTTGCGGTCCAGGTAGACGGCGTTGCGGGCGTGGTGGACCCGGTGGTGGGAGGGCGTGTTGAACACCGCCTCGAACCAGCGCGGGGTCCTTTTGATCGCCTCGGTGTGGATCCAGTACTGGTAGACGAGACTGACGCCCTTCTGGATGGCGATCATCGCCGGCGGAAATCCAAGCCACGCCAGCGGAAGCCAAAGCAGCCAGGTCCCCGCCACCCCGCCCGTCCAGGTCTGCCGGAGCGCCGTGGACAGGTTGTAGTGCTGGCTGGAGTGGTGATTGACGTGGCTGGCCCACCAGAATCGCCGTTCGTGGCTGAGCCGGTGGAACACGTAGTAGGTGAGGTCTTCCAGCAGGAAGATCGCCACCCAGGCCCAGATGGCCGTCATGGGGATCGTGAACAGCCGGTGCTCATAGACCCACAGCGTGCAGGCGAAGACCACGCCGGCCGTCAGCACGCCCGCCACCGAGGACATCAGCCCCATGCCCAGCGACACCGCGGTGTCCTTGGTCTCGTAGTTGGCCTTCACCTTGCCCATGCGGGCCAGGACGATCTCCAGGATGATCGAGAGGATGAAGAACGGTGTGGCCAGCGTGACCGGGTCGAACTCCGCCTTCACGCGGCGAGATCCTTGGGCGGCCAAGACGGCAGGGACAGGGTCGCCCGCGGCGCCGAGATGTCCGCCAGATCCACGCACAGCTTGCCGTTCTTGAAGCTGGCCGAGATCGCCTGGGCCCAGGGGATCTGGCGGGCCGCGAAGCCGTCGCCCACCTGGCAGATCACCAGGGCCAGGCCGCCGGACTTGGCCAGGGCGCCCGCCCCGTCCGACGCCACCCAGACCGCGTCCAGCCGGCGGCCGGGGAATTCGTATTCGAACAGGCCGCGGGCCTTCTTCTCGTCGAGCGGACCCGCCGGCTTGCCGATCTTGGCCCAGGCGGCGATGCCGACCAGGACCGCGACCGCGGCCCCCGAAAGGGCCAGTTGAACGAAGAACGCCTCGTCCATGGCGGTCCCTCCCTGCTCGTTTCGTGGGCAGCGTGGGCGCGCACCCGGGTCTGGTCAAGGAAAAGGCCGCCCCTGCGACAGAGCGGCCTTCCCTTCAGGCGGGGCGTCCCTGGGAGGGACTGGGAACACGCTCGCGCCCGAAGCTTGGTGAGCGTGACAGCCGAACGTGGAAACCGGTTTCGACGCCCGTCACGCTCCTAGCCAGGAACCGCTAGAACCGGCGCGTGTAGCCGACGGTCCACACGTTGGCGTGGGCCGAGCTGTCCTCGAACTCCTTGCGGGTGAAGTCGACGCGGACGCCGTTCTGGCCATCGAAGTGATGCTGGGCGCCGACGCCGAGGTTCCAGGACTCCTCGGAATCGGAGGCCGAAACGCCGGCCGCCTTGGCGCGAAGCTTGGTCGTGCCGTAGCCGATACGGGCCAGCAGGTCGGTGTTCGGGCCGATCGGCAGGAAGCCCACGCCATAGGCGGCGGCGTCGTACTTCAGCTTGGTGTTCACATCGACGCCCGCGATGGTGTCGGTGTCGCTCTTGAGGCCCGTGCCGAGGTCGCCCTCGACGCCGATGAAGTTGTTGAAACGGTAGCCTAGCCGGGCGCCGATCACGCCGAGGTCGACGCCGCTGCCATCGGCGATGCCGGCGTTCACACCACCATAGACCCCGGTCGGGACCTCAGCGGTCGTGGCGACCTGGGCTTGGGCGAACGTGGGGGCAGCGGCGATGGCGGCCAGAGCGGCCGTGGCGATGAGAGCTTTTTTCATTTGGGGGAGGAACTCCGTACTCGTTCTGGACAGCCCGCCCAGTCCCATCAGGGATCGACGCCAAACGCGGCCCGGCTCAGACGGTTCTTTGGCGAAGGTGTGTTCAGTGCGTGTCTGTGTCCTTCGGGCCACATCACCCCGTGACGCCGCCGGTGGGCGTGGTAATCAGGCGCGGCCAAAGTTCGGAAGGAACACGAATGACCGACGCGGTGATCGCCGCCACGGGGCTCTACACGCCGCCGCAAAGCCTCTCGAACGCCGAGCTGGTCGAGACCTTCAACGCCTACGTCGAGCGCTTCAACGCGGCCAACGCCGCGGCCATCGCGGCGGGAGAGGTCCAAGCGCTGACCCCCTCCTCCGCCGAGTTCATCGAGAAGGCGTCGGGCATCAAGTCCCGCTTCGTGGTGGACAAGACCGGCCTGGTAGACCCCGACCGGATGGCGCCCAATATCCCCGAGCGCTCGAACGATGAGATCTCCATACTGGCCGAGATCGCCGTGGAAGCCGCCAGGGAGGCCATCGCCCGCTGGGGCAAGGACGTCTCCCAGATCGACGCGGTGATCTGCGCCGCCTCGAACATGCAGCGGGCCTATCCGGCCATGGCGATCGAGGTGCAGCAGGCCCTGGGCATCCAGGGTTTCGCTTTCGACATGAACGTCGCCTGTTCCTCGGCCACCTTCGGCATCAAGACCGCCGCCGACTTCGTGGCCTCCGGCGCGCGCGCCGTGCTGATGGTCAATCCGGAGATCTGCTCGGGCCACCTGAACTTCCGCGACCGCGATAGCCACTTCATCTTCGGCGACGTGGCCACCGCGGTGATCGTGGAGCGGGCCGAGGACGCCACCGGCGGCTGGGACATCCTGGGCACGCGACTGAAGACCCAGTTCTCGAACAACATCCGCAACAACTTCGGCTTCCTGAACCGCGCCGCTCCGGAAGGCATCGGCGCCCCCGACAAGCTGTTCGTCCAGGAGGGTCGCAAGGTGTTCCGCGAGGTGGTGCCGATGGTCTCGGAGATGATCGTCCAGCACGCCGGCGACCTGGGCATCGACCCCCACGGCCTGAAGCGGATGTGGCTGCACCAGGCCAACGTCAACATGAACGACATGATCGGGAAGCGGGTGCTGGGCCGCGAACCCACCTCGGCCGAGAACGTCATCATCCTGGACGAGTACGCCAACACCTCCTCGGCCGGCTCGATCATCGCCTTCCACAAGGCCAACGACGACTTCCAGGCGGGCGAGACCGGCCTGATCTGCTCGTTCGGGGCGGGCTATTCGGCCGGGACAGTGTTCGTCAGGAAGCGCTGAGGCTAGGCTCCCCGCTGTTGAGGGAGTCCCCGATGAAGACGCTGTTCGCCGCCACCGCCGTCGCGCTTTGCCTGACCGCATCCCAGGCGGACTCAGCGCCGACCTACGACCTGATCGTCCGGGGCGGCGAGATCTACGACGGGACCGGCGGGACGCCGATCCTGGGCGACGTGGCGATCAAGAAAGACCGGATCGCCTGCGTGGGCGCCTGTCCCGGCTCCGCGCCCAAGGTCGTGGACGCTAAGGGCAAGGCCGTGGCGCCCGGCTTCGTCAACATGCTGTCGTGGTCCACCGACAGCCTGATCCAGGATGGCCGCGGCCAGTCGGAGCTGCGCCAGGGCGTCACCCTGCAGGTGATGGGCGAAGGCAGCTCCATGGGGCCCTGGACGCGCGAGATGAAGACGCTGGAGCTTCAGCGCCAGGGCGACATCAAGTACCCGATCACCTGGACCACCCTGGACCAGTACCTGCGCGTCCTCGAGAAGAAGGGCGTCTCGGTGAACGTGGCCTCGTTCGTGGGCGCCGCCACGGTGCGGGTAAACGTGCTGGGCGAGAGCGATATCGACCCCACCCCGGCCCAGCTCGACCAGATGCGGGGCCTGGTGGTGAAGGCCATGGAGGACGGCGCCTTGGGCGTGGGCACGTCGCTGATCTACGCGCCCGGGACCTTCGCCGAGACCGACGAACTGGTGGCGCTGGTCACCGAGGCCGGTCGCTGCGGCGGCATGTACATCAGCCACATGCGCTCGGAGGGCGCGCGGCTACTCGAGGCCACCGACGAGCTGATCGACATCTCCCGCCGCTCGGGCGCGCCGGCCGAGATCTACCATCTGAAGGCCTCGGGCCGCGCCAACTGGGACAAGCTGGACGCCGCCATCGCCCGCATCGAAGCCGCCCGCGCCTCGGGGCTGCGGATCACCACCGACATGTACACCTACCCGGCCAGCTCCACCGGCCTGGACGCGGCCATGCCCACCTGGGTGCAGGCCGGCGGGGTCGAGGCCTGGATCGCGCGCCTGAAGGACCCTGCCACCCGGGCCAAGGTGATCGAGGAGATGCGTTCCGGCTCGCCCACCTTCGAGAACCTGCAGCGCGGCGCGGGCGCCGACGGCACCCTGCTGGTCGGCTTCAAGAACCCGAAGCTGAAGCCCCTGACCGGCAAGACCCTAGCCCAGGTGGCCAAGGACCGCGGCGTCAGCGCGGAAGATGCGGCCATCGACCTGGTCATCGAGGACGGCAGCCGCGTGCAGGTGGTCTATTTCTCGATGTCCGAGGAGAACGTCGCCCGACAGGTCACCCTGCCCTACATGAGCTTCGGCTCGGACGCGGAGGCCCAGGCCCCCGAAGACCCGTTCACGCTCTCGTCGACCCATCCCCGCGCCTACGGCAACTTCGCGCGGCTGCTGGCCAAGTACGTCCGCGACGAAAAGCGCCTGACGCTCGCCGAGGCGGTCCGCAAGCTGTCGGCCCAACCGGCCCACAACCTGGGCCTCCACGACCGAGGCATGCTGAAGGCCGGAAACTACGCCGACGTGGTGGTCTTCGATCCGGCCACGATCCAGGACAACGCCACCTTCGAGAAGCCGCACCAGTTTTCCACCGGCGTGAGCGAGGTGGTGGTCAACGGCCAGCTCGCGCTCGTGAATGGCGAGCCCACAGCGGCGCGGCCAGGCCAGGTGGTGCGCGGCCGCGGCTGGACAGGCTGGAAGGACGGCGGTTGCCGGAAGAAGGCGAGCGATTGGAGCTGGTAGGCGAAATTCCTCCCCCGTTGGGGGAGGTGGCGCGAAGCGCCGGAGGGGGTCCGCTCAAAACGCGGAGCTGAACCCTCTACCGCGGGACGCAGCAAGGGCGGCCCGTTCTGAGCGGACCCCCTCACCTGCTTCGCGGGAGATCCCCCGACGAGGGAGCAATTCTCGAGCCCTACCGATCCTTCTCGCGTTCCCCGATCGCCGCCTGAGCCGCGGCCAACCGCGCGATCGGCACGCGGTAGGGCGAGCAGCTGACGTAATCCAGACCGACGCTCTCGCAGAACTGGATCGAGGCCGGGTCGCCGCCATGCTCGCCGCAGATGCCCAGCTTCACGTCCGGACGGGCGGCGCGGCCGCGCTCGGCGGCGATCTTGATCAGGTCGCCGACGCCTTCCTGGTCCAGGCTGACGAAGGGGTCCTTTTCGAAGATGCCCTTCTCGATATAGGCGTTCAGGAACCGGCCCGAGTCGTCGCGGCTGATGCCGAACGTCGTCTGGGTCAGGTCGTTGGTGCCGAACGAGAAGAACTCGGCGTACTCCGCCAGGTCGGCGGCGCGCAGGGCGGCGCGCGGCAGCTCGACCATGGTGCCGACCATGTAGACGATGTCGACGCCCTTCTCCGCGATAACCTCTTTCGCCGTCTTGTCCGTCAGTTGGCGCAGGAACTTCATCTCCTCGCCCTTGGCGACGAGGGGATGCATGATCTCCGGGATCGGCTGCGGACGGCCTTCGGCGGCCACCTCGCAGGCCGCCTCGATGATGGCGCGGACCTGCATCTCGTAGATCTCGGGGTACGACACGCCCAGGCGGCAGCCGCGGTGGCCCAGCATGGGGTTCACCTCGTGCATCTCCTGCGCCCGGCGCATCAGCTTGCCGGCGTCCAGGCCGGTCGCCTCGGCCACGGCCTGCACGTCCTCTTCGGTGTGCGGCAGGAACTCGTGCAGCGGCGGGTCCAGCAGGCGGATGGTGACCGGCAGGCCCTCCATGATCTTGAACAGCTCGACGAAGTCCTGCCGCTGCATGGGCAGGATCTTGGCCAGGGCCTGCTTCCGGCCGGCCACGTCGTCGGCCAGGATCATCTCGCGCACGGCGGCGATCCGCGCCGGGTCGAAGAACATGTGCTCGGTGCGGCAGAGGCCGATGCCCTCGGCGCCGAACTGCCGCGCCGTCTGGGCGTCCAGCGCCGTCTCGGCGTTGGCCCGAACCTTCAGGCGCCGCACCTCGTCGGCCCAGCCCATCAGGGTGCCGAAGTCGCCCGACAGCTCGGGCTCGATCATCTTCACTGCGCCCTTCAGCACCTCGCCGGTCGAGCCGTCGATGGTGACGATGTCATAAGCGCGAATGCTCTGGCCGCGGGCCCGGAACTCCCCGGCCCGGGCGTCGATGTGGATCTCGCCGGCGCCGGAGACGCAGGGACGGCCCATGCCGCGCGCCACCACGGCGGCGTGGCTGGTCATGCCGCCGCGGGCGGTGACGATGCCTCGCGCCGCGTCCATGCCGCGGATGTCCTCAGGGCTGGTCTCCTCGCGGACCAGGATCACCGCCTCGCCCGAGCCGCCCAGCTTCTCGGCCTCTTCCGCCGTGAACACCACCTTGCCAGTGGCCGCGCCGGGCGACGCCGGCAGGCCGGTCGCGATCACGTCGCGAGGGCTGGAGGGGTCGATGGTGGGGTGAAGCAGCTGGTCCAACGAGCTGGGTTCGACCCGCATGACCGCCTCGGTCTTGTCGATCACGCCCTCGCTGGCCAAGTCGACCGCAATGCGCAGCGCCGCCTTGGCCGTGCGCTTCCCGTTGCGAGTCTGGAGCATGTAGAGGCGCCCCTGCTCGACGGTGAACTCGATGTCCTGCATGTCGCGGTAGTGCTTTTCCAGCTTCTCCACGACCGCCTTGAACTGGGTGAAGACCTCGGGAAGCGCCTCTTCCATCGACGGGTTGATGTCGCCCATCTCCTCGCGCGCGATCTTGGTCAGAGGCTGCGGGGTGCGGATGCCGGCGACCACGTCCTCGCCCTGGGCGTTGATCAGGAACTCGCCGTAGAGGCGGTTCTCGCCCGTGGACGGGTTGCGGGTGAAGGCCACGCCGGTGGCCGAGCCGTCGCCCATGTTGCCGAACACCATCGACTGGATGTTCACGGCGGTGCCCCAGCTCTCGGGGATATCGTGCATGCGGCGGTAGAATTTCGCCCGGTCGTTCATCCAGCTGGCGAACACCGCGCCGACGGCGCCCCAGAGCTGTTCGTTGGGGTCCTGCGGGAACGGCCTGCCCAGGTCGCGCTCGACGGCGGCCTTGTAGTCCGTGACGACGGCTTCCCAGTCCTCCGCGGTCAGGCCGGTGTCCACGTGGACGTCCAGGCGGTCCTTATGATCGTCCAGGATTTCCTCGAACATGTGGTGGTCCAGGTCGAGGACCACGTTCGAGTACATCTGGATGAAGCGGCGGTAGCTGTCGAAGGCGAAGCGGCGGTCGCCGGAGAGCTTGGCCAGGCCCTCGACGGTCTGGTCGTTGAGGCCCAGGTTCAGGACCGTGTCCATCATCCCCGGCATCGAGGCCCGCGCACCCGAGCGCACCGAGACCAGCAGCGGGTTGGCCGCGTCGCCGAACGCCTTGCCGGTAATCTGCTCCACCGCCTTCAGGCCTTCGGCCACCTGTTCCTGCAGGTTGGGCGGATAGGCCTTGTCGTTGGAATAGTAGTGGACGCAGGCCTCGGTGGTGATGGTGAAACCCGGCGGCACCGGCAGGCCCAGAGACGACATCTCGGCCAGGTTGGCGCCCTTGCCCCCCAGCAGGTTCTTCATCGACGCGTCGCCGTCTGCGGAGCCGCCGCCGAAGGCATAGACCCAGCGCGTCTTCACCATCGTATCGGCCATCTTGTCGTCCCCTGAAAAGTTAGCCCGTAACCTGGGAGAAATCCGCCACTTGTCCCATGGCGTCCCGGACTTTCGCCAGAAGGCGCAGCCGGTTGTCGCGTTCCTCGGATACGTCGGAATTCACTAACACCTTGTCGAAGAATGCGTCGACCGGCGCGCGAAGTTTGGAAAGTTCCCGCATGGCGCCGGCGAAGTCCTCGGCTTCGAGGGCCGCGTCCAGCTTGGCCTCCAGCGCGCCGACGGCGGCGATCAGCGCCAGCTCTTCGGCGGAAGACGCAGGCATTCGCACCGGTGCGCCGGTGGGCAGGGCGCCCTTCTTCTCCTCGGCCTTCAGGATGTTCACGGCGCGCTTGTAGCCGGCCAGCAGGTTCGCGCCATCCTCGGTCTTGAGGAAGGCGTCCAGGGCGTTCACCCGGGCCACGATGCGGACCAGATCGTCGTCGCCCAGGGCGAAGATGGCTGCCACCAGATCGTGCCGCTGGCCCCGGTCGCGCAACCAGACTTCCAGACGGTCGGCGAAGAAGGCCACGACGTCGTCGGCCACATCGTCGTAGCGTCGGAACTCGAACAGCAGCTTGCCGGTGGGCTTCTCCCGCTCCATCCGGTCGAAGACGATGTCGACATCGCGGTCCATGGCGACCACCTGCGGGGCGCCATCCAGCAGCGCCTCGTCGAACTCGCGCAGATAGACCTCGAACTCCTGCGACTTCGCTCGCCCACCGGCGCCCAGATGGACGGTCACCTTCGGCGTCGAGACCCACAGGGCCCGGCCTGGATCCACGAAGCAGCGCAGCGAGCGATACCAGTCGGCCACCGCCACACGCAGCGGGATGCGCAGCTCCGAGCCCAGCACGGTGCGGATCACCCCCAGGGCCGATCGGCGCAGCGCGAACGGGTCGCGCGACCCGGTGGGCTTTTCGCCCACCGCGAAGAAGCCCGTCAGCGTGTCCAGCTTGTCGGCCAGCGCCACGGCCATGGTCACCGGGCGGTCCGGAACCTCGTCGCCGGGGCCGGCGGGCTTGTAGTGGTCGCGGATCGCCTCGACGACCAGCGGCGAGAGACCCTCGGCCTGGGCGTAGTAGCCGCCCATGACCCCCTGCAACTCCGGGAATTCTCCCACCACGCCCGTGCCCAGGTCGGCCTTCGCCAGGCGCGCGGCCTGGACCGACTTGGCGACGTCGGCGCCGACGCGCGGAGCGAGCGCGGCGGCCATCATCTCCAGCCGCTCGACGCGCTCGTACATGGCGCCCAGCTTGGCGTGGAAGGTGACGCCCTTCAGCTTCTCCAGCCGGTCTTCCAACCTGGTCTTGCGGTCTTCGTTCCAGAAGAACCGGGCGTCCGACAGCCGCGCCGACAGCACTTTCGCGTTGCCCAGTGCGATGGTCTTGCCGCCGTCGGTGGCGTCGATGTTGGCCACGGTGACGAAGTGCGGAGCCAGCTTGCCGGTCTTGGGGTCGCGGACGGCGAAATAGCGCTGGTGCACGCGCATCGAGGTGCGGATCACCTCGGGCGGCAGGTCCAGGAAGGCCGGATCCATGTCGCCCAGCACCGGCACAGGCCATTCGACCAGGCCTGCCACTTCGTCCAGCAGGCCCTGGTCCTCGACCAGTTCCAGGTTGCGGGCGAAGCACAGCGTCTTGGCCGCCTCGACGATGCGGTCCTTCCGCTCTTCGGGATCCAAGACGACGAAATGCTTCTCCAGCTTCTCGGCGTAGGCGTCGAAGTCCTTCACTTTGAACGACTGGCCCGAGCCCATGAACCGGTGGCCCTGGGTGGTGTCGCCGCTGGGGATGCCGTCGATTTCGAAGGGCACGACCTCGCCGTCGAAGACGCAGAGGACGCGGCGGAGCGGACGCACCCAGCGCAGCTTGCTGACCCCGGAGACCATGGACTTCGGCCACGGGAAGTCCCGGACGATCCCCTGCACCATCTCGGCCACGATCTCGGACGTCGGGCGGCCCGCCTTGTGGACGTGCGCCACCCAGACCCCATCGCGATCGACCAGGTCGGACTTCTTGAGGCCGGTCTTGCGCAGGAAGCCTTCCAGCGCCTGATCCGGCGCGCTGGTCCGCGGGCCCTTGACGTCCTCGTGCCGGTCCTTCTGCGCCTCCGGCAGCCCCTCGGCCACCAGGGTCAGGCGGCGTGCGCCACAGAACGTCTTCAGCGCTTCCGGCAGCAGGCCTTCGGCGGCCAGTCGCTCGCGCGCCATGCGCTCCAGGTCACGCGCGGCGTTGGCCTGCATGCGGGCGGGGATCTCTTCCGAGAGCAGTTCGAGCAGCAGCTGGGGCATCGTCAGACTTTTTCCGCCAGAGCCGCCGCCTGCGGCGGCAGCGGGGCGTTCCCGCCTTCCGAGGCCACCCAGGCCTCGGCGCACATCTTACAAAGGTCGCGGATGCGGCCGATGTAGGCCTGCCGTTCGGCCACCGCGATCGCGCCGCGAGCGTCCATGATGTTGAACAGGTGGCTGGCCTTCAACACGTGGTCGTAGGCGGGCAGCGCCAGGGGCTGCCCCTGGCGGCCCTTGTGGCCCAGGATGCGCACGACTTCGCGCTCCATGTCCTCGAACTGGCGCTTGCACGTCGCGACGTCGGCGACCTCCAGCTCGAAGGCCGAGAACTGCTGCTCGTTCGGCAGGTAGATGTCGCCGTAGCTGAACTCGTCGTTGAACCTAAGGTCGTAGACGCTGTCCTTGTTCTGCAGATAGAGGCTCAGCCGCTCCAGCCCGATGGTCAGTTCACCGGCCACGGGGAACACGTCCAGTCCGCCCACCTGCTGGAAGTAGGTGTACTGGGTGATCTCCATCCCGTCGCACCAGACTTCCCATCCCAGCCCCCACGCACCGACCGTGGGGTTCTCCCAGTCATCCTCGACGAAGCGGATGTCGTGGACCTTCGGGTCGATGCCGATCGCTTCGAGGCAGCCGAGGTACAGCTCCTGCAGGTTCTCGGGGTTGGGCTTCAGGATCACCTGGTACTGGTGGTGCTGGTGCAGGCGGTTGGGGTTCTCGCCGTAGCGCCCGTCGGCCGGCCGGCGCGAAGGCTGCACATAGGCGACTTTCCAGGGTTTCGGCCCCAGCGTGCGGAGCACGGTCATGGGCGAAAGGGTCCCCGCCCCCACTTCCACATCGTACGGCTGCAGAATCGCGCAGCCCTGACGGCTCCAATAGTCATGGAGTTTCAGGATAAGGCCCTGAAAAGACAGTGGTTGATCGGGCATTGGGGGCTGAATGTTCGCAGGCGCAAAAAAAGTCGGCGGACCATAGGGCCCGCCGACCTTTGCTTCAACCGCCGAAAGGCGGGGATTTCCGAGGGGTGGCTAGTTGCCCTTGGCGGCCGTGCGCTTGCCGGCCCGGGACAGAGGCTGGCCGTACTTCGCGCGGTTCTCGGGCGTATCGGCCACCGGGCCGTTGGTGACCGTCGTGGTCGTGACGCTGGCGGACTGAGCGTAGCTGGTGGCGGCGGGCGCCGGCGCCGTAGCGGCCGTGGCGTCGACCGAGGTCGTCACGCCGGTATCGACCGGCGGGGCGGCGACGGTTTCCGAAGGCGCCGCGCCGATCGGCACCACCACCTTCTCGGTGTACTGCTTGTCGTCGGTGGGCGAATGCGCCCCGTTCCAGTCGCCGGTGACGGACCCGGGGGTCGGCGCCTTGGGCATCTTCTGGTCCTGAGCGCCGGCCGCGCCCCCCAGGAGGGCGACGGCGGCCGTGGCGGTGGCGAAAAGAGCGAGTTTCATCGTCAGAACTCCGGTTGATGGCGCGAGCGTTGCCCCATCCTCGATTGTGCTGACGCTGTACGGCTCAGACGGGTGATTGGTTCCCGCTGAGCCGTCAGGTTTCCGGTTCTACTTGGCCGGTGCGGCGGCCGAGGCATCGGCGGCGGGCGGCGCGGCGGCCGGCGGATCGATGGCGCCCTGGCCCGAGATCAGCACATTGTCGACCACGTGCAGCAGGCCGCTGCCGGTGCGCAGGTCGGCCTGGACGATCGTGGCGCCGTCCACCTTCATCGCCCCGGCCTCGTCGCTGCCGTCCAGCAGGATGGTGTCGCCGGCGCCCGACGGGATCGGACCCTTGGCGCCCTTGATCTTGGTGGAGTCGATCGGCGCGTTGACGACGTGGTGCAGGACGAACTTCTGCATGGCGGCCTTGTCCGACTTCAGCTTGGCGAGATCGGCGGCGGGCATGGTGGCGAAGGCCGCGTCGGTGGGCGCGAACACCGTCAGATTCTTGTTGGTCTTCAGCAGCCCAGCCAGGTTCGTGGCGTCGATGCCGCCCACAAAGGTCGTGAACTGGCCCGAGAGCTTCAGGGTGTCGACCAGGTCGCCCTGGACGGCGACGGGCTTGGCCGAAGCGGCGGCCGGGGCCGGCGCCTGGGCCGAGGCCGTGAACGGCGCGGCGCCTAGGGCGGCGACGGCGGCGGCGGCGAGAAGGAAACGGGTCGGCGACATTCGGGGTCCTTGTGGCTTCGGTTGGCTTGGGCCTGGGCAGGCGGCGAGTGACTTACGCGGGAGACCTGGGTCGTTCCAGTCTCACGCGTTCGTGAGACTAGGCGCGGAAAGCGCCGGATTTACGACGGTAAGCGGGCGCGTCAAGCGTCGGTTCCACGTTCCCGATGGCCATATTTGCTGAAAACCTGGGCGCCAGCGCCCTGTGACGCACAGAAAACGGGCGGCCCCAGGCTTCTTCACCAAAGCGTCACCCCAGCGGTCCTGCCCGCGCCGCCCCCGACATAGCGTCGCTCCGACCGCCGCCAAGGGGACAACGGCGCGGCGGTGTTCGAACGAACGAGAGGGGTTGGGCCCGCCCTCAGGGCCGGACGCGGGAGCGAGCTGATGAAACTCATCATGGCGATCGTCAAACCGTTCAAGCTGGACG
>Ga0255338_1003636_pt1 | contig 17969 bp, 16 predicted proteins | sample MeOH1_35cm_T4_19_FD_203715 | JGI IMG/M metagenome (GOLD analysis project Ga0255338, IMG submission 203715) | Sandy soil microbial communities from University of British Columbia, Vancouver, Canada - MeOH1_35cm_T4_195 | ecosystem: Engineered > Artificial ecosystem > Sand microcosm > Unclassified ...
AGGCGACCTACGGCAACACCTGGCGCGTCGTCCTCGCCGAAAACGAGGACGTGCTGAAACAGATCGGCTGGGAACCGAACAGCGTCGAGATGGGATTCAACGCCGGCGACAACACGGTGACCATCGCGCGCTACACCGGCGGCGGCTCGCTCTCATCGGTGACCGGCAGCACTCCGGAGGAAATGCTGCCCTACGTCGCCGACTCCGTGCTGCGCTTCAACAACTGGCAGATCACCTTCACGACCAGCCACGGCAACGGCACGCTGCGTCCGCTCATCGTGCTGAGTCCCATCATCGCCGAGACCATCGCGAAAGCCGGCTGGTCCAAGCTCGACGTGAAGCGGTTCATCTACGAGCACGCGCGCCTGCCCGCGTGGCAATTCGAGCGGCAGCTGCGCGACTGGAACATCCGCGGCGTGTGGGATTTGAAGGACGACGTCACCCATGGCCGCATCCCGAAGGTGTTCTACGAATCCGACGATCCAAACCGGTTGGTACCGATAGTCTGGAAGCCCGAGGACTACATGATCGCGGTGACGGGCGATCCGCTGCGCAACAACGCCTACATCTTTGCGCATAACGGATTTCTGGGGTATCCGGTCGGTAAGAAGATCGAGATTGGGAAGATGCAGTGATCGGCGTGCCGAGCGGCGGCCCAACTGCCGGATCCGTAACGGACTGTGCGAAACGGGGTCGGCGTAGCGAAGGCGCTGGCATCGAAGGACGTCACCGATGTGATCCGAGGTGAAGAGCCGGGGTGTGGGTAGCCCCAAGACCTGGTCACCTCTTCGCGCGGACACGACGCTGTGGAGCAAGCTGGACGAGAATTCGGGAAGCAAGCCGCAGTGTTACTGCCACAGCGGGCAATGTCGTTTGGTCAGCCGGCGGGGGGCGGGGAAAGTGCACTCGCTGCGGCGCCCAGAAAAATCCTCGTGTCGGCGGTTTGTGTTGGCTTCGACGTGACCTGAAGTGCGACAGGTCTCTTTGTTGTCGATCAGCCCGCTTCCGCCGTAAACGCGCTCCCAGCGCGCAGGAAAGACTCGATCTCTTCCGCCGTGTATCCAAACTCCGCGAGCACCTCGCGTGTGTGCTCGCCCTTGGCGGGTGATGGCTGTCGCGCGCCGAAGAATTCTCCGTCGTAGCGTATCGGCGCGCCGAGCGCTCGTGATGCACCCGGCAGTCCGATATCGATCAGCGGCAGGCAGGCCGCGAGCGCCGGATCGGCGAGCACGTCGCCGATCGTGTTGATCGGTCCGCACAGGATGTCCGCAGCGCGCAGTCTTTCGATCCAGTACTCCGACGTCTGCGACTTGAGCAGCGGCACGATGATGCTGTCGAGCTCGGCGCGATGCTTGACGCGCCCGGCGTTGGTCCGGAAACGCTCGTCGTCCGCGAGATGATCGAGATCCGTCGCGGCGCAGAATTTCTTCCAGTGCGAATCGCGCAGCACGGCGATGGTGATGTAGCGGCCGCCCGCGACTTGGAACGCGCCCGCCGGCGCGAGCAGCGTGTTCTGGTTGCCCTGACGCTGTGGCAGCCGCCCGGAGGCGAGATACTCCGTGAACCCGCCGCACATGAGCGCCGCCGCGGCCGCCATCAGGCTCACGTCGATGTTGGCGCCGCCCTGGCCGGTGAGGCGGCCGTAGAGCGCGAGCAGCACGGACTGCACCGCGTAGTTTGCGGCAGCCATATCGATCAGGGGAAAACCGACGCGCAGCGGCGGACCATCGGCTTCGCCCACCACGCTCATCACGCCGCTCATCGCCTGCAATATGGTGTCGCTTGCCGGCAATTGGGCGTATTCGCCGTCCTGCCCGAACCCGGAAATGGTGCAGTAGACGATGTCGGGCTTGAGCGCCTTGCAGCGCGCATAGTCGAAGCCGAGCTTCGCCATCACGCCGGCGCGGTAATTCGAGATCACCACGTCCGCGCTCGATACCAGACGCTCGACGATGTGGCGTCCTTCGGCCGTGCCGAGATCGATGCCGATGTCGCGCTTGTTGCGGTTCAACGCAATGAACTGCGCGTTGCCGTGGCGGCCGGGGTCGCCCTTGCCGGCGCTGCGCTGCCAGTCGCCTTCGCGGCGTTCGACTTTGATGACGCGCGCGCCCATGTCGCCCAGCAGCGTGGCGGCGTACGGGCCCGCCACGCCCTCCGTCATGTCGATCACCACGACGTTTGCCAGTATCTTCCTGTTCATCGTTGCGCGCCGCTCCGCCGCCTACTCACTCTTGAGGCCCGCCGTTTTGGCGACCGTGCCCCAGCGCTTGATTTCGGTCTGCAGGAAGCGCATCGCATCCGCGGGCTTGTTGGCGACAAGCTCGGCGCCGTCACCGCTCAGGCGTTCGCGCACCGTCGGGTCTGCCAATGCCTCGGCCACCCCCGCCTGAAGACGCGCCGTCACCGGCGCGGGGGTGCGCGCCGGCACCAGCACCATGTACCAGCCCACCGCCTCGAAATCGGGGATGCCCGACTCGATCATGGTCGGCACGTCGGGCAGATGGCGCGCACGCTTCACCGACGTGACGGCGATCGGGCGCAGCTTCGCCGACTGGACATGCGGGAGTGACGATACCAGCGTGGCGAACATGATCTGGGCGTGGCCGCCGATGACGTCGACCAGGGCCGGGTTCGCGCCCTTGTAGGGGATGTGATTCATGCGCACGCCGACCATGTTCGAAAACATTTCGCCGACGAGATGCGGGCCGGTGCCGTTGCCTGCCGAAGCGTAGGTCACTTCGCCCGGCTTGCTCTTGGCGAGCGCCACCAGGTCGCGGACAGCTTTCACCGGCACGGCGGGATTCACGACCAGGATGTGCGGCTGCGTCGCGACGACGGTGACCGGCGCGAGATCACGCAAGGGGTCGTAAGGGAGCTTGGCCATCATCGCCGCGTTGATCGCATAGCCGAGATTAACGAACAGGAGCGTATTGCCGTCGGGTGGCGACTTGGCCGCGAGGTCCGCGCCGATCACCGAGCCGGCGCCGGGCCGGTTGTCGACCACGATCTGCTGCCCCAGGATCTGGGACAGCGGCGCCGATACCGTGCGCGCGATGAGATCGACGCCCGGGCCGGGCGGAAACGGCACGATGAGCCGCATCGGACGCCCTTGTGCGAGGGCATCACCGCTCGCGATCGAGCCGGCGAGGGCCAGCGACATCAGCATTGTTCGCATGGAATTTCCGGAAAAATTGTGCTTCATCTTTACGCCTTACGTTCCTTGTCCACAAAACCCTGCAGCTTCTGTTTCCACTCGTCGGAGTGCATGCAGCCCCCCCAGGCTTCGTTGTCGAAGCGCAGGCCGGCGGTCAGTCCGACTTCCATCGACTGATTGATGGCGCGTTTTGCCTGGATCACGCCGGTCGAGGGGTACGAGGCGATCTTGCGCGCCATCGCCATGGCCTCTTCGAGCACCTGGTCGAGCGGCACGATCCTGTTGACGAGGCCGAGCGCCTTCGCCTCCGTGGCGTCCCAGCGGCGCGCGGTAAAGATGAGTTCCTTCGCCATCTGGTAACCCACGAGCCGGGGCAGGCGCTGGCACGCGCCGCCACCGGGGAAAAACCCGTGGCTCACCTCCGGCAGCGCGAAGACCGCGTTGTCGGAAGCGATGGCGATGTCGCACTGGAGCACCAGTTCGAAGCCGCCCGCCATGCAATAGCCTTTGATCGCCGCGATCACCGGCTTGCTGACGTTCGCCAGCGCGCTGGTAAATTTAGAGATCAGGTGGTGACGCTCGTGAACCATCTCCTCGGTGCTGCTCACCGCGCGCTCCTTCAAGTCCGCGCCCGTGCAGAAAGCCCTGTCGCCGGCGCCGGTGATGACGATTACCTTCACGTTCCTGTCCATGTCGAGCTTCGCGAAAAGTTCGATCAGCTCGAGGCGCAAGGCCCGATTGATGGAGTTGAGCGCCTCCGGGCGGTTGAGCGTCACGAGCGCGACACCCTCTTCCATGCTGAGCGTATGTAGCGGCGCATTCGCCATTGAAGTGTCTCCTTGGTGAGGAAGCCTCACCGCGCTGATTCGGATGGGGAATTATCGAGGGGTGAGAGGATACCATCGAGTCAGCGGCGTAACACCCGCTATCCACCCGCTTATGCGGCGCCAGAACACCTTCAGTTGCGTCAGTTCGCCTTCGTAGCCCAGCTCTGAATCTCCCGATGCAGCACTACCAGCGAAATCCACCGTCGCTGCGTTCATCGGCTTTCCGGCGATTCGAGCGCTCGAGGAAGAGTATCTGCCGAAGGAGGAAGTCGCGTCGAAATACGAAGGGTCGGTCGGTTTCCAGCCCTGAGCGGGGCGGGCATTTCCTTTTGCCGATTTGGCAAGAGGCCTTTCCCGATCGACTGCATCGAGGCTCGGCGTGAGAGCGGGGCATCGGACGACTCTGAGTACCACCGTTGTGCGCGCGCGTCGCCGCGGCGTATCATCCGCACACGAATCTAAGTCGAAAAAGCTGGGGAGACACGGTGAAGAATGGGGCAGGAAGCACACTGGGTCGGCGCGTATCTTTCGGTCTTGTTCGGCGGCCCGTCGAAGCGTAAGCCACTGTGATGGTTGGGGTCATCGCGCCGAAACCCCGCGTTGCCCGGTGCTCGTCGTTCCGCAAGGACCCGCACCAGCTCGTCATCGGTGACCAGACCGTTTTCCAGGCTGAGCTCGTCCAGAATCTTCCCGGCGGGAAACAATCCGCCACGCGCCTGCGCCACATCCGCGAGACCATGGAAGCGTGCCGCTACGTGAAACCGGGCGCGATCCCGATCGCGATCCTGTGGCCCTTCGCCCCCGTGCGCTGGGTCTACGACCTAAGCGACACTTACGGCAAAGCCGTCCCGCCGCACGACACCGACCCGTTTAAGGTTCTCGGCGCTGCGCCCGGCGCGCGCTCGAGCCACACGACCGCGACGGCCGACCGCCTCGGCGTGAAGGTCGAGCTCACGAATCGCTGGGGCGACGTTCATGCAGGCCTCGCCGGCGTGCTGCACGAAACGAAGAACGCCTCGACCAGCATCGCGCGCACCCGCCGCCATCGCTGGTTCGTGCTGATCAACGAGAGCCTCGACATCAACGCCCGCTTCGCGACCCTCGTGCGCGAGCTCGGCCACATCTACTGCGGCCACCTGGGCACGCATCCGGAAGGCTTCTGGCCCGATCGCTCGGGAACGCTGACGAAGCAGCAGCGGGAGATTGAGGCGGAAGCGGTAGCGTTTCTCGTGTGTAAGCGGTTGGAGTTGAAGACGCGGCCGGCTATGTACCTAAGACGCCATGTGACAGTCGATAACCTGACGGTAATCAGCAAGCGTTTGATTATCGAGGCGACCAACCGCATCGAGGCTAGATCGTGAGCGGCTGCCGCAGGATTTGTGCTCTATCCGGTAGTCGTCGTCATTGTCGTGCAGCTGATTATGGCGGCAGTCGTCGTTCGCCGCGTGAGGACCTAAACGCGTTGCTTTCCTTCACATCAATGATAATCTTACTACGACGGACATTGCCTGGACGGCTCAATGGAATACTGAGCTAGCCCATTGTCACGCGGTGTGCAGGTTAAGCAGCCCGCATTAGTACATCTAACCTTCAGTACATCTAACCTTCAAGGTGACGCCGCGGCTTGTGCTGCTGCTGGTAAGGTTCGGAAGCGCTCGAACTCCTTCGGCAAGAGTTCGAGAAATTGCTCTACCGTGCAAGCTCGAAGATCGTACGTAAGGTCCAACTGCTGAATGATTGAAACCAATCTTCGAGGAGAACCCTTTCCTTTCCCGCTTGCTCCTCGCTTGGGTCTCCCAGTCGCGCGATCAAGATAAAGCGCATTCGCGGCCGCTATTACAGTCTGATTGCCGAAAATCCCTTGTCTGGCAGTCAGTTGTTCAAAGATATCGCTTCGCGAACCACTTGTAGTCGTAATGAGCAGAACCTTCGCGTTGTCACCATGATCTAGGACAGCAAGCCAAGGGGTTCTCACTAGATGCCGGTAATAGCGCTGGTGATTGAACTGCTTTTCTAGGACATAGACGGCCGTCTCTAAAATCTTTCTTGAGCCGTCCTTAGCCGGCGCGCAAATGTGGTCGAAGAAATATAGTGCCAGCCAAGTCCAGAGCGCATAGTCGTGGGATATCCGCCTGCGGTCCAAGGGGGAGAGTGCGCTGGAGAGATATTTCCCGAAAGCAAATTGATCTTCGAAGGCGCTGCGGTCTATAGGAACTTCATCGTCCAACGGTAGTGAGGTCGCTGAATCTGTAAGGAGTCCGTAGGGTGGCGTTGTCTTACTCCCGGCCCGTAGCTCCGCAAGGTAGTGTATGAAGTGCTGAATGCCGGCATCGTTAAGAACGCGAACCAGATCGGTCATGTCATATCCCTTCAACAGCGATTCGTGCAGCGCTGGCGAACTTGAAGTGATTGCAGTATCTCTCTACGAGATCGCGTATCAGCTCTTCGCATGCGGATTCGTCGTCCTCCGAATCCAGATCCTCTGGCCACTCTTCCTTGCGGAGCTCTTGTGCAAATTTCTTCCACAGCCGCACCCATTCCGTTTCATCGTCGCCGGCATCGCCGAACACCATATGTGTCAATATCTGACGCAGGGCTTCCGGATAGACAGCTCCTTGTAGTAAGGAGTCGTTTAGGAGCCGTTCCCTCAGTCCCGGGATTCGGTTGTTAATCTGCAATACAGGTTCAGCGGCTCCGCTAATACTTACTCTCCATACTTGCTCGCCGAGATCGATCGATACAAGAGGCAGTATGGAGCGCCGTCCGTCAGCCTCGTCAACTTGTGCACGCGGCCGGATCTCATCGGCTGCTGCAAGTATTCTTCCAATATGTCCAGTTTCATCCACGACTCGCAGTCGAAACAGGACGTCGCTGCCGACGTCGAGCTCTGAAAGATGCGTGTCGGTGGGCGGGATTATTGCAGCAACGGAGCCGAATGGAAATCGCATCGACGATGTACGGACGTACGGCTCAACGTACACTTTTGCGGACGGCGTGAGCTGCAACGCGGCAGGAATCGTGATGTCCGCCGTGAAGCTTCTCGGCATGCCTGGCACTTCGGGGTCGTTGAGCCTGACGACAATGTTTTCGAGAGCGATCTTCTTGCGCCCCGTGTAATTGATTCGGCGTTTCATCTCGCGTCCACCACGACATCGCGATTTTCATCAAACCCGGAAACAACAACGCTGAAATTACACGCGGATACGTCAATTTCAAGCTTGTTGTCTCCGATCGGACTGACTGTGGCGCCATCGGCAGTTATCTGCAGGTCGCTCCGTTTGAAGCTAAAGTCATAGTCATTGAAGCGTTTGAAGGGGTTGCCGCGGAATACGTCATATGCGGCCCTTACGGTCATTTTGAAAGGAAGTGCCGACGGCGTGAGGCCGGGGCCGCCCTTCACGGCGAATCCGCCTTCACGGGGTGTTATAGAAAATTTCTTCGGCTTGCCAGGAATCGGTGGAACCGGTGGTTTCGGTCCGGGCGGTTTCGGTCCGGGCTCGCCGCCAGCGTCTTTTATCGAGAAAAAATCCTTTAGTGCATCTGGCTCGCGAAGCTCAACGGCTTGGGCGACTAGCTGGTGAAGCCGATCTAGGCTATGCCGGATCTCGCTCAAGCGACTTGCTCCAGACTGCCAGTTCTTCTTCAGTTTGGTAGCCGCGCCGTTCCATTGAGTGTGTGAAGGTGTCTCGGCATCACCGAGGAACGACGTTACTCCTGCATCTGTAGCGATAAGCGCGGCGAACGTCTGTCGCGCATGAAAGTACCGACGTTCGTCGGGAACGGTTATACCGCCGCGCACGTAGAGGGCCTCAGCCTTCGTTCCCTCGGGCGCATGCATCAGGAAAAGGTCAAGATGGCTGTTCACACGAGCGCCGTCCTTACCTATCAGTGCGAGCGGGGCTTTTGCGTGAACAAGCTCTCCCGCGGCAAATGCTTTTCTGATGTTATCCAGTTCTTCATCCGATACTGCTCCATTGAAGTCTCGCGTCCACGTTGGCTTAAGTACAACGTCTGGTGGTTGCTCCATCGCGCCGTTAACTTTTCGTATGAACGAGATAATTTGATCGTTGACGTAACCTGTAGCGTACTGAGCTGCGACTTCATCAAACGTGGCGGCGCTGATCAGAGTGCCAGCAACTTTAACCTCTAGTTGGCCGGTCAGTATGGGGAAGAAGTAGTTCTTGAGTACTTCGACGACGAGCAACTCCGTTGTGATTTCCTCGAGCAAAAACGGCACAACGATAGACAGTCCCGGCTCGTTTGTTCTGTTTACTTCGCACGCCGCGCGAAATTTCTCGATCACAGCGGCGTCAGTCACCGGTAGTTCGAGGCCATCGTCTCTTCCTACACCGAAGAAACCATGCGGCATGTACCTTTTGCCGTCTATCTTGTGAGATAGCAATACCGCTTGGCCCATGAGTAGAGGAGTGCGGTCTGGATCGTCCTCGCGAATGGTTAGTCCGAAAAAGACGCCGAGACGGGAGGCCGTCGAATAGACCAGTTTTCCAAGGCCCCATCTGCCGCCCTTCGCGCCGCCTTTATGCGATCTTCCGAACCTGCGCCAGAAGTCCGAGAACGGTCTTTCGTCTTCGGGGTCCTCATAATTACCCAACAAACCGGTCGTGCCGAAGTCTTCGATGACAAGTAGCCGCGGCTTCCCCAAGTCAATACCGGCGATATCAATATCGCTCGCGTAGAGGTGTGGGAGGAGTTTCGCAAAAAGGTTTGCGAAGAAGGTGCTGCCTAGCTGTGGCGGTTCGACGATATGTAGCCGCGTGCGGACTACTCCAGTGTTCGTCGAAGACCTCGCGTCTAGGGAGTTCTGGTGGGGTTCGCGTACCAAGGCTGACACCAGCGCGACTTCATCGGTATTGAACTGGTCGCGCTGTGTAATTTCCTGTTCGACGCCACCGATGCCACGCTCTTGGAAAATGACGTCCATTCGCGCCCCTATAGGCGAAATTCGGTGTCGGTTGACGCGCCACCTTCGAACCGCACCCGTATACCTTCCACCTCGCGAGCGAGCGCGCGGATGATTTTGCGTGCATCGTCCTCGTTGTACTCATAGGCGGAGCGATTTGAGAGGTTGCCTACCAACCTTATGGTTTTTATGGCTTTAGTGACACGCGCGTTTGCTAAAGCAACGAATCTTTCACGTTTATCTCTCATACAACGCTCCGAGGAAATGCATATGCTATATGTGAGAAATATAATGTAAATATTGTCGAACCGTAAATACTGAACAAAAACACAGGGGGACAAAGCCATGGCATAATGTCCGCAAAAATACCCAGAGGCGGGCGCATGCAAGCAAACCACGCATTGGCATATCTAGACGCGGCGCGAAAACACCATTCCCAAGCATCGATCGCACGGCATCTCCAAGTGGATGTGCGCACCATTCGCCGCTGGGAAGCTCGGCAGAGTCCCCCGCCACCGTACGTGGTCCATGCGCTTCAAACCCTATTGCCGCTACAGCTACCAATTGCAAACGAATCAGCGTTCACCTTTGTGGATCTGTTCGCGGGAATCGGCGGCGTTCGGTTGCCGTTTGAGGAGATAGGCGGCCATTGCGTCTTCACCAGCGAGTGGGACAAGTATGCACAGAAGACCTATCTCGCAAATTTTCCGGCGAGTCATCAGATAGCAGGCGATATCACGCAGGTAAACGAAAGGGACGTACCGGACCATGATGTGCTTTTAGCCGGATTTCCATGCCAGCCGTTCTCTATCGCGGGTGTATCGAAAAAGAATGCTTTGGGGCGAGCACATGGATTCGCTGATGAAACGCAAGGCACCCTGTTTTTTGACGTGGCAAGAATAATCGCAGAAAAGAAACCGCGAGCATTCGTCCTTGAGAACGTAAAGAATCTGCACACGCACGACAAGGGTAATACGTTCAGAGTGATTCAACGGGTTTTAAAAGAAGATCTCCGATACAACGTGCACTTCAAGATTATTGATGGCGCGCACTTCGTGCCGCAACATCGAGAGCGTCTCCTCATCGTGGGATTCCGGGAGCCAGTGGCCTTCGACTGGCAAATACTGAATCTCCCATCAAAGGAGGACAGACGTTTATCTGAGATCCTGCACAGGACGGACGGCGGTGAACCGCTGATCGAACATGATGAGGGGCGGTATTTCGATTATGCGAAACGTTGTGTAATGCCGCGATACACATTGACGGATCACCTATGGAACTATCTCCAGCGATACGCAGAAAAGCACCAAGCCAAAGGCAACGGGTTCGGCTTCGGTTTGGTTGGGCCGTCAGACCGGTCCCGAACGCTATCCGCTCGGTACTATAAGGACGGATCGGAAATCCTCATTAAGCAGGCGCGTAAGAATCCTCGCCGCCTGACACCGCGCGAATGCGCCCGATTGATGGGCTTCCCGGACACCTTTAAGATCCCCGTATCCGATACACGCGCATACAAACAGTTTGGAAATTCAGTGGTGGTGCCAGTTATTCGCGAACTTGCACGTGTGCTGCGGCCATTTATATGCGAACCTGAGTTCCAGCATCCTGAACTTGCTGCTCTTATTCCATAACAGCCGAGTCGTCCATGCTATGCTTTGCACGGCATGGGCGATATCGTAGATAAGAAGACTCGCAGTCGCATGATGGCGGGAATCCGATCCCGCCATACTAAACCCGAGCGTTTAATCCGCAGTTTGCTGCACAAGGCGGGATACAGATTCCGCCTGCATTCCCGTAAAGTTCCAGGTCGTCCAGACCTCATACTCCCCAAGTACAAAATTGCCGTTCACGTGCACGGATGTTTCTGGCACGGGCACGACTGTCCTCTTTATCGCCCTCCGGGGACGCGTCGCGACTTCTGGCAACAGAAGATCATGCAAAATAGGCGTCGGGATGGCGACGTAATTGACCAAACCCTGCAAATCGGCTGGCGACATCTTACGATCTGGGAATGCGCGATACGCGGAAGCAAGCAACTTGGCACCGATCGGACTATTGCGAAAATATGTCGCTGGATTGAAGGAACCCGGCGTACTGGCGACGTGCGATCTCGTCACTGAAGAAGGCCTGACTGGCAATGCATAGCGAGTTGACTCTAGCGGCGCTTTACCGGTTGTTTGATGATCAGCGAGTTACACGAGTGTTTATGAAGCAGCTCGCGCCGAATGATAATTCGAAGAACCAAATATATCTTGGTGAAGAGTTGTCGGTGCTTAATGTGCTTCCGTCTGCAGAATTCACGGAAGCGAAGTCCGCTTCTGTCAAACCCGGTGCCGCTAATAAGCAAATCCTCAAGGCAAAGCTCCAATGGATGTGGGTGGACAGTGAGGGTGCTTTCCATGCTGCGCCTGGTGCACAGATCATTCTCTATCCCCAGTATCCTGAAGTCCGCCTGTCAGGTTTTTTGGCAGGGAGTTCCATTAAGTTAAGCCACTGGTTTCAGCCGAATAAATGCGGGCGATCAGTAGGCCGTACGCTAGTACTCGGCGTGTCGGGGGACACGATATACGCGTATCTCGCGCCACCACAGAGCCAAGTACAAAGAGAACTCGCGCCGATACCAGTTATCGCGAGATTTGGTGCACTGACCGAGATCCCGATTCGATCAGGTGACCGGGAAATAGAAGTGTTGAATGAACTGCGGCGGATACATTTGTTGGGCTGGATAACAAGTAAACGTTTGGACCGTTTCAAAAACATTCTCCCGTGTAATAGCCCTAACTGTGGCGGATACACGCTCGAAGCAGAACTGGGTATTACGCCGAACGGTTATTCGGAACCAGATTTCCTCGGATGGGAAGTCAAATCGTTTAGCGTCCCAAGCTTTGCCCGGCTCGATTCGCAGACTATAACTCTCATGACTCCGGAACCCGACGGGGGGATGTATCAAGAACTTGGTGTTGAGTCGTTCATGAGGCGATTTGGATATGCCGACCTACAAGGGCGGCCTGACCGTATAAATTTCGGCGGACGGCACCAGTTTGGTCGGCAGGATCCTAGAACTCGTTTGACATTGACGCTAACCGAGTTCGACGTCGGGAGTGGCACCATAAAGGATGTGAACGGTGGCGTAGCTCTCCTGCACGAGGGGGAATGTGCGGCATTGTGGACCTATCGGAAACTGATCGAGCACTGGAAGAAGAAGCATGACAAGGCCGTATATGTTCCCAACCAGAAAAACGTGGGCGACGAACGGGAATACCGCTACGGTCCTGAAGTTCTCCTTGGGCGCGGTACTGCCTTCGAAATGCTTCTACAGTCGATTATGACAGGTTCCGTGTATTACGATCCGGGCATCAAAATGGAAAATGCCTCTGGCTTGTCACCACGAATCAAAAGGCGTAGCCAATTTCGAATTAGATCGAGAGACCTGAAAAGCTTGTATGGCACTCTAAGTAAAGTGTCAGTCGGTAAGTAAACTCGGGCGATACCCCAAGCGCAACAAGGTAAAACCGTTCGTGCATGACGCTCGAAAAACATGCGATCGCCAAATTGAAAAAAGAGTACAAAACGTAAGGGAAATCTAAAGGGACAGTCTGTACGAGTCAAGAACATGGGTAACAAAGAAGTTCAGGTACATGGGTTACAGTTTCAGAGCACAAACCTCAGGGACAGACCACTTACCGAGCGCTAGCCGGCGGCCGCTTGCTCCTCTCGACCCGCTCTCCGAGCATGCTTTCGATCTCGCGCTTGAATCGATCATTTCCGAGGACGAAGCCGCCATTTACCGCGGACCGGATTTCGTTCACCGCATCAAGAGCAAGGGTCTCGTCGAACAGGCTGCGGTAGGCGCTAGCGCGGTGCGTGGGCGTCGGACCTAGCGACAGGTATTCGGTGTGCGGGGTGACGACGTCGGAGTCTTGGAGCCCTACATTCGCGCGATAGCTGGACCATACATAATCGCTTGGTCTAGCGACCATCCCAGCGCGGACCGGGTTGAGCTCGATGTAACGGTAGCACTTGAAAAGGTAGACGGCGTCCTGGACGAGGCTGGAACGGAAGCGGCCTTCCCAAAGCGTGCCGCTACGGCCGTAGGTGCGGTTGATGTATTGAACGTAGCGCTGGCCGAGGTGCTTCATGAGCAGCGATGGTCCGTCGGCCGCAGAGCCGGTCATCAGCAGATGCACGTGATTCGTCATCAGGACATAAGCGTGAACTGAGCAGTCGAAACGGCGCGACAACTCCGCCAGGTGGCGCAGGTAGATTCGATAGTCGTCCCTGTCATAGAAGCAGACCGCGCGATTGTTGCCGCGCTGGATGATATGCAGCGGAATCCCTGGCGCCCTGATTCGCGCGCGTCTTGGCATGGCGCTTCCCCGGGTTGACGACGACTATCTTGGCTTTAACGCAAGGGCGGCTTTCGGGATTACCGGCATCTCAAGTGGTCTGTCCCTGAGGTTTCGCTATCGTCGCAGAAAGAGTCGCGCAACACCTGCTCGGCGCACGTCCCTAGCGTTCCACCTGTCGCGGTGCCGGCTGTGTCCGGCGCCGCGAACCGCGATGCATCCCACACGTGCGGCATAGGCCGTATGCCGCGCCGTTTCCGCTCTTCCGGTCCGTATGAGGGCTGGCCCTGATAGGGCTCGCCCGAATATCCGGCCGCTCGCCAACCTGTTACACATTACGTCGCCGTGAAAAGACAACGTCACCTTATTGAGGTGCTCACATGGCGTTCCGCAACCGCGACAGGAGGGAGTTTTCCGCGGGGCTGATGTTCATCGGCATCGGCGCTTTCTTTGCCATAGGTGCGGAAAACTATGCAATGGGCTCGGCCATGCGTATGGGCCCCGCCTATTTTCCCAAAGTGCTGGGCGTCATCCTCATCGGCCTCGGCTTGATCATTCTCGTGCGCTCGTTCTTCATCCGCGGCGAGAGGCTGCCGCCGATCAACTGGCGCCCGCTTCTGCTCGTGCTCGGCAGCGTTCTCATCTTCGGGCTGCTGCTGGAGGTCGCGGGCCTCGCGGTAACGAGCGTCGTGGTCATGCTGGTGTCCGCGCTCGGCGGCTGGGATTTCCGCTGGCGCGAGCAGCTCGTCAACGGAATCTTGCTCGCGGCGCTCAACATCGGCGTCTTCTATTACGGGCTGGGCCTTCCCTTCAAGCTCTGGCCCCCCTGGTCCTGATCAGCTCACGGCGGACTTGTCGTGTCACTCTTTCATAACCTGGTTTACGGCTTCACCGTCGCGCTGAGCCTGCAGAACCTGTGGTACTGCTTCGTCGGCTGCTTCATCGGCACGTTGATCGGCGTGCTGCCGGGCATAGGGCCGGTCGCAACCATCGCGATGCTGCTGCCGCTCACCTTCAACCTGCCGCCGACGCCCTCGCTCATCATGCTCGCCGGCATTTTCTACGGTGCGATGTATGGCGGTTCGACCACGTCCATCCTCGTGAACCTGCCGGGCGAGGCGGCGTCCGTGGTCACGTGTCTCGACGGCTATCAGATGGGCAAGCAGGGACGTGCGGGACCCGCGCTCGCGATCGCCGCCATCGGCTCGTTCTTCGCGGGATCGGTCGGCACGCTGCTCATCGCGCTGTTCGGCCCGCCGCTCGCCGAGCTGGCATTCCAGTTCGGAGCCGCCGAATATTTTTCGATGATGGTGCTGGGCCTCATGTCGGCTGTCGTGCTGGCGAGCGGCTCGGTGATCAAGGCGATCGCGATGATCATCGTCGGGCTGCTCGGCGGTCTGGTCGGCACCGACGTCAATTCCGGTGTGGCTCGCTACAGCTTCAACATCGCCGAGCTCTCCGACGGCATAGGCTTCGTCGGGGTCGCGATGGGCATGTTCGGCTTCGGCGAGATCGTCAGCAGCCTGGAGCGCGCGCACGCGGCCGGCAAGGTCGAAGTCTCGGAAGTGAAGAGCCTCATGCCGAGCATGGACGATCTCAAGCGCTCTTTCTGGCCCATCGTGCGCGGCACGGCGCTCGGGGCCGGCATCGGCATACTGCCGGGGGCGGCTGCGGTGATCGCTTCGTTCGCTTCCTACACGCTGGAGAAGAAGCTGTCGAAAACACCCGAGAGGTTCGGCAAGGGTGCGATCGAAGGCGTGGCCGGGCCGGAGTCGGCGAACAACGCGGCGGCGCAATGCTCTTTCATTCCGATGCTGACGCTGGGCATTCCGACTGGCGCGGTGATGGCGCTCATGGTGGGCGCCATGACGATACAGGGTATCGCACCGGGGCCGCAGGTGATGACGCAGAAGCCGGATCTCTTCTGGGGCATGATCGCATCGATGTGGATAGGCAACGCGATGCTCGTCGTCCTGAACCTGCCGCTCGTCGGTATGTGGGTGCAACTCCTGAAGATCCCCTACCGGCTGCTGTATCCGGGCATCACGCTGTTCATCTGCGTCGGCGCCTATTCGCTCAGCAACTCGCGCTTCGACGTGTTCGTGACGGCCTTCTTCGGCCTCTTCGGATACTTCGCGCAGCGCTGGGGATGCGAGGGCGCGCCGCTCATCCTGGGCTTTGTGCTCGGGCCGCTCATGGAAGAGAACCTGCGCCGGGCGCTGCTCATCTCGCGTGGCGATCCATCGGTCTTCATCATGCGCCCGATCTCGGCGTCCATGCTCGCGGTCGCCGCGTTCCTGCTGGTGCTGATCGTCGTGCCGCAGATCCGGCGCAAGCGCGCCGAGGTGATCGTCGACGAGGGATGACGGCGCTTTATCCGACCGGCTGCGTTCCAAGCACGATGCGCACGAGCTCCGCGACCTTACGGACGTGGAGCTTTTCCATCACGCGCGCCTTGTGCACTTCGACGGTTCGCGGGCTGATGTGCAGCGTCGCCGCGATCTCGACGTTGCTGCAGCCTCTTGTGATCAACTCCATCACTTCGCGCTCGCGCGCCGTCAGCGTCTGCAACTGACGCTGCACCTGTTCCGCGCGCTCGGCGGCGACGCGTTGCACGGCGTCCGCCCGCAGGGCCGTGCGTACCGCCGCGAGCAGCGCGTCCGGATCGACCGGCTTTTCGATGAAGTCGATGGCGCCCGCTTTGAACGCCGTCTTGGCCGTGGGCACGTCGCCGTGCGCCGTGATGACGATGACAGGCAAAGGCGGCTGCTGTTTGAGCAGCACAGCCTGCAGATCGAGGCCGCTCAAGCCCGGCATGCGTATGTCCACCACCAGGCAACCGGCGGACGGCTTGTACGTCTGCAGGAAATCCTCTGCGCACGCGAACGACTGCGTGCGATAGCCCTGCAGCCCGAGCAGGACGCCCAGCGAGTCGCGCACGGCCGCGTCGTCTTCGACGATAAAGACGGTCTGCTCACGCGTGTCCATTGCCGCCTTCCTTCAATGCTGCGGTCGGCAGCGAAAAGCAAAACCGTGCGCCGTACGCTGATCGTTCGGCCTTGAGCTGTGCGCCGTGCGCTTCGATCATGGAGCGGCTGATGGCAAGCCCCAGTCCTGTGCCGGTTGGCTTGGTCGTCGCGAAAGGTTCGAACAGACGCTCGGCGATCTCCGGACTCAAGCCGGGGCCCGAGTCGATGACCGACACGGGCACCCAGCCACTGTCCGGACGTCCGGTCACGATCCGAATGACGCGTTGCGCGCTTGCCGTCGAGTCGATTGCCTCGATCGCATTGCCGACGAGCCTGTGCAGCACCGTCTCGATCTGTATCCGGTCCACGAGCAGCTCCGTTGCTTCGTCCTCGATGTCGGTGCGCAATTCGATGCCGTGCTGCTCTGCGTCCTCGCGCAGAGGGGCGAGCGCCCCATCGATCAGCTGTTTCACCGGAATACGTTCCAGCTGCGAGGCGCCGCTCCTGAAAAAGTTGCGCAGCCGCTGCACGACTTCTCCCGCGCGCGCCGCCTCGCGCTCTATCTTCTGCATGAGCTCGTCCGCGCGGCCGGGCTCTCGCATGACCATTTGCGAGGCGCGCGCGTACGTGCGGATGGCCGAAAGCGGCTGATTCAGCTCGTGCGCGAGCGCGGCAGCCATTTCACCGGCCGCTGCAAGGCGCGCGGAGCGGTTCAATGCCGCCTGGTGCGCGGCCAAAGACGCGATGGGGTCAGGTCCACATTTCCAGTGAACTTTATTCTCAACCCACCGTTTTTTCTGCCTTCGGCCGACCGCGCTTCGGCGGTCGTGCTGCTCGAGCAAGGGTTGCTTCAATGTCAGCTTTGAACCGCTCCGTTCCGAGCGGCCATCCCTTGTTTGTCGACTCGCGGATTTCGTCGAGCTGCTCGTCTTCGATCTGCTGATCGATCAGCGCTTGATAAGCGCGGTGTCTTTCGCTGGTTGTACTGCCGAGTGCTAAATATTCCGCGTGTGGTGTGAGCAGTTCATTCGTCTCGCCCATTGTGTGAAAACGATAGCTCGACCAGTGATAGTCTGCGGGCAGCGCGACCATGTGAGCACGCACCGGATTGAGCTCGATGTACATACTGCAGGTGAGGAAATACGCAGTCGTGTCGACGAGCGTCGCCTTGTAACGACCCTCCCACAGTGTACCGGTTCGTCGATAGGTGTGGTTCACGTATTGCACATAGCGACGGCCAACGTCCTGCATCATCGCAGAAACGGAGTCGTCGGCATTCGGTGTAGCGAGCAGGTGAACGTGGTTAGTCATCAGCACGTACGCATGTATGGCGCAGTCATGCGTACATGACGCGCGGCGCAGGCACTCCAGATAGAACAGATAATCGGCTGGCGCAAAGAACGACGGCAGACGATTGTTTCCGCGCTGCAGGATGTGTTGCGGCACGCCAGGCAGTCGGATGCGCGGACGTCTTGCCATGAGCGCTGCTCCCATCGCTATGACATGTCGCCCTTAACGCATGAGTTCGGAAAAAGTGGACCTGACCCTGAGGTCTCCCGCCATATGTATCGGCGGCGATTCGCCGATAAGTATGGCGGCGAACCTGGGCGCCGTTTCTTTGGCTACTTTCTTTAGGGCGAGCAAAGACAATGCAGCGAAGCGAAATTGCGGCGAAGGGTAATCTTTAGGTTAGCCGCAGCCAAAGTAGCCGGCGCCGCGCAGCGGTGTCGTATCGACGGTTACCTAATGTGC
>Ga0255338_1003638_pt1 | contig 17961 bp, 17 predicted proteins | sample MeOH1_35cm_T4_19_FD_203715 | JGI IMG/M metagenome (GOLD analysis project Ga0255338, IMG submission 203715) | Sandy soil microbial communities from University of British Columbia, Vancouver, Canada - MeOH1_35cm_T4_195 | ecosystem: Engineered > Artificial ecosystem > Sand microcosm > Unclassified ...
CTTTTTGAATTTTTGAGACCGGTTCTAATCACCGATAACCCAACACGAATCACGCTTTTCAAAAATGAGCCACGACGTCATCGTATTGCGCCCCGAAGCCGATTTCACCCGCGTGGGTGCGACTGCCCCCGCCGGCCTCAAAGTCACATACCGCACGCCCGACGATCCGGAGCTGCCCGCCCTGCTCAAACAGGCGCGCGCCGTCGTCATGCCGGCCGTCGGACCCAAACTTGCGCCCTCGCTCTTTGCAGGCGCCGCGACCAAGGTGGTGCAAGTCACCGGCGCAGGCGTGGACCGCCTGGACGAAGCGGAGATGAAAAAGCTCGGCATTCCCGTGGCCAACGTGCCGGGCGGCAGCAACAGTGCTGTTGCCGAATGGGCCGTCACCGCCGCTTCCGTGCTCCTGCGGCGCATGGCGTGGTCGAACAACGAGATACGCGCAGGCCGCTACGATGCTTTTCGCAAGCGCATGCTCGCCGACAATCTCGCCGGAATCGACGGTCAGCTCGTCGGCGTCGTGGGTCTCGGCGTAATCGGCATGGCGGTCGCGCAGGCGTTTCATCGCATGGGGGCCCGCATCGCATATTTCGACCCGGCGCCGCGGGATGCGAAGGCCGTCGCTGCAATGGGCGCAGAACAGATGTCGCTCGAGAGCCTGCTCGGGAAAGCCGACGTGCTGACGCTGCATGTGCCGCTCATACCGGCAACGAAAGGCCTGATCAGCGCGAAGCAGCTCGAGCGCATGAAGCCCGGCGCGGTCCTCATCAATGCGTCGCGCGGCGGCATCGTCGACGAAGCGGCGCTCGCCGCGAGCGTGGAATCGGGCGCGCTGGGCGGTGCAGCGGTGGACGTGTATTCCACCGAGCCGCCGACGGCGGACAATCCGCTGCTCAACGTCAGCGCCGAGGCGGCACAGCGGCTGCTCCTCACGCCGCACATCGCAGGCGTCACGCGCCAGTCGGCCGCGTTCCTCTTCCGCGCCTCGTGGGAGAACGTCGTGCGCGTGCTGGAGGGCGGCGCGCCCATGCATCGAGTGTACTGAGAAAGTGATATGAAAAGGTGACGAAGAAAAAGGTGCTACCTTCTTATATCACCTCTTTCCCATCACCTCTTTCCCATCATCTTCTTCCGACACTTTTATCCGCCTTCCGCCATGAGCCATAAACAACTCGGTATCGCCGTCATCGGCGCGGGCCGCATAGGCACGCTGCGGGCCCGCCTCGCCGATAAACATCCCGCCGTCGGCTTTCTCGCCATCGCCGATCGCGACAAGGACAAGGCACGCGCGCTCGCCCATCAGACGGGCGCCGATTGTTTCTCCGACGACAACTTCGAGATCATCGCCCGGCCGGAGGTGAGCGCGGTGTTCGTCTCGACGCCCGAAGGCGAGCACGCCGCGCCCGTGTGCAAAGCGCTCGAGCTGGGCAAGCCGGTCCTGGTGGAGAAGCCGCTCGCGCTCGCGCTGCACGACGCGGAGCAGATACTCGAGACGCTGAAAGCCACTGGCGGATCGTTGCGCGTCGGCTACAGCCGGCGCTACAAGGAATGCTTTCTGCGCGCCAAGGAGCAGATGCTGCAGGCGCGGCTCGGCAAGGTGGTCGGTGGGCTCGCCCGCGTCTACAACTCGCGCGCGCAGGCCTTCTCCATCTTGAAGCGCGATCCTCATGCGACGCCCGTGCTGGACGTGCTCACCTATTACGTCGATCTGATGTGCTGGTTCCTGGAAGGCAACACCCCGGTCGAGGTCGTGGCGCGCGGACAGCACGGGATATTCAAGGAGGCGGGCTACGGCGCGCACGACGTGACATGGGCGATCGTCACTTTCGCCGATGGCGCCGTCGTGAACCTCGGCGTGAGCTACGCGCTGCCGGCGAAGTATCCGACGCTCGGGCAGTCCGACCGCGTCGAGCTCCTCGGCACAGAAGGCACGATGATCATCGACGACGATCACATGGACCACGTTCTGTACTCCGACAAAGGAGTACCGCACGCCTACGTGCCCGATCATGCAGTGAACATGGCGTTCCTCGGCAGCAATACCGCGGGCGACTGGGCCGTGGGCGATTTCTGGGGACCGCTAGGGAACGAGACGCGGGCGTGGCTCGATCATCTCGTCACGCAAGCGCCGACGGTGCACACGACGCCCGAGCAGGCGCTCGTCAATCTGCAGACGACGATTGCCATCGAGCGTGCCGTCATCACCGGCAAGCCGGTGCGGCTGCCGCTGGAACCATAGAAGCGTGACTGGTGACTCGTTATCTTGAAATGCGCAAAGACCTTTTCGGCCACAGAGAGCACAGAGTAGAACCCATCTGACTACACTCGGTCGTGTCTGGCCGTGCTTCGGGGGAGGAAAATGATGAAGCGTTTTGGGGTGGCAGCCGCTTTCGCGGGGTTCATCGCATCCGGAGCCATGGCGGCGCAGCCGCGGTTGTCGAACGGCACCGAGTATCCTTCGCGCCCCGTGCGCCTGGTGTCGCCCAATCCGCCGGGCGGCGCGAACGACGTGATCGGACGCATCGTCGCCGGCAAGCTCTCGGAAGCGCTCGGCGTGCAAATGGTGGTCGACAATCGCGGCGGCGCGGGCGGCACGATAGGCGGCGAGATCGTCGCGCATGCGACCCCGGATGGCTATACGCTCCTCGCTGGCTCCGTCTCCACGCATTCCTTCAATCCCATCATCCACAAGAAGCTGGGCTACGATCCGCTGAAGGACTTCGCGCCGATCTCGCTCTTCGCGATCGCGCACAACCTGCTCGTCGCCAACCCCGCGCTGCCCGCGAGCAACGTGAAAGAGCTGATCGCGGCTGCGAAGGCAAAGCCGGGCAGTCTCAACTATGCGTCCGGCGGCACGGGCTCCACGAGCCATTTTGCGATCGCGATGTTCGTGAGCCTCGCCGGCATCGCGAAAGACACCGTGCACGTGCCCTACAAAGGGGGCGCGCCCTCCGTCACGGCGACCATCGCGGGCGAGACCCAGTTCTACTTCGGGCCGATGGCGAGCATGATTCCGCAGGTGAAAGCGGGCCGGCTCAAGGCACTCGCGGTGGGCGGCGCTAAGCGCTCCGCCACGCTGCCCGACGTACCGACCGTCGCGGAATCGGGCGTACCGGCGTACAAGGCTTATGGGTGGTTCGGCCTGATGGCGCCCGCCGGCACCCCGAAAGCCGTCATCGCCCGATTGAATAAAGCGGTGGTGGACGGCATGAGCTCGAACGACGCCAAGCAGCAGATGGCCCAGATCGGCGTCGAGCCGGCGAGCACGACGCCCGAAGAGTTCGATCGCTTCATCCGCGAGCAGCTCGAGCTGCATCGGAAGATCGTGAAGGACCTGGGGATCAAGTTCGATTGAGTCTTCGTGACGGCCGGTGACGCGGTCGCGTTGCCTCACCTGTGACCAGCGCCGTGAGCCAGGACCAGGCGCCGTTCATTCAGAAGAGCAACGGTACGCCCCTGTTCATTCCTTCAATACTCGGGGCTCGGCATCGCCGCATCGAGCGGGCTTCTTACGGTAGACGGATTCTTTCAATACGTGAAGGAAAAGTGGGTCGCGCAGTCACTTATTCCAAAACCAGAGACCGAACCAATCGTTCCAGCGGACCCGCCTGTGGCGGGCCGCTGAACTCCAAAGTTTAGGCCTCGGAGAAATTGAGTGGTGCCCACAACCATAGCGGACACATATGAAATATCTGGGGTTAGTGGTTTTGTTTGTTTATGGTGCCGCTCATGCTGACGGCGGGCGTATTGGGCTGGAATATGAGTCTGAGAAAGACAACAAAACAGGAATGATGAACGAGGCGGTCACTGTAAAACCCGGTTGGGAATTTTCTGAAGATAGTCTCATAAATCTAGTTGAGTTGTTGATTGACCGTAACCAGGATACCAACGCCGACACCAGCGGGCTTCGCGCCAGAGAGACTAAATTTTTCGTTCGCGTTCGTCACAATAGGAATTTTAACGAAAGTATTGGCTACTATATTCGCGGCGGTGCGGGACGGAGCATCAACAACCAGCAAAACTTCAGCTACGGTTATATCGAGCCCGGCCTGAAGTACAAGGTCAATGAAAAATGGGATTGGACATTGGCATTTCGGGAAATCAATTCGATTGATGGAACGGATGGTCAGCATGTCCGCAAGTATATTACCGGCCCCAGCTATAGCTTAGACAAGAACAACGAGCTTGAATTTCGCTACATCAAAGGTTACGGGAATAAGAACCTTGAATCCTGGCAGGTTGGCTATACGCATAAGTTCTAGCGTATCGCGGTAGATCTTCATACGAAAGTATTGTGGCTTCGTTAAGAACGAAAAGCAGGCTAAAGCCCTACAAGAAGTCGCGAATGAACTCATAGTATCCGGCGAGTCGTACTCGGAATGTCTCTTGACCGAACGCTTGAACTTTTCGATCCGAGCAATATATTCTGAAAGGTGCAGATTAACTTTAGTAGGTGCGGACGGGCCGTCAGCGCCGTACGATCATTCCGGACGTACCGGCCCGCCGCACAACAACACGTTAGAACGCGGCCCAACCGCGCGCCATGAGCTGGACTCGCTGGATCTTTGCCTCGCACCCGGTTTACCGGGTCGACATCCCCCCGCAACGGCACAGGAAGGCATTCGGGTCGGACCACAGCAATGCGCAGCAGTTGGGAAAGATCCCTCAAAACGCCGGTCTTAATCCCTTAGAAAGGCGTTTTAGGCTGCAGGATGGGCTGCCCAAGAAACGCGGCGAGTGTCGGATTCGCGCACGGCAATACCGTATGCCTGCTAACTGCTGATTTCCGACGCCTCACCGCGAAGCTCGTCACCAGCGGCGTGAGCCGCGTCGTCACTCACGAAAGTGTCGTCACCAGCGCAGCGTCGTCACTCTCTCACCCAGGTGGCCACCGGAACGGACGCCCCGCCAGCAGATGCACATGAATGTGGAACACGCTCTGCCCGGCATCCGCACCGTTGTTGATCACGAGGCGAAACGCATCCTCGACGCCGAGCTCCCGCGCGATCTTGGTCGCGGCGAGCAGCAAATGACCCAGCAGCGCCTGATCCCCTGCGCCCGCGTCGGTGAGGCGCGGAATCTCTTTCTTCGGTACGAGCAGCACGTGCGTGGGCGCCTGCGGATTGATGTCGCGGAAGGCGAGGCACAGATCGTCTTCATACACGATTTGCGCAGGCACCTCGCGGTTGATGATTTTCGTGAACAGGGTGCTCACCGGTCTCTCCTCTCTGACTCAAGGTTCCGCGTATTTTTCAGGTTTTGCGCAGCCCAGTCGAGCAGATTCTCGATGAGCTCGATGCTGGACTCGGCCAGCGCGGAGACCGCGCCGGCTGCGTTGGGAGCGGCGTTCTTTTCGATGCTGAACGTGTGCTGCGCGACGATGTTGCGGCTTACCCCGTCCACCAGCGTGGCGCGGGCGCGCGCCACCGCGCGGCTCGAGTCCGGCGTATCGAACGATTGCTGGAAGTCCTCCAGCTCCACGCGCAGCACGTAATCTGCCGGGGCGCCATCCGCGCCGTTCACCCCCTGCCCCGCGGAAGCGGCCAAGCACCGGCGCAACTCCTCGGTCAGCAGCAGGGCAGGCGCCGCGACCCAGCGGGAATTGCTGTAAGCGCGCAGCCGCTTCGGATCGTCGAAATTGAGGCGGTACACGATCCCGGTCGATTCGAGCCAGGGCGGCGAGCTCACCGGCGGCACAGTGAGCGTCGCCCCTATGCGCCGCTCGCCGCCGGGCGTGGGCGGCCGGTCGCCGAAATCGTACACCGCAGGCGCCATGCGCGCCGGACCGCCGATCGTGCATGCCGTCATCATGAGCACAGCCGCCGCGAGCAGGCCGGCTGCGCGCGCCGCCGGCCTCCACCTGCCGCCCGTCAACGTCGCTCCTCCGTCTGCGCCCGATAACCCGGCTCCCCCGGACCGGGCGGCTGACGCGGCGGGCCGAAGACGACGCTCGACGGCTGATCACGCAGCTGGGCGATAAGCCGGTCGAGATCGCCGGCGGTGCGCATCATCTCGTCGACGAGGGCGTTCACCCGCAGCAAGGTGTCCGACACTACGGCCTTGGAAATGGAATCGGCCGCGGTGCCCACCTGCTCTGCGCTCTTTGCCATGCGGTCGAGCGCATCCACCCGTTGCGAAAGCTGCAGCGCAAGCTCGTTGATGTTCGCCATCGCGGGCTCGATTCCGGCGAGCGTCCGGCGAGCCTGCTCCACCACGGCCGGCGTCGCTTTCGCAGCCGGCTCGAGTGCCGCCGCGATGCGCGTCACACGCTCGGATAACGCCTCGAGGTCGCTCAACGTGCGCTGCACCTGCGCGAGATTGGCATCGCTCAACAAGCCGTTCAACCGCTCCATGAGCTGATGCGCATCGGTCAGCAGTCCTTCCGCGGACTCCGCAAGCTCGTCCGTGAACGCAGGACGCATCGGAATGCGCTCGTCGTCCCGTCCCGGCGGCAGCGCTTCCGCAGGCGGCCCCTGTTCGTCGAGCATGACGTAGGAGAGACCCGTAATGCCTTGAGGGCGCAGCTGTGCAACCGTATTGCGCTTGATCGGCGTGCCGGCCCGCACGGCGATCCGCACATAGATGACTCGCGCGTTGCCCCCGGCGAAATCGACGCTCTCGACCTTGCCCACGTCCACGCCGCGCAGCCGGACCGTGGACTGCGGATTCAAGCCGGATACCGGATAGTGCGACTCGATCACGTAACGCAGCTGCTCGTAAGTGTCGCCGGTGAACCACATGGCCGCGAGCACGACCCCCGCGCTGAGCAACAGCGTGAACAGTCCGGCAGCCCATGCGTATGCTCGGTTCTCCATGTCACCCCGCCACCGGCTCGACGCGGCGGGCTTCCGCTTCTGCCCGCGTGCACTGAAGTGCTTCGAACTCGCGCCGCGCGTGCTCGCCGAAGAAATCGCGGATGAACGGATGGTCGTTGCGGATGATCTCTTCGACCGGACCGACCGCAATCAGGCGCTGGTCGTAGAGCACCGCGATACGATCCGAGAGCTCGAGCAGCGTGTCGAGATCGTGACTGACCATCACCACCGTGATATCGAGATTGCGCCGCAGGTTGCAGAGCAGCTGCACCAGGCTTGCACTGCGATCGGGATCGAGCCCTGCCGTGGGCTCGTCGAGGAAAAGCAGCTCCGGCTCGAGAGCGAGGGCACGGGCCAGCGCGACTCGCTTCACCATGCCGCCCGACAGCTCGGCCGGCATTTTTTCGCCGTCCTGCGGCTCTATGCCCACCATGCCGAGCTTGAGGCAGACCAGGTCGGCAATGAGGCCCTCGTCCACGGTTTTCAGCTCGCGCAGCGGCAGCGCGACATTGTCGTATACATTGAGCGCCGAGAACAATGCGCCTTCCTGAAAGAGCACGCCCCATCGGCGGCGCTGGCGGCGTAACTGCTCGAGGCTGCCCGTATGCAGCTCCTCGCCGAATACGTGCACGGTGCCCTGCGAAGGCGCCTGCAGTCCGATCATCTCCCGCAGCAACGTGGTCTTGCCGCTGCCGGAGCCGCCGACGAGGGACAGCGCCTCGCCGCGATAGACCGTCAGAGAGATGTCGCGATGCACGATCTGCTCGCCATAGCGCGTCCACAGCCCTTCGATCTCGATGACGGGCTCGCTCACTGGAAGCTGCCCACGTCGGAGAACATCACGGCGAACATCGCGTCGATCAGTATGACGGCGGTAATCGAGGTCACGACGGACGCGGTCGTGCCTTCACCGAGGCTTATCGCATTGGGCTTCACGCGCAGCCCGAAGTGGCAGGCGATCAGCGCGATGAAGAGGCCGAACACGACGCCTTTCGAGAGTCCCAGCCAGAGATTGGCGATCGGCACGGACTGCGGCAGGTTCACCAGGAAGTAATGGTAGGTGATGCCGAGCTTGGCGTGTGCCGCCACCATGCCGCCGATCAGCGACACGGCGTCCGTCCACAGGATGATGAGCGGCATCGCGATACCGAGCGCGATCATCTTCGGCACCACCAGGCGCAGTGTCGGCGATATGCCCATGACCATCATCGCATCGAGCTCCTGCGTGACCCGCATGACGCCGAGCTGCGCTGTCATGGCCGACCCGGAGCGCCCGGCGACGAGAATCGCGGCCAGCACCGGCCCCAGCTCGCGAATGATCGCCACGCCGAGCAGATTCACGATATAGATATCGGCGCCGAAAGTGCGCAACTGTTGCGCCGAGAGATAGCTCAACACGACGCCGACGAGAAGCCCCACGAGCGCGGTGATTGCAAGCGCCTGCGTGCCGGTGTGATAGATGTTCGCGGAGATCTGGACCCACGGTATGCGGCGCGCGTGCCGGACATACAACAGCGCGCCCAGCGCCGCGCGTCCAAGCAGGTCGAGCAGCCCGCCGATGTTGTCGATGAGCGAGAGCACGTGGTAGCCGAGCAACTCCAGGGGGCTCGGACGCCGCGTTTCCCGGTGCAGACGCGCGACTTCCGGCGCCTGCGCGAGGTGCTCGAAGAGGCGGCGGTGCTCCGGGCGCAGCCGCACGGGGTCGGCCCAGTGCCGGCCCCATGCACGCCACAACAGCAAAGCGCCCGCATGATCGAGTGCGCTCACCCGGCACAAGTCCCAGCCGGCGGTGTCTGCAATGCCTTCCAGCTGCTCACGCAGCCGACGCAGACGCGGACTGAGCGAGCGCAGGTTCCAGTCCCCTGTCAGCTCGACCCAAGTTGCGCCGTCGGGGGCGGTCTGCGTGCGTAGTGTCGGCGCCTCCAGCTCGTTCATACCGCAGCCGCTTTGCAGTACGCGTTCCCGTTCGGGAAAACGCTTGCACGGCAGGGCCTTAGCCCCTGCCACCCGGCAGGGGTGAATTCTCGCCGCAATGCAAAAGACAATTTTTTCACGAACCCCTTGACGCTAGGCAAACCGGGGCTATAATGGAGTTTGTGCAGTGCAACATTTAGCGCTTTCCCTAAAGGAGATGACCATGTACCAAGCCTCTGAACAGCTGATGGCCCTGAACAAAGCGCAACTCGAAGCGGCGGCGCGTTTCGCGGGCGTGGCACTGCAAGGTGCCGAAAAAATGCTGGAGCTCCAGTTCCAGGCGGCGAAAAACGCGTTTGCCGACGGCATCGAGAATGCTCGCGCGCTCGCTGCGGTGAAAGATTTGCAGGAACTCGCCGCGCTCAAGGACAACCTGGCGCAGCCGACGATCGAAAAAGCCACCGCTTACGCGAAGAGCATGTACGACGCGGCCGTCGACACGCAGGCGCAGTTCGGCCGCCTGATCGAGCAGCAGGTTGCGGAATTCAACAAGCAGGTCGTCACCCTGGTCGACCGCCTCTCGCAGGATGCGCCGGCCGGCTCCGAAGTCGGCATCACGGCGTTGAAATCGGGCATCGCCGCAGTCAATGCGGCTTACGACAACCTTGCCAAGCTGACGAAGCAGTTTGCGGAAACCGCGCAAGCGAACATCGAAAGCGCCGGCAAGCAGGCCGCGAACGAAGCGAAGAAGGCAACGAAAAAAGGGGCCTGAGCTTCACGAGTCACCGCAACGCAAAGCCCCGGCGAGCCGGGGCTTTTTTCTTTTCAGAGCGCCGGCGGCTGCGCGGGGCCTGGCGTCCATGGAAAGCCCAGCGCACTGACACCAGCCTGGATGGCGGCGATCGCCGCGGCCACTTGCGTCGGGTCGCCGCGGGCGCCGAGCTCGATATGCCGGTCGGGCTCGAGGCGGGGCAGACTGAAGACCTTGAGCTGCGGATAACGCGCCAGCGTCGCGTTCATCAACGAAATCAGCTGACTCTCGCCCGCTTCCCGCACCACGATGGAGGCTTCGGCAATACGCCCGGGGTCGAACAACGCGACGTAATGCGTGTCGAGCACCCATTCCATCATCGGCCACGCCATCTCGGGAAAGCCCGGCAGAAAATAATGCCGGTGCAGGCTGAAACCCGGGATGCGGTTGTAGGGGTTGGGGATGATGTCCGCCCCGTCGGGCAACTCGCCCATCATGAGGCGCTGCGGCGTCACCTGGTCGCCGAACCTGCCGCGGATCTCGGCTTCCGCCTCCGGGTGGAGCTTGAGCGGAACGCCGGCAGCACGCGCCGCACAGCCCCGCGTGTGATCGTCGGGGGTGGCGCCGATGCCGCCGAAGCTGAATACCGCGTCTTCGCCGGCGAACGTGCGGGTGAGCACCCTTGTGATCAGGGCCGGATCGTCGCCTAGGTATTCGCACCACGAAAGCTGCAGGCCACGCGCCTTGAGCGCAGCGATGAGCCGCGCCATGTGCTTGTCCTGCCGCTTGCCGGACAGTATTTCGTCCCCGATGATGAGCGCACCGAATAACACGAATCGCCTTTCAGGCCCGGCCCCCGGCCTCGTCCGGTCAGGTGTGTATGTAACTCTCGAGCTGTTGTATCGTCTGCTGCTGCTCGGCGATCACTTCCTTTACCAGATCGCCGATCGAAAGTATCCCGCACAGGCGCTCGCCGTCGATCACGGGAAGGTGGCGTATGCGCTTGTCGGTCATCAAGCCCATGCATTCGTCCACCGTCTGCCGCGGCTGCACCGTGATCACTTTCGCCGTCATGATCTCGCGCACGGGGATGTCATGCGAGGACTTGCCCTGCAGGATCACCTTGCGCGCGTAGTCGCGCTCCGATATCACTCCCGCGAGCCGCCCGCCTTCCTCGACCACGAGCGCCCCCACTTCTTTTTCCGCCATCAGCCTGAGCGCCTCGATCACTTTCGCGTCCGGACCTATCGTGTGCACCTGCTGACCTTTCGCCTGCAACAGCTGACGTACCGTTTTCATGACACACCTCGCTCGGAAGAGCCGCGTCATTGCAGCGACGAATTCAGTCTAGCGTAATTCGGGCCGATGTCCAGTACGCCCCTTGCGCGGGGCAAGCAGGATCAGGCTCTCCGCGTGCGCGGACGGCCCATGTCCTCGAGCACCTTGAGCAGCGCGGACAGGTCGCTGCCCCCTTCGCCGCGCCCGATGAGCGCATTCACGTGCTGCATGACCACGCCGGCCGCGGGCGCAGCGATGCCCAGCTCGTGCACGAGGTCGAGGGCGATATGAAGATCCTTGTAATAGAGGCGCGCTTCGATGCCGGCCTGGAAATCGCGCTCGACCATGCGCTTGCCGAAGAGATCGAGCACGCGGCTCGCCGCCACGCCGCCGAGCAGGACTTCACGCACTTTGGCCGGGTCGAGGCCGCTCGCCGCGGCAAGCGACAGCGCCTCCGCCGTGCCGAGCGCGTTCACGAGGAGCGCCAGCTGGTTGCAGGCCTTCGTGGTCTGGCCCGCGCCATGATCGCCCATGTGCATCACCGTTTTGCCGAGCGCGTGAAAGAGCGGCAGCATGCGCTCGTACACCGGGGCCCTGCCGCCCACCATGATGGACAGGGCCGCCTGCTCCGCCCCGGCCGGCCCGCCCGAGACGGGCGCGTCCAGCATATCGATCCCCTGCGCCGCAAGGGCCGCTGCGACGCTGCGCGCGACCGAGGGCGCGATGGTTTCCATGTCTATCATCACGAGACCGGTGCGGCCGCCGTGGACGATGCCGTTCTCGCCGAGCGCGATGTCCTCCACGTCCTTAGATGCCGTCACCATCGTGAACACGGCGTCGCAGGCGCGGGCGAGCGCGGCCGGCGTGTCGTAACGCTGCGCGCCGGCTGCAAGCAGCGGCGCGACGGAAGCATCGCGGCGTCCGTACACGCCCATCTCATGGCCGTGCTTCATGAGGTTGAGCGCCATCGGGCGCCCCATCACACCGAGTCCTACGAATCCCAGCTTCATTGCCGCTCTTCCGTGTCCACGATGCCTCGAAAGCCGAATTGCGATTCGCACCAGGCTGCCGTCCTCAACAGCGACGCGTCGCCGCGGTACGGGCCGACGAGCTGCAGTCCGAGCGGCAAGCCTGCGGGGCCGCGCCCGACCGGTATCGTGATCGCCGGGACTCCGAGCAGGCTCCAGATGCTGCAGAACGTCGGATTGCCCGTCTGCTCGCGTGTTGCCGGCGCTTCACCGGGCGCAGGCGGCGTGATCACTGCGTCGTATGGCGCGACATAGCGCGCGAACTCGTCCCGCAACCGCTGCTGCAGCGCGAGCGCCGCTCGATACTTCGCCTCGCCCGTGCTCCATCCTTCATCGATGAGCGCCAACAGCTGCGCACTCATGTCGCCGCCGCGTCCCTCCCTCAGCTTGCGGAAATGGGCGCCGGCCTCGTATGCCATGATGATGCGTATCGCAGCGTGCGCTTCGTCGAATGCGGGAGACAATTCCTCCTGTGCCATCGAGGCGCCCCCTGCGCCCAGCTTGTCGCTGCATTCGGTCAGCGACTCCCGTTGCGGCGGCTCTGCGAAATCCCACACCGGCGAGCGCAAGACGACGAGACGTGGCGGCCTGCCGGCGGCACACGCGGTATCGATCTCGAACCCGGGGTGCACCATTGCGCTCGCGATCAATGCTGCATCGGCCACGTTGCGCGCGAGTACTCCCGTATGGTCCAGCGTAGGCCACGGATCGAGCGTGCCGCCATTCGAGACCGTGCCGAAGGTCGGCTTGTAGCCCACGATGCCGCAAAACGCGGCGGGCCTCACCACCGATCCGTTCGTCTGCGTGCCGAGCGCGCCGGGAACCATGCCGCAGGCCACCGCCGCGGCCGACCCGCTCGACGAGCCACCCGGTGTGTGAGCAGCGCTCCAGGGATTGCGAGTCTTTCCGGGGGTGTAGTACGCGAACTCCGTCGTCACCGTCTTGCCGATGACGATGGCACCCGCCGCCTCTAGGTGCGCGACGCACTCTGCAGACATGCGAGCGATGTTGCCCGCCATGATGCTCGAGCCCATGCGCGTCGGCATGCCGGCGACATCGATGATGTCCTTCACCGCGAGCGGCACGCCGTGCAGCGGCCCGGGAGCGATTCCGCGTTTCGATTGCGCGTCGGCGGCTTCCGCTCGCTCCATGGCACGCTCGGCGTCCAGATGTTCCCACGCCTGGACATCGGGCTCGCGCGCCATGCACCGAGCGAGACACGCCCGCATCACTTCGGTACACGACACGCGCCCGTCGCGGATGCGTTGCGCTACTTCGCGCGCGAAGAGCGCCCAAAGTGCATCAGTGCCCACTGCTGCGCCTCGCTTCGGGATTGAGCAGATTGGGCGGCGTCCCGCCCTCGAGCGCCACGACGAGATTCTTCGCCGCCGTCATCGCCATCGCCCGACGCGTCGCCTCGGTGGAGCTGCCGACATGCGGCGCGAGCACGACGTTGTCGAGATCCAGGAAACCGGGGTTGAGGCGCGGCTCGTTCTCGAACACGTCGAGACCTGCCGCGCGTATGGTGCCCGCGCGCAGCGCCTCGATGAGCGCCGCATCGTCGACCACGCCGCCGCGCGTCGAGTTGATGAGTATCGCGGTGGGCTTCATCATCTTCAATTGTGCGGCGCCGATGAGATGATGCGTTTCCGGCATATACGGCATCTGCAGCACGACGAAGTCCGACCGCTTCAGAAGCTCTTCGAAGCCCACGTACGTCGCATTCAGCTTCCGCTCTATCGATGCATCGATGCGGCGGCGGTTGTGATAAAGCACCTGCATGTCGAACCCGCTGGCGCGCTTCGCGATCACCTGCCCTATGCGCCCCATGCCGACGATGCCCAGCGTCGCGTGATGAACGTCCGTGCCGAGCCACTGCTTGAGCCGCCAGCCTTTCCATTCGCCCTGGCGGATATAACGTTCGACTTCCGTGAGCCGCCGCGCCGCCGCGAGCATCAGGCCGAACGCGAGATCGGCGGTGCTGTCGTCGAGCACGCCCGGCGTGTTGGTCGCCATCACGCCGCGCGCGGTGCACGCGCCGAGATCGATGTTGTTGTACCCGACTGCGATGTTGGCGACGGCTTTGAGCTGCGGGCTCGCATCGAGCACCGACGCATCGACGCGATCGGTAAGCGCGCACATGAGCCCCTGCTTGTCCGCGAGACGCGTCTTCAGGGCTTGCGGGTCGAGAGGCACGTCGGCCTGGTTGGCTTCCACGGTGCAGTGCTGCTCGAGGTAGTCGATCGTTTCGTCGAAGACTTCGCGGGTCACCAGTATCTTGGGCTTCATGAGTGTCGTTTCGCTTGAGCGGGAATCCAGATATTACGACAGCCGGTCTCGCGTATAAACAGCGCTCCCGCGAGACCGATCGCAGCGAACAGCGCAAGCACCGCCAGGCCCGCGCGGAATTCGTCGAGGCTCGCGGTATGCGGCGCGCCCGCGGTGCGCATATCGAGCACCCAGCCGACGAGCGGCTGCAGCGTGCCGGCGGCGAGGAAGCCGCCCGTGTTCGCGACGCTGATCGCCATCCCGGCATAACGCGGCCGGTTCACTTCCTTTGCGCACGACCACGCCAGCGAAAAGCCGGTAACGCTGAAGCCGGTGAGCGCCGCCATTGCATACGTCCATTCGACCGGCACACCCGCAATCCATGCCGCCCAGCAGCCCAGGTAGAGCAGCGCGGAAGCCAGTATCAACGGACGCCGGCGCTGCAGATGATCGGACCATGTGCCGATCGCCGCGAGCGAGCAGGCCGAGCAGATGATGATGACGCTGGTATGGCGGCTCGCGAGTAGTGGCGACATCCCGTACGACTGCACGAGAAACGGCACGCTCCACAGTCCAATGAAGCTCATGAATGTGCCGGAGAGCCCGAACGTCACCCAGAATCCCGGCCACGTCGCGCGGTTACGCAATACCTCGACGAGCCCATGCCACCAATGCTCCTGCGTGCCGGTATCGGCCGTGCGCGCATCGGCCTCGTCCTGCGGATGGTCCCGCACGCCCAACCACGTGGCGACGGCGAGTGCAGCGGAAGCCACGCCCGCGGCCACGAAAACGCTGCGCCACGATACGAGCGTGATGACCCACGCAAGCGGCGCGGTCGCAGTCAGGGCCCCGCCTATGCCGATGACGTTGCCAAAGGCGGTCGCGGTCGCAAATCGCCGCTCGTGGAACCAGTTCGCGTTGAGCTTCAGGAGCGCGACGAACGCGACCGACACGCCGAGGCCGACCAGCGTTCGCCCGGCCGCAGCGGCGGTGACGGTCGGCGCCACGCCGAAGAGCACCGAGCCCACGCCCGCGACGATGCCGCCGCACGTCAACACCCGGCGCGGCCCCCACGTGTCCACCATCACGCCCGTGGGTAGCTGCATGCAGGTGTAGATGTAGAAGTAGGTCGCGGCAAGCGCGCCCAGCGCGGCTCCTCCGACCTCGAACGTCGTCGAGAGCTCGGCGGAGAGCGCCGCGGGCGCGACACGATGAAAGAACGAGAGGAAGAAGGCAGCCGCGCCGAGTGCGAAGACGAGCGGCCGCAGGCCGCGCTTGGGCATGTGCTGTGGGGAGACAGGGCAGCGCCGTGCTGCCCTACTCCGGATGACGCCGATGAACCGCGTCGCGCACTATTTGTAGAGCACCTGCGGCAGCCACAGACCGATGCCGGGGAACACGTAGAGCAGCACCACCGCGATCACCTGTATCGCCATGTACGGCATCATGCCGGCGAAGATCTGGTTCAACGTCACGTGCGGCGGCGCGACGCCTTTGAGATAGAACGCGGACATCGCCACCGGCGGCGACAGGAAGGCGGTCTGCAGGTTGAGCGCGACCAGCAGCCCGAAGAACAGCGGATCGATGTTGAAGTGGGGCAGCAGCGGTATGAAGATCGGCATGAAGATGACGATGATCTCCGTCCACTCCAGCGGCCAGCCCAGTATGAAAATGATGAACTGGGCGAGGATCATGAACTGCACGGGCGACATGTTGAGCGAGAGCACCCATTTCTCGACGAGCGCCTGCCCGCCCAGCAGCGCGAACGCCGCGGAGAAGATCGCCGAGCCGACGAACAGCCAGCACACCATCGCGCTCGTCTTCGCCGTGAGAAACGAGGATTCCTTCAGGATGCCGCCCAGCTCGCGCAGCGTCCTGCCGACGGGCGGCGCTACCGCCGTATTGTTACGCGCCGCGCGCCAGTTCTCTATGAACCGGTAGGCCGCCGCGAGCACGAATCCGCCGAAGGCGCCGACTGCCGCAGCTTCCGTCGGCGTGGCGAAGCCGAAGACGATGGAGCCCAACACGGCGAGTATCAGCAGCGCCAGCGGGAAGAAAGACGAGAGCAGCATCTTGAATATCTGGAAACGCTCCCAGGTAAAGACCGCATAAAGCACGAGCAGGAAGAGTACGCAGATGCCGGCCATGACCCAGAACCATGTCGGCGCCGGCAGCCGATCCACGACCGGTGCAGCGGGGCTCGCGGCGCTCGTCGCAGCAGCGGGCGCCGAAGGGGCTTTGGAGGCTGCGGATTCCGCGGGGGGCGCGGAGCTCGGCTCGGCTGCCTCGCCCAGCGCTTGCGGCTTGGCTTCCTCGGAGGGCGGTTCCGCGAGCCCGGTTCCCTGACCCACATCTGCGGGAGCACCGACTTCCGCCAAGCCCGCGGAGCCCGTTTCCACGAGGCCGGTGGTGTCCACGATCACCGGCGTAGTGCTGATCCGGTACGTGACGAGCAGCAGCCCCGCAATCGCGAGCGCAGGCAGCAACGACACGAAAAACTGGCCCAGCGCGGTGCGCGAACGCACGCCTTGCGTGCCACGCACGGCGCCCGCGAGCCCGGTCAGCGCATTCCTGCTGCGGTGGGCCAGCGTCTGCGCGAACGTCGGCAGAGCGACGGCACGCTCGGCTTCGGGCAAAGGCGGCATGAGCTGCGGTTTCCACTTCGCGAGCACGATCACATAGATGAGATACAGACCTGCGAGCATGAGGCCGGGGAAAAAGGCGCCGGCGTAGAGCTGCACCACCGACACGCCGGCAGTCGCCCCGTACACGATCAGCAGCACCGAAGGCGGTATCAGTATGCCGAGGCAGCCCCCTGCCGTGACGGCGCCGGCCGAGATCTTCACGTTGTAGCCCGCTTTCAGCATGGCGGGGAAAGCGAGCAACCCCATCAGCGTCACCACGGCACCGACGATACCGGTTGCCGTCGCGAAGATCGCGCAGGTGATGATCGTTGCAACGGCGAGCGAGCCCGGCACCCGAGCGGTGGCGAGATGCAGGCTCTTGAACAGCCGGTCGATCAGCGCTGCGCGCTCCACGAGATAGCCCATGAACACGAATAGCGGCACCGCGATCAGCACGTCGTTCGACATCACGCCGTAAGCGCCCCGCTGCACCATGAGGTTCAGCACCTGGTCCACCGCGAGGTCGGGATTCACGCTGTTATAGGCGAGCCACGCGAAGAACATCCCGAGGCCCATCAGCGTGAAAGCAGTCGGGAACCCGAGCATGATCGCGACCACGATGAGCGCGAGCATGATGAGTCCCAGATGCCCATTCGTCAGATTCCCCCACGGCGTCATGACGATGATGGCGAGCAGAATGATCCCCATCAGGGAGAAGCCGAACCACAATTCCTTGCGTATTTTCACTTGGCCGACTCCTGACGCAGTACCTCGGCATCGAGCTTCTGTATGTCTTCGTCGCTCACGTGCACCATTTCCTTCAGCTTGTCGACGTCGACCTCCTCCACGTCCTGGACGCGCGACGGCCAGTCGCCCTGTTTCAGGCAGATCACGCAGCGCACGATCTCCACTATGCCCTGCAGCAGCAGGATCGCGCCCGCGATCGGTATGATCGTCTTGAACGGATAGATCGGAGGGCCTTCCGCCGTGATGTTGGAGTGCTCGTGGATCGCCCATGAGTCCGCGGCATAGTAATAGCCGGCCCACGCGAGCGCGACAACGCCGGGTATGAAGAAGGCGATATACAGCGTGAGGTCGATCCCCGCCTGCACGCGCGGCGTGAAGAAGCCGTACAGCACGTCGCCCCGCACGTGGCCGTTCTTGGAAAGGGTGTAGGCGCCGGCCATCATGAACAGCGTGCCATACAGCATGATCATCGCGTCGAAGGCCCAGGCATGCGGCGCATCGAGCGCGTAGCGGGAGAACACTTCCCAGGAGATGAGCAG
>Ga0255338_1003639_pt1 | contig 17959 bp, 17 predicted proteins | sample MeOH1_35cm_T4_19_FD_203715 | JGI IMG/M metagenome (GOLD analysis project Ga0255338, IMG submission 203715) | Sandy soil microbial communities from University of British Columbia, Vancouver, Canada - MeOH1_35cm_T4_195 | ecosystem: Engineered > Artificial ecosystem > Sand microcosm > Unclassified ...
TGCGGCACCGCCAGCGCCAGCACCATGCCGAGCGCGCCCAGAGCACCGCTGGCGCGCAGCAAGGCCACGGGCGCCACGCGGGCGCGTACGCCGTCGCCGGCAAAGCGGCCGGCGGCCATCGCGAGGCTGAAGCTCGCGTAGGCGAGGCTGGCCTGCGCCGGCGGCACGTCGATCTCCTGGCGCATGTACAGCACGCTCCAGTCGTACATCGCGCCCTCGGCGATGAGGCCCACGGCGGCCAGCAGTCCCAGCAGCGCGAGCGGCCCGCGCGGCAGGCTCAGCTTCGGCCCCTCGGGGTGCGGCGTGCGGTTCTGCTGCAGCATGAAGCGGCTCGCCCCCAGCGCCAGCAGCCCGAGCGCGACGCAGGCGCCGACCAGGTGTTCGATCGGGCGCACGCCGGCGCTCGCGAGCAGGCTCCACGCGCCCGCACCCAGCATGCCGCCCAGGCTGAACATGCCGTGGAAGCCGCTCATGAGATGCCGGCCGGTCGCACGCTCCAGCGAAGTGGCCTCGTCGTTGATCGCCACGTCCAGCAGCGCCGCCGCGATCCCGTAGGCGAGCATCAGCGCGAGCAGCAGCGCGTAGTGGGTCGCCGTCAGCAGGTTGCCGATCGCCGCCACCGAGACCAGCGCCAGGCCGGGCAGCAGCTGTCGCGGCGCCCGGTGCGCAAGCACCCGCCCCGCGTGCAGCAGGGCGAACACGGAGCCCGCGCCGGTCGCCAGCATGGCGATGGCCAGCAATTGCTCGCCGAGTCCGTAGGCAGCCTTGATGCTGGGGACCTGCACGCCCCAGGTGGCGAACAGGGCGCCGGCGAACAGGAACTGCGCGCGCAAGGCCCAGGTGGCGGCACGCAGGATGTGTGCGTTGTCGGAAGGTTCGGGCATCGGGGGCAGAGGATACGTGCGGCAGCCAGCCGCGCAGACTGGCCGCAGCCTCGGCGATCCAGGGCGGCCTTCTGCTCTCAAGCGGGCGGCACGCCCGCCAGCAGCGCGGCCCATTGCGGCCCCGGCGGCGCCACGATGCGCGCAAAGCACGGAAAGGGGGGCGTGTCCATCGGGGCAGGTGCAACCAATCGTAGGTGGATTCCCACAGGAACGGTGGATGAAGCTGTGGAAAACAGGGTGCGCAAGTGCCGGGGGCCGCGCCGGTGCTGGAGCCGGACACAGTGAGCATTCCGCAGGCAGGCCGGCATGCGGGCGCCACCGTTCCGGGATCATCCGACAGTCGGCGCCAGCTCGCCCGCCCCGTTCACGACGGCGGGCTGGCCGGATCGCAGCTTCGCGGCGCGATCTTCAGCGGGCGAGCAGCGCCAGGCAATAGCCCAGCGCCAGGCCGAGCCCGCTGCCGAACACCACCAGCCACGCCGGCACGGGGGCACCCAGGCCGCCGCCGGCAGGCGGCAGCGCCGCAACGGGCCGATCCTGCGCGCCGACCACCACGCCCGCAGGCTGCACCTGCGTTTCGGCGACGGCGGCCGGGGCGCCCCCGAGCTGGCGCGTGAAGGCGGCGAAGAAGTCGTCGGCGTTCTTCTTCGCCACCGCCTGCACCAGGCGGCTGCCGACGCTGGCCAGCTTGCCGCCGATCTCGGCCTGCGCCGTGTAGCGCAGCACGGTCTGCTCGCCCTGCGGCTGCAGCAGGACGCGCGAACTCATCTTGGCGAAGCCGGCGGCGCCGCCCTGGCCGCGCCCGGTGAGCGTGTAGCCGTTGGGCGCGTCCAGCTCCGACAGCTGCACGTTGCCGCGGAAGGTGGCCGACACCGGGCCGACCCGCGTCGTGACGATGGCGTTGAACTCGGTGTCCGAGACCTTCTCCAGCGCCTGGCAGCCCGCGATGCTGGCCTTGAGCACCGCGGCATCGTTGAGTGCCGCCCACACGCGCCGCTGCGGCGCCGGGACGAGGTATTCGCCGGTGATCTGCATGCTCATGCCGCTGCTCCGTACAGGCGCGACAGGGCCTGCGTGCCTTCGCGCGCGCGGCCCTGCTCCACCAGTTGCGCATAGAGCCTGCGGGCCTGCTCCGCGCCGGGCAGCTGCAGCTGCATGCGGTCGGCCTCCGCCAGCGCGATGGAGAGGTCCTTGAGGAAGTGCTCGATCATGAAACCGGGCGCGAAGTCGCCCTTGACGATCTTCGGTCCCATCACGGTGAGCTGGAAGCTGCCCGCCGCGCCGCCGGAAATGCACTGCAGCACGAGCTCCGGGTCCAGGCCGGCCGAGCGCGCGTAGGCGAGGCCCTCGCACACGCCCATGATGGTGGAGGCGATCACCAGCTGGTTGCACATCTTGGTGTGCTGCCCGGTGCCCGGGCCGCCGGTGTGCACGATGGTCTTGCCCATGCGCTGCAGGATGGGCAGCGCCTGCGCGAAGGCGTCGGCGTCGCCGCCGGCCATGATGGACAGCCGCGCCTCGCGTGCGCCGAGGTCCCCGCCGGAGACCGGCGCGTCCAGCGCCCGGCAGCCGCGGGCGGCGGCTTCGCGCGCCAGCCGCCGCGCCAGCTCGGGGCTGGAGGTGGTCATGTCGATCAGCAGCGTGCCGCGCCCGGCCTGCGCCAGCGCGCCGTCGGCGCCCAGCCAGACCTCTTCCACGTCGCGCGGGGTGCCGACCATGGTGATCACCACGTCGCAGCCGGCGGCCAGCTCGCCGGGCGTGGCGCACCACACCGCGCCGCCTGCCACCAGCGCGCGCGCCTTGTCGGCGGAGCGGGTGTGCACGCGCAGCGGGTGGCCCGCCGCCAGCAGGTGGCCGGCCATGCTCTGGCCCATGATGCCGAGGCCGACGAAACCGATGCGGGCCAGGCCCGTTGCTTGACTCATTGCTTGTTCTCCGTCGCTTGCTTGCCGCGCAGCAGGCTGCGCAGGTAGGTGGGGCTGAGCGGCTGGCGATCGGCGCGCACGCCGAAGGGCGCGAGCGCATCGTTCACCGCGTTCATGAGGGCGCCGATGGAACCCATCACGCCGCCTTCGGCCATGCCCTTGATCCCCGCCGGCGTGGCGCGGCTGGGCGTGTGCATGGGAATCAGCTCGATGCGCGGGATCTCGTGCGCCGTGGCCACCAGGTAGTCGGCGAGCGACCCCGACAGGTTCTGCCCGGTCGCCGGGTCGTACACGACGTGCTCCATCAGCGAGCCGGACAGGCCCATCGCGATCGCGCCGTGCTGCTGCCCCTCGACCACCACCGGGCTCAGGACCGTGCCGCAGTCTTCCGCCGCCACGTAGCGCTCGATGTGAACGGCGCCGGTCGCCACGTCCAGCCGCACGATGCAGGCGTGGCTGGAGTTCGAATAGGTCATGGGCGGCGGCTCGTAGCTCTGGTGGAACTCCAGGCCGGGGCTCATGCCGGGGGGCAGCGCCAGCGGGTCCAGGTAGGCGAGCCGCGCCAGGTCGGCGAGCGCCAGGCCGGCGTCCTGCCAGGCGCCTTCTTCGTGCCGCTGCACCCGGCCGTCCTGCAGGCGCACCGCATCGAGCGGCGCCTGCAGCCGGTGGGCGGCGATGGCCAGCACGGTCCGGCGGGCCTGCTGCGCGCACAGGTACAGCGTGCCGCCGCCGGCCGTGCCGCCGCGCGCGCCGCGGCTGCCCATGCCGTAGGGCGCGATGTCGGTGTGGCCCAGGTGGATCTTCACGCACGAGGAGGGCACGCCGAGGCCTTCCGCCACGGCCTGCGCCAGCGCCGTCTCGTAGCCCTGCCCGGTGGCCCCGAGCCCGACCGAGGCATTGACCGCGCCGGACGGTTCGATGCGCACCCAGGCGGCCTCGTGGCCGGAGCCGGGGATGCCGGCGGCCTTGTAGAACTTCGAGCCGTAGGTGGTGGATTCGACGACGGTGCAGAGCCCCAGCCCCAGCACCTCGCCGCGCCGGCGCGCCTGCGCCTGCCGCGCGCGGAAGGCCTCGTAGCCGATCGCCGCCAGCACGCCCTCGAAGGTCTCGCGCGGCGTGATGTCGGCCAGCACCTCGCCGGTGGCCATGGTGTGCGGGTAGTCGCGCGGCTGCAGCATGTTGAGCCGGCGCACCGCCACGGGATCGAGCCCCAGCTCGCGCGCGACCTCGTCGAGCGTGCCGTCCATGAGCCAGCTGGTGATCGCCATCGGCGCGCGCATCGGCCCGTTGCCCACCTTGTTGGACAGCACCACCTTCACGTCGTAGCGGTAGTTGGCGATGCGGTAGGGGCCGGTGACGATCATCGCCACCACCCGCGCCAGGTAGTTGCCGGGGTAGAAGCTGTAGGCGCCGAAGTCCTCCAGGATCTCCAGCTCCAGCGCCAGGATGCGGCCCTGCGCGTCCACGGCCACGCGGGTGCGGCAGTCGTCCTCGCGCGCCTGCGAGGAGGCCAGCAGGTTCTCCATGCGGTCCTCGCGCCAGCGCACCGGCCGCTCAAGCAGCATGGCGGCCACGGCCACCGTGAGCTCCTCGCGGTACAGGGCGATCTTCTGGCCGAAGCCGCCGCCGACGTCGGGAGACACGATGGTCACCTGCGACTCCGACAGGCGCAGCCGCCCCGCCAGCGTCGTGCGGTAGGGGTGCGGCACCTGGGTGCCGACCTGGAACAGCAGGTGCTCGCGGCCCGCGTCCCAGCTCGCGATGCAGCCGCGCGTCTCGATCGGCAGGTGCGTCTGGCGCTGCATCGAGAAGCTGCTCTCGATCACGCGGAACGCACCGCGCATCGCCGCGTCGACTTCGCCGTGGGTGGCGTGCTGGTGCGACAGCAGGTTGGAAGGCAGCGCGTCGTCGACGCGCGGCGCATCGGCGGCCAGCGCCTGCGCGATGGTCGCCACCGCCGGCAGCACCTCGTATTCCACCTCCACCCGTTCGGCCGCGTCCTCCGCCAGGTAGCGGTCGGTGGCGATCACGCAGGCCACGGGATCGCCCTGGAAGCGCACCTTGCCGACCGGCAGGGTGTCCGATTCCACCGGCTGCAGGCCCTCGATGGGCGGCGCCATGCGGTGGCGCGTGGTGTGCGGCGCGATGTCGCGGCCGGTGTAGACGGCGACGACGCCGGGCAGCGCGCGCGCGGCGGCGGTGTCGATCGAAACGATGCGGGCATGCGCATGGGGCGAGCGCACGAAGCAGGCGTGCAGCGCGCCGGGCACCGCGATGTCGTCGATGTAGCGGCCGCGGCCGGTGAGCAGCCGGGCGTCCTCGCGGCGCGGCTCGTGCCGGCCGATGGAGCGGAAGGCGGCGCCGCTCACGACGCTGCCCCTTCGCGCAGCCGGCGCGCGGCCAGCAGGATCGCATCGACGATGCTCTGGTAGCCGGTGCAGCGGCAGAGGTTGCCCGAGAGCGCCTCGCGCACCTGGGCCTCGCTCGGCTCGGGATGCTCCTGCAGGAAAGGCTCGAAGGTCATGACGATGCCGGGCGTGCAGAAGCCGCACTGCAGCCCGTGGCACTCGTGCAGCGCCTGCTGCAGCACGGACAGCCGCTGCGGCGTGCCGACGGACTCGATGGTCTCGATCTCGTGGCCTTCCATCTGCACGGCGAAGCACAGGCAGGAGCGCTGCGGCCGGCCGTCCACCAGCACGGTGCAGGCGCCGCACACGCCGTGCTCGCAGCCGACGTGGGTGCCGGTGAGGCCGCAGTCCTCGCGCAGCGCGTCGGACAGCAGCTTGCGCGCGGGTGCCTCGAACTCGATGTTCTCGCCGTTGACGGTGAGGGTGATGCGTTGCTCGCTCATGCGGACACTCCGCTGCGTTCGAGGCAGCGCGCGAGCGCGCGCGCCACCAGGGTCTCGGTCAGCTCCTTGCGCAACAGCGCGGGCACGCGCGGCTGGTCTTCCGGCGTGACGGCGTCGCGGGCGGCCCGCGCCACTTCGGCGACCCAGTCCACCGAGGCGGCGCGGCCGAGGAACGGCTGCGTCGCCGCGTCCAGCCGTTGCGGCACCGGGGCGACCCCGCCCACGCCGAGGCGCAGGCTCTCGACGCGCCCCTGCCTGAGCAGCAAGGTCGCGGCCACCGCGACGATCGCGTAGTCGCCGTGGCGCTGGTTGAACATGCGATAGGCCGATACTTCGCCGGCCGCCAGGCGCGGGTAGCTCACCGACAGCACGATCTCGTCGGCTTCCAGCGCCGTGGTCATTGCGGAGCGCAGGAAGTCCTCCGCGTCGACGACCCGCCGGCCGCCCTGGTGGGCGAGCGTCAGCCGGGCGCCGAGCGTCACCGCCGCCAGCGTGTGCTGCGCGGCCGGATCGGCGTGGGCCAGGCTGCCGCCCAGCGTGCCGCGCTCGCGGATGGCGCCGTGGCCGATGGTGCGTGCGGCCTGCGCCAGCAGCGGGCAGTGTTCGGCCACCAGCGGCGATTCGGCCAGCGTGCGGTGGCGCGCCAGCGCGCCCACCTCCAGCCGGTCGCCGCTCACCCGCAGCTGCGCCAGCTCGCTCAGGTCGTTCAGGTCGACCAGGTGCGCCGGGCTCGCCAGGCGCATGTTCATCATAGGCACCAGGCTCTGGCCGCCGGCGAGCAGCTTGGCGTCGACGCCGAGGCGCGCGAGCAGGCCCAGCGCTTCGTCGACGGAGGCCGGCCGGTGGTAGTCGAAGGCGGCGGGTTTCACCGGCGCCTCACGCCCACAGCAGGTTGTCGGTGGTGTCCGGGTCGAACACGTGCAACCGGTTCAGGTTGATCGCCAGCCTGGCCTGCTCCCCTTCCCGGTAGCGGCACTCCTTGCCGACGCGGAAGAACAGCTTGGCCTCGGCGACCTCGAGTTCCAGGAACTGGTCCGAGCCGACCGGCAGCACCGACAGGATGCGCCCGCTCAGGCAGGCGTCCCCGGCCGCGCCCCCTTCTTCGGCCACGTCCTCGGCGCGGATGCCCAGCACCACTTCGCGCCCGTCGTAGAAAGCGAGCTTCTGCGCGGCTTGCGGCGGCAGCGTCAGGGCGGTGCTGCCGTTGCGGAACACCAGGCCGGAGGGCGTCTGCCCGAGCCGGCCCTTGAGGAAGTTGATCGGCGGGTTGCCCAGGAAGGAGGCCACGAACATGTTGCTCGGGCGCTCGTAGATCGCGTCCGGCGAGCCGATCTGCTGCACCACGCCGCCGCGCATCACGACGATGCGGTCGGCCAGCGTCAGCGCCTCCGCCTGGTCGTGCGTGACGTAGACGAAGGTGGTCTGCATCGCCTGGTGCAGCTGCTTGATCTCCGCCCGCATCGAGATGCGCAGCGCCGCGTCGAGGTTGGACAGCGGCTCGTCCATCAGGAAGACCTGCGGCTGCCGCACCATCGCGCGGCCGAGCGCGACGCGCTGGCGCTGGCCGCCGGAGAGCTGGTCGGGCCGGCGTTCCAGCAGCGGTTCGATCTCCAGCCGGCGGGCGGCGTCGCGCACCCGGCGGTCGATCTCCGCCTTGGCGAACTTGCGCATCTTCAGGCCGAAGGCGATGTTGTCGTACACCGTCTTGTGCGGGTACAGCGCGTAGCTCTGGAACACCATCGCCACGTCGCGCTTGTGCGGCGGCACCGTGTTCATCACCTCGGTGTCGAAGCGCAGGTTGCCGTCGGTCACGTCCTCCAGCCCCGCGATCATGTTCAGGGTGGTGGACTTGCCGCAGCCGGAGGGCCCGAGCAGGACCAGGAACTCCTTGTCGGCGATCTCGAGGTTGAGGTTCTCGAGCGCGGTGTAGCCGTTCGGATACTGCTTGCGGACGGATTCGAACTGGATGCGTGCCATGGCGGTGCCTTAACCCTTGACGGCGCCGGCGGTCAGGCCGGAGACGATGTAGCGCTCGAACACGATGGCGATCAGCACGGGAGGCACGATCGCCAGCACGCCGGCGGCGTTGATGAAGGAGAAGCTGATGTTGAAGTCCGACGTGAAGGACGCCACCACGATCGGCATGGTCTGCGAGGCCGGCGTCTGGGTGAACATCAGCGCCAGCAGGAACTCGTTCCAGCTGGTGAGGAAGGTGAACAGCACCACCGCCACCAGCGAAGGCAGCGCCAGCGGCAGGAACACCAGCACCAGCGTCTGCAGGCGCGAGCAGCCGTCGACGCGGGCGGCCTTGTCCAGTTCGTCCGGCAGCGACTCGAAGTAGCCGGTCAGGATGAAGACGCTGAAGGGCACCGTGATCGCCAGGTAGGTGATCACCAGCGACAGCAGGTTGTCCATCAGCCCCAGCTTCTGCACGAACAGGAAGAAGGGCACGACCAGCGCGATGTCGGGGATCACGCGCGTCGACAGCATGAAGTAGATCGAGGTGGTGCGGCCGATGAAGCGGATCTTGGCCAGCGCGTAGGCCGCCGGCACGCTCACCAGCAGGTTCAGCACCACCACCGCGAGGGCGACGATGAAGCTGTTCTTCATCGACGGCAGCAGGTTGGCCGCCGTCGAGGGGATGAAGCCGCCGGTGGCCGTGTCGCCCTGCTTGCGCGTCTCGTAGGTCACCTTCTCGTCGGTCGCCTGGAAGATCGCGCGGAAGTTCTGGGCGGTGGGCGCTTCGGGGACCCAGTGCGGCGGCACCGAGGTGATCTCCGCTTCCGACTGCAGCGAGGACGAGACCAGCCACCCGATGGGCGCCAGCACGTAGAGCGAGAACAGCAGCGAGCCGATGAACAGCAGCGCGCGCTGGCCGGGAATCAACTTGTTCATGACGATTCCTGCGCGCTCACAGCTTGCGGCTGGTGGCGCGGATGACGAACCAGGCCAGCACGAAGGTCGCCAGCGCCATGATGTACGCCAGCGCCGCACCGGTGCCGAAGGCCAGCTTGCGGAAGGTCTCCACGTACACCTGCCAGGCCACGACGTGCGAGGCGTCGGCCGGGCCGCCTTCGGTGAGCACGAAGAACAGGTCGAAGTGGCGGATCGCCATCATCGCCTCGTAGATCACCACCAGCGCGAAGCCGGGCACCAGCGAGGGCAGGGTGATGTGCAGGAAGCGCTGCCACACGTTGGCGCCGTCGACCTTGGCCGCGCTGTACAGGTCGGGCCGCACCGACTTGAGCGTGACCAGCAGCAGGATCGTCGCCAGCGGCACTTCCTTCCAGACGAAGGCGTTGGTGATCAGCCCCAGCGTCTTGTCGGTGTCCCCCAGCATCACCAGGTACTTGTCGATGAAGCCCAGTTGCAGCAGCAGGCCGTTCAGCGCGCCGTAGCCGGAGTCGTAGATCCATTTCCACATCAGCCCGTTGGCGACGTAGGGGATGGCCCAGGGAATCAGCAGGATCGCCGACAGCACGCGGCGGCCGCGGAACTCCTGGTTCAGCAGCAGCGCCATCAGGGTCGCGATGACCATGATGGCGAGCACCGACATCACGGTGAAGTTGACGCTGCGCAGCACCGACTCCCAGAACAGCGGGTCCTGGAACACCTTCAGGTAGTTGTCGAACCAGACGAAGGGCACGCGGTGCGGGCGCGTGAGCTTCAGGTCGAACAGGCTGAGCCAGAAGGAGTACAGCACCGGGAACACGGCCACGGCCATCAGCACCGCGATCATCGGCGCGAGGAACAGCATCGCGCTGCGCTGGTCGTAGGCGCTGGAGGGGGGGCGCAGCCACGCGCGGCGCGGCTGCCTGGCCGGTGCGGCTCCGGCGGGGGAGAAAGGGGCCTCGTCCGCAGCGAGCGTGGCCCCGTCGGGCGTCTTCACGAGTCCTTGCGCAGTTCGTTCCAGGCGCCGGCCGACTTCTTCAGCGCGTCGGCGACGGTGGACTTGCCCAGGACGGCGGACTGCCAGGCCGTGCCGTTCACCTCGTCCCACTCGCCGAACCAGCGGGAGATCACGTCCTTCTTGCGCGCCAGCTTCTGCTGCGCCTCGAACACCTTGATGTCGGCGTACTTGGCATAGCTGGCCTGAACCTCGGCGTCCTTGAACAGCGAGGGGATGCCGAAGCCGGAGCCCAGGTCGTTGAACAGCATCTTCTGGAACTGGTACTCGCTGCCGGCCTTGCCGCCGAACCACTCGATCAGCTTCGCGGCGTTGGCGGCGCGCGTCTTGTCCGCGGCGGCCTGCGGCGTCATGCCGTGGAAGCGCATCCAGCCGACGGTGGCGGGCGAGCCGCCGGGGCCGGCGGGCATCATGGCCTGGCGCACGCGGCCGGCGATGGGCGACTGCTTGGCGTCGTTCAGGGTGCGGATGCGGTAGCGGCTCAGGAGGGCGAAGGCATGGTTGCCGGCGCCGAAGGCCTTCAGGCCATTGAGCTCGCCCGTCTCCACGCTGGCCGGGGAGATGATCTTGTGCTTCTGCACCGCATCGGCGATCCACTGCAGCGCGCGCTGCGCGCCGCCGTTGGCCTGGGCCAGGGCGGCGGCGCCCTTGTCGTCGACGAAGCGGCCGCCGTGCGAGAACACCATGGCGGACAGGAACTCGATCAGCCAGCTCTCGCGGGCCATCGACAGCATCATCGGGTACTGCGACAGGCCGGCCGACTTGATCTTCAGCGACTGCTGCAGCACCTCGTCCCAGGTCTTCGGCGGCTCCTTGATGCCGGCCTTCTTCAGCATCTCCGCGTCGTAGAAGAAGGCCATGTAGTCGGAGTAGTACGTGAGGCCGTACTGCTTGCCCTTGTACGTCATCGACTCGGTGCAGAAGCGGTCGGCGTCGGTGTTGTACTTCAGCAGCTCGGGGAAGGGGTTCACCGGCGCCAGCCAGCCGGCATCGGCCCACTCGGGCAGCCAGCTGTCGGACACCCACATCACGTCGATCGGCGCCTTGGCGACGAACTTGGTGATCATGGTGTCGCGGTACTGGGCCCAGGGCGAGGTGTTGTACGCGACCTTGATGCCCGTCTTGGCCTCGAAGGCGCTCAGGTGGCTCTTGACCAGGTCCACCGCCGCCGACCAGGTGTACATGTTCAGTGCGCCGGACTGCGCCAGCGCCTCGTGCGACAGCAGGCCGCCGGCGGCCGCGCCCGCCGCTGCCGCGGCCTTCAGGAAGTCGCGCCGCGAAGCGCTGCCCATGCAGGTGTTGCTCATGCCTCTCACTCCTCTTTGGGGATGGCTGCAGCGCGCGTGCCCATCGCGGCGTGCCGAGCCGGCCGGTACGCAGGCGCGCGGCCCGCCGCCGCTCGCCCGACCTCTGGATCCCATTCTTCGTGCCGTGGACTATATCGTCAAGTGACGATAACGATTCAGTCGGGAATTCCCGGAGATCAGCAAGCGACGACGCTCACCGCCAGCCCGCCCAGCGAGGTCTCCTTGTACTTGTGGTGCATGTCGGCGCCGGTGGCCTTCATGGTGGCGATCACCCGGTCGAGGGTGACCAGGTGCGTGCCGTCGCCCGCCAGCGCCAGCCGCGCGGCGTTGATCGCCTTGACCGCCCCCATCGCGTTGCGCTCGATGCAGGGCACCTGCACCAGCCCGCCGACCGGGTCGCAAGTCATGCCCAGGTGGTGCTCCATGGCGATCTCGGCGGCGTTCTCCACCTGGCCCGGCGAGCCGCCCAGCGCCGCGGCGAGGCCGGCGGCCGCCATCGAAGCGGCGACGCCGACCTCGCCCTGGCAACCGACCTCGGCGCCGGAGATCGAGGCGTTCTCCTTGTACAGCGAGCCGATCGCCGCCGCGGTGAGCAGGAAGTCGTGGCTGCGCGCCGCATCGCCGCCGGCGTGGAAGCGCTCGTGGAAGCGCAGCACCGCCGGCAGCACGCCCGCAGCGCCGTTGGTGGGCGCGGTGACCACGCGGCCGCCGGCGGCGTTCTCCTCGTTCACCGCCACGGCGTAGGCGTTGACCCAGTCCAGTTCGCCCAGCAGCCTAACGCTGCCGCGTTCCAGCGCCTCGCGCATGGCGCCGGCGCGCCGCTGCACGCCCAGGCGGCCGGGCAGGGCGCCGTGCGCGGCGAGCCCGCGGTCCATGCAGTCGAACATCACTTGCCGGATGCGATCCAGGCCGGCCGCGATCCCGGAATGGGGCCGCAGCGCCAGCTCGTTCTCCAGCGCCAGCTGCGCGATGCTCAGGCCGCGGCGCGCGCACAGTTGCAGCAGCTCCCCGGCCGAGCCGAAGGGGTGCGGCCACTCGGTGCGCGCCGCAGCCGCCGGCTGCCGCAGCTCCTCCTCGGTGGCGATGAAGCCGCCGCCCACGGAGAAGCTGGTCTGCCCGGCGAGCACCTGCCCGGCGCCGTCCCGCGCCAGCAGCCGCATCCCGTTGGGATGCAGTTCCAGGCTCTCGCGCTGGTGGAACACCAGGTCCTCCGGCACGCGGAACGGCACCGGGTGCCGCCCGAGCAGGCGGATCGTGCCGCTGCGCGCGACGGCTTGCACCCAGGTGGCGGCCTGCGCGGTGTCGACCGTCTCCGGGTCCTCGCCCATCAGGCCGAGCAGCACCGCACGATCGGTCGCGTGGCCGCGGCCGGTGAGCGCGAGCGAGCCGTACAGGTGGACCTCGATGCGGGCGACGCCCTCCAGCCTGCCCTCATCGGCCAGTGCGCGCACGAAGCGCAGCGCGATGCGCATCGGTCCCACCGTGTGCGAACTCGATGGCCCGATACCGACCTTGAACAGATCGAAAACGCTGACCGGCATGGAGCGCCTCAGGCCAGCGGCGAAAACGCCGCCGGGGAGAGGAACACGCTTTCCTGGTGCACCAGATAGGGCAGCATGGAGGGCACGAAGGCCGTCCATTCCGCGTCCTTGGCCATCCTGGCGCGCTGTGCGCTGCGATGGCCCAGGTCGTCATAGGCCCAGAGGAACACGACGGAGTTGAGCACCCCGCTCTCCTTGGTCCAGCAGCCGACCAGCTTCGCGTAGCGCGAGATCAGGGGCAGCCCCTGCTCCTGGTACATGCGGAGGAATTCCCCGGCCTTGCCGGGCTGGACCTGGTAGGTCCGCATTTCGTAGATCACGCCCACTCCTTTGCCGTTCGAGAGATGTCCATGTCGTCAGGAATGACTACCATTTATCGTCACTTGACGATATGATTCTGCCGCTAGAGTGTGGGGTGTGTCCACCGATTTCGCACGCCGCGCCGCGCGCGCAAACCGATGAAAGCCAAGTCCGCAGTCCTGTCCTCCAAGCGGCCGCCCGCGGCCGCCAAGCCCGCCGCCGGCAAGCGCCGCGCCACCGCCCGCCTGCCGGCCTCGGAACGGCGGGCGCAGATCCAGGCCAAGGCCTTCGAGTTCTTCTCGGAGTACGGGCTGACGGCGCAGACCCGCGCCCTGGCCGAGGCCTGCGGCGTCTCGCAGCGCCTTCTGTACAGCGCGTTCCCGAACAAGGCGGCGCTGATCAACGCCGTCTACGAGGCGGAGATCGCCGGGCCGTTCAAGGCGATCTGGTTCGTGCAACTGCGTGACCGCAGCGTTGCGCTGGCCGAGCGCCTGAAGAAGTTCTACGGCGAGTACTACGACACCATCCTCACGCGGCGCTGGCTGCGGCTGTTCCTCTACGCCTCGCTGGCCGAGGTGGAGATCGCTCCCACCTACATCGCGGCGATCATCCGCACGCTGCTGCAGATCATCGTGGAGGAGGCCGCCTTCGACTGCGGGTGCGAGGTGCCGGCGGACCCGGCGATCGTGCAGGAGATCGGCTGGACGCTGCACGGCAACATCTCGCACCTGGCCATCCGCCGCCACATCTACGGCAACGACAGCTCCATGGGAACGCACGACGTGATCGCGCTGCACGTGGCCGCTTTCCTGGCCATCATGCCGGCGGTGCTGGCGCCCGGGCAGGCGGACGCGCAGGCGGACGCGCAGGCGAAGCGCCGCGGGTCCTGACGCAGGGGCTGCAAGGGCTGCAAGGGCTGCAAGGGCTGCAAGGGCTGCAAGGGCTGCAAGGGCCGCAGGCGGCGCAGCGGCCGCCTACGCCGTCGCCGCGTAGTCCAGCGCCAGTTCGCCGTCCGTCTCCGGATCCAGCAGATCGTCCAGCAGCGGCAGCATCGCCATGGTCTCCTTCTGGATGTGCGAGACCTGGCGTTCGATCAGCTCCAGCGTGCCCAGGCGCAGGCGATCCCAGGCTTCCTCGTCGACCATGCCTCCGGCGACCTCGCGCGCCAGCGGCAGCAGTTCCTCGGCCACCTCGCGGATCGCGTCGTGCTCCTCGCGCATCAGGCCCGCGATGGCGCCGTCGCCGGACTCCTCCAGGCGCGAAAAGAGCTGCTGCTCCTCGAACTGGAAGTGGCGGCCGATGTCCACCTCCATCGAGCGCGTGAACTCGCCCAGCAGCTTGCGCAGCTCCGGCGTGGCCTCCGGCGCGCCGGCGATGGCGCGCTCCATGCGCTCGAGCAGGGCCAGGTTGGCACGGTGCTCCTCGTCGAGCATGCGGCCGGTTTGCGTGTTCATCGTGCTGTCTCCTTCTGCGGTGGGGACGAACTTACCGGGGTGCGGGTGGCGCGCCTTGCGCCAGCTCAAACACCGGCCGCGCGCAGCTTGCGCAGCAGGTGAAGGTGAAAATACCCGAAGGCGAGGGCGCCCGCCAGCCCGGCGAGCGAGGCGGCGCGCGCCAGCCAGCCCGCATCGAGCGCGATGGCCAGCGCCAGCCCCGCGAAGGCCGCGAGATGGCAACGGAAGTGCAGCTTCAGCGCCTTCTCGTGCGTGAGCATGGAAGCCGTGGGGCCGCGGCGCCGGCCGGCCGCGGCGTGCAGCGCCGACAGGAAGGGCAGGATCCGCTGCAGGATGGCGATGACGAAGGTCAGCAGCCAGGCGAGCAGGGCCAGGCCGAAGGCCGCTTCGCCGCGCGGCAGTTCGACACCCGTCCACAGCAGGCCACCGAGCACCAGCGTCGCCAGCAGCGCGCCCCACGCGAGCTTCACCAGCACGAAGGAGCGACCGAGCTCCTTGCGCATGCCGGTCGCCAGCGCGCGGCGCATTTCGATCAGGTGGAGCAGCACGCCGGCCAGGCCCGCCACCCACGCCAGCGCGCGGGCGACAGCGGGCGCGACGCCCAGCGCGGCGGCGGCGGCGAGCAGCAAGGCCGCGACGATCAGCGCGCAGGAGGCGAGCTGGAACGATTCGCGCGGCGGCTGCGACAGCGCGAACATCGGCACCAGCACGTAGGACAGCCCCAGCGCCAGCATCCCCATGAAGCCGAAAGGCGCGAACAGCAGGTGCAGCGGCAGCGTGAGCTGCCGCCCGGGCACGTCCCATCCCAGCCAGGCCGCGGCCAGCAGCAAGGCGCTGGCCAGCAGCAGCAGCAGCGACACCAGCGCGGACCAGGCGTGCGCGCACACGCCGGGCATGCCGCGCGCAGCGCGCAGGTGCAGCGCCACCAGCGCGGCCCAGGTCGCGAGCGCCACGGCGACGGCCAGGCCGCCGAGCGCCAGCAGCGGCGGCAGGGCGAAACCCATGCCCAATGCGAGCAGCGCGACGCCGGGCGTGTACAGGCTCCAGATCCAGGCCAGCGCGCGGGCGCCGACCGGCGCCTGCCGCGTCGCCACCGGCAGCAGCTGCGCGGCGGCGCCGAGCGCCGTCATGCCCAGCACGCCGAGCGTGAAGAGGTGCAGGGCCGCGAGCGGCCAGCCGAGCCCGCCGCGGAAGGACAGCGCATCGCCCGGCGCGAAGGCGAGCACCAGCCAGCCGAGCACGTGGTAGACGACCGCGGCGCCGAAGAAGCGCAGCGGTGCCGCGGCAGGCAGCAGCCGCCCGCTGGCGCCGCCGAGGAAGGCGCCCGCCACCGTCATGGCAGGGCCCTCAGGCGCAGCCGCACTTCGCCTACCGGCGCGGCGAGGCGCTCGGCTTCCCAGCCGATCTGCGCCAGCTCGGGATAGAGCAGCATCGGATCGCGCTCATGGTGCACGACCAGTTCCTCCTGCGGGCCGAGCGTGAGCACGCGGCGCAGGATGGCCACCAGCGGCTGCGGCGCCGGCAGCCCGCGCACGTCGATGTGCGCGACGCCGTCCTCGCTCCATTCGCGCGGCTCGTTCACTGGGCAAAGCTCCCCGGGGTTGCGGACTCCACACGCCATCATGCCGCGACCCGGGGCGGCTCGGCGTGCAGGACGACGGTGCTGCCGCGGCGCAGCGCGCGCAGCGTCCCCAGCATGGTATGCGTGTCGGCGAGCGCCAGCTGGCCCGCCTGCGCGCTCAGCGCCAGGGCGAAGCGATGCGGCAGCACGAGGGCCTTGCCTTCGTGCCAGGTGCCCGGGTCGGTCCAGCAGGCCGGGGCCCAGGGCTCGCAGGGCGTCTCCGGCAGCGGCGCGAGGTCGGCCACGGGCGGCTGCCAGTGGATCCAGCGCACGGCGCCCTGGCCGTCGGCGTGGCCCGCATGCGCGCGCGAGGTGTCGAGTGCGTACTGCACCGCGGCCGGCGGCGCCCCGTCGTCCCGCGGCAGCGAACGGCGCAGCGGCACCGGGATCGCACCGGCCCAGACCGCGCCGAGGAAGGCGACGACATGGTCCAGGCCACGGTCGCCGCGCAGCATCACGAGCTCGCCGCGCGCGAGCCCGCGCTGGCGCCAGCCGCCCGCGGCGCAGGCGACCGAGCGCCGCAGTTCGGCGTAGGAGATGCTGCGCCGACCGCACACCAACGCCGGCCGCTGCGGCGCGCCGCGCGCCAGCAGCAGGGCCGCTGCGTTGATGCGTTCGGCGTCCATCAGGCCGCCGCCAGGGCGCGCAGGAGCCGCTCGGCCAGCACGCCGGCCGCTTCGCGCCGGTACTGCGGCGGCGTCACGGTGCTGCGCATCGGCTGCACCTGCTTGAGCACCAGCTGGCGCAGCTTCTTCGCGCTGCCGTCGTCCACCGCGCTGCCTTCGAGGGCGGCCGTGCCCTCGATCCGCAGCGGCTGCGAGTTGGTGCCCGAGAGCGCGACGCGCAGGCTGGCGATGCGCCCGTCCTGCAGCCGCAGCGCCACCGCCGCGGCCGCCAGCGGGAAGTCGATGCCGCCGCGCACGCGCGTCTTGGCGAAGCCGATGCGCTCGCCGGAGACCGGGGGCGGGATGCGCACGCGCACCAGCACCTCCCCGGGCTGCAGCGTGAGGTGCGCGGCGCCGTCGTCGCGATAGAGCTGCGCCAGCGGCAGGGTGCGCGCGCCGGCGGCGCTTTCGAGCTGGACCTCCGCGCCCGCCACCAGCAGCACCGGCGCGAGATCGCTGCAGAACGCCGCGTGGCAACGCTCGCCCTGCGGCGCCACGTGGCAGCGGGTGCCGTTGCGCTTGAGGCAGTAGCCGTTGGTGGAGCGCCACCACTCGCTCTGGTTGTAGAAGACGCAGCGCGTGTCCTGGCACAGGTTGCCGCCCAGCGTGCCGGCGGCGCGGTGCGTGCTGGCGGCCACCGCGCTGGCCGCTTCGGCCAGGGCGGGCAGGGTGCGCGCCACCAGCGGATCGGCCGCCAGCGCCGCCAGCGTGATGCCGGCGCCGAGCGTGAGGCTGCCGTCGGCGGCCTGCTCCACGCCGCGCAGTTCGCGCAGGGCGGAGAGGTCCACCAGCGAGGCAGGCTCCTCGAGTCCGCGGCGCAGGTTGGGGACCAGGTCGGTGCCGCCGGCCAGCAGCCGCGCGCCATCGGCATGGGCCAGGGCCACGGCTTCGGCCAGGCTTTCCGGCCGGTGCAAGGTCAGTTCGCCCAGGGCTCGCATCAGGCCATCTCCTTCTCGCGCTTGAGGGCGGCGAGCTTGCGTTCGCGCTGGCGCGCCCGCAGCGCGTCCAGTATCCGGTCGGGTGTGAGCGGGATCGCGGCCAGCCGCAACCCGAGTGCGTCGGCGATCGCGTTCGCGAGCGCCGGCGGGCAGCCGTGCAGCGCGCCTTCGCTGCCTTCCTTGGCGCCGAAGGGGCCGAGCGGGTCGTTGCTCTCGATCAGGCTCACCTCCACCGGCGGCGTCTCGCCGATGGTGGGCAGGCGGTAATCGAGCAGGTTGGAGCGCAGCGGCAGGCCTTCGTGGTAGTCGGTCTCCTCCTGCAGCCCTTCGCCCAGGCCCATGATCACGGCGCCCTGGATCTGGCCTTCCAGGGCCAGCGGGTTGAGCGCCTTGCCGCAGTCCTGCGCGACCCAGATCTTCTCGACCTGCACCATGCCCGTGTCCTCGTCGACGCGCACCTGCACCACCTGCGCCGCGTAGCTGAAGCCGGCCGTGGAACCGACCGCCGCGCCGCGGAACTTGCCGCCCTGCGTCTCGGGCGGAGTGGACCAGGCGCCCTTCACGGT
>Ga0255338_1003640_pt1 | contig 17958 bp, 14 predicted proteins | sample MeOH1_35cm_T4_19_FD_203715 | JGI IMG/M metagenome (GOLD analysis project Ga0255338, IMG submission 203715) | Sandy soil microbial communities from University of British Columbia, Vancouver, Canada - MeOH1_35cm_T4_195 | ecosystem: Engineered > Artificial ecosystem > Sand microcosm > Unclassified ...
TCGACGCCAAATATAAGGACTTCTTCGGCACTCCGGACATCACCGGCACCGGCGATTTCTCGGGCAACCGCATGCGCCAGGCGCCCGAGAATGTCTGGAGCGCTTATGCCCAGCTCAGCCACGAGCTGCCCTCGGGCGACGTGCTCACCGCCAACGTCAGCGGCCGCCACCAGGGCAAGGTGTTCACCAACGCCGACAACAATCCGCTCGATGTGGTCGGCAGCTACACGCTCGGGGACGCCTGGGTGTCGTGGCGCACCGCCAACGGGAAATGGGAACTGCAGGCCTGGGTGAAGAACTTCACCGACGAGGCCTACGGCACCCACACCTACACCCAGCGCGGCAACCGTATCGCCTTCGGGACGTTCGGGCCGCCCCGCCAATATGGTCTAACGGTCACATTCGAATATTGATGACCGGCAACGGGCGGTTCGCCGCCCGATAACTGGGGCCTCCCGGACGCGCCCGGGGGCCCCAATTCATTTGTAACGCGCGCGACGCTCGGCAGATCGGCTCCCCGATCCGGGCATCAGGCGGCGACCGGGTGCTCGAACACCGCGAGGTGATCGGCGAGTGCCTTTTGGAACGCGGGCCGCGCCTCGCCGCGCGCGACATAAGCGGCAAGCGTGGGGAAATCATCGAGCACGCGAGGGATGCGCAGCGGGCGCAGCACGGTGACCATCATCAGGTCGCCGATCGTGAAGCCATCGCGCTCGAGCCAATCCTTGTCGCCGAGCCGCGCCGTGAGATCGCGCAGCCGCGCGTCGAGATAGGCGCGCGCCACCGGCCGCCGCTCGTCGGCCCACGGCTTGTCGGCCTCGAAGCGATCGTTGATGATCACCCCGAGCAGCGGCGGCTCGACGCTGTTCAGCGCGGCCAGCATCCACTGGATCGCGTGCATCCGCCCGGCCGCATCGTCAGGGAGCAGCTTACCCGCCCCCCCGCTCCCCCAGCGCTCGGCGATCCGCAGCACGATCGCACCGGATTCGAAAATCTCGATCTCCTCGTCGCGATAGAAGGGCACCTGTCCGAACGGCTGGTGCGCCTTATGCTCGTCGGTCTTGGCGTCGCGGATGAGGTCCACCTCATAGGCCTGGCCGACCTCTTCGAACGCCCAGCGCGCGCGCAGATCGCGCACCAGTCCGCGCGCGAATTCGGGGACCCAGCCGAAGGTGGTGATGCGGGGAAGGTTGCTCATCCGACGTCTCCTTGTTTTCGCCGGCCCGTCTTAGCTCCGCTCAGGCTATGGCGAAGCGGCCGCCGGCCCCGGCGTCTTGCGCGCGAGTCTCCGGCCCGCTCGACGCGCCACCTGATGTCCACAGATTCTGCATCATGTCAAAGAGCCCGGCAGAGACCTTGCCGAACACCGCACCCTTCTCCAGAAGGATTGAGGCCGCTCACTGGCCGAAGACGCTCCCGATCGCCTCGATCCCGCCGAACGGATTGCGCTTTTTTTTCTTCTTCTCTGGCGTCTGCGCCTGCGGTTCACCATCACCGTCGGCCTCGCTCCGGCCGCCCATCATCTGGGCCATGTCCATCCCAAGCAGGCCGGTGTAGCTCGACTTGGTCAGCAATTTGACCGTCCACTCCGGGCGCCAGCTCGCCGGCGCCTTCGCCGGTCGCGCGGGGTGGCTGAAATTGGCCTCGCCTCCGAAGGCGGTCGTCGTCAGCATCCCCGATTGCGACGCTTTCGCGACCTCTGCCGGCACCGTGCAGCGCGTCGCACTGGCAGGCAGCAACACCTTGCTCGCCACCAGCCGCGCGATCTCGTCCTGCGCGAGATTGGCCATCATCATCGGCATCGCCTGAATCTCGCTCGAGCTCCACATCACCATGTCGCCGTTCTGGGCCGCGCCCATCGTTGTGACGAACCAGGCCTTGGCGCCGCCGATCGGTCGCCACGCGAGCGGCACCGATCCGCTCGGCCCGGCCTCGTTGCCCGAGACAACCACCGGCGCGAGGAAATCCTGCCCCGGCGCGAGGCTGAACCTGATCTCCGGGCTGTAATTGCCGCGCACGACATGATCGCCCACCAGCGAGCCTGCGGCCGGCACTGGCTTCGACGAACGCTGGTTGGGCCATTCGCCATAAGTAGCATAGCGGCCGGCGGCGGGGCCCAGCAACGGCCGCACGGTGGCGAACGCCGGCGGCATCTTGCCGGCCATCATGCTCGCGAAATCGATCACCACCGGCTGTCCCGGCCGCGCGCGATCGCCGCAGCCCCAATAGATCAGCAGCCGCCCCTTGGGCTTCTCGATCTTGCCGTTCCACGGCCCGCTCTCGACCGCGGGCATGCGCTGCGGCGTCACCAGAGGCAGGCTGGGCCCCACGCGCAGGCCCGCCGGCACCAGATGCTCGGCCGAAGGCTCGCCCGCCGCCTTGCGCGGGGATCCGAGCTGGAGCGACAGCAGGTGCGCGTAATCGGCCTGCCTGCCGCCGCCCATCAACGCCTGCATCATCGCCGCGCTGCCGCCGCCACCGCCGGCGCCCATCATCGAGCCCATCCCCGACGTCGTGTCGGCCGTCATCCAATAGACCGTGGTCCCGCCGGCTGCACCGGCCTGCGCGATAGCGGCGCCCGCCGCGAGCGCGAGCGCCGCAGTGCCGATCAACAACGCCGTGGTGCTGGCGCGCCGCACGCGGGTGCGCGGCGCGGTGGATTCGGAAGCAATGGTGGATGTCGTGCCGTCGGCCATTTCAGTGTCCCCTCTGAACTTATGGCGCGCCATCGCCCGGATGGCGCCCGCTGTCAGCGCACGCGCGCTCGAGGCCGAGTTTACAGCGACGGAGCGGGAAGGCACGACGAAAGTGACGAATGGGGAGACGAAAAAGCTGGGCTCGACGGTCTTGCCGAGCGGGCTGCGAGGCCGATTGTTTCCGCCGCCGAACCACGTTTATAATTTCGTGTTCGCGGGAGTGCCCTGTTCGATATGCCAAAGCCGTCCGTCCCATTCCGCCCGCCCAACCGCGGGATTTTCAGCGTCACGGGCGACCTCCATTGATCAAGCCCAAGCCCACTGCGCCTGTCGCCGCCGCAACACAGGCCCCGCGCAAGCGCCAATCGCGCCAGGACCTCCTTCCGGCCGCGCGCGAGACGATCTTCAACGCCGCCGCGCAGGTGGTGGGGGAGGTCGGCTACGAGCGCGCCTCGATCAAGCGCATCACCCAGGCAGCCGGAATCGCCGAGGGGACCTTCTATCTCTATTTCGAATCGCGCCAGTCGCTGTTCGATCAATTGCTCCCCCATTTCGGCAGCGACATGCTCGCCTTTGTCGCGCGCCGGATCGCGGGGGCCCGCGACATCTTCGACATGGAAGAGCGCGGGTTTCGCGCTTTCTTCCTGTTCCTCAAGGACAACCGCTGGTTCTTCCGGGTTCTGACCGAAGCCGAGGTCGCCGCGCCACTGGCTTATGCCGAGCATTTCCGCCTGCTCGCCGAGGGCTATCGCCGGGCGCTGTCGCGCGGCATCGAACGCGGCGAGATCAGTGACTATGACAGCGAGGAGATCGAGACGGTCGCCTATGTGCTGATGGCAGCGCGCCATTATCTCCACCTGCGCTACCTGCGCGATGCCCCCTCCGGCGCAGATCTGCCCGAGAAAGTGGTGCAGACCTACCTCAAGCTGCTGCGTGGCGGATTTCGATGAGCGACCATTCAGTGAATATTGACTCGGCGTAGTTCGCGTCTAAGCTTCGTCCACATCGGGCGGGAATTCCTATCCGAGCAGGCACCGCGGCAGCCGCGGGCAACGAGAGGGATCGGGATGGCCGCTTGTTTCGCAAAACGCAGCAGATGCGCCGGCAGCCGCGCTCGACTTGTGGCGTCGTCATCGTCGTGGGGCGGGCCGCATGGACTTCGCTGAATCCGATACGATCCGCCAGCTGCGCGACACGCTCGAGCGCTTCGTCGAGAAGGAAATGCCGCGCAACCTCGCCGCTGAGTGGGACAAGAAGAACCATTTCCCGCGGGACGTGTTCGCCAAGCTCGCCGAGCTTGGGGTCATGGGCCTCACCGTTCCGGAAGAATATGGCGGCGCCGGCCGCGACATCCTCGCGACGATGGTGGTCGCCGAGGAGCTTTCACGCCGCAGCCTCGCGGTGTCGGTGCCTTATATCATGGCGGCCTGCTACGCGGGCATGAACCTCGACGATTGCGGCACCGAGGCGCAGAAAAAGGAGCTGCTGCCGCGAGTCGTCGACGGCTCACTGATCTTCGCCTACGGACTGACCGAGCCAGATGCGGGCGCGGATCTCGCCAGCGTCAAGACCCGCGCCGAGCGCGACGGCGACGTCGTCCGCATCAACGGCGCGAAGCGGTTCTGCTCGGGCGCGGGCATGTGCGACTATATCTACACGTTGGTGCGCACCGGCCCCGAGAAGGACCGCCACCGCAACCTCAGCTTCGTGCTGATCCCCCCGCACACTCCCGGTGTGGTGATCACGCCGATCGAATCCTTGGGCATGAAGGGCGCGCCGACCACCGACGTCATGTTCGACAATGTCGAAGTGCCCGCCGCCAACATCATGGGCGGCGATGCCGGCTGGAACCTCGGCTGGCCGATGCTGGTCGGGCCCGGGCTCGACGTCGAGAAGCTCGAGGTCGCCGCGATCGCGATCGGCATCGCGCGCGCCGCGTTCGACGACGCCTGGGCCTATGCGTTCGAACGCCGCCAGTTCGGCAAGCCGATCGCCGAATACCAGTCGATCCAGCACAAGCTCGCCGACATGAAGACCCAGCTCCACGCCGCCCGGCTGGTGCTCTACCACGCCGCCTGGCTCGCCGACACGCGCCAGCGCTGCACGGTCGAAACCTCGATGGCCAAGTTGCTCGCGACCGAGGCTGCCAAGACCATCGCGCTCGAATGCCAGACGATCCTTGGCGCCTACGGCTACGTCAAGGACTTCGACGCCGAACGCTATGTGCGCGACGCCTTGCTGATGCCGATCATCGGCGGCTCCTCGGCGATCCAGCGCAACAACATCTTCAAGGCGACGATGCGACAGAATTGAACATTCGCCGTCGGGCGGACGAGATCGAACAGGATCCGTCGCCTCCAGTTCAGCAAGAGAGGATTTTCGATGGACGCGCAGCAAGCAAAGGTCGGGGCGCACGACGTGATCATCGTTGGGGCGGGCTTCGCCGGCCTCTATGCGCTGCACCGGCTGCGCGGCCAGGGGCTCGACGCGATCATCGTCGAGGCGGCGAGCGGCGTCGGCGGCACCTGGTATTGGAATCGCTATCCAGGCGCACGCGTCGACATCGACAGCATGGAATATTCCTATTCCTTCTCCGAGGAATTGCAGCAGGAATGGAAATGGTCGGAGCGCTATGCCTCCCAAGCCGAGCTGCTGCTTTACCTCAACCACGTCACCGACCGCTTCGACCTGCGCCGCTCGATCGCGTTCGACACGCGCATCGCCGCCGCCGAGTTTGATAGCGCCGACAATCTCTGGCGTCTGACCAGCGAGGCGGGTGAAGCCTTCGCGGCGCGTTATTGCGTGATGGCGACCGGCTTCCTGTCGGCGCCCAACCAGCCCGATTTCCCCGGGCTGGAGAGCTTCACCGGCAAGACCTATCACACCGCTCACTGGCCGCACGAGGGCGTAGACTTTTCCGGGCAACGGGTCGCGGTGATCGGCACCGGTTCGTCCGCGGTGCAGAGCATCCCGATCATCGCGCAGCAGGCCGAGCAGCTCATTGTCTTCCAGCGCACGCCGCCTTTCTCGGTGCCGCTGCGCAACTGCCCGATGCCGCCCGAATATGAAGCGCGCGTCAAATCCGACTATGCCGAATGGCGGCGGCGCGAGCGCGAGGATTCGTTCCTGGGCGCAGTGTCCTGCAACTTCCACGCCGAGCCTCAGGTGATGACGATGGCGATGGACGCCACCCCGGAAGAACGAAAGGCGCTCTACGACAATCGCTGGCAGTCGGGCGGCCTCGCTTTCTACAATGTCTATCCCGACGTCTTCTCCGACCATCGGGCCAACGACACGCTCGCCGATTATCTGCGCGCGCGCATCCGCGAGCGGATCGAGGATCCGGCCGTCGCCGATCTGCTCGTGCCCACCGGCTATCCGGTGCTGACCAAAAGGCTGTGCGCGGACACCGGCTATTTCGAAACCTACAATCGCGACAATGTCGCACTGGTCGACATCCGCGGCGGTGCGATCGCGCTGACCGCGCACGGCGTGGCCGTGCAGGGCCAGGAATATGAAGTCGACTCGATCGTCTTCGCGACCGGCTTCGACGCACTCACCGGCGCGCTCACCCGGATCGACATCAAAGGCGCCGACGGGCTTTCGCTCAACGATCACTGGCGGGACGGGGCGCGAACCGCCTTCGGGCTGATGATCGCCGGCTTCCCCAATCTGTTCATTCTCGATGGGCCGGGAAGCCCCTGCCCTCTGTTCCAGCCGATCCTGCTTTCCGAAGAGCAGGTCGACTGGATCGGCGACTGGATCGCCCACCTCGACGGCCAGGGCATCGCGCGGATCGAGCCTTCGCCCCACGTCGAGCAGGCGTGGGTCGATCATTGCACCGCCGCGGTCAACGCGACATTGTTCCTCGAGACCGCGAGCTGGTATGTCGGCGGCAACATCCCCGGCAAGACGCCGACCGGCCTGGTCGATTTCGGCGGAATGCTCAATTATCGCGCACGCTGCAGCGAGATCCTGCCGCACGGCTTTGCAGGCTTCATCCTCGACGGCGCGCTGCAGCGGGACGAAGTCCACCCCGCAACGCAGCGTGTGGCATGACGATCCCGCAGCGCGGCGCAGCTTCGATTGCTCGAATGGAGGAATGACATGGTGATGAAGGCAACGGTTCCGGCGCTCAGCCTGGGCGTGCTGGTTGGCGATATCGACGCGAGCCTGCACTTCTACCGCGACGTGCTCGGGCTCGAGAAAGTCGCCGAGGTCGCGCTGCCGTTCGGTAAGATGCATCGGTTGATGTTCGGCCAGAGTGCCATCAAGCTCGTCGAAGCGAAAAAGTCGATCGGCGCCGGTGCCGTCGGGATCGAAGGCGCACTCGGCTTTCGCTACATCACCTTCGAGGTCTCCAATCTCACCGAGGTCGACGCCGCCTGCGCCGCGGCCGGGCTGCCGGTCGAGCTTCCGCTCCAGGAGCTGCTTCCCGGCCTGATGGTGCTGATGCTGCGCGATCCCGACGGCAATATCGTCGAGATTCTCCAGCGCCTATGAGGCTCCCGCCGCGCGCGCCGCGCCGCTACACCGCTGCGCAGGGCTGGACCGGAGTCACGGTCGCGATGCTCGCGCGACAGCGCGCCGCCGACAGCCCAGAAGCGATCGTCGCGCTTGACGGCGATGTCGCGCTGACCTTCGCGGAGGTGATCGACCGCGCCCGCCGCCTCGCCGCCACGCTCGCGCGGCGCGGCTACCGGCGCGGCGACGTGCTCAGCTTCCAATTGCCCAATTGGCACGAGACGTTGGTGATCAACCTGGCCGCGACGATCGGGGGCTTCGTCTGCAACCCGATCGTGCCGATCTATCGCGATGCCGAGGTCGGCTTCATCCTCGCCGATGCCGAAGCGAAATTGCTGTTCATCACCGCCGAGTTCCGCGGCATGGATTATGTCGCGATGGCGGAGCGACTGCGCGGATCGCTGCCGGCGCTACGCGACATCGTGCTGGTGCGCGCCGAGCGCCCGGGCTTCGCGAGCCTGGCCGAATGGCTCGCCGAGGCGCCCGGCGATCAGGATCCGCCGCCGGTCGATCCGGAAGCGGTCAAATTGCTGCTCTACACCTCGGGTACGACCGGCAAGCCCAAAGGCGTGCTGCACAGCCATCAGACGTTGCGTGCCGAGATCGAGGCGGTGATCGCCTTCTGGGCGCTGTCGGCCGATGACCGCATCCTGATGCCTTCGCCGGTCACCCACATCACCGGCTATCTCTACGCGCTCGAGTTGCCGTTCGCGATCGGCGCGCCGGTGGTGCTGATGGAGCGCTGGCAGGCCGACGAAGCGGTCGGGCTGATCGAGCGGCACGGCGCCACCATCGCGATCGGCGCGACCCCGTTCCTGGTCGAGCTGTCCGAAGCCGCGCAGCGGCTCGGCACCTCGCTGCCCACTTTCCGCCTGTTTCCGTGCGGCGGCGCTCCGGTCGCTCCGGAGCTGATCGCCCGCGCGCAGGCGGCGCTGCCCGGCTGCACCGCCTTCCGCATCTACGGCAGCAGCGAGGCGCCGACCGTCTCGCTCGGCGTCCCGATCGGCGGCCCCGCCGAGCGCGGCGCGACCACCGATGGTCTGATCGTCAACCATGAGGTTCGCATCGTCGATCCCGTCACGGGCGCCGTGCTGCCGGCCGGATGCGAAGGCGAAGTGGTCACGCGCGGGCCCGAGGTCATGCTCGGCTACACCGATCCGGATGAAACCGCGGCGGCGTTCGATCCCGATGGTTTCTTCCGCACTGGCGATCTCGGCTCGGTCGACGCGGACGGCTATCTGACCATCTCCGGCCGGAAGAAGGACCTCATCATCCGCGGCGGCGAAAACCTCAGCCCGCGCGAGATCGAGGATGCGCTGCACCTCCATCCCCACATCGCCGAGGCGGCGGTCGTCGCCGCGCCGCATCCCCGGCTCGGCGAGACCGCGGCGGCATTCGTGATTGCGAAAGCCGGAGCGACGCTCGCATTGCCGGAGCTGGTCGCATTCCTCGAGCAGCACAAGCTCGCCCGCCAGAAATTTCCCGAACACCTCGTCCTGGTCGAGAGCTTCCCGCGCAACGCGGCTGGCAAGGTGCTCAAGCACGTCCTACGCGATCGGATCGCCGCGCAGCTTGCTTCCCGCTGATCCTGCGCCGCCCGCGGCCTATCTGAATTCGTCGCTGAGCGGCAGGTAATTGGGTGCACGCCGCTCCTTGAACGCCTTGAGCGCTTCCTTCGAATCGGGGTGCCCGCTCATCCGCACGGTGCAGGCTTGCTCGGCAGTATAGCCGTTCTGCAGGTCCATCTCCTCGACCCGGTTGAGGATCCGCTTGCTGATCCGGATCGCGGTCGGGCTGAACGAAGCGATCCGCGCCGCAATGCCATGCGCCGTCTCGAGCAGCCGGCCCGGCTCGGCGAGGACGATCGCGCCAGTGACCTCGGCGAGTGCTTGCGCGGTCATGGGTTCGCCGGTGAAGTACATCCGCCGCACCACCGCCTGCGGCGCGAGCCGGGCGAGGTGACGCGCACCGCCCATCACCCCGACGGTGAGCTCGGGCAGGCCGAACCGCGCGTCGGGCAGCGCCACCAGCACGTCGCACGATGCGGCGATCGCAAGCCCCGTGCCAAGCGCCGCGCCGTGCACCGCGCCGACCACCGGCACCGGACAATCCTGGATCGCGAAAAAGGCCTCCCGCACGCGCCGCATCCGCTCGTCGCCATTGTCCGGAGTCATGGTCGCGAATTCGTCGAGGTCGTTGCCGGCGCAGAAATGCTTGCCCTCACCGGAGAGCACGATCGCCTGCAGGTCGGGGAGCAGCGCATCGGGATCGCGGAACAGCGTCGCGATCTCGATATACATCGCGCGATCGACCGCGTTCGCGGGCGGCCGGGCGAGACGCACGTCGAGCACGCCGTTCGGGTGCGCCTCGGTCTTCAGATACTGATAGTCAGCCATGATCACGACCTCTGTTGGTGGGACCCTACGAAGTGTTCGTGAGCTTGCGGCAGCACCATGCGCCGGAGCGCGGGTGCCTGCTCAGCCCGCGAGCGCGAGGCGGATGAAATCGACCGCCGGCTCCTCGCTCGAAAGAAGCGCGATGCCGATCTCGCGTGCCCAATAGCTTTCCGCGCCCTCCGCGACCCGCCATTCGTGCAGCCTGCGGGTGAGAAGATGGAGGTCGTGCTCGGCGCTGATCCCGATCGCGCCGTGCACCGCGTGCGCGGCGGCGCTCACCGAGGGCGCGACAGCGGACGTGCGCTCCTTGGCCATCGCCGCCTTGAGCACGTCCGGCCACAGCCCGTCGCCAGTACCGTCGCACGCCACCTCGACCGCCATCGTCGCCGCCGCCACCTCTTCGGCCATCACGCTCAATTGGTGCTGGATCGCCTGGAAGCGGCCGATCGGGCGGCCGAACTGTTCGCGCAGATTGGCATAATCGACGCTCATCTCGAGCAGCTTGCGCATCGCACCGCTCATCTTCGCCGCGTGCAGCAGCGCGCTGACCGGCCGCAACGTCGCTGTCGGGTCGAGCCACGCGCTCGCGGCGGCGCGATCGAAGCTGAGCCGGGCCGAGAGGCTGTAACGACCGCCCGAGGCGATCACCGCTTGGGGTCCGCTCGCGAACAGGCCGATGCGCGCGCCGCAATCGACCAAGACGTGCGATGCGGTGCGGGCGAGCGGCACCACCGGCGTCTCGACGCGGTGGTCGCTTCCTTCCGGGGCGCTCGCCAGCGCGATCGTGCCGTCCGGAGCCTCGACGCCTGCCCTTGCCAATATGGCGCGCGCGACCATCGTCTCGGCGAGCGGGAGCGGCGCGGCGTGCACGCCGATCAGGCGGAACACCGGCACCAGGTCGGCCAGGGTCAGGCCGATCCCGCCGAGATCCTCGGGCACGAGCGCGTCGTGCAGACCGGTCTGCACGATCTCGCTCCACAAGCCGTTGAGCGCCGCCGACGCCTGCTCGCCTGTCCCGTCTTCGACCTTGCGGACGATCGTGGGCGTGCAATGCTCCGCCATCAGCCGCGCGAACATGTCCTCGATCATCGCATCCATGACCGGACTCCTATCTCAGGCCGAGGCCGCGGGCGATCATGCCGCGCAATATCTCGCGCGTGCCGCCGCGCAGCGAAAAGGCCGGGCTCATCTCGCTCGTATAAGCGAGCGTGCGCAGCAGCGTCTCGCCGGGCACGAGATCGGGATTGGCAGCGAGCGCGTCTGCGATCAGCTGCGGCATCGCCTGCTCGAGGCCGGTGCCGAGATCCTTGAGCAGCGCTGCCTCGACTTCGGGCCGCTCCCCTTCGACGAGCTTGGCGGTGATCGCGACCGACATCGAACGCAGGCTGGCGAGCCGGCTGACCAGCGAGCCCGCCAGCGCGATCGATTGATCGTCCACGGCGTCGGCGCGGCGCAGATGATCGAGCCACTGGTCGAACAACAGGATGCTCGAATACAGCCGCTCGGGCCCGCTGCGCTCGAGCGCGAGCTCGGCCATCACCTGTTTCCAGCCATCGCCTTCGCCGCCGATCAGCGCATCGGCAGGCAGCTCGACATTGTCGAAATGGACTTCGCAAAAATGCGCATCGCCGGCGAGGTCGCGGATCGGGCTGATCGTGATCCCGGGCAGCGAGAGGTCGACGATCAGCTGCGACAGTCCGCGATTGCGATCCTCGGGCGTTCCGGATGTCCGCACCAGCGCGATCATGTAATGGGCGGCGCCGGCGTAGGTGGTCCAAAGCTTGGTGCCGTTGAGCGTCCAGCCGGCGTCGGTCCGCACCGCGCGCGATTTGACGCTGGCGAGATCGGAACCGGAGCCCGGTTCGCTCATTCCGATGCAGAAGAAGGCTTCGCCGCGGCAGATGCGGGGCAGATAGAATGCGCGCTGCGCCTCGGTGCCGAAATGGAGGATCAGCGGGCCGCTCTGCCGCTCCGCCACCCAATGGGCCGCGACCGGCGCGCTTGCGGCGAGCAATTCCTCGACGACGACGAAGCGCGAGAAATAACTCCGCCCTGCACCGCCATATTCGCGCGGCAGGGTCATCCCGATCCAGCCGCGCTCGGCGAGGGCGCGGCTGAAGCCGGGATCATGTCCCATCCACGAGCGCGCCCTGACGTCGGTAGAAATGTCCGGAAGCCGTTCGGCAAGGAAGGCCTTGACCTGCGATCGCAGCGCTTCGTCAGCGTCCGGGATGCGGGCAAGGTTCAGCGGGCTCAACATTGGTGGGCCTGTTCAGGAAAGTGCGGCGGCGCATGTTAGGCGCCGCCGCATGGGATTGGCGAGTGCCGCGATCAGAATTTGAAGGTTGCGTCGACCCCGATCCGCCGCAACGCGCCCGGAGCGACGAAGTCACCGCCGAATTCGGGCGCGACCACGTCGTCGTTCAGCACGTCCTGATTGAACAAATTGGTCGCGAACGCGGTCAGCGACCAGCGGTCCGTCTCCACGCCGACGCGCAGGTTGACCGTCGTGAACGTGTCGCGGGTCGAATTCTTGTAATTGCCCGGGATGCCGAAGATCGTCGGCACGTCATTGTCCTGGACGGTGTGGAACGGCGTCGGCCCGGTCACGCGCACGTCGGTACGGGCGGTGAAGTTGAGGCTCTGCGTCACCGGCTGGACGATCTGAAAACCGGCGTTGATCGTATAGTCGGGCGTCGCCGGCGATTTGTTGCCGACCGTATAGGGGCGCGAGCGGTTCTTGGTGATCTTGCTGTCGGTGTAATTGCCCGACGCGAACACCGTATAGCCGGGAGCGAAGGTGTAGCTCAGCGAGGCCTCGCCGCCGAAGATACGCACCTTGTCGATGTTCGAGACGCTGCGCAGCAGCCCGAACTCGCCGACGAAGAATTCGAAGAACTGCATGTCCTTCACATCGGTGTAGAAGCCGACCAATTCGTAGTGGAGGCCGCCGGCGCGGCCCTTGATGCCGGCCTCGAACGCGCTGTCGACTTCCTTGTCGAAATCGTCACCTACGGTCAGGCCGGCGTTGATGCCGCCCTGCGAGACCGGGGCGTTGAAATAGCCGTTGACGATCGCCTCGGTGCCCGCATTGTTGAAGCCGCCGGCCTTGAAGCCCAGGCCCCAGCTCGCGAACAGCGTCATGTCGCGGCTCGGCTCGTAGGAGAGGCTGATCTTGGGCTGGAGCTGCTTGAAGGTGCGCGACTTGGGTGCGAGCACGCCGCTCGGATTATAGGCTGGGTCGAGGCCCGGATTGAGATAATAATTGGCGGGCGTGGTGGCGGTGCCGGTCGGGAAGCCGGTGCGGGCATTGCCCACCCAGCGCGTCCGGGCATTGATCGGCACGTTGTTGCTCGATTTGCGCGCCTCGATGTCGTAGCGCAACGCAACGCCGAGGGTCAGCTTATCGGTCGCTTCATATTCGGTCGACGCAAACGCCGCGTAGACGTCGGTCTTGAAATTATCGTCGACCAGGCTCTCGGTCGGATAGCGCGGGTCGGTGGTGTAGCATTGGCGCGACGCGCTCTGGCCGGTGTCCAGGGTCAGGTTGATGCACACCTTGCGGTCGATGAAGATGTAGCTCCCGCCGACCTGCCACTTCAGCGGACCGTCCGAATTGCTGACGAGGCGCAGCTCGGTGACCACGTCCTTCTGCGTGCGGTCATTATATTGGATGCCGTCGCAGGTGCTTGGCGAATAAGGCTGGGCATAGCCGAACGCCGCATAATAGGTCTCGAACGGCTCCTGGTTGACGGCGCCTTCGGTGGCGGCGCGGGTGCGGATGCAATTCGGCTCGTTGGCGAAGAAACCGAATGCGCCGCTGGTGCCGCCGCCGATGAAGTCGCTCTTGATGTTGCTGTACGAGATGTAGCTGATCATGCTCGCGAAATCGAGCTCCTGGCGAAGCCGCAGCGACCCGCCGAACGATTTCTGCCAGCTCTCCGATTTGGTGTTGTTGCTGAAGATGAATTTGTGGTCGCTGACCGGCAGGTTGAAGATCTCGTCGTTGAAGATAGTCGCGAGCAGCGGCAGGTGGAACACCGCATTGTAGTTGATCGCGCCCGCTTCCTGATAGCCGTAGTTCGCCTTGATATCGATCTCGGTGGTGTCGCCCGGGGTGATCAGCAGCCGCCCGAACACATAGGTCTTCTCGTAATTGTCGATCGAGCTCCGGTCGGTGCTGTAGCCCGGATAGACCGCCTTCGCGAGGTCGGAGCCGATGAAGGTGTTGCGGAAGTGCCCGTCGGAGCGCGAGTGCTCGGCCTGGATGGTGAAGCCGATCTGATCGGTGATCGGCCCGCTCAGCATCGCCGAGGCAAGATAGGTATTGTCGTCGCCGACCGTGCCGCGCAGCTCGCCGCGCAGGACGTCCGACGGCTTGACGGTGGTGATCACGATCGCGCCGGCCGAGGCGTTGCGGCCGTAAAGCGCGCCCTGCGGTCCCTTGATGATCTCGACCTGGGAAATCGCGCCCTGCGGCTGGGTGGTGGCGACGTTGTTGGTACGGAGCACGCCGTCGATCACCAGCGCGACGTTGTTTTCGGCGTCGCGCGCGCCGTTGAGGCCGCGGATGTTGATCGAAACGTCGCCCGGCTCGGTGGCCGCGGACTGGATCGTGACGCCGGAGGTGAGGTTGACGAAGTCGGTCGCCATACGGGCGCCAGTCTGCTCGAGCGTTTCGGCGGTGAGCACCGAGACCGCCGCGGGCACATCCTGCAGATTCTCGTTCTGCCGGCGCGCCGTCACGATGATGTCGCTCGGCGGTTCGGCGGCAGTGGGGGTCGCTGCCGGGGCCGTGCCCGCGTCGAGCGTCGCGGAAGCCGCCGGCTGGTCCGCCATCGTCGACGGGGCGCCCTGCGCCAGCGCGGCGCCCGGAACAAGCGCGGCCGAGGCCAACAACGAAAATCTAGAGACCCTTCGCATCGCAACTCCCCTCAATTGCCCGCCTCCCTGCGGCGCGATCGATCGCGCCGTGGCGGGTCTTCGACTTGATTTCTATGAGCGGCGCCTCACCGCGTCTAATATTGTTCTTTTCGTTGTTGATGCATTTTGAGTATCGATGAGGCGATAATGGGGCCTAGGCTCAGCGCCCGGTGAACAGCGGCGGCCTTTTGTCGTGCATCGCGTCGAGCGCTTCGCGGTGGTCGTCGGTGAGATGCGCCATGGCCTGATAGGCCGCCGACAAGGTCATCACCTCGGGAAAGCTTTGCTGGATGCCGGCGCGCATCAGCTTCTTGGTCAGGCGTAGAACCTGTGGCGGTTGCTGGCAGATCGACTCGGCGAGCGCCTGCGCGCTCGCCATCAGCTCGGCGTCGTCGACGACGTGGGTGACCAGCCGATAGTCGAGCGCCGTCTGAGCGTCGATCACCTTGCCGGTGAAATAGAGCTCGGCCGCGCGGTCCCAGCCGATGATCCGCGGCAGCAGCCAGGCACCGCCGTCGCCGGGGACCAGGCCGATCTTGAGGAAGGTCGCGCCGAACTTCGCCGAAGCCGCTGCGATCCTGATATCGGCGAGGCAGGCCAGATCGTTGCCGAGCCCGATCGCGGCGCCGTTGATCGCGGCGACGACCGGCATCTCGAGGCTCCACAGCGCCTGCACAAGGTGATGGATACCATCCTCGTAGAGCGCGAGCAGTTCCTTGGGATGCATTTTCGCTTCGTGCGCCCATTCGCGCAGCTGCTTGATGTCGCCGCCCGCGGAAAATGATTTGCCCGCCCCGGTAATGATCACGCAGCTGATCGTCTCGTCGGCATTGAGCTCGGCCGCGCGCGCGAGGAAGTCGGCGGGATCCGATCCGAAGCCCATTGCATTGCGCTGCTCGGGCCGATCGAAGGTGAGCGTCGCCACCCCGCCCGATTTCTCGAGCCGGAGCACGCTCGGCGTGGCTGGGGACATCGGTCTGTTCCTTCTTCAGAGCGTCGGCTGCGCGACCGCGGCCGGCTTGCGCGTTCCGGCGGCCGGAGACTGGCGATCCGCGCCGCTGGCAAGCAGTGCCGCAATCTCGTCGGCAGCGAAACCGGCTTCTTCCAACACTTCCCTCGTATGCTCGCCCAGACGCGGCGGCACACGCACGCCGGGCCGGACACCGTCGAACTTCAACGGCACACCCGGGAACAACAATGCGCCGAGCCGCGAGTCGGAGAGATGCTCGAAAAAGCCGGTCTCCTCGAGATGCTCGTCGTGGAGGAGATCGTCGATCTTGAGCACCGGCGCGGCCGGGACTTCGAGCCGCTTGCAGAGCTCGAGCCAGTCGCCGCTGGACCGCGTCAGCAGGATCGCGGCGAGACGCTCGTAGAGGAGATCGATGTTGCTGGTGCGCGCCGCGATGTCGATGAACAACGGATCGACGAGCATGTCTTCGGCGCCGACTTCGCGGAAGAAATCGATCCAGTGACGGTCGGTGTACGGCATCATGCTGATATAGCCGTCGCCGGTGCGGAACGGGCCACGCGCCGTGGCAAGCGCCCGCGGATATCCGGTTGGTCCGAGCGGGGGATCGAAATGCGCGCCGTAGAGATGCTCGACGAGGTTGAACGCGACCATCGTCTCGAACATCGGGATCTCGACAAAGCCCCCCACGCCGGTGCGTTCACGGCCGGCAAGCGCGGCAAGGATTCCGATCGTGGCAACCAGCCCACTCGTCTTGTCCGCGCTCACCGTCGGGAAATATTTCGGCTGTCCGATCTGACGCTGCATCAGATCGGCGTTGCCGCACATCCCCTGGATGATGTCGTCATAGGCCGGCTGGCCGCCGTAGGGCCCGTCCTGCCCGAAGCCGTGCAGCCCGGCATAGATCAGGCGCGGGTTGCGCGCCATCAGCACCTCGGGCGCGATGCCCAGCTTGGCGAGCTTCTGCGGCCTGATGTTGTGCAGGAAGACGTCGGCGCCGTCGACCAGCCTCAGCAGCGCCTCGAGCCCGGCGGGATCGCGCAGGTCGAGCACGATGCTGCGCTTGTTGCGATTGGTGCCAAGGAAGATCGCCGCCATGCCGGGCTCCGGCGTCGGGCCGGTGCGGCGGGTCGAATCGCCGGCCGGCGTTTCCACCTTCACCACGTCGGCGCCGAGATCAGCGAGCCATTGGGCAGCGTAAGGTGCCATCAGCACGGATCCGAGATCCAGTACTTTAATCCCCTCGAGAGGCAGCATTTTTCAGTCGATCCTCATCCCTGAGCTTTGGGACTAGGCACGGTGGCAAACGTCGTCCAATATTAGTTTCGGGCAATGTAATACCGGAGGAATATCGTGAAACTCGAGCAGATCCGCCAGTTCGTGGCGCTCGCCGAGACCCTCAATTTCCACCGCGCCGCCGAACGGCTGAACATGGCGCAGCCGCCCTTGTCGATCTCGCTCGCCAAATTGGAGGCCGAGCTCGGCGTGCGGCTGTTCGACCGGACGCAGCGTCGGGTCGAGATCACCGAAGCCGGTGCAGCCGCTTTGGTCGATGCGCGAAGGGTGCTGTTCCACGCCGAGCAGATGCGCCTTTCGATCCGCGAGAGCGTCGCCGGGACGTCGGGCGCGGTTCGCCTCGGCTTTGTCGGCACCGCGACTTATTCGCTGCTTCCGCGGCTGCTCAAGGAGTTCCGCTCGGTCTATCCCAAGGTCGAGCTGATGCTCGAGGAATCGTGGACGACCGATCTGCTCGAGAAGATCGACCGGCGGCAGCTCGACGTTGCCATCGTCCGTGTGCCGGTGCTCAATCCGACCTCCGCCCGGCTCGAGGTCGTGGAACGCGACCGCTTCGTCGTGGCGGTTCCGGCTTCGGGTCCGCTGGCCGATCGCACCAGCATCGATATCCGCGAGCTCAAGGACGAGCCGCTGATCTCTTATTCGCGCGCCAACGTCCCGAACCTCAGGGGCATGATCATGCTGATGTGTCACGAGGCCGGCTTCCAGCCCAACGTGGTGCAGGAAGCGATCCAGGCGCAGACCATCCTCTCGCTCGTCGAGAGCGGCATCGGCATCGGGCTCGTCGCGAGCACCGTCAGCCGCTACTCTTCGGACAATATCCGCTTCCTGTCGATCACCGGCTCCGCCCATGCGGAGGGCCTGGGCCTCGCGATCGCGCTTCCGCCCGAGCAGACCAACCGCATCGCCGCCAATTTCCGCGACCTCGCGGTCCGGCTCGGCGGTGAGCTCTAGAGCGTGATCATCTCAGACTGAGGCATAGCCGGCGTTGGAGCCCTTGCGCCGTCACCCCAGCGAAAGTTGGGGTCAAGACGATGCTCACATAACCGTCGCTGGCGAAAACGTCGCCCCTCGCAGCGTCTTCCCCAAATATCGCTTGGATGCCCCCGGTTCACGGAACAAGTGCAACACCTGCTAAGGTGTTGCTGCGATGGGA
>Ga0255338_1003641_pt1 | contig 17943 bp, 16 predicted proteins | sample MeOH1_35cm_T4_19_FD_203715 | JGI IMG/M metagenome (GOLD analysis project Ga0255338, IMG submission 203715) | Sandy soil microbial communities from University of British Columbia, Vancouver, Canada - MeOH1_35cm_T4_195 | ecosystem: Engineered > Artificial ecosystem > Sand microcosm > Unclassified ...
GCACGCGCAATGATCGCTTCGGTCCTGGCTAAGCGGGCTGGCATGGCCGCCGTGACGCTGTTCGGCGTCGCGGTGGTCGTGTTTTTGCTGTTGCGTGTCGCGCCCGGAGATCCCATCGCCATGATGATCGGGGCGGGCGCCAGCGCTTCCGACATCGCCGATCTGCGGGCGCGTTACGGGCTCGATCAGCCGCTATTGGCGCAGTTCGGCATCTGGCTTGCCGGCGTGGTGCGCGGCGATTTCGGGGTCTCAATCTCGTTGCGCCGCGACGTGCTCGAACTGTTGGCCGAGCGGCTACCGGCGACGCTTGAGCTTGCGGGGCTCGCCTGCACCGTTGCCGTGCTGATCGGCGGCACGGTGGCCGTTGCCGGCACGCTCATGCGCCGGCGCAAGGGCGAGGCCGTGCTCGACGGCGTCAACGGCCTCTTGCTGGCGGTGCCGGATTTCGTCTGGGCGCTCGCCTTCGTGCTGGTGCTCGGCGTGTTGTGGCCGGTGCTGCCTCTGTCCGGCCGCATGGACCCGGCTGTTAGCGTGCCGTTCGTCACGCGCTTTTATCTGACCGAAAGCGTGCTCACCGGCCGCTTCGCTCTTGCGGGTGACATCATTGGCCACATGACCATGCCGGTGCTGGCGCTCGCGCTGCCGCTTGCCGCCGTGATCGCGCGCATTCTCAAGGACGGTCTGAGCGAAGCGATGGTGCAGGACTACGTGCTGCTCGCGCGCGTGAAGGGTATGTCGGAATTGCGGCTGGTGGTCGGCGAAGCGCTGCGCAATGCCGTCGGCCCGACGCTGGCGCTCACCGGCGTGCAGTTCACGTTCCTCATCGGCGGCACGGTGATCGTCGAGCGCATCTTTGCCTATCCGGGCATCGGCTCGATGGCGATCGACGCCGTGATCAACCGCGACCTGCCGCTCATTCAAGGACTGGTGCTGGTGTTCGGCGCGCTGTTCATCCTGGTCAATCTGGCGGTCGACCTTGCGGTCGTTGCTCTCAATCCACGGCTGCGTCATGGCTGAGATCGTCACAACGGCCGTCATCGAAGCGCCGCCGCGTCGTTTCGCCAAGACATTGCGCGCGCTGCTTGCGCAACCGAAGGTCGTGTGGGGCGGCGGCTTCATCTTGTTCCTGATTGCGCTCGCGTTGCTGGCGCCGTTCATCGCACCGCACGATCCCTTGGCGCAGGACCTGATGTCCGGCACGCTGCCGCCGATAGGCTTTGCCGAGCATGACGTCCATTTCATCCTCGGCACCGACGACCTCGGCCGCGACGTGCTCTCGCGCCTGATCTACGGCACGCGCGTCGCGCTCACCGTCGCCTTCGTCGCGGCAATCCTCGCGGCCGTCTTCGGCACGCTGCTCGGGCTGCTCGCGGGCTATTACGGCGGTGTCACCGATACGATCGTCTCGCGTCTGATCGAGATATGGATGGCTTTTCCGCCGGTGCTGTTGTCGATCCTGGTGGTCGCCATCATGGGCTCGGGCGTCACCTCGGTGATTGCCGCCATCGCCATCATCGACTGGACGCGCTTTGCCCGCGTCGTGCGCGCCGAAACCATGGCGCAGGCGCAGGCCGATTACGTCACCGCTGCGCGCACGCTCGGCTTTTCCCGCCTCGCCATCCTGTTCCGCGAGATATTGCCGAACGTGGCGCCGGTGCTGCTTGCGCTCTTGACGCTGGAGATGGGCATTGCCGTCATCGTCGAAGCGATCTTGTCCTTCGTCGGCCTCTCGGTCTCCTCCGATACCCCGACCTGGGGCGGCATGATCGCGCAAGGCCGCCAGATCATCTATCAGGCCTGGTGGGTGTTCGCGGCGCCGCTGGCCGCCTTGTTCGCCACCGTGCTCGCTTTCAATCAACTCGGCGACGGTTTGCGCCGCGCGCTTGATCCGGTGATGCAGCGATGAGCGCGCCGCTCCTCTCCATATCGCATCTCGTCGCCGTCTCGCGTCGCGACGGCAAGCCGCTGTTGCGCGACGTCTCGCTCGACATCGCGCGCGGTGAGGTGCACGGCCTCGTCGGCGAAAGCGGCGCGGGCAAGTCGACCATCGCCAAGGCCATCCTCGGCATTCTGCCGCACGGCATAAGCATCAGCGGCGGCAGCATCGCGCTGGAGGGAGAAGATCTCCTGACCTTCGATGCCGCCACGCTGCGCGCGAGGCTCGGTCCCGCTGTGTCGCTCATCCCGCAGGACCCGCTGACCGCGCTCAATCCCGGCCGCCGTATCGAAGCGCAGCTCACCGACGGCCTGCGGCTGTGGAAAGGCATGACCGCGAAGCAGGCACGCGAGCGCGCGCTGCAATTGCTCGAAGAAGTGCAGATGCGCGAGCCGGCGCGTGTCATGCGCGCCTATCCGCATGAATTGTCCGGCGGCATGCGGCAGCGCGTCTTGATCGCTGCCGCCTTCGCGCTTGAACCCAAACTGGTCATCGCCGACGAGCCGACCACCGCGCTCGACGTCACCGTGCAGAAGCAGATCCTGCGTCTCATCCGTACGATGCAGGAGCGCCACGGCACCGGCGTGGTGTTTGTGACTCACGATCTCGGCGTTGTGGCCCAAATATGCGATCGCGCGACCTTGCTCTACATGGGCAAGGTGATGGAGCAGGGTAGCGTGCGCGACCTGCTCGACAGGCCGCGGCACGCCTACACCAAGGCGTTGATGGAGGCCTGCCCGCGTTACGACCAGCCGGGACGCGGTCTCGCCCCGGTGCCTGAGGCAGTCTTCGCCGCCTGTCGCGCCGAGATCGCGGCCTTCGATCGTGCGGAGGCCGGCCATGCGTAACAATCTCATCGATGCACGCGGGGTGGTCGTCGCTTACGGTGCGCCGCGCGCGGCCTTCGGCAAGCGTCTGCCACCAAAGCCGGTGCTGCACGGCGTCGATCTCACCATCGGCCGCGGCGAGACCGTCGGCATTGTCGGCGAATCCGGTTCCGGCAAGACCACGCTTGGCCGTGCGCTGCTTGGCCTTGTCCAGCCGACGAGCGGCTCCATTCATTTTGACGGCCAGGAGATCACTGGGCTGCTTGAAGCGGCCATGCGGCCGTTGCGCCGGCGTATGCAGATGATCTTCCAAGACCCGATGTCCTCGCTCAATCCGCGCCGCGCCATCCGCCACATCCTCATCGATCCGCTCTTGCTGCACGGCCTTGCGCGGAGCCGCACCGAAGCCGAAACGCGCGTGCGTGGTGTGCTCGACCGCGTCGGTCTGCCGCTCGCTGCGCTCGACCGTTATCCGCATGAACTGTCCGGCGGCCAGCGTCAGCGCGTCGGCATCGCGCGTGCGGTCGTGCTGGAGCCGGATTTCGTGTTGGCCGACGAGATTGTCTCCGGCCTCGACGTATCGACGCAGGCGCAGGTGCTGCAACTGCTCGGCCAGCTCAAGCGCGAGATGAATCTGTCGATGGCCTTCATCAGCCACGACCTCTCCGTCGTGCGCGCGGTCTGCGACCGCGTCTATGTGCTGTCGGGCGGCCGTGTGGTGGAGGAGGGCGCTTGCGAGCGTGTGTTCTCGGCGCCGCAGGACCCCTATACGCGCACGCTCATCGATGCCATTCCGCTGCCGGTGATCGATCCCGCTTGGTTGGAGCGGCGGTCTCAAGGCTAAGCGCTGTGTCTATTGCGACTAACGTCGAATTCCGATCATGTATGTTCGGCGCCCTTGTGCTTGCGACGGCGCGTGTCACAAATTCTTCGTCTCACGAAAGCGTGACGCGATTGTGAGACGGGATTTGTTTATGGAATCGCGCACCGGAGAAAGCTCATACGTCGCAGTTACTCCGGGCAATGTAATTCCGACGCAATGTCAACGTATGTCGATCGGCATACATGAAGAGCCCGATGGACAGTCGCTTGCCCAAAAACACAGAAAGATACTCACTCTCTCTCCGGACACTGCATTGGATCAGAGCGGCGCTCATCTTCGCGCTGATCTTGATGGGTTTAGCCATGGTGCGCATGCCCGAGGATCTGTCCGCCAAGTTCGATCTGTATCCGATGCACAAGGAATTCGGCATTCTGGTATTTCTAATCGCGGCCGTGCAGATCACGATCCGCGCGCGGCAGAGGCGGCCCGATCCGCCGGCGGGCCTCGCACCGTGGGAGCGGGTTTTATCGAAGGCCGCTCACCATCTGCTCTATGTGCTGGTGCTGCTGGTTCCGCTCATGGGCTACGCCATGTCGAGCACCTTTACCGAGAGCGATGGGGTTCCCTTCTTTTTCACCGAGTTGCCGGAACTGCTGCCTAAGAACGACGCCTGGTTCGCTGCGTTTCAGTGGCTGCACCGAACGCTGGCCTATACCCTGCTTGCGCTGGTTGCCCTGCATGTGGTCGGAGCGCTGAAGCATCGCTTCCTGGACAAGAACCCGGCCAATGACGTGCTGCGCCGGATGACCTAGGCCAACCGCTTGCACGGCGGTGAGCCGTCAGGCGCCCACTTGCCGTTCGCGGGCCGCCGCCGCTTTCTGGCGTTTCTCGTGGCCGGCAAAGAAATGCCGCTCGCCCTCGAGAATGAAGGCCATCATCAGCACCTCGACGGCCGCGGCGTCGTGGCGGAGGAAGGCGTCGACGATCTTCTCCAGGCCGTCGATGACGACGTCCTGCGTGTCCGGGTCGTCGAGCGTGCCCAGGCGCACGATCTGCACCTGGTCGATGAAACGCTGGATGGTGGCGCCCATGCGCCAGTTCGGTTCGGCATCGAGCCAGGTGGCGCGGAACAGCCGGTTGGCGGCCGCAAGCTCGTCGACGTCGCGCGCGGCGTGCGCGGCTTTGGCGCGCGCCAGGGCCTCGCGCAACGTCGCCTCGGCTTCCGGCGTGAGATTGCGTGCAGCGTTGGCCGCGGCGCGCGGCTCCAACAGCTTGCGGATTTCGAAGATGTCCTTGATGTCCTTGAGCGACAGCGTCGGCAACACGAAGCCGCGCGTGGTGCCGATCAGATAGCCCTCGTTCACGAGCTGGAGTAGCGCCTCGCGCACGGGCATGCGCGACACGCCGAGCTTGTTGGCGATGTCGACGTCGACCAGCCGGTCGTCCGGGCCGATTTCACCGTGCTGGAGCTGCGTACGGATGGATTCCCGGATCTGCTCACGCAGTGAGTTTGGTCGCAGAGGCAAGGGCGCGCGCGCGTCAAGATTGTCGTCTGTCATTATCAAAACTTTGGCTTGCGATTCAGGATATTGTATCCAGTATTGGCCCCGAGCCAAGCATGGCGTGGGGGTGCCCGGGCCGGCCTGTCTAAAGCGCGAAAATCTTGCCTGGATTCATGATGTTAAGCAGATCGATCGCGCGCTTGACTGCGCGCATGAGGTCGAGCGCGTCGCCGAACTCGGCGTCCAGGTAAGCCATCTTGCCCTGGCCGACGCCGTGTTCGCCGGTGCAGGTGCCGTCCATGGCGATGGCGCGGTGCGCCAAGGCTTCGGAAAAGGCCTTCACCCGTTTCACTTCCTCGGCGTTGTCGCGGTCGAACAGCACCGCGACGTGGAAATTGCCATCGCCGACATGGCCGACGATGGGACCGAACAGATTGCGGCGCGCGAGGTCTTCCTTGGTCGCCAGCACGCATTCGGCCAGCCGCGAGATGGGCACGCAGACGTCGGTCGGCAGCACGGCCGCGCCGGGCTTGAGCACCATGCACGAGAAGGCTGCGTCGTGGCGCGCTTGCCAGAGCTTCGTGCGCTCCTCCGGTTTGGTCGACCACTGGAAGCCGCGAGCGTCATTGTCCTGCGCGATGGCCTCGAATAGGGCGACCTGTTCGTCAACGCTTGTCCTGCTGCCATGGAACTCGACGAACAAAGTCGGCGCTTCAGCGAGCGTCAGCTTCGAATAGATGTTGCAGGCCTTGATCTGCAATTCGTCGAGCAGTTCGATACGCGCGATGGGTATGCCACTCTGGATGGCGGCCATGGCAGTGTCGCAGGCGCCGGCCAGCGTCTCGAACGGGCAGACAGCAGCCGCGATCGTTTCCGGAATCCCGGAAAGCTTCAGCGTCACCTCGGTGATGACGCCCAGCGTTCCTTCCGAGCCGACGAGCAGGCGGGTGAGATCGTAGCCGGCCGACGACTTGCGCGCGCGTCGCGCCGTGCGGACGGCGCGGCCATCCGGCAGGACAACGGTGAGCGACAGAACGTTCTCGCGCATGGTGCCATAGCGCACGGCATTGGTGCCGGAGGCGCGTGTCGCTGCCATGCCACCCAGCGAGGCGTCGGCGCCGGGATCAATGGGAAAGAAAAGGCCCTGGTCGCGCAGGTACTCATTGAGCTGCTTGCGCGTCACGCCGGCTTGCACGGTGCATGCAAGATCGCCGGGAAATACCGATAGAATCTCGTTCATCTGCGACAAGTCGACCGAGATGCCGCCCTGCGGCGCATTGATCTGGCCTTCAAGCGATGTGCCGGTGCCGAAGGGGATAATCGGCACGCGATGCGCCGCGCACAGGCGCACGATCTCTTGCACCTCCTTGGTCGAATGCGCGAATACCACGGCGTCCGGCAATTGCGGTTGGTGCCAGGTGAACGTGTTCGCATGCTGCTTGCGCAGCGCCTCCGACGTCGAGATACGGTCGGGCCAGCGCGCCTTCAGCGTCTCGATGACTTGGCTGACGGCGGCGAGGGGAGTCGCGTGAGCCGGAACGTTGTTTTCGTTCATATGTTCACTTTGGTCGGAAACGCGGCGTTCTCGTCGCGCTTGACGGGGCCGCGGCCGAGGACGAATATTTTAAGCATAAAATATTGCGCGGTGTCGATGGCGCTTCGCGCGGTTCATTGTAAGCATAAGGATCGTCGATGAGCTTCGTCTATGAGATCACTCTGCACGGCGCACCCGCCGCGGCGAAGTCCGTCAGCGATTGGTTCACCCGTGGTCCGCGCGACGCCTGGGCGAAGCTGCCGGCGCTTGTCAGCCTCGACACCTACCTCGGCTCAGGTCACACGACCGCCGATCCTTACAACAATGACGGACACGGACCGCTGATGATCGTCGTGGCCGAGTTTGCCGACTGCGTGGCGCTCACCACGGCAGTCGACCGGATCGTCAGCACCATCGGCGCCTTGCCGAGCGGCGTTACAGCGACAGGCGCGGCCATGGAGCGTCTGTATTATCCGGTTGGAGGCGGCGGTGAACCGGCGCCGCTCGACGCGCCGCTTTCTTATGTCGTGCGCTATCGACGGCCCGCCGACGACGAAGAGGCTTTCCGGGCGAATTATATCGCCACGCACCCGGTGACGCAGGCCGATCTGCCGCAGATCCGCGCCATCATGTGCTATCTGCCGCTCAACGATCTCGACCATCCGTCGCTGCCGAGTGCGAACTATCTCATCGGCAACGAGGTCGTGTTCGACAGCATCGAGCATTTGAATACCGCGATGCAGTCGCCCGTGCGCGAAGAGCTGCGCCGGCACTACCGCGAATTTCCGCCGTTCAGCGGAGCCGTGACGCATTTTCCGATGAACCGCGTGCGGCATTGGGGGTGACTTTTCTGCCTGTGCAGCGGGCGGCAGGTGCCCAAAATATCCCCGCCGGATCGCTTCTTGGCAGTTGCAGCCGAACAGTATCCATTTTAGGCTTCAAATAATTTCCAGTGTCCCACCATGCCGGGTGAGGGCGCGGACACGTTGGAATCGCGCAGCGACCAAGTGTGAACAGCGAGGGGGAGAAAGACTTATGACGATCGAGATCGAACGCCGGACGCTCCTGCAAGTGCTGGCCGCGTCCGTGGCCGGCGGCTCTGCTTTGTTGGACAGCGCTCTCGTGCTCGCGCAGACGACGGACGCCGTCACCATCGGCTGGCCGAGCGACGTGCCGTCCTGGGATCCGAACCAGCGCTTCAGCCCGGACTCGCAGCCGATGTTCAAGCTGGTCTTCGACCAGCCGATCGATCAGGACCCCAAGCTCAATCTCATTCCCAAGCTCGTCAAGAAGTGGGAGTTCTCGCCCGACGGTCTGTCGCTCACGGTCGAGTTGCGCGACGACGTCACCTTCCACAACGGCGACAAGATGACGGCGGATGATTTCCGCTACAGCTTCTTCGAGCGCATCAAGGCCGGCCACGCCGTCGACACCAAGAACTCCTTCCGCAAGGTCACCGACATCGAGGTCAAGTCGCCGACCGTCGCGGTGATGAAATTCTCGTCGCCGGCACCGACCACGCCAAACTGGCTCGGTTTCCTCGGCAGCTACATCGTGCCGAAGAAGTACATGGAAGAGGTCGGCGTCGAGAAATTCCGCGAAAAACCGATCGGGACTGGTCCCTATAAGCTCGTCGAGTATCAGCTCAACGCGCGCATCGTGCTCGAGCGCAACGACAAGTACTGGGGTCCGAAGCCGAAGCTCAAGCGCGTCACCTTCGAGATCATCAAGGATCCGTCGGCGCGCGTTGCCGCGATCCAGTCGGGCCAGGTCGATCTCACCATCAACGTGCCGGTGCGCGAAGTTACGCGCCTGCAGCGCGAGCCGAACCTTGCCGGCGAAATCAACCCGATCACGCGCGTCATCCTCTTGCAATGCCGCAACGATCAGGCCTTCGCCGACCCGAACATCCGTCTCGCCGCGCATCACGCGATCGACAAGGCGGCGCTGTCCAAGGCGTTCTACGCCGGCGCAGCGGTACCGCTGTCGGTGCCGGTGACGCCGGGGTCGGCCGGTTACGTCAGCGACTACAAGTTTGCTTACGATCCGGAACTGGCCAAGAAGATCCTCGCCAAGTCCGGCTACAGCGTCGACAAGCCGGCCAAGATCAAGTTCGCCTCGACCAACGGCCATTTCCCGAGCGACTACGACATCGCCCGCGCCATCCAGCAGATGTGGAAGAAGGTCGGCATCGACGCCGAGCTCGAGACACTCGAATACGCCAAGTATTTTGAGCTCAACCGCGCGGCCAAGCTGCCGGAAGCGACGCTCTACAGCTGGGACAATGCCTCCGGCGATCCGGAGATTTTCGCGGGCTATCTGCTCAGCCCGACCATGCCGTTCTCGGCCTGGAAGGGCCCTGAGTTTGGCAAGACCATCAGTGAGCTGATGGCCGCGACCGACAACAAGGCCCGCATCGAGGGCTGGAAGCAGCTCGCCAAGACCGCGGTCGAGGGCGGCGCCTCGATCCCGCTGCTGCAGTCGGTGCAGACGCTCGTGCGCAAGAAGAAGCTCGATTACGTCAAATACGGCAACGGCTGGGTGCTGCCGAGCACCATGCAGTGGTCTTAGAGTTCGGAGGCGACACCGCGCGGCTTTGTGCGGCGCGGTGTTCAATTAAGGGGGCGCGACGGTCCCGATGAATAGGCTCCCCGCATGCTCACCACGATCATCCCGCTGATCGGGCGGCGGCTGGCGATTTCGGTCTTCATTCTGCTGATCGTGTCGGTGCTGCTGTTTCTCGTGCTGCACGTGCTGCCGGTCGATCCGGCGGCGATGTCGATGCCGCCGACCGCGACCATCGCCGAGATCGAGGCCAAGCGCATCGAGATGGGCCTCGATAAGCCGCTGCCGCAGCAGTACCTGATCTGGCTGTCGCAGGTGCTGCACGGCGATTTCGGCACCTCGATTCATTTCCGTCGCGGCGTGCTCGGTCTCGTGCTCGATACCTTGCCGGCGACGATCGAGCTTGCCGTGCTGTCGATGATCATTGCTTCCGTTCTCGGCATCGTCGGTGGGCTGGTGCTGTTCCACGTGCGCGGAACCCGCAAAGAGCCGGCGATGGATTTCGGCTCCATCCTCCTCTTGTCGATTCCCGAATTCCTCTGGAGCCTGTTCTTCATTTTGCTGTTCGGCGTTGCGCTGCACGTGCTGCCATTCACCGGCCGGCTCGATCCCGACATGCGGCTGCCGCTGGGCACCGGCTTTCTCCTGTTCGACTCGCTTGCCGCCGGCCGCCCGGACATCTTCTGGAGCGCGGTCAAGCACATGATCCTGCCGTGCTTTGCGCTCGGCATCGCCTTCTCGCCAACGATCATGCGTGTACTGCGGTCGAGCCTGATCGACGTCTACCAGGAAGACTACATCCACCTGGCGCGCCTGCGTGGGCTCTCCGAGCGGCGCATACTGGTGCGCCATGCGCTCAAGAACGCCATCCTGCCGACATTGAGCCTGATGGGCGTACAGTTCGGTTTTCTGTTCGGCGGCACGTTGCTCGTCGAAGTGATCTACTCTTACCCCGGCCTCGGCAATCTGATGGTCGACGCCGTGCGCAATGCCGACCTGCCGATCATCCAGGCAGTCGGGCTCGCGTACTGCCTCGTCGTGCTCGTGATCAATACCGTGGTCGACACTTTCTACTTGGTGCTGAACCCCAAGCTGAGGATCCGCTGATGATACGCGTCCTCCCGCCTTGGCTGCGGTCGGGCCGCGTGCTCGCCGGTCTCGTGATCGTCGCGATCATTGGCCTGTGCGCGGTCTTCGCGCCGTATCTCGCGCCGCACGATCCCAACGAGCAGAACCTCGTGTCGACTTTGCTGCCGCCGGCCTGGACGGAGGGCGGCGACGTCTCTTTCTTGCTCGGCACCGACAGCCTCGGCCGCGACGTGCTCTCGCGCCTGATCTACGGCGCGCGCGTTGCCATGATGGTCGCGGTCTTTGCTTCGCTCGGCGCCATGCTGCTGGGCGCCGTGCTCGCTTATATCGCCGGCTATTTCGGCGGCCGCGTCGACGCGCTCATTGGCCGCGCCGTCGACGTCTGGATGTCGTTCCCGCCGGTCGTCCTGTCGCTCATCTTGATGGTTGGCCTGGGCGTGGGGCTGCGCAACGTCATCCTCGCCATCATCGTCGTCGACTGGACGCGCTTCTGCCGCGTGCTGCGCGCCGAGGTGATGGTGGTCGCGCGCAAGGACTATGTCTCCGCCGCGCGCCTCGTCGGATTCTCGCATTGGCGCACGATCACGCGCGAGATCGTGCCGGCGACGCTGCCGCTTCTGATCACCCTGGTGAGCCTGGAGATGGGCATCGCGGTGATCGTCGAGGCCATTCTCTCCTTCGTTGGCATGAGCGTCAGCGCCACCACGCCGGCCTGGGGCCAGATGGTCGCCGATGCGCGCCAGTACATCTACGACAATCCCTGGAACCTGATGTTTCCCATCTTCACCATCTTCCTTGCGGTATTCGGCTTCAACATGCTCGGCGATGGCTTGCGCCGCACGCTCGATGTGCGCGTCACGGCGACGCAGCGGGTATGAGCATGGACATGTTGATCGCCAAGGATCTCGCTGTCAGTGCCGCACTCGCCGACGGCACCGTGCCGGTGATCCAGGAACTGAACTTCTCGCTGCCACAGGGAAAAATCCTCGGCTTGGTCGGCGAGTCCGGCGCCGGCAAGTCGATGATCGGCCGCACCGTCGCGCAACTCCTGCCGCCGGGTTTTGCTGTATCGAGCGGCGAGTTGATGTTCAACGGTCAGGACCTGGTGCGCATGCCGGCGGAAACGCGGCGCGAATTGCTCGGCCGCGAGATCGCCTTCGTGCCGCAGGAGCCGCTGTCGGGGCTCAACCCGGTGCTGACCATCGGCCAGCAGATCGACGAACATCTGGCGCGGCTTAACGTCGGCAATAGGCGCGAACGTCGCGCCCGCGCGCTCGACATGCTCGCGGCCGTGCATTTGCCGCGCCCAGCCGACCTGCTCGGCAAGTATCCGCATCAACTGTCCGGCGGCATGTGCCAGCGCGTGCTCATCGCCATGGCCTTCGCCAGCCGGCCGAAGCTCTTGATCGCTGACGAACCGACCACCGCGCTCGACGTCACGATCCAGGCGCGCATCGTGCAGCTCATCGCCGAGATGCAGCGGAACGAGGGCACGAGCGTCATCTTCATCACGCACGACCTCAGACTGGCCGCGCAGATCTGCGACAGCATCATGGTGCTCTATGCCGGCCGGCCGGCCGAGTATGGGCCGGCGCGTGAGGTCTTCGCGCGGCCGGCACACCCTTACACGCGCTGCCTGCAACTCTCGAACCCGTCGATGAGCGGATCGGGGCGCGGGCTTTACGCACTGCCCGAGCGCATGCCCGGCTTGAGCGCGCTCAAGGGCATCAACGGTTGCTTGTTTGGCCCGCGGTGCCCGAGCGTCGTCGAAGCCTGCAATCGCAGGCAGCCGCCTTATGTCGCGAGTGAAAACGGCCATCTTGCCGCGTGTGTGCGCTGCGAAACGACGCCGGCGATTGCCGCGCCGGCTTTGGTTGACGTCGGAGCCCCTGTGTTGGGCGAGCCTCTGCTCAAAGTCGAAGGGTTGACCAAGACCTTCCGCATCGACTCGAGTTTCTTCCGCCGCAGCGACTTCACCGCCGTGAAGGATGTCAACTTTACCCTGCACCAGAACGAGTTCATCGGCATCGTCGGCGAGAGCGGCAGCGGCAAAAGCACCGTCGCGCGCATGATGTGTGGCCTAGAGAAGTTGACCGCCGGCTCGCTCACGATCGCGGGGCGCGACGTCAGCGACGGCAGCAAGGCCTCGCAGGCGCATCAGCGCGCCCATGTGCAGATGGTGTTCCAGGACCCACAATCGGCGCTTAACCCTCGCCGCAAGGTCGCCAGCATCGTGACGCAGGCGATGGAAGCGACGAACGACGGCGACTGGGGCGAGCGGCTCGCGCGGGCGGAAGCACTCTTGTCCGAGATCGGTCTGCCGCCGGAAGCCGCCACACGCTTTCCCTCGCAACTCTCAGGCGGTCAGAAGCAGCGCGTGAACATCGCCCGCGCGCTCTGCGTCGCGCCCAACATCCTGGTTGCCGACGAGATCGTCTCCGGTCTCGACGTGTCGGTGCAGGCGCAGTTGCTCAATCTGTTGCTGCGGCTCCGCCGTGAGCGCCATTTCTCGATGCTGTTCATCTCTCACGACCTGTCGGTCGTCCGCTATCTCTGCGATCGCGTGCTGGTGATGTATCGCGGCGAGGTGGTCGAGAGCGGTCCGACCGCAGAGGTGTTTGCCGATCCACGCCATCCATACACACGCACGCTGCTTGCTGCCGTGCCGCCGGACGATCCTTCCGCCATCTGGAAGCCGCAGCCGGTCGAAGGCGAAAGCGCGGCCGTATGCGAAGCAATGGTCGCCAATGCCTGACATCGTCGCCATTCAGTTTGCGGATTACGGCCCAGCCGAAGTGCTGGCGGCAACCCGCATCGCCGCGCCGACGCCCGCCACCGGCGAAGTGCTGATCGACGTCCATGCCGCGAGCGTCAACCCGATCGATTGGAAAGTGCGCTCGGGGATACTGAAGGGCGTCTTCCCGGCCAAGCTGCCGATGATCACGGGCCGCGACGGCGCCGGCGTCATCGGCGCCGTAAGCGAGGGCGTCGATCCAGCGCGCATCGGGCAGCGCGTGTGTTTCCTCGCCTCGCGCGGCGTTGGTGCCTGGGCCGAGCAGATCGTTTTGCCGGCATCACTCGCGGTGCCTATCCCCGATACGTTGTCGTTTACCGATGCCGCCGCACTGCCGCTTGCCGGCTTAAGCGCCTGGGCGGCGCTGATAACCGCGGCCGGGATCGGTCCCGGCATGCGGGTGCTGATCCATGCCGCCGCCGGCGGTGTCGGTACGCTGGCGGTGCAGATCGCCCGGGCGCGCGGCGCGCAGGTGTTTGCCACCTGTTCTGCGCGCAATGTGGATTACGTGCGGGCGCTGGGGGCCGACGTTGTCATCCCCTACGATCGTGAGAAGTTCGAAGACAAAGTGTCCGGGCTGGACATCGTCTTTGACACGATGGGCGGCGACATCCACCGGCGCAGCTATGCCGTGCTGCGCAAAGGCGGCACGTTGGTCTGTCTATCCGCCGATCCTTACGAGGATCGCGGCGCCGAACTCGGTGTTTCCGTAAAGATGGCGCAGGTGCTGCCCAATCCTGACGCACTCGCAGGACTCGTCGATATGATCAAGGCCGGCCGTTTGATGCCGATCGTCGAGCACGTGCTGCCATTCTCCGATTTCGCCGCGGCGCAGCGCCTGTCCGAACAGGGCCACGCGCGCGGCAAGACCGTTCTTCAGATCAGGCCTCTCGCAAGCCAGCCTCGCGCAGCAGCGGCAGCACATGGCTGATGAAGTAGGGCAACTCGTTCTTGAAGTTGACGAAGGACACGGTCGTGCCGGCGAAGCCGACTTTGTGCATCTTCACCATTTCGGACGCGATGTGTTCCGGCGTGCCGACCAGCGGATAGGTGCCCGCGCCGCCAGCGAAGCGTTTGCGGTGCAGCCGATAGGCGTCTTCGTCGTGCGAGCCGGAAAACTTCTGCTTCTGCCCCATATAATGGTCGACGCTCGCCTGGTCGGCCATGGTCGAGGCGTAGAGTTCGTAATAGTCCTCGGCTTCCGCCTGCGTCGGCCGGCACACGACGTGGCACGTAGTGTAGACGCCGACATTGCGGCCCTGCGCGACGGCGCGCTTCTTCATGTCGTCGATGTGCTCGCGGCCCTTCTCGATCTCAGTGAAGGTCGTGAACAGGAAGTCGACCGCCTTGGCCGCGAACTCGCGGCCCGGCGGCGAGAAGGCGGCATTGAGCGTGATCGGCCGTGGCTTCTGGATCGGCGCCGGCTTACCCGACACGGCCTTGAGCTGGTAGAACTTGCCGTCGTAGTCGAACGGTTTATCCGACGTGTAGATCTTCTGCATGATGTCGAACCATTCGAGCCCTTGCCCGTAGCGGTCCTCGACCTCCTTGAGGCCGATGCCGAACATGCCGAACTCTTCCGGATTCCAGCCGCAGACGATGTTCAAGCCCGCGCGACCGTTGGAGGCGTGGTCGATGGTGGTGAGCGCCTTGGCCGCGAATACCGGATGCACCATCGGCACATGCACGGTCGAGAACACGGCGATGTTTTTCGTGACGCCGGCAAGGCCGGCCGCGAAGGTGAAGGTCTCGTAGGACCATTCGCGGCTGTTCATCTCGCCGCCGAAGCCCTTCCAGCGCGCGATCGGCAGCACGAACTCCATGCCGGCGCGGTCGGCCATCTGCGCCGCCTCGACGATCTCGCTCCACGCCGCCGGCCAGCGCTCCGGCACCTTGGTCAGCGTCAGACCGCCATCGGAATTCATGGAGAAGACGCCGAGCTTGAACTTGTTCGGGCCGTGCATGGGATGCGTCATGATCGTGTTGCCTGTGCTGGTCGTGCGTTAGGAAAGGGTCTGGGCGACGTCGCGGTAGTGGCGCTCGGCACCGTCGATGAAATCTTGCGTGACGGCGGCGGCCGCGTTCTCGTCGCGCGCGGCGAAGGCGGCCACGAAACGCGCGAGCATGGCCAGCGCTTCGGCGCGCGCGGGCGGGCGCACGAGCGTTGTGCGGCGCACGTAGCCGGCTTGGTCGTCGAAGCGCAGGATGGTCTCGCGCAGCCTACGGTTCGACACGTGGCCGACCCAAAGGGCGCGGAAGCTGTAATTGGCGTCACTGTAGGTCGCGAAGTCGTCGGCGTCGCTGGCCGCACACGCGCGCTCGTAGGTCGCTTTAAGTTCGGCGGCGAGTTCGGCCGTCATCGCGCGCGCGACCTGGCGCGCCGCTGTCGGCTCGAGCAAGCGGCGCATCTCGAAAATCTCCGCCATGTCCTGCGCCGTCGGCATGGCCACGTAGAAGCCGCCGCTGCGGATCTCCAGCAGCCCATCTGCCGCCAGCCGGCTCAACGCCTCGCGCACCGGCGAGCGCGACACGGCGAGTTGCGATGCCACGTTCGATTCCACCAAGCGTTCGCCTGGTGCGAAGGCCCCCGCGCGAAGTTGAAAGCGCAGCCGTTGATAGATCTGCTCGCTCAGCGAAGGCGCGCGCTGCAGGTCGGAGGCGGGAAGCGACATAGAGGGGTGTTCCCTGGCTGGATAACCGCCATCAACAGTGTTGATCCGTCGACTGTCGACAGTATACTGTTTCCATCTTATCCGCCGCGGACACCGCGTCAAGCAGCGGAACCGAATGGAGGCGCCGAATGGCGCCCGAGATGGGGAGAGCCATGACGGACGAACCGCAGAAGCCGGGGGCGAGCCCGAAGGCTATTGATGTGAAGACGTTCTGGAAGGCGCTCGGCGTGCGCGCATCGGCGGTGGCCGTGGTGACGGCGCAGGGTGCGGAGGGGCCGTCCGGCTTTCTCGCGCTGTCGGCGACGCATCTGTGTGCCGATCCGCCGATGCTGATGGTGAGCATCGACAAGCGCACGGCCTCGCTTGCTGCGGTCCAGCATGGCAAGCATTTCGCCATCAATTATCTGCCCCTCGGTCATGAAGCGATGGCCGACATGTTCGGCGGCAAGACCGACAAGCGCGGCGCCGACCGCTTCGCGCCGGGGCAATGGGGTACGCTGACCACCGGCGCGCCGATCCTCAACGACGCCATCGGCGCGCTCGACTGCGTGCTCGAGGAGACGATCGAGCGGCACAATACCATCATCGCCATCGGCCGCCTGGTCGACTATGTCGGCCGGCCCGACGGCGAGCCCTTGCTGTTCTTCCGCGGAGGCTACCGGTGAGCCTCGACAGCAATCTGTTCAAACGCGGCATGCGAAGGCTCGCCGCCGGCGTGTCGATCGTCACCACCTTCGAGCACGGCGAGCGTCACGGCATGGCGGCGACCTCGGTGTGTTCGGTGTCCGCCGATCCGCCGACGCTTTTGGTCTGCGTCAACCGTACTGCCACGACACACGCGATCATCGGCCGCGCCGGTTTCTTCTGTGTCAATCTGCTCGCCGAGAATGACGACGACCTGGCGCGCCGTTTCTCGACGCCGGCTGATCGCGAGAGCCGCTTCCGCGACCGCGACTGGACGACGCTCATCACCGACGCGCCCGCGCTGGTCGGATCGCTCGCGAGCTTCGACTGCGAGGTGATCGAGTCGATCGACGTGGACTCGCATACCGTGTTCATCGGCCGGGTGAAGGCGATCGAGCTGTGGCACGAGCGCGTCGTGCCGCTCGTCTATCTCGATGGCCGCTTCGACACCTTGCGCGGGCAAGGCACGATCAAAGACGGATGCAGGTGAGATGACGGCCGGCCGGGGGACACGCAAAGCCTATGACGGCGTCGTGGCATGCCTGCCGGTGACGATTCCGTATCGCCGCTATTCCATCAACAGCGCGCAGTGGTGGATCGGCCGCGCTCTGCGGGCGCTGGTGAAGGGCTCGGGGCTGCGGCCGAAAGATATCGACGGCCTGTCGATATCGAGCTTCACGCTGGCGCCGGACAGCGCGATCGGTCTGACGCAGCACTTCGGTTTCTCGCCGCGTTGGCTCGACTCTGTGCCTCTAGGCGGCGCCGCCGCCGTGGTGTCGCTCAGACGCGCCGCGCGCGCGGTGCAGGCGGGCGATGCCGACATTGTTGCCTGCGTCGCCGGCGACACCAACCACGTCGACAGTTTCCGCAAGACGCTCGCGAACTTCTCGCGCTTCGCCCAGGACGCGGTCTATCCTTATGCGGCGGGCGGGGCCAATGCGAGCTTCGCGATGATCGCGAAGAACTACATGGACACCTACGGCGCCAGGCGCGAGGACTTCGGCAAGCTGTGCGTGGCGCAGCGCCAGAATGCGCTGTCTTATCCGCACGCGCTGATGAAATCGCCGCTTACGTTAGAGGCCTATATGGCAGCGCGGCCGATCGCCGATCCGATCCACCTGTTCGACTGCGTGATGCCCTGCGCCGGTGCCGAGGCGTTTCTCGTCTGCCGCGAGGACACCGCCAAGTCACTGGGCTTGGCCGGCGTGCGCATTCTCTCGACCATCGAGCGTCACAACGCCTTTGCCGAAGATCCCGTGCAGGTGCGCGGCGGCTGGGCGATGGATATCGACGAATTGTGGGAGATGGCGGGCGTTAAGCCCGACGATGTCGATTTCGTCGAGACCTATGACGATTATCCCGTCATCTCGATGATGCAGTTCGAGGACTTGGGCTTCTGCAAGAAAGGCGAGGGGCCGGACTTCGTGCGCAGCCACAGTTTCACCAATGACGGCTCGTTTCCGCACAACACTTCGGGCGGACAATTGTCAGTTGGGCAGGCGGGGGCGGCGGGCGGT
>Ga0255338_1003642_pt1 | contig 17941 bp, 14 predicted proteins | sample MeOH1_35cm_T4_19_FD_203715 | JGI IMG/M metagenome (GOLD analysis project Ga0255338, IMG submission 203715) | Sandy soil microbial communities from University of British Columbia, Vancouver, Canada - MeOH1_35cm_T4_195 | ecosystem: Engineered > Artificial ecosystem > Sand microcosm > Unclassified ...
ATCAGGATCCTGGGGATGACATCACGGCCGCACGATCACGCTGAGGGTTCCCACAGTACGGCCCTTCATGGTGCCATCCAAGGGGCGGTGCAGGCCCAGGGTGAAAGAGAGGTTGCCCACCAGGCGGCGGAGCACATCCAGCGGCAGGCCCAGGGTGCGGCTGTCCAGCTCGAGGCCCGCCACCCGCTGCGCTGAGGGGCGGGGTGCGACATCCTGCCAGAGGGCCGTGTGCTCCACATAGGCCTGGACGGGCCCCAGCCCCAGGTTGCCCCGCAGGCGCTGCAGGCGATTGCCCGTGGCGGTGTACGCGGGCAGCGCCGCCTGGACCACCCGGTTGGCATCGAGGGCGGTGGGCAGGAGGGACGTGCCCACCCCCCCCAGGTGGAAGCGGTCCAGGGCTGTGGGCTCGCCGCCGATGCGGCCTTCCTCCAGGTGCACCGTGAGCGGAACCCAGGGGTTGATCCAGCCCAGGGTGAGGGTGGCGCGGGTCAGGTTCCAGCTCCGGCCGTCCGTGCGGCCCTGCTGCTCCCGGGCGGCCAGGGCGGCGCGCAGGCCCTGCTCGTCGCGGCTCCAGAAGCTGCCCAGGCCCGCCTCCACACCCCAGAGGGCGCGGGTGAGCGAGACGCCACCTGCGGGCGTGACGCGTTCGGCGGCGGCCACGGGCCGGAAGTGGGATCGGGGCCGGCCCAGGTCCTCCCGGTCGAAGGCCAGCTCCGCGCCCCGACGCTCGCGGTCGAAGCCCGTCGCGGGCGCGAAGGACTGGCTCGAAGGACGTTCCAGGAGGGAGAAGGCCTGGAAGGAGGGCGCCCACCGCCAGCCTCGCCAGGTGGCACCGGCCATGCCGCCGCGGGGGCCGGCGCCGTCACCGAAACCCGCCAGCACCTGCCAGTTCAGCCGATGGAGGAGGTCGTTGCCACCGGCGCCGAGCTGGGCGCTGAAACCCGAGGGCGTGGCGCTGGACCCGGCCAGGGTGAAGGTGTCGTGGCTTTCGCCCACGCGGTAGGGATGGGGATCCACCGGGACCGGCGGCGGCAGCAGGCTGGGCTCGTCGGCCTTGGGCAGGATCTGGTCCTTCACCAGGGCCGCGGGATCCAGCGGCAGGGGTCTCGTCTCCAGGGGCGGCTGCGTGGTGTCGAGGCGGCGGATCTGGAGGCCCGAGGCGCTGAGCTGGGTGTAGTAGATCCACTTGCCATCCGGCGTGGCGACGGGGTTCCAGGCGGCGGCCAGGGTGCGCGTGAGGGGCCGGCCCCGGGCATCCACCAGGTTCCAGATGCCCTCCACCTCCTGCCACGTGGGGCCGCCCGGCGCCACCTGCTTCGTTGGCATGGGGGCCGGAGCCAGGCCCCGCCCGAAGGTCCACTGCCGCGGCTGCGGTTTCAGCACACCCTCGTCATCGGGCAGCCGCAGCTGGAAGGCGATGCGGTCCGTGCCTGTCCAGACGGGCTTCCAGGGGAGGGCCCCGTGGACCCGGCCCAGGCGGCGCGTGGGTGGCAGGGTGGGCGCGAACGGGGCGCGGTCGGCGGGCTCGCCCGGTTCCGGCTTGGCGGCCTTGGGGGCGACCTTCAGATCCCACACGTAGAGGCCGGGTTTCCTGGGATCCAGCACCCGGGCCAGCAGCTTCGAGCCATCGGGGCTCAGGGCCAGATCCGTGGCCCAGCCCTGGAGCTGGGCGACGAGCTCGCCTTCGCGCAGGCCCTGGGCCCTGGCGAAGCGCTCCAGCTCCAGGGCCGTGTGGGTGAGCTCCGCGCAGTAGCGCTGGTAGCCATCCTTGGGGCCGAAGCCGAAGGTGGCGGTGAAGGCCGCGTCGAAGTCGCGCTTGCCGGCCAGGCGAGTCCAGAGGGTCTGGAAGATCTTCGGATCACCGGTCCTGGTTTCGAGCCATTCCAGGTAGGCGCTGCCCCCCAGGTAGGCCAGGCTGCCGCCGAGGAAGCCGCCCGTGCCGCTGAGGGCCTCGTAGGTGGGCAGCTTGCCCTCGATGGCCCACTGCCGCAGCACCGCCGCGCGGAGGGCGCTGTGGGGCCGGCCGCTGCCCGTGAGTTTCCCTTCGATGAGTGTGGCGTAGCCTTCCATCAGCCAACGGGGCGACTTCTGGGGAATCGGCCCCATCACTGCGGTCCAGCGCCGCCACAGGTTGGACTCCCGGCCGGGCCGCAGCAGGTGGTGCATGTGGCCCAGTTCGTGGGCCACGAGCAGCTCCGCCCAGCCCCGGTGGTGGCCGATGGGGGAATCCGGTTCAGGCTCCGTCTTCCACAGCACCACCTGGGGGCGCTGCAGGATCGGGAAGGCCCAGCCGTTGGCCTCCAGGACGGGGTCCAGGATCAGGATGTCGATGGGCTTCCCCGGCTTCTCGTAGGCGAACCCGACGAGGCCGAGGTACTGGGCGTGGACGCCCTCCACGCGTCCCGCCACGTCGCGCCCGAAGGCCTCGAAGGCCGCGGGGCAGTGGATGCGGTAGTGGGCCGTGGTGAAGGTGAGCCAGGGGGCGTCCGGGGCCTGGACCCGCGCAGGAGCCCCCTGGCTCAAGGCGGGAAGGAGGGTCAGGGCGGCCATCAGGATCCGGGGGCGCATTCCCCCAGTGTGAACCGGGGCGTGACGGAGATCACTTTTTGAGAACTCATCTCAAATTTGGATTTGAATTTGAGAATCAAGTTTGTGAGACTCATTCTCATGTTTGTGAATTCCCTCCCCTTCCTGGTCCCCGCCCTGGTGGCGGCCCAGGCCGCCGCACCCACCCGGGACCGGGTGGTGTTGGCCATGGGGACGGAGCTGAGGCTGCATCTTGAAGGCCCCGGCGACCTCGGCCGGGCCTCAGAGACGGCGCTGGCGGAGGTGGCCCGCATCGAGGCGGCCTGTTCCACCTGGGACGCCGCCTCCGCCTGGAGCCGCCTGAACGCCGCCCAGGGGCGCCCGGTGGCCCTGGCGGGCGAATGGATCGATCTGCTGGGCCGGATGAAGACTTGGCGGGTCCGGACGGAAGGCGCCTTCGACCCGACGCTCATGGCCCTGATGCGCGCCTGGGGCATCCGGCAGGGGGGGAGGACCCCGGATCAGCAGGCCCTGGCTGAGGCCCGCCGGGCCTCAGGAGCCGAGCTTCTGGAGCTCGACCGGACCACCGGCACCGCCCGCCTGACCCATCCCGCCGCAGGCGTGGAGGAGGGTGGCTTCCTCAAGGGCTATGCCCTGGATCGCCTGCGGCGAGCGGCGGGCACGCCGACGGGCCTCCTCGATTTCGGCGGCCAGCTGCTGGCCTGGGGTCGGCCCGTGCCCGTTTCCATCGCGGATCCCCGGGATCGTCAGCAATCCCGTCTGTCCTTCCTGCTGCGCGACGCCTCGCTGGCTGGCAGCGGCACCTCCGAGCGGGGTCGCCACATCCTCGATCCCCGCACGGGCGAACCCTGCCCGGCCTGGGGCAGCACGGCCGTGGTGGCCGCGGAGGCCCTTACCGCCGACGTGCTCTCCACGGCCCTCTACGTGCTGGGCCCGGACGCGGGCCTGGCCTGGGCCGAGCACCAGGGTGTCGCCGCCGCCTTCCTTCTCAACGACGGAACGGTCCGGATGAGTCCGGCCTTCCGATCCCTCCACCCCACCCTGATGTCCCGGGAGTCCCGATGAAGTCCTTGCTCACCCCCCTCATGTGCGCCCTGCTGGCGGCGCCCGCCTTCGCCCAGGAGAAGCCGGACACGGACAAGCGCATTGCTGAGCTTGAACGCCGGCTGAATGCCATGTCCCAGGAACTGGAAACTCAGAAGACGGGCGCTGCCATGCCGGCCGCCGCTGAAGAGGGCCGGTTCGGTCTGGCTCCCAGCGCCAGCAAGGTCTATGGGGTGCCCTCGGGCCTCAGCATTGGCGGCTACGGCGAGTTCCTCTACCAGAACTTCGAGTCCAAGCTGCAGGATGGTTCCAAGGCGCCCCGGGAAACGGGCCTCGACGCCCTCCGCCTCGTGCTGTACACGGGCTACAAGTTCAACGAGCACATCGTCTTCAACTCCGAGATCGAGTTCGAGCACGGCGGCTACTCGGACGAATCCAAGGCCGGCGAGGCCAAGGTCGAGTTCGCCTACCTGGACTTCCTGATCAACAAGGCCGTCAATGTGCGGGCCGGCATGATGCTCCTGCCCGTGGGCTTCATCAACGAGCTGCACGAACCCCCGGCATTCCTGGGCGCCCAGCGCCCCCTCGTGGAGCGCCGCATCATCCCCAGCACCTGGCATGAGAACGGCGTGGGCATCCATGGCGAACTGGCGGGCAACCTGAGCTACCGCCTGTTCCTCGTGAACGGCATGAACGCCAACCCCGACGAGGAGACCGGCCACGAGGGCTTCACCGGGGCGAGCATCAAGGGCGGCCGCCAGTTCGGCAAGGAGGCCCAGGCCAACAGCCTGGCCTGGACCGGACGCCTGGACTGGGCGCCCATGCCCGGGGCCACCCTCGGCTTCAGCTTCTACCGCGGCAACTCCAACCCCGTGGACGGCGCCGAGGCCCTCGTCACCACCCTGTGGGATATCCACGCGGAGTACCGGGCCAGTGGCCTCCAGCTGCGCGGCCTCTTCTCCCGCATCACCAACTCCGAGGCCGGCGTGGCGGCGCTTCCCGCCACCGGCGACGGCTTCCAGACCGGCACCCGCCAGTTCGGCGGCTACCTGGAGGCGGGCTACGATGTGCTCCGCGGCTCCGGCAAGCAGGCCCTCATTCCCTTCGTCCGCTACGAGCGCCTGAATTCCCAGCAGCGGGTGGTCGATGGCGTCACCCCCGACCTGGCCAACGACGTGACCGTGAAGACCTACGGCGTGAGCTACAAGCCCATCCCCAACGTCGCGATGAAGGCCGACTGGAACCAGATCGAGAACCGCGCCCGGACCGGCCGCAGCCAGTTCAACGTGGGCCTCGGCTTCTACTTCTAGGCCCGATGCGGGTCCACCCCGGGAGTTCTGCATGATCCGAGTCCTCGCGCCCCTCTGTCTGTCCCTGCCGCTCTTCGCCACCCTGCCAACCACGCAGGAGGCGCTGGCTCTGGCCTTTCCCGGAGCGCAACTCGCCCGGAGGGAGTTCGTACTCAGCGAGGCCCAGGCTGGGCAGGTGAAGGCGCTTGCACAGGTCGAGCTGCCGGGACGCTGGACCGTGACCTACGAGGCCCGCAGGAACGGAACCCTGGTGGGGGTCGGCTTCTTCGACACCCACCGGGTCCGCACCCTGAATGAAACCCTGCTGGTGGCCATCTCACCGGAAGGCCGCGTCCTCCGCGTGGAATCCGTGGCCTTCCACGAACCCGCCGAGTACATGGCGAAGGAAGCCTGGGTGAAGCAGTTCGGGGGGAAGGCCCTCGATCCGCAGCTCAGCCTGAAGGGGGCCATCCACCCGCTGTCCGGCGCCACGCTCACCGCCCACGCCATGACGGATGCGGCCCGCCGCTGCCTGGCCCTGCACCAGGTGCTCTACCGGGAGGCGAAATGAGCCCTCTGGAGCGCTGGAGCCTCCACCTCGCCGCCCTCGCCACCGCGGGCTCGGGGCTCATGGACGGTCTGTTGCGCTGGTTCGGGCAGCGGGCCGGGGAATTCGGCCCCGAGCCTCATCCCTGGCTCCCCGCGGCCCAGCATCTCCATGTGCTGGTGGCGCCGCTCCTGCTCTTCGCCCTGGGCATGGCCGTGCGCGGCCACCTCCAGGTCAAGCTGAAGAAGGGCCCGGAAGGCCGCCGCACGGGCCTGGGCGCCGCCTTTCTCATCGCCCCCATGGTGCTGACGGGCTATGGCGTGCAGGTGGTGACCAGCCCCGCCTGGCGCACGGGTTTCAGCTGGGCCCATGGGATCAGCGCGGGCTTCTTCCTGCTGGCCTATCTGGGGCACCTCTTCATCCCGCACGCCCAATCCGTGACCCGGGCCATGGCCGAGTCGCCGCAGAGCTGACAGCTGACAGCCGATAGCTGATAGCTTTCTAGGCCATGACCAAGATCAGAGTCCTCCCCGACCAGGTCGCGAATCAGATCGCGGCGGGCGAGGTTGTCGAACGACCCAGCTCGGTGCTGAAAGAGCTGGTCGAGAACGCCCTGGATGCCGGGGCCCGGCGCATCGAGGTGGCCTGGGAGGAGGGCGGCAAGCGCCTGCTGGAGGTGGCGGACGACGGTTCCGGCATGGCCCGGGACGACCTGTATCTCGCCCTGGAACGCCATGCCACCAGCAAGGTGCGGACGGCGGAGGATCTGGGCCATCTGGCCTCCTTCGGCTTTCGGGGCGAGGCCCTGCCCAGCATCGCCAGCGTGAGCCGCTTCGACCTGACCAGCGCCGAGTCCGAGGGCGCGGGCCACCGCCTGCGCTGCGAGTTCGGCATCATCAAGGACGTCACGCCTGCGCCACGCAGCCGGGGCACCACGGTGACCGTGCGGGACCTCTTCGCCCAGCTGCCGGCCCGGCGGCGCTTCCTGAAATCGACCGACACCGAACACGCTCAGCTCTGGGGCGTGGTGGCGCGGCTGGCCCTGAGCTCCCCCGGCGTCCATTGGACCATCCGGCCCGACCGCGGTACCCCCATGGTGCTGCCTCCCGTGGAGGATGCGGGCCAGCGTCTGGTGCCCCTGCTCGGCGAGAAGCTGGCGCGCCTGGTGCCTTTCGTGAACGGCGAACTCCCTTGGCGCCTGCGGGGCTTCGTGTCGCCGCCGGATCTCAGCTTCCGCGACCGCAACCACTTGTACCTCTTCGTGAACGGCCGCGCCGTGCGGGACCGGCTGCTGCTGGCGGCGCTATCCGAGGCCTGGGCCGGCACCTTCGCCAAGGGCTCGTATCCGGCGGCGGTGCTCTTCCTGGAATTGCCTCCCGAGGCCGTGGACGTGAACGTGCATCCGACGAAAGCCGAAGTCCGCTTCCGCGAGCCCCAGCGCATCTTCGCCTGGGTGCGGGGGGGCGCCGAGGAGGCGTGGTCGAAGCTGCGGGGGGGCCTCGCCTCCGTGCTGGAGTTGCCCCCGAAGCCGCTGGAGGCCGAGCTCGACCTGGATCCCTCGCGCCGCGCCGCGTCACAACATCCGCGGCTCTGGTCCGATCATTCCGGTGGGGCCCTGGGCGCCTACCGGGCCCTCAGCGACACCTTCAGCACCCGGCCCCTGGAGACGGTCTACGCCTACGAGCCCATGTCCTCGGGGGCCTCGGAGAATCTGGATCCCGGCGGTGCCATCCGCTACCTGGGGAGCTTCCAGCAGACCTACCTGCTGGCGGAGATCGAGGGGGAGCGGGGCCCGGAACTCTGGATCGTGGACCAGCACGTGGCCCACGAGCGGGTGCTCTTCGAGCGCCTCTTCCTGCGCCGCCACGCCCCCGCCATCCAGCCCCTGATGCCGCCCCAGGTGGTGCAGATCGGGCCGGAAGCGCTGGCGCGGCTGACACCCTTCCTCTCCGAACTGGAGGCCGCCGGCGTGGAGGCGGACCCCTTCGGGGACGGCGCCCTGGTGGTGCGCGGCCTGCCGGACTTCCTGGCGGACCGGGATCCCCAGGCCCTGCTGGAGGACCTGCTGGCCCGGCTCGAACGCGAAGGCCGGGTGGATCTCGACACCTTCCGCCGGGACCTCAACGCCGAGCTGGCCTGCCGCGCCGCCATCAAGAAGCATCACGCCCTGCCACCGGATCTGGCCCTGGGCCTCATCCGCGACCTCCTGGCCTGCGAGGTGCCCAACACCTGCCCCCACGGCCGGCCGATTCTGAAGAAGCTCACCCTCGAGGACCTGGAGCGGAGTTTCGGCCGGCGCCTGTAGACGCCTTCACGCTTCGGACCGGCTCCGTTCAGCCACCAGGTCCACGCCCAGCCGTCGGGCCGTGGCGTAGAGGGCCGGCCGTGCGAGGCCCAGCGTCTGGGCCGCCTCGGCCATGCGGAAATCGCAGGCCTGGAGGGTGTCCAGCAGGAGCCGCCGCTGGAAGGCCCGGGTGGCGTCATCCCAGCTGCGGGCCCGGAGGGCGGGAGTCTCCAACTCCGGCACGTGGGCGGCTCTCAAGGTGCCGCCTTCGCAGCGCAGGATGGCGCGCTCCAGGGCGTGCAGCAGCTCGCGCACGTTCCCGGGCCAGGCCAGACGGGCGAGGGCCTGGGGGAGGCCGGGGGCCAGGGCGGGCACGGGCCGTTTCGCCGCGGCCGCCGCTTTCACCACCAGCCGGGGCACCAGGAAGGGGAACTCATGGCGGCGGGTGGACAGGGGCGGCAGCCGCAGCACGGCGCCCTGGAGGCGGAAGAGCAGATCGCGGCGGAAGCTCCCGGTTTCGGCCAGCTCCTCCAGGGGCCGGTGCGTGGCCGCCGCGAAGCGCACGTCCACCCGGATGGACTGATCCGAGCCCACCCGCCGGATCTCGCGCTCCTGGAGCACCCGCAGCAGGAGGGACTGGAGCCGCGGAGAGAGGTCCGCCACCTCGTCGAGGAACAGGGTGCCGCCCCGGGCGGCTTCGATGGCGCCGCGGCGATCCCGGTCGGCGCCCGTGAAGGCACCCTTCACGTGGCCGAAGAGTTCAGATTCCAACAGACCTTCTGCGAAGGCCGAGCAGTTCACCGCCACCAGGGCGCCCGAGCGCCCCGAGCGGTGGTGGAGTTCCCGCGTCGCGAGCTCCTTGCCCGTGCCGGTGGCGCCGAGGATCAGCACCGGCAGATCCGAGGTGGCCACGCGCTCCAGCTCCCGCAGGACCGAGGCCATGGGTTCGCTGCCATCCGTCAGCAGCAGGCCACCGTCCTCGAGGGTCTCCGGCGGGCGGGCCTCCTGGAGCTGGGCCAGCCAGGGGGCCAGCAGCAGGGGCTCCAGCGGCGGCCCTGGCACCGCCTCCGGGGTCTGGGCCAGCAGGACGCTGCCGACAGGGCAGCCTTCCCAGACGAGGGCATGGCCTCGCCAGATCCAGCCGCCATGCTGGAAAGGCGCAAGGGCACCATCCCGCGCCAGGCGACTCAGAGCTCCTTCCGGCGGCGGCTCCCCGGCGCCCAGGGTGTGGAGGGTCACACCGTGTCCCCAGGCCAGCCAGGTGGGGGTGGTCCGCTGGGCCAGCCAGCGGTCCAGGAAGGTCGTGGGAGCCAGGGACGGCGCGGCCTCCGGGGCGGGCCACAGGGCCGCGAGGCGACCCTGGTGCCGGGATGCCTGGGCACGGTCGGCGATGGCCTGGAGGGCCAGGAGGGCTTCGGCGCGACGGAGGTCCGGCCGCCGCTCCAGCACCTGCAGGCCCAGCTCCAGACACATGATCTGGGTGGGGCAGGCCCGCCAGGCCGCCCAGAAGCGCTGCGGATCGCCGCTGCCACGGAAGAGCCGGTGCGCCTCCCAGCTGAGGCGGGTCTCGGGATCCGCATCCCTCGGCGGATCCTCGGTCAGTGGACCCAGGACCGCCTGCAGGAAGCGGGCGTAGGGATGGTCCTGGACATGCACAAGGCCTTCCCGCACCAGGTCCCACCGTTCCCGGTCGGCTCCGTGCAGGGCCAGCAGGCCCCAGCCCGCGGGGAAGTCCGGCTGGGCCGCCACCAGGCGGCGGATCCGCGCCAGGGCCGCGTCAGGGGCGAGGTTCACCTCGGCCAGCTGAGCCTCCTCCAGATCCTGCCAGGGTTGGGGGAGGGGGCCGCGCAGGGCGGCCCACCGGGCATGGGCGGGCAGGTCGGCCCACTTGAGGGCCAGGTGCGCGGCGTTGGAGGCGGCCCGCTCCGCCCAGCCTGCGGCCCCCAGCCGAAGGAAGTGGGCATGGGCCAGGGTGAAGGCCCGCAGGGAGGCTTCCGGATCGCAAACCCCGTCAGCCCGCAGCCCCTCAGCCATCCAGTGGAAGGGATCCGCGCAGGGGTGCACCCGGGTGCCCCAGGGTGGGTAGCCTTCAGGGGCCGTCGCCGCTTCGCCACCCCAGCGCATGCGGATCCGATCCCAGGTGGGGTGGCCCGAGGGAGGCGGCGGGGTCGGGCGATGAAGGGTTTCCTGGATGTCGCCCTCCAGGGCTTCCCACCAGCCCCGGGGCTGATCCTCGGCCGACCGGAGATGCAGGAAGGCCGCCAGGGGCGGGTCCGGGGGCTCACCCCCGGCCAGGCCGGCTGGCGCCAAGGATGCCAGGCCCGGCGCCGAGGCGCCGAAACCCCGCGCCCAGGCCCGCAGGCGGGGATCGAGCATCCACCGCCCATCTGGGAGAGCGGTCAACCAGGAGGCGCCCACCTGGGGAGCCAAGTCCTCCGGCAAGGTCTCCAGCGCCAGCGGGCCGGCATGGGCCTGGAGGAGGGGCCAGGGCAGGGCCGGATCCAGGGGGCCCTCGGGCAGGAGGCGGCCCTCCGCGTCCTGGCTGCGCAGCAGGCATTCCCACCAACCCGGCGGCAGGCGTTGCAGGGCGGACGGAACCAGCAGCTCCAGGAAGGGCGGCAGGTGGAGGGCGCCCGCTTCATCCACCGCCCCCAGCAGGGCGATCCAGCGCAGGCGCTGGGAGCGGTCCAGCAGGACCGGACCCGCCGCCATCCAGGGCTCGCCATCCCCGTCCAGCAGGGCCTCCCAGGCCCAGGCGCGCAGCTCATCCTCGCGACTCCCCCGCTGGGCGGCGGGAACGGCGGGGCTCCCGTGGCGGAGAAGGGCCACCCAGGCCGGGTCCGGGCGAGGGTCAAACAGAGTGGGCAGGTGCATGACCCGCGGGCCCTGGGGGCGCCGGGCCTCCTGCACCAGGCGGGGCCAGCGGCCGTCCCGGCCGCCCAGCAGCCAGGCCTGGGCGATGGCGGGCAGGGCCCAGAGGGGATCGCCCCAGCGGCGGCCCCGGTCCAGGCCCCAGGGGGCCTTCCAGTGACCGAGCCAGGCGGCTCTCAGCACCCCAGCATCCCGCGCCAGACCGTCCAGAAATCCGGGAAGGTCTTGGCCACGCAGTGGGGATCACGCAGGTCGCCGCCGCAGCGCAGGCCGCCCACCGCCGCCGCGAAGGCCATGCGGTGGTCGTTCCGCGGGTCGAAGGCGGGACGCGGGCCGGGCGGCGGTCCCGGCTGGATCCGCAGGGTGTGGTCCCCGATCACCTCGACTTGGCCGCCCAGCCAGCGCACCAGCTCCGCCGAGGCGTCCAGCCGGTCGCATTCCTTCAGGGGGAGTGTGTGCAGTCCGCGCAGCTCGGAGGGGCCGGGGGCCAGGGCCGCCAGGGCGGCCAGCACGGGCCCCAGGTCCGGGCAGTCCGTCAGATCCGCGTCCAGACCGCCCTGGAGGGGGCCTTCCAGCTCCAGGGACTGGGACGCGAGCCAGCGGGCGTGACAGCCCGCCGCCTCGAGGATGGCCACCATGGCGCGGTCGCCCTGGGCGTCCGTCGGATCCAGGGGCTCCAGCCGCAGGGCACGGCCGGTCACGGCTGCGGCGGCGAGGAAGGCCGCGGCGCCGCTCCAGTCGCCGGGGAGGTCCAGCTCACGCGGGGCCAGGGCGCCGCCCGGGATGACCCACCGGCCGGCCTCCAGGCGGGCCGTGCAGCCGAAGCGCTGGAGCCACTGAGTGGTGAGGACCAGGTAGCTGGGGCTGGCCACTTCCGTCCAGCGCAGGGTGCCGCCGCCGGGCAGCGCCGCCGCGGTCAGGGCCAGGCCCGTGAGGAACTGGCTGCTGAGACGGGCGTCTACCGCCAGGTCCAGGGCCTCTGGGGGCGCGGGGGCGGGGCGCAGCCAGGCACCCTGGGCATCGGGCTCCCAGGCTGCCCCCAGGGCCTCCAGAGGCGCCAGCAGGGGGCCCAGGGGGCGTTCGAAAAGCCGCGGGTCGCCTTCCAGCCGGACGGGGCCTTCGGCCTTCAGGGCCAGCCAGGGCAGGAGGAAGCGCAGGGTGGTGCCGGAGGCGCCGAGCCAAAGCGGGGCCGAGGCTCGGGGACGCCGGCCACCTTCGATGATCCAGGTGCCTTCCTGTTCTTTGAAATCGAGCCCCAGGTCGGCCAGAGCCCCCCGCATCCAGCGGGTATCCTCGGCCTCCAGCCCGCCTCGGAACCGGCTGGTCCCCGGCGCCAGGGCCGCCAGCAGCAGGGCCCGGTTGGTGACGGACTTCGAGCCGGGCACCCGGACCGGATGCAGCGCCGTCCCCCGGGGGAGGGAACTGTCTTCAGGAAGTGACAGGAGCATATGGCAGGGTGCCGTGGCCGGTCGCCCGCCGCAAGCCCATCGAGGGCCGGATCAGCCGATGTTCTCGAAGATGGGTTTGGAGATGCGCTTGTTCGTCTCCTTGGTCCACTGGTAGGTGCCGTAGAAGTCGATGGTGCGCTTGAAGCGGAGGGTGATGGTGCAGGTGCCGGCCTCACCGCTGCCGGTCTTGGTGACGCGGATGGCGTTCTTGTCCCGCAGCACCTCGGGGATGGCCAGCTCCCGGGCCTTGTCCTTGACTTCCCGCTCGATGGTCTCGATGGGTTTCTTGGCGGCGCTGCTGGCGATGAAGTCGCAGGCGTCCACCAGCTCGCTGTCGGCGTAGTAGACGGGGATGGCCTTGTAGCCCGCAGCGGCCAGGGCGCCGAATACGAGCAGGGAGACGATGCAGCCGAGCTTGCCTTCACCGCGCTGGTGCCTCATGGGTTCCTCCAACTACTTCAGGTCTTCAAGGGCCTGCCGGGCCAGGGGGGCGACAAGGGGGCCATCGGGGCCGAGCAGGGTTGCCTGAGGATACTTCAGAGCCTGCCGGAATGCCTGCGTCGCTTCGGCCTGATAGGCGTTGCCCAGCCGGAGGAAGCAGAGGCCCGTGTGGTAGTCCAGGGTGCCCTGGCTCACGCCGCTCACGGTGCTGAGCCGGGCATCTCGCAGCTGCTCGATGGCCTTGTCGTACCTGCGGAAGTGCATGAGCCCGAGGCCCAGGTTCAGCCGGATGAGGTTGGCCTCGTCGCCCTTGGCGCCGGCGTAATGGAGGCGCAGGTGGGCCAGGACGGCGGGATGGCAGAGGTTCGAGGCGCCCAGGGGGAGCTCCAGGGCTTCGGTCTGGACCGGAAGGGTGACGGGTGCGCCGCCCTGGCTGAGGACCACGGACCCCTTGGCGCCTGCCAGCAGCACCTGGCGCAGCGCCTGGACGGAGGGAAGCGGCTTGCCATCGGCCTGGGTGAGGGCCCTGCCGACCTGGATGCCGGCCTTCTGGGCGGCTTCGGAGGCGGACAGCACCCAGGGTCCGGGTTCGCCGGGCAGATCGAGGAGGGCGAGGCCCAGCCCGGGTTCGTGGAGGGGCGGCACGGCGTTGAGGCGCGCTGCCAGCGGACCCAGGGGATCCTCTTCCAGGGGCTTCACCACCCACCGCTCTTCCTCGCCTTCAAGGGTGGCCACCAGCAGTTCGACCCGGTGGATCACCTTGGCGGGCACCGGGGTGGCGAGGAGGATGAGCTCGGCTTCCCGGGAGGCCTTCACCCGGGCCAGGGCCTCTTTCGGCGTCTCACCGGGACGGGCTGGCAGGTAGGCCACCTGCTGGAGCCGATCGCCGAGACTCTCCAGCTGGGACAGGAACCGGGCCCGGCCCGTGAATTCCGTTTCCCCATCCAGACCCAGGAAGGCCAGGCGCGGCTTGGGCCGGGCTTCCACCGTCAGGGCCTGGCCCTCCGCCACGGTGATGCGCCGGGAGAAGCCGCCTGCCGGGAAGCGGACCAGGAGATCGTACGGGCCCGAGCAGACTGGCAACTGGGTGACCGGCAGGGGGCCCTGACTCTGGCCGGAAAGGAAGAGCTCGCCCCCAGGCCAGGCGGAGCTGACAGTCAGGGTGCCCTTGGAGGCGTCCAGGCGGATGGGTTCCAGTGTGTGATCGGCCCAGGGCGTGGCCAGGTTCGCCTCCATCTCGAGCACCTTGGCGCGGTGGCAGGGGGCGCGTAGTTCGAGCTGGTGCTTGCCTGCGGTCAGCTCGCCGATGACGAAGGCTCCGGAGAAGTCCTCCGGGCGCAGGCCCAGGGGCACGGTCAGGGGCGCCGCCTCGGGGCCGGCCTGGCCCCTGGCGTGGCCCAGGCTCCGGCCGTCCAGAAGGACTTCCGCGCCGCTGGGCTGCACGTAGAGGGTGACGGTGGAGGACACACGGGTGAGCTTGAAGTCCGCGGTCTTGGCGTCCCGGGGGCCCAGTTCCAGGCTCAATTCGGTGGGCGCATAGCCCGGCCGGCTGTAGACCAGTTTGTGGGTGCCGAAGGGAAGGAACCGGCGGGCCAGGGGCGGCCCCGGTCGATCATCCACGGCCAGGGTTCCATCCCCGGGTGTGTAGCTGAGCTTCACCGGCGCGCACTTCTCCGCCTTCAGGCGGTCGAAGAGGGTCGCCAGGCGCTGGGAGGTGAGCGCGCGATCCACCTCGAAATCCGGGTTCAGGTCGATGAGAGCCTGAAGGCGGCTCTGGGCCCGGGCCTTGGTCTGGGCGCCGCGATCATCCAGCACCGCCAGCCAGTTGTAGCTTTCGCAGAGCACTTGGGCCCAGGCGGGTTCCAGGGCGGTGCCCTTGGGGGCGAGGGCCTCGACCACCTTCTCGAAGCGGGCGGTGGCGCCGTCTCGGTCCCCCTGGGTGGCCCAGAGGGCCTTGGCCTGGAGGAAGGTGTCCTTGAGGGCGGGGTCCTGGGCCCCGAGGCCGAGGCTGAGCAGGAAGACGAGGGGGAGGAATCGGCGGAGGCGCATATCAGTTCAACCGGAACAGGAGGTCATTGCGGCGGTCGCAGAGGATCAGGCCGCCGGAGCGGTCGAAGGCGAGGGAGGTGATGCGGCCGGCGATGCCCAGGTTCTTGAAGGTGGCCTGGCGGAGCACGGTCCCCTGGGGGCCGAGGATCACCACGCCCTCTCCGTAGTCGCCCCCTTCCACGAGGGCGGCCACGTGCCCGGCCCCGTCGGAGGCCAGGGCGATCACGTAGCGGAAGGGGGCCGGCAGATCCCTGCCGTAGGGCACCACGGTGCGGGGCTGGCCGTCGGCATCCAGGAAGAGGAGCTTGCGATCCGCGTCCGCGGCGATGACCATGCCGCCCGTGGGCAGCGGTGCCAGAGCATTGGCGGTGGGGGAGGCCACGGTGCGGGAGGTCCCGTCCGAGCCGAAGACGGTCAGGGCGGGCGTTTTCGAATCGGCGATCCAGAGGGCGCCCCAGCGGTCCAGGGCGGCTCCGGTGATGGCGCCCAGACCATTCAGGGGCGTCGGCGCCGCTGCCTGCTCGCGGGCGAGGCCGGCCTTGGCCAGGAGCCAGACCTCGCCGGTCAGCGTGGTCACAAGGGCCTTGGCGGAAGAGGCAGCGGGGCCGACGGGGGCCAGGTCGCCGTCGTGGAGCCGGAAAGCGTGATCCAGGTCGTTCTGATAGATGAGCAGATCCCCATCGGGCGCGGTGGCCAACAGGGTGGGCGTCTTGAGCCATTTCACGCGACCCGCGGGCCAGGATCCCTCGCTGCCCAGCGGTGGTTTCTGAAGCCGGTGCTTCACGCGCACGGCCATGCGCCAGGCGGCTTCCTGGGCCTCGGGGCTTTGGGGCGCCAGAGTCCGGAGCCGCTGGAGCATCCGGAGGCAGCCCGGCAGGTCGTCCAGGAGGTCCATCGTCTCGGCGGCCTCCAGCATGGCCCGGGGCGCCACGGCGGCATCGGGGCGGGCCCGGAGGGCTTCCACGAACTGGTGGAGGGCGCGGCCCCACTGCCCCTGGTCGCGCCAGGCCCGGCCCAGTCGGAACCGGGCCTCCGCCACGGCCGGGGACTCCGGGAAGAGGTCGATGACCCGGTTGAATTCCGCCATGGCGTCCTTCAGGTCCGTGGACCGCCGGGCCTGCCGCGCGAGCAGGGTCCCCCGCAGCAGCAGCCCCTCCGCGGCTTCGGGCGTCCGGATGTAGTCGGCCTTCAGCCGGTCCAGGTAGGGCATGGCGGCTTCGGGCTTGCGCTCCACCTCCACCTGGTGGCGGGCCAGCGCCAGGAGGGCCCGGGGGGCGAACTCGCTCTTGGGGGCGGACTGGAGCAGCTGGCCCCAGGTATCCAGGGCCTCCTTGTAGGCCTTGGCCACGTAGGCGCGTTCGCCGCTCTGGTACAACCGCTCCGCCAGTTCCCCTTCCTGTCCCCAGGCCGGAACCTGGACCAGGGCCGGCAGGGCGCAGAGCAGGGCGACCGGGGTGCGGGACCAGGGGGATGCGGGCGACATGGAAGCCTCGGGGCAGAGGAAAAGCATAGCCGCGACCCCGGAGCCGGGGCCGGTCCTCTGGTCGGGACTGGCGAGGGTCCCCGTTCCATCAGGGAGGTGCTAGCGTCTATGGGTATGCGCGCCGTGATCCTCGCCCTCCTGGCCGTCCTCGCCCAGGCCAAGCCTCCGGCCTTCGTGGACCAGCTCCCCCCGGCCGCCCGGGCGGAGGCCCTGGACATCCTGAACCGGGCGGATTTCGCCTTCGAGACCCAGACCCAGCCCAAGCATGTGCGCCTGGCGACGATGGAAAAGCTCTTCGACCACCCCCGGCTGGCCTCGGCCATGTGGCGGCACTGCCAGTTCGTGCCGGGCTTCTATGCCTTCATCCATCCCGACGGATCGTGGAGCATCGACGACGCCCACGGGCTGAAGGGTACGCTCCGCCTCGTCTATCAGCGCCCGGGTCACCGGGTGTACCTGGTGGAGGGTGTGGCCGACAAGGGCCGGCTGAAGACGCCCTTCGCGGTGGGCGCGAAGATGCTCACCTCGTACCGCTATTGGGAGGGGAAGAACGGCTTCGAGACCCACCTCCAGACCTGGACGGCCCTGGACTCCGCGCTGCTGGGCGCCATCTCCCGTCCCTTCAGGCCCTATATCAAGCATCGCCAGGACGAGTTCATCGCCTACATCAATGGGAATGTGGCCACGTTCGGGGAGTTCGCGGACCTGAGCCCCCGGGACTTCCATGCCCCCCTCCAGCGGGATGGTGACGCCATCGCCCTCCGCGACTTCGAGACCCTGTTCCTGAGGAAGTGATGGGGGCTCCCTTCGCGGCTTCGATCCGGGCCCTGATTCGGCCCGCCGCTGCCTTCACGGAACCGCCGCCGCCCCTGGGCCGGGCCCTGGGACGGATGCTCACCGTGTGGGTCCCGTTGGCCCTGGCGAATGCCGCGCTGACGATCTGGCGGGCCCTCCAGGCCTACGGGCAGCTCCGGCGGAGCGGGCCGCCGGACTGGGTGGAGCGGCTCACGGGCACCGATCCCGAGGTGCTGTGGGAACTGTTCCGGACCCTGCCCGCCCCGCCCGCCTTCGGCCGGATCTGGCCCTGGCTCCTGCTGATGGTGCCCATCGGCGTGCTGGGCACCTGGATCCATCACGCGGTCTGGGACCACACCGGCCTCTGGCTGCTGGGGGGGCTGAAGGGGAAGCGCGGTTTCCGAACCACCCTGGTGGCCGAGGCCGAGGCCCTGCGCATCACGGCCCTGGGCACGCTGATCGGGCTGCTGGGCTTCGTGCCCGGCCTGGGTGCGGTACTGTCGCTCCCGCTGCTGCTCCTGGATGGCTACCTGTGGCTCTTCCGCGGCTTCGCCCTGGCAGCCCGGCATGGGTGCGAGTCCTGGCGGGGCGTGGCGGCCACGGTGGTCCACGCCGTCCTGCTGGGCACCTGCGGCCTGGGCTTGGCGGTGATGCTGCTGATGCTGCTGCGGACGGCCCCGTGAGGCGGGTGCCCTGGATCGCCCTCGGGGGCCTGGCCCTGGGCCTGGGCATCTGGCTGGTGGGGTTCCTGGCGCCTTTCGCAGGCTTCCTGCCGGGCTGCGCCTTCAAGCGGTTCACCGGGGTCGCCTGCGCCACCTGCGGGTTGACCCGGAGCGTCCTCGCCCTGGGCCGGGGCCAATGGCGCGAGGCCCTCCACTGGTACCCGGCCCTGGCACTCCTGGTGGCCGCAGCGCCGCTTGTGGTCCTCTGGGACCTGCACCGCGCCTGGCGCGGAGCTCCCTACCCGGCCCTGCCCACCTCCCGGGCGGTCCGGTTCGGGGCCTGGGCCCTGCTCGCGGGGATCTGGGCACTCCAGGTGGCGCGCAAAATCTAGTGCGGTCATGCTGTCAGCACGCATCACCGGAGTCCCACCATGTTCCAGCAACTCCTGGATCGGCTGATCGAACAGGTGCCCGAGGCCCT
>Ga0255338_1003643_pt1 | contig 17938 bp, 15 predicted proteins | sample MeOH1_35cm_T4_19_FD_203715 | JGI IMG/M metagenome (GOLD analysis project Ga0255338, IMG submission 203715) | Sandy soil microbial communities from University of British Columbia, Vancouver, Canada - MeOH1_35cm_T4_195 | ecosystem: Engineered > Artificial ecosystem > Sand microcosm > Unclassified ...
TGGCTTTCGCGGATCACTCCCCGATTACAGTGGCGGCACCGCGCCGGTTTTACACCGGCTTCCCTATTCTCCCCCGAGTGGGGGCACATACAAGGCCACGCGAACGATGCAGTTTTCAAAGTCGAGCGGATGATAGCACAGTTGGCGCACGAATGGCGAGACGAAATGTCGTAATCGCGCGTTGGATGCTGCCGGGATTGGGGCGACGGATCCCGATACGCAGGTCGACCTTGGGCTACTTCTGCTTGGACGGTTTGAAGACCGGCTTATCTCGAGAGTTGCCGGGCTTGAACACGGGCCGGAGGGGCGTGGTGGCACGCTGCTTGTCCATCTCATAGCGGCTGAGCTGGGCGTTGAGGTCGTCTTCCATCTTCCGACTCCAGTCCTTGTCACGGAGGTCCGCGAGGGTCCGGAAGAGCCGGGTGCCAGCCGGATTTCCAAGCACGACCTCGCCCGGATGGAGGTCGGAGTTGATCTTGAGGTCCTTGAAGAGCATGAAGATGGCGACGCTGCCGTCGTTGGCGGTGGTCTCAATCTTGATTGGGAGGCCTTCTTCTTTGGTGACCCAGAAGGTGGTGCGGCCTTTGGAGACCAGGTCGACGCTCGCCTCGCCCATCAGGCCCTTGGCGAAAAGGTTCTGCATCAGATCTTTGTTCAGGTACTCCACCACGTGGCACGGGTGAGTCTTGCGAAACTCGAGCTGGTCCAAGTCGTCGCGCACTCGGGCCGACTCGGCCGCGGCAGCCGCCGCCCGTAACTCATCCGCCGGATCCTTCCCCTCAGACAACTTCGCGCGCAGCAGGCGGAGCTCTTCCAGCCGCTTGGTCTGCTGCTCTTTGATGGTCTCGTAGTTCTCTGGTGGGAGCACCTTGCCGCTGTCCAGCTCGCGGAGCACTTTGGCGTAGGTGGACATGGCGAGTTGGAGGATGCCGATGGGATTCTCCCCTGCCTTCTCCAGATTCTTGTAGCTCTTCTCGATCACGTACCCAGCGGAGGGGATGTAGGTGCGCTCCACGTTGTCCTGAACCAGCGTGGCGACGAGCGCGCCACCGGGGTCCATGACCATCAGCAGCCGGTTCGGGTTGACGTAAGTCTGCCGGAAGCGGAACCAGGTGGTGAAACCGGGATCGGTCGCCTTCTGGCCATCCTTCGTGACAATCTCGCCCCGCGAGGGCACCGAGATCTGCACGACCCCTTTGCCATCGTAGTCTTTAAGGAGGGTAGGCGGCTCCGGCAGCTTCTCCGCGTGCGCCACCGCCAGGTTTCCGAGGAGCAAGACCGTGGTCAGAAACAGGGTGCGGGGGATACGATCAGCCATGGCGGAGTCTCTTTCCTTTTTTCTCGCGATTGAACGGGATGGCCGTTATCGGGCGGCTGGGGCGAAATAGAGTGCTGGAGTCACGGCGTATGGGTGACCGAATTGGGAGCTCAACAGCCAGACAGAATTGTAGGTTGGAGCTGGCCGGGAATTCACCGTTAGGCCGAAGGGGTGGGAGTGATCCGAATGCGTCTGTTCTGGTGCTTGCTTTGTTCTCTGACGATCTTGACCCCCGGGTTGGTTCCCGCAAGGGCCCAAGTTCCCTCCCTGCGGGTGCGGCCCACGACCCCGCGCCAGGGAGAAGTTCTCTTTGTGCACCTGGAAGCTCCTTCCGAGGAAACACCGGAGGCGACCTGGCGGGGCCGCAAGTATCTCCTGTATCGCCAGGGAGACGGCTGGGGAGCGGCGCTGCCGGTCTCGCCGGAGACGCCGGCCGGGGCACAGTCGCTGGTCGTGACCTATGGCTCGGCAAGTGCGCGTCAGGAGCTGCGGCGCTCCGTGCCGGTGAGCCGGGTGACGTTTCCAGTGCAGCGCCTCGCGATGACGCGTGCCAAGGCAGGCCTCTACTCGTACGCGGGCGTGGAGAAGGAGGACGAGACGATCCAGGATGCGGCGCACGTCCAGACAGACTCCGCCGCCTGGTCCGGCGACTGGGCGCTGCCGGTGCAGGGCCGGCGCTCCACGCCGTTCGGGGTGCGGCGGCTGCGCAACGGGAAGGCCGTAGGCCGTCACCGGGGGTTGGACATCGCCGCTCCAACGGGTACGCCCGTAGTGGCGCCGGCCGCCGGCCGGGTGGTGCTAGCCGGCAAATTCAAGAAGCACGGCAACACGGTAGTGCTGGACCACGGACAGGGCGTCACGAGCATCTACATCCACCTCAGCGGCTTCAACGTGCGGTCCGGACAGAGCGTATCCCGCGGCGCCCGGCTGGGCAAAGTGGGGAGCACCGGCGCCAGCACCGGGCCACACCTCCACTGGTCCGTGTACGCCCAGGGCACGCCGGTCGATCCCGCGTTTTTCCTGAAGCTTAGCAAGCGCGGGGTCAATGCGAGCGTAGAGCGTTAGGCCATAAGGACATTGGGTGTTCGGGCGTTGGGTGCTCAGGCATTCAGGCATTCAGGCATTCAGGCATTCAGCCGATGGTGCCTCGACAGCCCTACCGTACCCGGTCATCCTCGAGCGAAGCGAAGGATCTCGCCCGCGCGCGTAGTGACTACGGGGAACGCCTTGGTACGCACTTGCCGGCTATTCTCTCGATCTCACGTGAATTGCCAGTCGGGAGTTGATGAGGGCTACGTCGGAGGGGCGGAGGACTTCGCGCTCGCGGTCCAGGAACCCCGGGAGGAACTTGGGGTTGAGGACGCGGACCTCGGGTGAGAAGGCTTCTTCAAGCACGAACCAGCCGGGGAAGACGATGACGCTGCGAACGGCGAACTGCTGGCCCGTCATCTCATGCAAAAGGTCCCGGAGCCACCGGCGCTGGGCGGCGGCCTGTACGAGGTAGTCGCGGTCCGGGGTGCGGCCGGCTATGCGAATGCACTCGCCGTCAAAGACTACCTTGCCCTCTCCTGAAGCGGGCTTGCTGAGGGTCTTGGTTTCCACGGAGAAGATGCCCCGCGTAGAGACGAGCACGTGGTCCAGGTTAAAGCCTTCGCCAGGGATATCGTGGAAGACGTGGCAACCCTTCGAGCGCAACTCTTCCAGTTGCTGGCCGACGATGCGCTCACCATCCCGGCCGAGTTTGAGCGGTTGTAGTCTGGGCCACAGCCGGTGGACGCGAAAGGCGGCATACGCCATGGCGCCCACAGCAACGATGCTTATTGCGATGGGCGCTGGTGGGGAAGGATGGAACCAGCGCCACCATTCGATCGCGGCCATAACTACCGCCATGAGCACCATTACCGCGTACTTGAGCACTTCCCCGTAGAGCAGATCCTCAATCTCGTCCTGAAGGGATTGACCTGCGTGCCGAAGCGGGCGCTCCTTAAGTGGGGACCGTGCCTCTTTGCTCTTCTTGCCAGTGATCTTCAATGCCATCGCGATTTCGCCCTGGTCCCCGTCCCCACGCCGGTGCTTTACAGCGTCTTCTGCGGTGGGTTATTGGCCATAGCTGGCAGGATCCTTAGCTCTGGGCGTGAATACGCCGAATCATTCTCGGATGACTTCTCGCGTTGCGACCGAGTGTCTCGAGAGGATCAGCGGCGGCAAGATTTGCGGGAACCAGAGATCGCATCCCCGCATCCAGGTCACGGTAGACCGCTTCAAAGGTGCGAAGAGGGAAAGGCAGAGAGGGTGCCGGGGTCAGCGCTGCGTGGGTGCTCTCTCCGTTTCGGATTGGCGCTTGAAGCTGCGCGCGAGGGACTTGAATTCCGGGAGAAACTCGTCTCGGAGCTCTGCGCCCAGCAGCCCCACCATGATGAAGTATCGCCCCGCATCGAACAGCATCAACTGGTGGAGTGCGAGTGCCGTGCTGGAACCGGCGTCTTTGCCTGCGGCGGCGGTCTCATAGTTGTTCAGCCCGTCGATGATGACCGGTTCGTGAGACGAAAGGGAATTCTCCCGGGTCTTGGACATCTGGATCAGCCGCTCCTCAGCACATTTGCGGCGGTCGATAATGGTCACCGGCACGAGTGACGGAGCGGCGGCATAACGAGCCGGACTCTCCCTTCGGGAAAGGTCACGAGTGCCTGGGTTGGTGGAGTCGCCGCGACAGGGCGCTGGGGCGCTGGTTTCCGTGCGGCTGGCCGGCGCGGGGCGGCATCGATCTGGTGGAACATGAGCATCGCCAGCAGAAGTGAAATCGATACGGCAGGCTTCGTCTGTTTCACCAGTAGTGGCTGCTCCCTGACAGGGATCATTAAGTGAGGTGTACCGAACGTGAACGACCAGTCTGGGGCCGTCTGTCCTGCCGGTACGTCCAGCGAGTGCTGTAACTCAGGTCTTCCCGCGGCGGAACAGGTTTCCCAGAAGCCCTGCACGGGCACCGACGTTGCGACGTCCCGGGCGGAGCCCAGGGCCGATTCCGTACTTCTTGAACCGCTTCAACAACTCCACTGTGCCGCCCTCCTGCTGAGCCAGAGCCAACTCCTCGGTATAAACCGGCATGGCGGTTACGATGTTGACGAAACGCCCATCGTCCGAGCGGAATCCCTCCAGACCGAAGTTGGTTGCCAGTACGAAGCCGGTGAACTGCGTGCTGGGGTCGAGTGGTTGGGGCGGCTCTTCGTTTGCAAAGGTAGTGGTCCAATCCCCCAACCAGGTGCCCCGCTCATGTGTGTAGTGCGCGATGGCCCGCAGCCAGATCCAGGGCCAGGACCTGGCACGGTCCGTCAGTTCCGGATTGACGGGCCAATCCGCCGGTAGATACATCATGACTTCCGCGTAACGGAACTCCTCGCATCCTTCCGGAACTGTCAGGGGCTTCTCGCTCATTCCCGACGTGAAAATGATCGTTCGCTCGCCTTCGTCCGGCACGAGTGTCCACACGGACACGGAAACGCTTCCCGGCACGATCTCCTGCAACCCGTTGCGGAGTGGTGGCGTGTCGAACTGGTAGGTGAAGTACTCCTTGATCTCCTCATGGAGGTCGATCTCCGGTGCGTGGTCCGCTAGTCCCAGGTCGCGGTCGGGCGCTTCGGCTCCGTCCGGCATAACTGCATTGAGCGAGCGCAGGTAATCGGCCACTTCGACGTGTCCGAAGTCGATTGCCTGCGACAATGGCGTGCGCGGCGGACGTCCAAACGTGAAGTTAAACTCCGCGCCGAGCTCGACGAGCCGCCGGACTCTCTCCAGGCTTCCGCGGCTCACCGCGCTGATCATGGGGGCCTGGCTCAGTCTCGGGTCCGCCCCGTGGGCGAGCATCCACTCGAACGCTTCCAGACCGCACTCGGAGACGACCGCTGAGAGTGGGCATTCGTCGCTGCTGTTCGTAGTATTCAGGGGCAGCCCGCGCTCGAAAAACCAGTGAACGAGCTCCATATTGCCCTCGGTCGCGGCGTAATGCAGCCAGGTAGCCTCCATGTCGAAGGAACGGGCATGGAGTAGCGCCGGCAGTACGCGCAGCCGCTCCTCGATCCCGGAGAGATTGCGTTCCAGGATCAAGTCCGCCATAGCGAACAGATCTTTAGCCTCCACGGCTTCGTTCTGCGCGGCGGTTGTCGAAAAGGCGAAATCGTCGAGGCCTGACGCTGCAGCATCGGATTGGTGGGGAGGAAGGTCAGCATTGAGGGAGCGCAGGTATTCCGCTACTTCTCGATGGCCGAAGTGTTCCGCCTGCGAGAGCAGCGTGCGCGGTGGATCCCCAAAAATGAAACGGTGATCGGCGCCCCGCTCCACGAACAGCCGAACGATCTCCAGGCTCCCCTTGGAGACCGCATCGATCATCGGCCACTGGCTGATGGTGGGATCAGCGTGTGCATCCAGCATCCACCGGACCAGCTCCACGTCGCCGTGGCGGGCCGCCGCCGAAAGGGGACACTCTCCGGACTCGTCCGTGCTGTTTAGAGGAATTCCGAACCGGGAAAGTTGCCGCACCAGCTCCGGTTGACCCTGTGCCGCTGCACAATGCAGCCAGGTCCTTCCGTAGTTGACCCGCACCTCGCAAAGCTCAGGATGCTCCTGAAACAGCTTCTCGATGCCGGCTCCATCGCCCGCCCTGATCAGTTGTCGAGCTTGCGTTTCCATGCCCAGGTCTCCACCCACACCGGGCGCCATCGGTGCAGGCGGTGCGTTGCCGTCCAGTCTGCATTCGCTCGGGGGGTGACCGTTCAAACGATCATTCCACAACTACCAGGCCCAATCCCTTTTGTCCGAGCAAGAGACGCCTCGCTCGCCGTTCCGCAGGCCTTTGGACAGCCGGAAACGGAGAGCTAACGGCGGATCGCGGCGAGCGAAGACTCACGATTCGTAATCGAATAATGGCTGTGGCGCCAGCAAATGCCGATGGGCGACCAGCGAGACGTGGGCACCTCGCGCGGGAGCGGGATCCTTCGCTTCGCTCCAGGATGACCGAGTACGGTAGGGGTAACGACGTGCCAATGCCCGAATGTCGAGCGGGGGCAGGATAGGAGCGCCCTGATTGGCGGGGCTCCTATCCCAGATAGCCAGTTAATCCTGTCCGAAGGGGCTTGTTCGCGATCAGTTCGTTGCCTTGGCGTGTTGGGTCAGCCAGGCGGCGAATTCGGGTTGGGTGTCGCGGAGGATCTGGTGGATGGCATCGCGATCCGCAGGGGTGAGGTGGGCGTACTCTTTCGGCGGTTGGGTGGCGGTGAGGACTTCATTCAGGCGCCGGTAGACGTACTCTTTGGCTTCGTTGGGAAGGGCGTCAAAGGCTTCGGAGTAGATGAGGTAGCTGCAGGGGTAGCGGAAGAGGCGCTCCTTCAGGTCGAACTGGCGGAGCGAGCGCTTTTGCGGGTCCCACGGGCCGCGGGCCGCGAACTCGGCGGCGAAGCCGGAAGTGCCGGACGCGGGGCCTTCCAGCTTCGCTTCACCGGAGAAGAGGAGGCCGCGGACCAGCGGCTCGGCCACGCTGCGGATGCGGCTGACGGTGCTGTCGGAGCGGTAATTCGCGCCGCGGTTCAGCTCGCGATTGAGGGCCTGTTCGTAGTGGAGCGCCTTCCGGGTTTCGTAGCTGGCTCGGGTGATCAGGTTGTGGAGGTGCGTCTGGTGTTGCAGCACCATCAGCGCAACGAGGTCGCTGTGCGGCGTGAGGTAGGCGGAGGTGTCGAAGTAGCGCCGCAGGTCCGTGATGTTGGCGCCTGCAGAGCGGTCGAGGGTTTCCGCCTGCGCCTCGTCCTTGACCGTAATGTTGCCCATGTGGTACTGCCGGCCGTGCTTACCGGTGACGTACCAGCCGCCCCAGCGCTCGGCCACGGGGCTCTCGTCCGTGGTGACGAAGGAGCCGGCGGAGAGAACGGGCATGCCGTCGCGGCCGGGGTAGACGGAGCGGACGATGTGCCCGGGAACCGTACGGGTGAGCGTGGAGCTATGGCACGAGAGGCACTCGTACGTCTGCCGCTTAAACTTTTGGGGCTCCGTGCGATCCTGGCTTAAGGTGTAGAAAACCGCGCCCAACTGCGGGTCGGCGGACGAGATCTCCACCACGGGACCGCCCTGTACCCAGCCGACATAGACATCGTCATTGAAGTAGAGGGCTCGGGGCGTGATCGGTGAGATGTGGCTGCTCTGGAAACTGGTCTTGGAGTAGACGAGGACCTGCGAAGAGCTGGGCACTTTCAACTGCTGCAGCACCGCTGCCAGGTAACCCTGCTCACCACTCGACCTCAGCCGCGCGGCGCCGGCGTCCAACTGTTTCTGGAGCCGGGACACCGCGTCCGTGGGCTGCGACTGAATGTAGTTGATCGCCTCATCGTCGAAGCTATCGCGCGATTGTGCCAGGACCAGGGAGGCTGCCGGGGCCAGTGCCAACAGAAGGACGCCGGCCGCCAACCCGATGCGCCGAGCTGCGCTTCCCCTCGCTTTTTTTGCGTTCATCACTCGTGTCCTGTCGCCGGTCGAAGCGGGATCATCCAGGTGGTGGCTGCCTTCGGAGATTGACCACTCGGCGTCCAATGGCAGGACGCGCAGCTCCCACCGAGCGGTACTACGGTGGATACCCGGAGCTGGCCATCGGAGACCTGCTCGAAGCGTTCGTCGCCGCGGCGCAGCGCCTGCACGGTCCGCTTCTCGAACGCGTCTTGCGGCACGTGATCCGGGTGCATCACCACTGCGTTAACTGCCAGGAAGCGCGCCCGCGGCCAACCAAGCTCCGTCATCCGCGCCTGCAGCTTTCGAACTACGGTGGCGGCTACCGGCACACTGGGGCGGGTATGGTACACCTCGTGCGTCTCGTCCAGGAGCAGGTCATAGGCGTCGCCCAGCATCGCCACGGCCGTGCGCGCCTCCTCTAGAGACATGGCACGAGTGGGTCCGGTGGAGACGACCGTCCGCTTTGCGACTCGCGGCTTTGTCACGGACGCCTTCCGTGTGGCACGGGGCTTTCGGCGCTGCGGCGAAGGTCCCGGGGCAGCGGAAACTGCGAGGGCTCCGACTGTGGTAAGCAGACTGGCGGCGATCCAGTAGCGACTGGCCATCTCAAGACTCCTTCGCGCCTAGGAAGAGGGGAGCGGGGCAGAGAGCTGGATCAGCGCCGGCTCCGGCGATGCGACTAGCTCCGCCAGGGTGACGCCATTCAGCGTCGCCACGAGCTGGGACCCGGCCCGATCGAGGAGGTGGCGCAGCCGGCAGCCAGGCTGGATCACGCAGACGCCCTCGGTGCTCACGCAGTCCAATAGGGACACCGGCCCCTCGAATAGCTCCACGATGCGGCCTACGGTGATCTCCGTGGCGGGACGGCCGAGTTGCAGCCCGCCGGTGCGTCCGCGACCAGCGCGCACGTAGCCGGCGTGACTGAGATGCTGGACCACCTTGCTGAGGTGGTCCGCAGAGATGCCGTAAAACTGGACCACTTCCCGGCTCGACACCTGCCGGTCCGGATGGAGGGCCAGGTAGAGGAGGGTGCGCAGCGCGTAGTCGGTGGAAAGGTTTAGACGTATCATGGGAGCTCGTCGTATATCTGGTACTAGGTATACCGGATTTCTGGTGAGACCGCCACCCTTACTGATCCAGTCTACCCACCCGAGTGATCGCTGCCGTGGTCGAGGCCGTTAATGGCTACTTCCCTTTCAACTGAACGGTGTAGGAGAGCCCGCCGATGGGATCGCCGACCTGGTTCTTCGTGTGGCACAACAGACAGCTCTTATCGACGATGGGCACGAGAGTGGCTACTCGCAGTTGATCACCCTCCACCCGCTCGAACCGCGGCTTACCCTGCTTGAGTACCGCGATGGCATCCTTCTCGAAGGTGTCTTTGGGATTATGCGCGGGGTTGAATGGGCGCCCCGTTGTGGAAAGCCAGCGGGTTTCCGGCCACCCCTTCTTCGCCATGGTTTCGAAAAGCTGTCGCGCTACTGTGGCGGCGGCCACCGTTCCGCGGTCTTTGACGTAGGTACCGTGGACCAACACCACGGAGTTCACGTAGACATCGTTCAGCATGTCTACCGTTTGCCGCGCCTGGGCGAGCGGCATGGTGACGCGCTTGACCGGCTTCGCTTCCTGCGCCTGGGTTCGGGCTACCAGCAGCGCGGTCGCGGCGAGGCCCAGAGTGGCGGTAGCAAGCAGGGTACTCTTCTGCATGGGGGACTCCTGGAAGGGTTTCGAGATAGGGCCGATACGCCAGTCGCGGAGGCCGTAGGGTGCCTCGGGAGTGGCGTGGAAAGGCGAGAGAGAAATAGATATAAATCTGGTACTTAATATACCGTAATTAGCAGTCAAAATGCCGCCGCCGTTACGTTGAGTTTCTACGTCAAGCGTCCGGACAGGCTCCCGTTGGTCGTGGGAACGGGGGCCAGGAATCAGGAATGGCGCCACACGAGCGGATGCGGATCAGGTAAAGCGGGAAGCGTAAGAGTATGACTTCATCATCTGGGGAGCCAGCGGGAGGAGAGCTACCGGAACCGTCTGGCGGTGCACAACGAATGCCGGATGACGGCGAGGTGCTGTGTTGCGTGCACTGTGGCGGGCTCATTGGGCCTGGGGAGCTGTACTTTCCGGCGGGACGTTGTGCAATGGGCGGGATCGTCACCGGAGCGGGCGCCGTGCTTTATAGCGATATTCTGGAGCCGGCCGGGGAGCATCTGCATTGCGTGAAAGCGCCGAAGTAACCGGAAGGACAGGTCCTTCTCGGGACGACTGGTCTTGCTCGCACAGCGGACCGAATCGGGGCGAGGGAGTAGGGGTTATGAAGGCGCTCATTGAGATGCGGGTTTCGGACCTGTTGGCGGAGTTTGCGGCGGGCCGCGCGGCTCCGGCAGCGGGGAGTGCGGCAGCATTCACGGGGGCGCTGGCCGCTGCGCTGGTCGAGATGGTGGCGCGGCTCACCGTGGAGAAAGCGGACCTGGGAACGGAGCGGCTCCGGGTACGGTATGGTCCCTATCGCTCCCGCGCTGAAGAGCTTGTGGCGGCCGCAGCCGTCTTGCGAGGGGAGTTGGAGGCGCTGGTGCAGGAGGACGCGGTGGGCGTCGAGGCTCTGGTGCGGCACCGGTCCGAAGCGCCGGGTGGCATCCAGTCAGAGGGGCTGTTGCGGCAGTCGGTGGACATTCCAATGCGCACGGCCCGGGCGGCGCTTCAGGTCGCGGAGTATGCCGAGGAGCTGTTCGCACAGGGGTATCAGAGCGCGGCGGGCGATGCGGACGTGGCCGCGCGGCTGGCTCTCTCCGCCGCCGAGTCAGCCCTGGCAATCGTCGCGGCAAACCTCGCGGATGCGCGGCTCGACGGCGAATGGGCACAATGCGCCAGCAATGAGCGCCGCCTTCTTAGCGATCGTCTCTTGCCACTGCTCACTCGACACACAAAGCAGCAAAGCCCCGGGTAGCGAACGCTCGCCGAGCGTTCGGGCTACCGATTTCGGACAGCTCTCCGCAAATTCGTTCCCGTACTCGAAGCCCCGTTGTACCACGTGAACTACCCACCCACTTGTGGAACGCGAACGCGAACGCTCGCTACAGAATGCCTACAACCGCCACGAATTAGGCCAGGATCTTGGTTAGCACGTTGCCGGCTACGTCCGTAAGGCGGTAGCTGCGGCCGTTGTGGAAGTAAGTCAGCTTCTGATGGTTGATGCCGAGGAGGTGAAGCATGGTGGCGTGGAGGTCGTTGACACTGGTACGATCCACTTCCGCTTTGAAGCCGATTTCGTCCGTCTCACCGTAGCTCGTGCCGCCGCGGATCCCGGCTCCCGCCATCCAGGCCATGTACCCATGTGGGTTGTGGTCCCGGCCGTCGCCGCCCTGGGAGACCGGCATGCGCCCGAACTCGCCGCCCCAGATCACCAGCGTGTCGTCCAGCAGGCTGCGCTGCTTCAAGTCGGTCAACAGGCCGTGGATCGGCTGATCGGTGGCGGCGCAGTGATTGGTGTGGTTTGCGGTGAGGTTGGAGTGCGCATCCCACTCGCCGTCGCTGTAGACCTGGATGAAGCGCACGCCTCGCTCCACCAGGCGACGGGCCATCAGGCACTTGGAGCCGAAGTTGCGCGAGACGCCCTGGTCCAGCCCATAGAGCGAGCGGGTCGCTTCCGTCTCACCGGAGAAATCGACGAGGCCCGCCGCCTCCATCTGCATCCGGAACGCGAGCTCGAAGCTCTGGATGCGGGCGGTGAGATCCGCCTCCCCATCGTGGGCGCGGAGGTGCTCACTGTTGAGCCGGTTGAGGAGGTCCACCTGCGCGCGCTGGTCCTCTCGGGTCACGTGCTCTGGGCGGGTCAGGTTAAGCACTGGTGCTCCCTGGGAGCGGAAGAGCGTGCCCTGGTAGGTGGTGGGTAAGAAGCCGGCGCCCCAGTTCATCGGGCCGCCTTTTACGCCCTGGTTGTTGCCCAGCACGATGTAGCCCGGCAGGTTGCGGCTTTCCGAGCCCAGTCCATAGGTGATCCAAGCACCCGCGCTGGGGAATCCGGCGCGAGGGATCCCGGAGTTGATCTGATACAGCGCCGGAACGTGGTCGTTCGACTCCGAATAGAGGCTCTTGATGAAGGCGAACTCGTCGACGTGCTTGGCGACGTTGGGGTAGCGGTCGCAGACCCAGGCGCCGCTCTGGCCGTATTGCTTGAACGAGAACGGCGAGCGCATCAGCGGACCGGGGTTGCCATTGAATACATCGATGGCGACTTTCTGGCCGTGGCGTTTCGTGAGCTCCGGTTTGGGGTCGAACAGGTCGACGCCGCTGGGCGCGCCCTCCATGAAGAGCCAGATGATCGACTTGGCCTTAGGCGCGAAGTGGGGCGGGCGCGGCGCCAACGGGTCGACCCGGCCCGGCGCGGCCCCGGCAGCCTGGCCTCCCAGGAGGTCCGCCAGGGCGAGCAGGCCGAAGCCGGCGCCGGCCTTTTTGAGCAGGTCGCGCCTGCTGAGGGCCAGCTGATATCTTCCGCAATGGTTGTTAGGCATGGTGGCCTCTCTCCAGGCTTCGCGCGTCTCTCGCCATCCACATCGAACGGAGAAAGGGCAAGGTTCGTGGGCGACTGCTGCTAGGCATGGTGGTGACCTGGGTGGTGCTAGTCGATGTAAAGGAATTCGTTCAGGCCGAAGACGACCTGGGCGAAGTCGGCGAGGGCGAGTATTGACGGTTTCGCGTCAGGCCCGCGGGTTGCGTGAGCAGTGGTCTGGCCCTGTACGAAGCGGATGGAGGCGTCCAGTTCAGATGCGGAAGGGCCGCGGCCCAGGGCGAGGCGGTAGGCACGCTGCACCTGGGCGGAAGGATCGGCGCCTGCCTCCGTTTGCAAGCGTCGCGCCAGCTCCAGGGCTCGGAGGCGAATGAACGGCTCGTTCAGGACGGCCAGGGCCTGCGGGGCCACGGTGGTGACGTTCCGCCGGCCGCACGGTGCGGAGGCATCCGGACCATCGAACGCCTGGATCAGCGGGTAGGGGGTCACGCGCTTGTGGAATAGATAGACCGAGCGGCGGCGCGTCTCCGGCGTGTCCTTGGCGTCCTTCGGGTAAGGGGTCTTCACGTTGCGAGCCTGGATGGCGTCCGGCTGAATGGGGGGTTTGAAGCCCGCTCCGTACATCGCAGGGTTTAGCGTTCCAGCCACGGCCAACATGGAGTCTCGGTAGCTCTCGGATTCCATTCGCCGCAGGGTACGGTGCCATTGAAGGCGGTTCTCCGGGTCCACCTTGTGGGCACGGGGATTGAGCGCCGTGCCCTGCCGATAGGCGGCGCTCAGTACTAGAGTGCGATGCAGCGGCTTGAGGCGCCACCCTCCGCGGACCAGGTCCGAGGCCAGCCACTCCAGCAGCGCCGGGTGGGTGGGCGGCTCGCTGCGCTTGCCGAAGTCGTTGACGGTGCGGACCAGTCCCTCGCCGAAGTGTCCCTGCCAGAGGCGGTTGACGATAACGCGCGCCAGCAGGGCACCTGCGCCGTGCTCGGTGTCCGTCATCCACTCGGCAACTGCCCGGCGCTGGTAAGTGGTGTCGCTGCGGGAGCCTTTCGTCCGCGCGTCCGACCAGTAACTCGCGGGGGACCGGTCCCGGCACAGCACGCTCAGAAAGCCGAGCTCCACGGGTTCTTTGTGGAAATGGAAGTCGCCGCGGTCCAGCAGCCAGCTCTCGCGGGGCTTTGCACTGAAGTCCCGGTGCGCGAGGGCGGTGGGCACGGAGGGCGGTTTGACGGCTTCCAGCGCTTTGATTGCGGCGGTGTCGCCGGCCTTCTTCGCTGCATCCAGGCGTCCCTTCCACTCCTGCTCCGCCTGGCGGCGCGCCGTTACCTCGGCCTGAGGCACCAGCGGCACCTCGGCACGGTCTCCCGAATTGAACGCTGCGAGGAGCCGGTAGTAGTCCTTGGTAGGGATTGGATCGTACTTGTGATCGTGGCAGCGGGCGCAGCCGATGGTGAGTCCCAGGAACGCGGTGCCGGTGGTGGAGACGATGTTGTCCAGCTCGTTATACCGCTCGCGGATCTTCTCCTCTTCCATCGGCACCGAGTCCAGGACGGCGTGAGTTCCCGCCGTCAGGAACCCGGTGGCGGAGATGGCCACCGGGTTCTCCGGCTCGATCTCGTCTCCGGCCAATTGCCACTGGACGAAGGTGCGGTACGGGAGGTCCTCGTTCAGCGCGCGGATGACGAAGTCCCGGTAGTGGTAGGCGGTAGGCCGGTCTTGATCGCTCTCCTGGCCATCGCTGTCTGCGTACCGAGCCAGGTCCAGCCAGTGACGACCCCAGCGCTCGCCGTAGTGCGGGCTCGCCAGCAGGCGGTCGACCACCTTCTCGTAAGCTCGTGGGTCCGGATCGTTAACGAACTGCTCCACCTCCTCGGGCGTGGGCGGCAGGCCGACGAGGTCGAACGTCACCCGGCGAAGGAGTTTACGGCGGTCTACGGGGGCAGTCGGAGCCAGCCCTTTCCGCTCCAGTGACGACAGAATGAAGCCGTCCACCGGAGTGCGGGCCCACTTCCCGTTTTTGACCTTCGGTACTGGCGGCTGACGCAGCGGCTGGTAGGACCAGTGCTGAAGAGGCGAAGGGAGCGGTGCCTTGGCGTGCTGCGCTGCAGCCTTCCCGACGGGCCAGGGTGCGCCCGCCGTGACCCAGCGGGCCAGCGTATCGATGGCGATCTGGGGCAGCCGGCCCTGCGGCGGCATCTTGATCTTACCGTCGTGCCGCAGCACCTCGAGAAGCGGGCTCTTCCCGGGCTCGCTGGGTACGATCATGGCGCGTCCGTCGCTCAGCGGTCGGAGCAAGGCGTCTTTGCTGTCCAATCGCAGTCCCGCCTGCTGCACCTTCGGACCGTGGCAGGAGAAACAATGCCTCGCGAGGAGCTCGCGTGCTTGTGCCCCGAGGCGCTCATCCGACTTCGTTGGAGGTAATGGAAGCTGACGGTTTGCCGGTAAGGGCGCCCGTTTAGCGGTGGGGCTGGGCAGTGCGACGGCGGCGGCACTCCAGCTCAATCCCACAGCAGTTGCCACAATCCAGGAGGTACGCATAATTCTTCGGCCCGGTTGCAGGCTCGGCGCGCGGGCCGGCTGCAGAGGAGAAGCGGGAAAGTTCTCACCACAGTCGGCAAGCGGCTACAGGAGTTCTTCTAGCGAAGAATGGCCGGGACCTTCCGAGCCCGAATGAGCCGGGTGCGTTTCACGATCTGGGCCGCCGGTAGAGCGGGGACCTCGCGGGGCTACTGATGAGCGTACTGCGTGCTGCGTAACGACTGGCCCTCGGCCGCCGTTACTTACGGATTACGGATTACGGATTACGCAGCACGCAGTACTCCCGGCCCTCGCCGGTTGCCCGGATCATGGAACGCACCCCGAATGAGCAAGGCACGGCATGCCCCCCGTCAGGAGCATGCCGTGCCTGCGCTGCGTCAGAAGTCCCGCTTGTCCAACGTGATCGGGATCTTGAGGCGCTGGCCGTTTCGGAGCACCGCATAGGTGACCTTGTCGCCCACGTTGAAGTTCAGCCGGATGTAGACGTTGAACTGCAGCATGGTCATCTCGAGCGCGCGATCGTCCAGCCCGAGGATGATGTCTTTGCCCTTGATCCCGGCCTGGGCTGCCGCGCGCGGAACGAAGTCACCCTGCCGGAAAGCCAGAGCCTTCGGATCAAGTCCTAGCGCCTGCTTTTCTTCGGGCGTCAGGTCCCGGCCATAGACCGAGGCGTTGGGAGGGATGCTCCACATCGACTCTCGCCACGTGAGGTCACCTTCTCGCCAGCCGGGCGCGAGCGTGAGCGTGACCGGCAGCGGCTTCCCCGCTCGCTCGGCCGTCACGGGTAGCTGACCGGCGGCCGGCGCACGGTGGAGGGCGTACTGCACGTCCGCGAAGGACGCTACGGAGCGACCGCCGACCGTCCGCAGCAGGTCCCCGGCCCGGAGCCCACCCTGGGCAGCGGCCGACCCCGGAGCAACGGCCTCAATCCGGTTCTGCTGGTCCTTATCCAGGGTCACGCCGATGTTCCTGGGGGGCGGATAGACCCAGACCCGGTCCTTCGACCACTGGCCCGACTTCACCAGATTGTCCCGTTCGAAGTCGTAGACGTTGTGGCAGTGGATACACGCGTCCGGCTTACGTTTCGCGGCCGACGGGTAGTCTTCGGCCCGATTAATCGGCTTCGTCAGGCGTTCGGCCGGAGCGGTGGGATCCTTCTGATACGCGGCGAGCGCCTCCCGCATGGCGTTTTTCAGGCCGGTAAGAGTGAGCTGCGTGTCCGGTACTTTACCGTCCCGCCCACCGAAGCGACCGTACACCTTGCCGCCCGCGTTCATGAAGAAGCCAGTCCACGTGAGATCGTAGTCGAAGTCGAACTGGTTCAGATCGACGCCCCGCATGTTGGTGATGCGGGCGAGGACAAACTTACTGGTGAGATCCGCAATCTCTTTGTCAAGACGAACAACCTGCTCGTCAAATCCTTTACAGGACAGTCAGCGCTCTCAGCGGAAGACGAGGAAGATCGGTTTCCCGGCCTGTTTCGCGGCCGACTGCGCGGCGGCGTAGCTGTTCAGCCAGACCGGTTCTCCCTGCGCTTGTGCCGCAGGTGGTTCCAGGACGGCGGTCGCCACCACGGCTCCGAGGCCAAAGGTGAGGGCACCGCCAAGCATGAAGGCTTTGTTCATGATGGGTATCTTTTCGAGGGTACGCTTCACCCACGTTGGTGAGGCGAGAGAAATAGATCACCTGGTGGAATGTCTCCCGGCCCCGCCGGGGAATTGCTTCGATCTTCGAACCCGAAGCGATCAATGGACAGCTGGCATGAGTCAACACGCCGTTGAACCACGTATTAGCGCCCACCTGCCCGGGATCTAACTGCTCCGCTCTCCGGCTTCAGCAGAGTTCTTATGCCGCTGTCCACGTGCGAGCTGTGCAGTCCACTCCATAGACGTAGCCGATCCAGGTAAGATGTTGAATAAAAAAGATAAATAGATCGTTCGAAGCTCGCCGGTTAATTTGCGTCGAGAGGCATGGGGCGGCAGAGTTCGCGAGACTCTGCCGTAATGGGCGCCAGCGCCAACCCGAGTGATCCGGGACATTTCCCAGGAACTGGCAGACTGGGCGATGGTCCACTCGCTGGCGCAGGTGATCCGTATGAATGGTGCGGGCTTCAGCGGTCTCTATTGGGCGTGACTGGCGCTCTTGGTCACGTTTCGGGCTGCTGACGGTACTGTAGGAGTAGGCACTGGCCCGCATCGGCGATCGATTGTAGCGAGCGACCGATGGAAAGCCGGCCATCGTGCCAGCACCGGGTACCTTCGGTGGCGTGATGGCCGTGGGTAACGCTTAACTCTTGGCGGAGCGGTGTACCGTCCGCGTCTTGACCGTCGCGGTTCGGCTTGAGGTCGGTTGCGGGGGCGGAGCGGGAACGGCGTGCTCCGCCTCCGAAGAGCTACGGATGGTTGCCCTGCCGGGAAGTTCTGGGGGTTGGCAGAGTGCGGTCGGGATTGCCACGCCCTGAAAGGCAGGGCTCGCAATGATACCGTCTATCGCCGACTGCTCTCGCACCAGCAGGTTTCAATCCTACGCCCGGCGCCTTCCCGTCCCCTAACCCCTACTACCGCCGTTCGCTCATGGCGCGATCTTGATCCCGGCGGGCGTCCCGCTCAGCGATGGCGTTGCGCTTGTCGTACAGCTTCCGGCCGCGGGCGATGGCCACGTCCACCTTGGCGAAGCCGTTGCGGAGGTAGATGCTGAGGGGAATCAGGGAGAGGCCCTTCTCCTCCACCTTGGTGATGAGCCGGCTGATCTCGCGGCGGTGGAGGAGGAGCTTCCGGGCGCGGTTGGTCTCCACGTTGTTCGCGCCGCCCTGTTCATACGGGGCGACATGCATGTTGTAGAGCCAGGCCTCGTTGTCTTTGATGCGGGCGTAGGCGTCCTGGAGTTGGACGTGCCCGGCGCGAATGGACTTGATCTCCGTGCCCGTGAGCACGAGCCCGGCCTCGAAGCTATCTTCGATGTCGTACTCATGCCGTGCACGCCGGTTCTGCGCCACGATCTTTTTGCCGCTTCGCGCGGGGCCTGCGTCCTTGCTCATAAGACTGATACCAATCCCTACGGGTCTTGCTTGACCACCGTCCTGAAGTTGCCGGCTCGCA
>Ga0255338_1003644_pt1 | contig 17931 bp, 15 predicted proteins | sample MeOH1_35cm_T4_19_FD_203715 | JGI IMG/M metagenome (GOLD analysis project Ga0255338, IMG submission 203715) | Sandy soil microbial communities from University of British Columbia, Vancouver, Canada - MeOH1_35cm_T4_195 | ecosystem: Engineered > Artificial ecosystem > Sand microcosm > Unclassified ...
TGGCGGCCGGCTACTGGAAGCTGCCTGCGGCCACCGCCGAGACGTTCCGGGACGGCTGGATGCACACCGGCGACGTGGCGCGTGAGGACGAGGACGGCTTCTGGTACATCGTGGACCGCACCAAGGACATGATCGTCACCGGCGGCTTCAACGTGTTCCCCCGCGAGGTCGAGGACGTCATCGCCGAGCACCCGGCCGTCGCCCAGGTCGGCGTCATCGGTACGCCGGACGAGAAGTGGGGCGAGGCGGTCACCGCCATCGTCGTGCTCCGTGACGGCCACGAGCTGACCGAGGAGATCGTCGTCGAGATCCAGGCGTCGGTGAAGGCCCGCAAGGGCGCGGTGCAGTCGCCGAAGCAGGTGATCGCGACCGAGGCGCTGCCACTGACCGGGCTCGGCAAGCCGGACAAGAAGGCGCTCCGGGCCCAGTACTGGGCCGGCCAGGAGCGCAGCGTCGGCTGACCCGGTCACCCCGCGAGGAAGGAGAAGCGCACCTCGCGCTCGGGGTTGTCGACGTTGAGGTCGACCAGGCAGATGCTCTGCCAGGTGCCGAGCAGCAGTCGTCCGTCGACGACGGGCACGGTGGCGTACGGCGGCACCAGCGCCGGCATCACATGGGACCGGCCATGACCGGGGCTGCCGTGCCGGTGGCGCCACCGGTCGTCTGCGGGCAGGAGGTCGTCGAGGGCCGTCAACAGGTCGTCGTCGCTCCCGGCGCCGGTCTCGATGATCGCGATCCCGGCGGTCGCGTGCGGCACGAAGACGTGCAAGAGGCCGTCGCCCTTGCCCGCGACGTACGCCGCTGCGTCACGGGTCAGGTCCAGGACGGCTTCCGCGCTGCCGGTGCGGTACGAGCGGGTCTCCGTGTCCATGGGCCCACCCTAGGCAGGCGCCCCGGCCGGCTCGCGGGCCTGCTCGTGATCGTCCGCCGCGCGCAGGCTCTCGCCCTCGATGTCGACGTTGGGCAGCAGCCGGTCCAGCCAGCGCGGGAGCCACCAGGCCGCGTCTCCGAGGAACGACATCACCGCGGGCACCAGCGTCAGCCGGACCACGAAGGCGTCGAGCAGCACCCCGACCGCGAGGGCGAAGCCCATCGACTTCACGACGGCGTCGTCGATGAGGATGAAGCCGGCGAACACCGAGACCATGATCAGGGCGGCCGCGACGACCACGCGGGCCCCGTGGCCGACACCGGAGACGATCGCCTCCCGCGCGGTCTCGCCGTGCACGAAGTCCTCGCGCATCCGGGAGACCAGGAAGACCTCGTAGTCCATGGCCAGGCCGAACAGGATGCCGATGATCATGATCGGCAGGAAGCTGACCAGCGGACCGCCCGTGTCGACGCCCACGATCTCGGAGAGCCAGCCCCACTGGAAGACCGCCACCGTGGTGCCGAAGGTCGCCGCCAGGGTCAGCAGGAAGCCGAGCGTGGCCTTGAGCGGCACCAGCAGGGAGCGGAAGACCAGCATCAGCAGCAGGAAGCTGAGCCCGACCACGACCAGCAGGTAGACCGGGAGCGCGGCCGACAGCTTGTCGGAGACGTCGATCCCGAGCGCGGTGGCGCCCGTGAGCGCGATGTCGACGCCGCCGGCCTCGGCGGTCGGTGCGAGTGCGTTGCGCAGCGCACGGACCAGGTCGAAGGTCTTCTCGTCGCTCGGGCTGGTGGTCGGCACGACGCCGACGATCGCGGTGCGCCCGTCGGCGCTCGCCTGCGCCGGCGAGACCGTGGCGACCCCGTCGAGGCGCTCGGCGACCTCGGTCGCGCGGGCCACCGCCCGGTCGACCGCCACCGGCGTACCGCCGTGGACGACCATGACCAGTCGGCCGTTGGAGCCCTCGCCGAACCCCTCGGCGACCAGGTCGTACGACGTGCGCTTGCTGGTCCCGACGGGTGCGGTGCCGTCGTCGGGCATGCCCAGGCGCATGTCGGCGACCGGGATGGCGAGCACGGCGAGTGCCGCGACGCCGGCCACGATCGCCGGCACCCGGCGGTGCTGCACGAACCTGCCCCACGCGAAGCCACGGTTCGTCGCGGCGTCCTCGAGGTCGCCACCGTGCCCGGACCCGAGGTCGGCCCTCCGCTGGCGGCGCGAGAGCACCCGGTCACCCGCGAAGGAGAGCAGTGCGGGCAGCAGCGTGATCGCGACCAGGACGGCCACGGCGACGGTGCCGGCCGCGGCCAGGCCCATCGTGGTGAGGAACGGGATCCCGACCACGGAGAGTCCGCCCAGCGCGATGATCACGGTCAGACCGGCGAAGACGACGGCGGACCCGGCGGTACCGAGCGCACGCCCGGCCGCCTCCTGCCGGTCCAGCCCGGTCGCGACGTTGTGGCGGTAGCGCGAGGTGATGAACAGCGAGTAGTCGATGCCCACCGCGAGGCCGAGCATCAGGGCGAGCACCGGGGTGGTGCTGGTCAGGTCGACGACGTGGCCCATCGCGAGGATGCCGAGCATGCCGGTGGCGACGCCGAGCAACGCGTTCAGCATGGTCATCCCGGCCGCGACGAGGGAGCCGAACGTCAACACCAGGACCAGGAGGGCGACCACGACGCCGATGGCCTCGGTGGACCCGACCTCGGGCGGCGCCATGAGGGCCTCGCCGCCAGGGGCGACGGTCCACCCCGCGGGCGCCCCGTCGCCGAGCTCCTCGTAGGCCGTGCGCTGCCGCGCGGTGAGCTCGTCGCCCTGCTTCTCGAACTGCACGCTGAGCAGCGCGTAGCGGCCGTCGGGGCTGATCGCCCGGGCGTCGTACGGGCTGGTCGCGCCGACCACGCCCGGGAGCTGGCCGGCCTCGGCGACGAGGGTGTCGACGACCGCCTTGTTCGGGGCGGTGAGGACGCTCTCGCCCTTCGGTGCCCGGATCGCGACGGTGCCCGTGGCTCCGCTGGCCTGAGGGAACTCACGGGACAGCGCGTCGAGCGCACGCTGGGACTCGGTCCCGGGGATCGTCACGCTCGAGGTCGGGGCGCTCCCGAGGGCCGCGACGCCGGCGATCCCGATCGCGAGCAGCAGTACCCACGCCGAGACCACCGCCCCGCGGCGGCGGAAGGCAGTGTGTCCGAGGCGGTACAGGAGGTTGGCCATGAAGGGCTCCAGCGGGGACGTGGTGACGGAGAGGTCGACAGGGGTGGTCAGGCGGGGAGCGGTCCGAGGCCCGCGGGATCGAGCGCGAGGATGCGGGCGCCGACCTGGAGGAGGCAGCCGGCGAGCTCCTCGTCGGTGAGGTCGGGCAGCGCCAGGCAGGCTCCCAGCAGCCCGTGCTCGAGCGTGAGCGCGGCGGCCTGCCGCAGCGGTGTCGGTTCGGGCCCCCCGGCGAGGATGGCGCGGGCGCGGTCGGCCCACTCCTGGCTGCGGATCGCGACGGCGCTCACCTCGGCGATCTCGTCCAGGCCGCGCAGCATCGCCAGCGCTGAGCGGTGCCGGACGACGAGGGCCACGGAGAGCTCCAGGGCGCGGGCGAGCTGGTCGGCGTCGGGTGTCTCCTCGAGCCGGACGATCATCTGCTCGAGGTCGTCGCCGAGTCCGGCGATGAGTGCGTCGAGGATCGCCGCCTTGGACTTGAAGTGGTACAGCAGCGACGCCTTCGAGCAGCTGACCTCGTCCGCGATCATCTGCAGCGAGGTCGCCCGGAACCCGAGGGTGGTGAACAGCCGCCCGGAGACGGTCAGGATCTCCCGGCGCAGGGCGTCACGGGGTGGTCGGCTCATGCCGACGATGATCCCTGACCGATCGGTCAGAAACAAACCGATCGGTCAGGAACGGGTGGTGACCTGCCTCACCCGTTCCGGCAGGTCAGCTGCCGGTGAAGTTCGGCGTCCGCTTCTCCGCGAACGCGCGCGGCCCTTCCTTGGCGTCGTTCGACTTGAACACCGCCGCACCGACCCGGGCGTCCTCGGCCCAGCACTCGTTCTCGTGCCTGCCCTCGGAGTCGCGCACGGTCTTGAGGATCGCCTGGACAGCGAGCGGGCCGTTGGCGCAGATCAGGTCCGCGATCTCGTGGGCCTTGGCGAGTGCCTCGCCGTCCGGGACGACGTGGCCGATCAGCCCGAGCTCCCTGGCCTCCGGGGCCTTGATGTGCCGTCCGGTCAGCAGCAGGTCCATCGCCACCGTCTGCGGGATCTGGCGGGGGAGTCGCACCACCGAGCCGCCGAGCGGGTACAGGCTCCACCGGGCCTCGGACACCCCGAACTTCGCCGACTCGCCCGCGATCCGGATGTCGGTCGCGGTCAGGATCTCGGTGCCGCCGGCGATCGCCGGGCCCTCGACCGCGGCGATCAGCGGCTTGGTCAGCCGGTAGCCCTTGAGCAGGGACTTGATCACGGTGGGGTCGTACGCGCCGGACTCGAAGGAGTCCGACGGCGGCTTGGCCGACATCGCCTTGAGGTCGGCGCCGGCGCAGAAGTAGCCGCCGGCCCCGGTCAGGATCACCACCCGGATCTCCGGGTCGGTGTTCGCCCGCTCCCAGGCCTGCTCCATGATCGCGAGCATCTCGCCGGACAGCGCGTTGCGGGCCTCCGGGCGGTTCATCGTGACGATGAGCTTGTGCCCGTCCTGCTCCACCAGGCAGTGGGGTGCGGAGACATTCTCGGGGGCGTTCTGGGCGGCGATGTCCGTCATGCGTGCCATGCTAGCCAAGAACGAGAACGTGTTCTAGTCTCGGGGTCATGGCCTTGAACATCGCTGACCTCTTCGAGCATGCCGTCGACGCGGCCCCCGACAAGCCCGCGGTGAAGGTGGGCGACCGCGTCGTCACGTACGCGGAGCTCGAGACCGACGCCAACCGGCTGGCGCACTACCTGCAGTCCCAGGGCGTCCAGCCCGGCGACCACGTCGCGATCTACGCGAAGAACAGCATCGAGCACGTCGTTGCCGTGCTCGCCGTGGTCAAGATCCGCGCGGTCAACATCAACGTGAACTACCGCTACGTCGAGGGCGAGCTCGACTACCTCTTCGACAACGCCGACGTGGTCGCACTGATCCACGAGCGCACCTACGCGCCGTTGGTCGCGAAGTGCGCCCCGAAGGCGCCGCGGCTGAAGACCTTCGTCGTCGTCCCCGACGTCATCGACCCCGATGACCAGTCGGACGTGTCGTCGTACGGCGGGGTGCTGCTCGCCGACGCCGTCGCCGACCAGAGCGACGATCGCGACTTCGGGCCGCGCAGCCCCGACGACCTGCACATCATCTACACCGGCGGCACCACCGGCTTCCCGAAGGGCGTGATGTGGCGCCACGAGGACTTCTGGCGGGTGCTCGGCGGCGGCATCGACTTCTACACCGGCGAGCCGCTGACGGAGTACGACCAGTCCGAGCAGGCCAAGCAGGACGGCCGGATGATCACGTTCCCGCTCAGCCCGCTGATGCACGGCGGCGCCCAGGCCGGCCTGCTGATGCACCTGTTCGCCGGCCACCTGACGATCCTCGAGCCGAAGTTCGACCCCCAGCGCACCTGGGAGATCATCGAGCGGGAGAAGGTCCAGCTGATCTTCATGACCGGCGACGCCATGGCCCGGCCGCTGATCGAGGAGTTCGAGCGCAAGGCCGGGACCGGCACGCCGTACGACGCGTCGAGCCTGTTCGCGATCTCCAGCAGCGCCGCGATCTTCAGTCCCCCGGTCAAGAAGCGCTGGATGGACGCCTTCCCGAACAGCATCTTCACCGACTCGGTCGGCGCCTCGGAGACGGGCTTCCAGGGCATGGGCCTGCAGGACAAGGACGCGATCAGCAGCGACGGCCCGGTCGTCGCGCTCGGACCCAACAGCGTGGTCATCGACGAGATGAACCACGTGCTCGACGTGGCCACCGACATCGGCAAGATCGGCCGGCTCGGTCGGGGCGGCTCGGTGCCGGTGGGCTACTACAAGGACCCGGAGAAGTCCGCGGCCACGTTCCTCGAGATCGAGGGCAACCGCTACTCCGTGCCCGGCGACTTCGCCCGGATCGAGGAGGGCGGCAAGGTCACGCTGCTGGGCCGCGGGTCGAACTGCGTGAACACCGGCGGGGAGAAGGTCTACCCCGAAGAGGTCGAGATGGCGATCAAGGCGCACCCGGCCGTCTACGACTGCCTGGTCGTCGGCATCCCCGACGAGAAGTACGGCCAGGCCGTGGCTGCGGTGGTGCAGACCCGTGAGGGGCACACGGTCGAGCTCGAGGAGCTGCGCGAGTTCCTGCGCGCCTCGCTGTCCGGCTACAAGCTCCCGCGCGCGATGACGACCGTGGCCGAGATCCCGCGCAACGCGACCGGGAAGGCGCAGTACCCGCGGGCCAAGGAGCTCGTCCTCGAGGCGCAGGCCACCGGCAACGACGCGGACAAGACCCAGGAAGGTGCCCTCGCCTGATGTACACCGAGATCTGCGACCGGCTCGGCATCCAGTACCCGATCTTCGCGTTCACCCCGTCGGAGAAGGTGGCCGCCGCGGTCTCCCGCGCCGGCGGGCTCGGCGTGCTCGGCTGCGTGCGGTTCAACGACACCGACGAGCTCGAGAAGACCCTCACCTGGCTCGACGACAACACCGACGGCAAGCCGTACGGCGTCGACGTCGTGATGCCGATGAAGATCCCCACCGAGGGCAAGGCCGTCGACCTGAAGGCGATGATCCCCGAGGAGCACATCTCCTTCGTGGAGCGGACCCTGCAGAAGCTGGGCGTGCCGCCGCTGCCGGAGGGCGAGGGTCGCGAGGGCGTCCTCGGCTGGCTGCACTCGGTGGCGCGGTCGCACGTCGACGTCGCGCTCAACCACCGGCCGGTGCTGATCGCGAACGCGCTCGGCTCACCGCCGGTCGACGTGATCGAGCAGGCCCACGACGCCGGGGTGCTGGTCGCGGCGCTGGCGGGTGCCGCGAAGCACGCGGCCTCGCACGTCGCCAACGGTGTCGACATCATCGTCGCGCAGGGCTACGAGGCCGGCGGCCACACCGGTGAGATCGCCAGCATGGTGCTCACCCCGGAGATCGTCGACGCGGTCGGCCCCGACGTGCCGGTGCTCGGCGCCGGCGGCATCGGCTGCGGCCGCCAGGTCGCCGCGTCGCTGGCGCTGGGCGCCCAGGGCGTCTGGACCGGGTCGATCTGGCTCACGGCCGCGGAGTACGACCTCTCGCAGGGCACCGGCATCCGCGACGCGCTGCTGCGCGCCGGCTCCGGCGACACGGTCCGCACGCGGGTCTACACCGGGAAGCCGGCGCGGCTGCTCAAGACGAAGTGGACCGAGGCGTGGGAGGCGGAGGACGCCCCGGCGCCGCTGCCGATGCCGCTGCAGAACCTCCTCGTCGCGGACGCCCACAACCGGATGAACTCCGGCGACGACCCGGACACCATCTCCATGCCCGCGGGCCAGATCGTCGGCCGCACCAACGAGGTCCGTCCGGTGGCTCAGATCATGGCCGAGCTGGTGTCGGAGTACGAGGAGACCGTGGCCCGGCTGGAGAAGATCCGGGGCTGATCCGTCGTACCCTGATCGGGTGCTGATCTCCGTCGTGGCCTTCGTCGGCGCCGCCGTCCTGATCGTCCTGCTGCCCGGGCCGGACACACTGGTGGTGGTGCGCAGCATCCTGCGCGGCGGTCGCCGCCAGGGTGTGCTCACCGCGCTGGGCAACCTGTGCGGCCTCACTCTCTGGGTGGTGGCGGCGGCGCTCGGTCTGGCAGCGATGCTCGAGGCCAGCGAGGTCGGGTACGCCGCGCTGCGGATCGTCGGCGCCTGCTACCTCGTGCTCCTCGGCGTGCAGGCGTGGCGGTCGCGAGGTCGTGTCGACGAGCCCGGTGATCCGCGTGGCAGCGTGCTCGGCACCGGCTTCCGGGCCGGCCTGCTCACCGACCTGTTCAACCCGAAGGTGGGCGTCTTCTTCGTGACCTTCCTGCCCGGGTTCGTGCCCGAGGGCTCGTCGGTGCTCGCGATGACGCTGCTCTTCGGGGCGATCTTCATCGCCCTCACGGCGCTCTACTGGGTGGTGCTCCTCGGGCTCGCCGGACGCGTCACCGCCTGGATGAACGTCCCGACGATCCGGCGCCGCCTGGACACGGCGACGGCGGCCGTCCTGGTCGCGTTCGGCCTGCGGCTCGGCACGGAGTAGCGGCGCGGTTGATGGGCCGCGGATCAGTCCAGGGACCGGCGAACGACCATTGACTGAAACCGCCGGTAGCGGATACCCGCAGCGGGTCAGTACGTTCACGCCATGGTTGTCCCCTCCCGCAACCGTGCCGGTGCGGCACGACGCCTCCTCCTCGTCCTCTCGGTCCTCCTGACGCTCGGCGTCGGCTGGGCCGCCGCCGGCAGCTTCGGGGCCGCGGCCCCCGGGCCGGCGCCCGCCGTACCAGCGGCGCACTGCGGTCCCGGCTCCCTCCCGGAGACCTCGATCCAGGGCCGGGTGCCGAAGGCGGACTACCTGTCCGGCCGGGCGGCGCAGGGCTACCGCTGCAACACCGAGGAGGTGGCGCACCAGGGCGCCTCCGGCGGGTTCAAGACGCTGCGCTACACCGACGCGCAGGGACACGTCTGCGCGTTCTACGACTCGACCCTGCTGATCGGCCGCGACGTCGTCGCGAACCTCCTGTCCGGCGACGGGCTGGGCGTCGTCGTGCTGGACATGACCGATCCCGCGCACCCGCGCCGGACCGCGAACCTCACCTCCCCGGCGATGCTGAGCCCGCACGAGTCCCTGCTCGTCAACGAGAAGCGCGGCCTGCTCGCCGCCGAGATGGGCACCGCGGCGACGCTGCCGGGGATCCTCGACGTGTACGACGTGAAGACCGACTGCCGGCACCCGCGCAAGCTGTCGACCACGCTGTCGAGCCTCTTCGGGCACGAGAGCGGATTCTCCCCGGACGGCCGGACCTGGTACGCGTCCGGCACGACCGCCGGGTTCGCCGCGATCGACCTCTCGGACCCGCGGCACCCGCGGACGCTGTTCCAGCGCCTCGGCGTGCAGTACCACGGGATGCGCCTCTCCGACGACGGCCGGACGCTCTACGCGGCGCACATCGGCACCCCCGGTCCCACCGGCATCACCGGCGCCGGCCTGCGCGTCCTCGACGTCAGCCAGATCCAGGACCGCGTGCCGCACCCGAAGGTGCCGACCCTGTCGACGATCACCTGGCACGGGGTGTCGATCCCGCAGGTCGCCGAGCCGTTCACGCGCGACGGTCACCAGTACCTCTTCGAGGTCGACGAGTTCGTCGACCTGTTCTCGGCCCGGGGACTGACCGACCTGAACCACTCGCCGGTCGGGGCGGCGCGGATCATCGACGTGGACGACCCGCGGCACCCGCGGATCGTCTCCGACATCCGGCTGGCCGTGCACCAGCCCGACGTGCACGCCGGCGCGCAGCTCAAGGACCCGGGCGCCTGGTTCCCGGCCCAGGGGTACGCCGCGCACTACTGCGGCATGCCGACCCGCGACAACCCGAAGATCGCCGGCTGCTCGATGATCCTGTCCGGACTGAGGCTCTTCGACATCCGCGACGTGCAGCACCCGCGCGAGGTGGCCTACTTCAACAAGCCGGTCGTGAAGCCGCGGAAGCTCACCGTCTTCGGCAGCGGCGCCTACGCCATGTCGCAGCCGGCGTGGGACCCGGCGAACGACTCGGTCTGGTACACCGACACGAACTCCGGCTTCTACGTCGTCAGGCTCACCAACGGCGTGGCATCCCTGCTGCGGTGAGCTCGGTCGGCGTGGGCTGGTCGCCCGGGGACTGGTCGGTCGGCGCGGCGAGGACGACGTTGGTGCGCGCGACCTTGTCGTGCAGCGCCTGCTTCTTCTCGTCCCACAGCGGCCACAGGTAGTCCAGCAGCCCGGCGATGAGGAAGAGGAAGCCGAGCCACGGGACGTAGGCCCCCAGCGCCAGCGCCTGCACGAACAGGAACCGGGCGAGCATCGTCGGCCACGGCATCGGCCCGGGGGTCTCGCGCCGGCGGATCCGGAGGCCGACCATCAGCTTGCCGGGCGTCGCCTGCTTCCAGCGCCAGAACCCGAGGGTGTAGATCGCGAGGACGACGACGTACGCCGCGGCGAGGCCCAGCATCTCGGTGGAGAACGGCTGGAACAGGTCCGGAGCCGGGGGCGGCGTCGTGCCCGCGTCCAGGGCGCTCGAGTAGTCGTCGAACCAGGTGCTGATCTCGTCCCACCGCCCGGCGACGAACGCGGCGAGGATGCCGATCCACACCGGCGCGAGGACCAGGCTGTCGAGGACCTGGGCCAGCACCCGTCGCCACCACCCGGACAGCTGCTGGCCGTCGGGTGTGGTGGGGACCGGCACCGGGACCGGGGCGTACGGCTGGGCGTACTGCTGCGACGGGTACACCGGCGGTGCGTACACCGGCTGGGGGTCGTGCACGTGCTGGGTCCACTGGCCACCGTCCCAGTAGCGCTGCCGGCCGGGAAGGGTCTGCGGTGCGGGGTCGGGGTACCAGCCGGCCGGGATCTGCGTCATGGCGCCAAGGGTGTCAGACCGGGCGGTACGCCGTGCCGCGTTCCTCCCTGGTCCAGGTGGGTCTCGACTGGGCTCGACCACCAGGGACTCCTTCTGCCTGCAGCTCCCGCTTGAGCACCTTGTTGGTCGCGGTGCGGGGGAGTGCGTCGAGGATCCGGACGAACCGCGGCCACGCCTTGGTGCCGAGATCGGCCTGGGCGGCGAGGAACGACTCCCAGGCCGCCGGCGTGATCGCGGCGGTCGTGACGAGGGCGGCCACCAGCTGGTCGCCGGCGCGCGGGTCGGGCACGGCGTACACGGCCGCCTCGCTGACCGACGGGTGCCGCAGCAGGATCCGCTCGATCGGCGCGGCCGCGAGGTTCTCGCCGTCGACCCGGAGCCAGTCGGCGGTGCGGCCGGCGTAGTAGACCCAGCCGTCGGCGTCGCGGTAGGCGAGGTCGCCGCTCCAGTACATGCCGCCGCGCATCCGCTCGGCGGTCGCCGCCTCGTCGTTGTAGTAGCCGGCGAACTGACCGGTGCCCTGGGTGTTCACCAGCTCGCCGACGCACGCGTCGAGGTTGGTGACCTGCCCGTGCTCGTCGAACGTCGCGCGCGGGCACTCCGCACCGGTCTCGGGGTCGAGCACGGCGACCCCGGGGAAGGGCTGCCCCAGCGAGCCGGGCGGCGTGCCCTGGACCCGGCTGACCACGACGGCGTTCTCGGTGGAGCCGAAGCCGTCGACCACGGTGCAGCCGAAGCGACGCGCGAACTCCACCGTGTCCCGCTCGCCGGCCTCGTTGCCGAAGACGATCCGCAGCGGGTTGTCCGCGTCGTCGGGCTGCTCCGGTGTCGCGAGGACGTAGGCCAGCGGCTTGCCCACGTAGTTCGCGTAGGTGGCGCCGTACCGGCGCACGTCGGGGAGGAACCCGGTCGCGCTGAACCGCTCGGCGAGCGCGACCGTCGCGCCGGAGACCAGCGCCGGGCCCCAGCCGGCCATCACGGCGTTGGAGTGGAACAGCGGCATCGAGACGTAGTGCACGTCGTCGCCGGTGAGACCGAGGCGCTCGTTGAGGTACCGGCCGGGGTACGCGACCTTCTCGTGCGTGACCCGCACCGCCTTGGGCTCGCCGCTCGTGCCGCTGGTGAAGATCAGCATGAAGAGGCTGTCGGGCGTCAGTGGCCCGGAGGGCTCCGTCAGGACGGTCCCCGAGGTCTCCCAGTCGTACGCCGACGCGTCGACCACCCGGACACCGTCCAGGTCGAGCCCCTCCAGCAGGCCGGAATGGGCCGGCTCCACCACGATCACCTGCACGTCCGCCTTGCGGATGTCGGCGAGCAGCCCGGCGCCGCGACGGGTCGTGTTCAGCCCGACCACGACGTGGGTGCCGAGGGCGGCCGCGGCGAGCTGGAGGGCCATCTCGGGCGTGTTGTCCAGCAGGACGCCGACGTGCGGCGGCCGGGCCGGGTCGAGCATCCCCGCCAGCGCGCCCGACCGACCGGCGGCTGCGGCGACGTACTCGCGCCACGACCACCGCCGGTCACCCGCCAGCAGGGCCGGCGCGTCGTCGTCGGCGCGGGCGAGCAGCAGGTCGCGGAGCGTCGTCACCTCGGCGTCGTCACACCGGCTCGGCGGCGAGCAGCCGACCGACCTTGCGGGCCTGGTCGGTGGTGCCGCCGAGAACGAACTCGAACAGCTTCGCCGCCGTGAAGTAGCGGTGGGCCTCGCCGTCGAGGTCGATGCCGACCCCGCCGTGGACGTGCACCGTCGTGTGCGCGAGCCGGTGGCCGGCGTCCGCGGCCCAGAGCTTCGCCTCGGCGATCTCCTTCTCCGCCGGCAGCCCCTCCTCGAGCCGCCACGCGGCCTGCCAGAGGGTGAGCTCGGCGCCGAGGACGTCGATGTACCCGTCGGCGAGGCGCTGGGACACGGCCTGGAAGGTGCCGATCGCGCGGCCGAACTGCTCGCGCGTCCGGGCGTACTCGGCGGTGAGGTCGAGGGCGCCCTTGATGATGCCCAGCTGCATCGCGCACGCGGCGACGGTGAGCCGCTGCTGGAGCCAGTCCACCACCTCGTCGCCGCTGCCGATCGCGCCCAGGATCCGGGCCGCCGGCACCGTGGCGCGGTCGAGCTCGAGCCGGGCCACCACGTCGCCGTCGCTGATCCGCTGCGGGGTGACCGTGACGCCCGGGTCGTCCGGGTGCACCAGGAACGCCGTGACGCCGTCCGTGGTCTGCGCCGGTACGACGAACAGCTCGGCGATCGTGCCGGCCGGGACCACCGTCTTCACACCGGTCAGCAGCCACTGGTCGCCACCGAAGTCCGCCTGGGTGGTGGGGTGGGCCGGGAGGTACTCGCGCTCCTCGGCGACCGCCGTGGTGAGGATCGCGTGCCCGCTGCTGGCGCCCTCGAGCCACATGCCCTGGGTGGCGGCGTCGCCGAACTTCGCGACTGCCATGGCTGTGGGCAGGTGGCTGGCGAGCGGCACCGGGGCGACGTGCTTGCCGGCCTCGATCAGCACGCTGCACAGCTCGAGCAGGCCGAGGCCCGACCCGGCCAGCGCCTCGGGGAGGCACAGCCCGAGCAGGCCGGCGTCGCCGAGCCGGGCCCACAGGTCCGCGTCGAACCGGCCGTCCGGGCCGACCGCGGCCTTGAGGCGGTCGGGGGTGCACTCGTTCTTGAACACCATCGCGGCCAGCGCGGCGGCGTCGGTCTGGGTCTCGGAGAGGGAGAAGTCCATGTCAGTTCGCCTTATCGCTTCGCGGCGGGCAGGCCGAGGCCGACGTACCCGATGATGTCTCGCTGGATCTCGTTGGTGCCGCCGCCGAAGGTCATCACCAGCGACGAGCGGTAGAAACGCTCGAGGCGCCCGCGGAGCACGGCGCCGGGCGAGTCGCCGGTGACCACGGCCTCGGGGCCGACGATCTCCATCAGCGACCGGTAGACCTCGGTGGCGAGCTCGGAGCCGTAGACCTTCGTCGCCGACGCGTGGGCGGGGGAGAGTGCCTCGGTCGCCGAGGCGAGCTTCCAGTTGAGCAGCTTGAGCATGTCGGCCCGGGCGTGCGCCCGGCCGAGGAGCACCTGCACCCACTCGGCGTCGACGACGCGGCTGCCGTCGGGGTTCTTGGTCTGCTGGGCCCACTCGCGCACCAGCCGGAGGGAGTGCTCCAGCGGCGCGGCCGAGGTGAGCGCGACCCGCTCGTGGTTGAGCTGGTTGGTCATCAGGGCCCAGCCGCCGTTCAGCTCGCCGACGAGGTTCTCCTGCGGCACCCGGACGTTGTCGTAGTAGGTCGCGCTGGTGCTCACGCCCGCCACCGTGTGGACGGGGGTGTAGGAGAACCCCTCGGCACTCGTCGGCACCAGGATCATCGACAGGCCCTTGTGTCGGGGGAGGTCAGGATCGGTGCGGCAGGCCAGCCAGACGTAGTCGGCGTACTGGATCAGCGAGGTCCACATCTTCTGGCCGTTGATCACCCACTCGTCGCCCTCGGCCACCGCGCGGGTCTGCAGGCTGGCGAGGTCGGTGCCGGAGCCGGGCTCGGAGTAGCCGATCGAGAAGTGCATCTCGCCCTTGAGGATCTTCGGGAGGATCTCCTCGCGCTGGGCGTCCGTGCCGAACCGCATGATCGTCGGGCCCACCGTGTTCAGGGTGAGGTAGGGGATCGGCACGCCGGCGATGGCCGCCTCGTCGGTGAAGATCAGCTGCTCGATCATCGAGCGGTTCTGGCCGCCGTACTCCTCGGGCCACCCGATGCCCAGCCAGCCGTCCTCGCCGATCTGCCGGATCACCGACTTGTAGACGCTGGCGTCGCCGAACTCCCCGCCCTGCTGGTCGAAGTGGTCCCCGGTGGCCGCCGACAGGCCGGCCCGGATCTCGGGAGTGACGAGCTCGGCGAAGTAGCCGCGCAGCTCGGTGCGGAGCTGTTCCTGCTCGTCGGTCAGTGCGATCCTCATGGAGTCATCCTCACGCAGTGGGGGGAACCTCGGACAGGCTTCGACACCGGATTTCCCGGCGCCGGTGTTGCCAGCTCCGTACGGCCGGTGCTGGATTTCCCTGGCGCAAAACTATAACCTGTTCTTGTTTTGGTCTACAGCCCTGGGAGGCACCCGATGAGCACCGCCACCACCGACGCCCGCGCCCTGGACCAGGGGATCCCGCCGGCGCGGTACGCCCGAGGCTGGCACTGCCTGGGCCTCGCGGAGTCCTTCCGCGACGGCAAGCCGCACGCGATCTGGGCCTTCGGGGGCAAGCTCGTGGTGTGGCAGGACTCGCAGGGCGCGCTCAACGTCCTCGACGGCTACTGCCGGCACATGGGCGGCGACCTCACCCAGGGCGAGGTCAAGGGCGACGAGGTCGGCTGCCCGTTCCACGACTGGCGCTGGGGCGGCGACGGCAAGTGCAAGGCGATCCCGTACGCCCGGCGGGTCCCGCTGCGTGCGCGCACCCAGGCCTACGAGACCGAGATCGTCAACGGCCAGCTGTTCATCTGGTACGACCCGGAGGGTTCCGAGCCGGACCGCGAGATCCTGCCGTACTCGATCCCCGGCATCGACAGCGGCGAGTACACCGCGTGGAACTGGAACATCACCGAGATCGAGGGCTCCAACTGCCGTGAGCTGATCGACAACGTGTCGGACATGGCGCACTTCTACTACGTGCACTTCTCGTTCCCGACGAGCTTCCGCAACGTCTTCGAGGGCCACAAGGCGACCCAGTACATGGAGTCGAAGGGCCGTCCCGACAAGAGCGCGGGGTACGGCGACGCGGAGCTGTTCCTGAAGTCGGAGGCCACGTACTTCGGGCCGTCGTACATGATCAACTGGCTGTGGGTCGACTACAAGGGCTTCAAGACCGAGGTCGTCCTGATCAACACCCACATCGCCACCAGCCCGAACTCCTTCACGCTGCAGTACGGCCTCGCCGTGAAGAAGGTGGAGGGCCTCGACGACGCGACCATGGACGTCATCTCGCAGAAGTACACGAAGATGTTCGGCGAGGGTTTCCTCCAGGACGTGCACATCTGGAAGAACAAGGTCCCGGTGCAGAACCCGCTGCTCTGCGAGGAGGACGGCCCGGTCTACCAGCTCCGCCGGTGGTACGAGCAGTTCTACGTGGACAGGGCCGACGTCGTCCCCGAGATGGTCGAGCGCTTCGAGTTCGAGGTCGACACGACCAAGGCCAACGAGTTCTGGCAGGCCGAGGTCGCCGAGAACCTCGCGAAGAAGGCCGAGGAGGACGCGGCCGTCTCCACCTCCGGCAGCGCCTGATGGTCTCCTTCGCTCCCACCAGTGCGGAGACCGTCGAGGACCAGCGGCTCTACACCGAGGCCCGGATGGTCGAGGTCGCCTGCCTGGACTGCCTGGCGAAGGTCCGGGTCAAGAAGAACAGCGAGCACCACACGGCGATCCAGTGGAGTGCCGACGCCCTGGACCACTGCGCGGAGTTCCGCAAGGCCGCGTCCCAGCCTGAAGGACGGCCGATCTGGTCGTCCTGCTCGCGGCTACGATCCTCGATCGACCAGGCCGTCCGTGACGGCGCGATCGAGATCGGAGCTGAAGATGGCTACTGAGTCCTACCAGCTCGAGGTCGCGGACGTGATCAGGGAGACCGAGGACGCCCGCTCGGTGGTCTTCGAGGTGCCGTCGGAGCTCCAGGAGACGTTCGCCTACACCCCCGGCCAGTTCCTCACCGTGGCCGTGCCCAGCGACCGGACCGGCCTCGCCGCCCGCTGCTACTCGCTGTCCAGCGCGCCGCACAGCGGGCTGCACCAGATCACCGTCAAGCGGACCGTCGACGGCTACGCGTCGAACTGGATCGTCGACAACCTCAAGCCGGGGGACACCCTGCGGGTGCTCCCGCCCAGCGGCATCTTCACGCCGAAGGACGTCGACGCCGACTTCCTGCTGTTCGCCGGCGGATCGGGCATCACCCCGGTGATGTCGATCGCCCGGACCGCGCTGGAGAAGGGCACCGGCAAGGTGGTCCTGTTCTACGCCAACGAGGACGAGTCGTCGGTGATCTTCGCCGGCCAGCTGCGCGAGCTGACCGAGGAGTACGCCGACCGGTTCACCGTCGTGCACTGGCTGGTCTCGGTCCAGGGCCTGCCCTCGGAGCGGCAGCTCGGCCTGTTCGCGTCGTACTTCGCCAGCTACACGGCGTTCGTGTGCGGCCCGGCGCCGTACATGAAGGCGGTGACCAGCGCGCTCAAGGAGCTCGGCTTCCCGCGCGAACGCCGCCACCAGGAGAAGTTCGTGTCCCTGGGCGGCAACCCGTTCGGCGACGTCGAGGAGGTCCTCGCCGCCGAGAAGGAGCTCGCCGACGCCGACGACCACGATGACGCCGACGAGGCCGTGGTCACCGGCCCGGTCACCGTCGAGGTCGAGCTCGACGGCCAGGAGTACTCCTTCGACGACTGGCAGGGCGAGCAGGTGCTGCTGGAGTACCTCGAGGCGAAGGGCGTGGACGCCCCGTTCAGCTGCCGCGAGGGCAACTGCAGCGCGTGCGCCTGCGTCGTGCTCGAGGGCGAGGTGCGGATGCTGCACAACGAGGTCCTCGACGCCGACGACCTCGCCGACGGCATCCGGCTGGTCTGCCAGGCCAAGCCGGTCTCGGAGAAGATCCGGATCAGCTACAACGGCTGACGCCGTGCCGGGTGATCGGGCCCATCACCTGGTGATCGAGCTCAGTCGAGATCCTCGGTGTCGTCCCCGGTGATCGGCAGGAACACCGACTGCTGGCGCTGCCGGGGCGGGGCGACGGACTCCGGCCCGAAGACGCGGGCGCGGACCGGTCGGGTGAGGGCACCGAACGGCGCCGTCAGCACGTAGGAGTACGCGACCACCAGCATCGTCAGCGCGGGCGCCAGCGCGAGGCCGGCGACGAAGGCGACGGCGACCAGCCCGGTCGTGATCCGCGCCTGCCGGGTGCGGGGCGTCACCAGGTCGCGGAAGGACCGGAACCGCACGGTGCTCACCATCAGGACCGCCGGGACCACGCTGACCACCGCGGGCAGCAGGATGCCGGGACCGACCTTCAGCTCCGGGGTGTCGAGCGCGACCACGGTCGCGATCACGACCGCGGCGGCGCCCGGGCTCGGCATCCCGACGAAGTAGCGCTTGTCGGCGGTCGGGTCGATGGTGAAGTTGAAGCGGGCGAGCCGGAACGCCGCGCACGCCAGCCACAGGTACGCCGCGAACCACGCCACCACCGGCCACTCCGGCAGCACCCACGTGTAGACGAGCACCGCCGGCGCCAGGCCGAACGAGATCAGGTCGGCCAGCGAGTCCAGCTGCACGCCGAACGGCGAGGTGGCGCCGACCAGGCGGGCGACGGCACCGTCGGCGATGTCCATCACGATCGCGAGGGTCATCAGCGCCGCGGCCCAGTGGCCGTGGTCGTTGAACGCCAGCGGGACCGCGGAGAAGCCGCAGGCCATGTTGGCGGCGGTGAACATGCTCGGGGCGGTCACCCGCAGCTTTTCCTTGTTGGGCAGCTGGCGCAGTGACACGACCTCGGCGCCGGAGTGCGACGCGA
>Ga0255338_1003645_pt1 | contig 17929 bp, 22 predicted proteins | sample MeOH1_35cm_T4_19_FD_203715 | JGI IMG/M metagenome (GOLD analysis project Ga0255338, IMG submission 203715) | Sandy soil microbial communities from University of British Columbia, Vancouver, Canada - MeOH1_35cm_T4_195 | ecosystem: Engineered > Artificial ecosystem > Sand microcosm > Unclassified ...
CCTGCTCGCTGATCCGGAATCCCCCCGCGGCCCCCTGTGTGGGTGCGAGCGGATCGTCCGAGTCCGGCTCGGAGCTGCTCACGTGAGAAGGGGCGCAGGGAAGAGAGTCCTCCGCCGCCGCAGCGGGTGACGCATCGGCTGCCTCCCGCGACGGGCCAGCGACCGCCCGAGCCGGGGCAGGCCGATCCAGCCCCAAAGCCTTCGCTGCCGCCTTCGTCGCCGCCGACACATCCCCGCCATGCTCCAGCAGGCAGAACACGTCGAAGGCGTCGTTCTGATGCCCGTTCGCCAGCGGGTCTGCCGCGTGATGGGAGAACACCCGGCCTTCGCTCACCGTGATACCGGGCAGGCCCGTGCTGCTCGCCGGGAACAGCCACTTCTTGCCGCGCCGCTGGTAGCCATGGCGCTCCAACAGCGACTCCACATCGTTCGCCCGGTTGAACGCCTCGATCACCGACGCGCCGTTCCCGGAAAGCGCCGATACCCCAGGCTCGGCCTTGCGGCGGGAGCGCGATTCATCGCGGGGTGCCCACGGGCAGGCCGCTTCCGCGTCGCGCTTGAAGAACTCCCAGTTCTGCCAGATCGACAGCAGCTCCGCCGGCAACTCCGGCAGGCCGTCGAACGACGGCGGAGTCCGCCAGATGTAGGGCTTGCCGGTCCCCGGATGGATCGACGGCGGCAGCACGTCCTGCACCAACCCGTGGCGCAGCTCGAACACCGTGAAGCGCTGCTTCGGATCGTCCGCATCCTTCACCGGCCACGACAGCGCCTTGCGCCCTAGCTCGAAGCCGGCCGGAGCACGGAACATGATGCGGAAGCGCTCCGGGTTGCCCACCACCGTCGGCAGGCAGTCCGCCATCGCGTCCACATCCAGCCCCATGAGATCGGCCAGCACCTGCCGCGTCGCCGGCAGATCGTCCACGTCCAGCGAACAGACGCCGGACGGGCCGAGTACCACGCCCATATTGTGCTGAGGGTGCTGAAGCCAGAAGTCGGCGGCGGCCGCCGCTTCCGTGAAGTAACCGCCCGGCTGGTTCCAGCCGTCCCCGGTCGGGAACTTCCGCCCCGGCGGGATCGGCACCAGACACAGCCCGAGCACATCGACATACCGCTTCGCCCAGGCCGCCATCAGGCCCGGCTGAATCCCTTCGCTCATCTACGCCGCTCCCTCAGCCCCTGGCAGTCCACGCAGGTCACGCAGCCCGGCAGCGCCGCGCGGCGTGGGGCCGGGATGGGGTCGCCGCAGTCTTCACACTCCAGCGCGCCGGCGCCGGTGGGGCGCTGGGCGTGGTGGCGGTCGAGGGCGATGGCGAGTTGCTGCTCGATCAGGCCGTCGGCGGCGTCGCACAGGTCAGCCATGCTCCACCTCCTGGGCGCGCTCCATCGCTTCGCGTGCGCCGGCCATGATGGCCAGCACCGCCTCGATCACCTCGTTGCCGTGGCGCTCCAGTTGCAGCACTTCGCGCTCTTCCCAGCGGCCGTCGGCCAGCCCGATGTGCAGGCTGCCGACGAAGCGGCCCTCGCGGGTCAGCACGTCGGCCAGGGCCTGCAATGCGTCCGCCGTGGCTGGCACCGGCTTCGGGCGGTAGAACACGCCGCCCTTGATGCGGGCGATGGTGCGCAGCGTCTCCGCCGCTTCCACCAGTTCGAGCCAGCGCTCGAAATCGCGCACGCTCAACAGGTGGTCCGGGTAGCTGATGGAAAACTTCTTCTGGTAGCTGTTGTAGGAAAAGCCCAGCGTGGCGCAAACCGCGACCGGGCCGCCGCGTTCGCGGCGAGTGTCGTGGTCCACGGCCTGCTCCAGGGTCAGAACAGGGCCGAGGCCACGGGTGGGGTCGATTCTCGACATTGGCGTTAATCCCTTGGAAACGCCGTGGCCGATGCGGGAGGCTTGCTCCATAATGCGGCCACGGCTATCCCCACCCGTTCGATATGTGCTGTGTCTGCGGGTGGGTTGCTGAGGTCGATGGGGTGGTGCCCATCGGCCGTCCCCGCCGAGCTAGGGGCTACTTTGGTGAGTGGACTCCCCTAGACTCGGCACTTTTCAAGCAGCTCGCGACGTGCCTCGCAGGTACTCCCAGTCAATGTCCGGCCGAAGAGCTTCACACGGCACCAAGCCGTTAGAAGCCCGATCTATCGAGATGACCAGCTCGGCACTGGCTCGCCGTCCATACGCAACCTGCCGCAACTGGCCAACAGTCGTGCCACAGGCGCTGGCAAAGGCCTCAAGCTGCTGCCTGTCCAGGCCCTTGATGTAGTCGAGTAATTTCGTTTGCTTGGTTCGCATCGACGCATTTCCTGCTTTTTGCGAACCAATATTTACCTATAGGTAACAACCAAGTCAACACCTTTCGGGAATTTACTTTTTAGTAATCCCGCCAAATGATTTCGCAATGGACATTCATGACATCAGGCGGGCTAACCTCGCCGCCCTCATCACCACCAGGTTTGCCGGCAACCAAAGCGCTTTGGCTACGGCTATCGACCGCCAAGCCAGCTACGTATCGCGCTGCCTCGCGGAAAGCGGGAAGAACCAGAAGCCCATCGGCGAGAAATTTGCGCGCCACGTCGAGTCATGCATTGGCCTACCTCATGGTTGGCTAGACACAGCTCATGAAGCAGCAATCTCCTTGCAAGAAGCTGCCTTGGAGCCGGCGCTCCCCCTGAGCAGGCCGTTCAAACGGACCCAGATCGTAGGGACAGCTCAGTTGGGCCCAGATGGATATTGGGATGCCTTGGCCGCTATGGATGGATGGCTCGATGTACCAACCGACGACCCCGAGGCCTACGCCCTCCGCCTCAAGGGTGACGCCCTTTCCCCTGCGATCCGGAGCGGCTGGGTTGTCTGGTGCGAGCCGAACCATGAACTTATTCCCGGCGAGTACGTACTGATCCACAAGAGCAACGGAATCCATATGATAAAAGAATTACTTTACATAAATGAAGAAGATATCAGCCTAATGTCCACAAACAACAACCCCGACAGAACAACAATACAGCGCAACGAAATTATAGACATTCACCATATTAGCGGAATCTTTCCACCAAGCAGGATCTGCAATATCGGTCCAGAAAAAAAATAAAGGCAAACCTTAAATTAAGAAAAGACCAAAAACACATGAACATACTCTCAGAAATCGAAATATTTAATGCCCCAGCGCCTAACAAAACAGCAGGCCTAAAACCAAGAAAGCCGATAACAATTCTCACCGGATACAATGGCGTAGGGAAGTCAACAATACTATCAATAATCCACAGCACAATATCAGAGTTAAACTCCAGCGAATACAATATCTCGCGCTCAAACTGGGCATGCAAAGCAACAATATCTTCAGGGCAAAACATTCTAACCTTGAAGATTGAAGACCTTCACCGCATTAACCCATTAGATTTTATAAAATCAATAAACACTAAAGAGTTCGACGCCCGCGCAGCATATGCCATCGCGGAAAGGCTATACGGCAAATCAAATCCCAAGTCAGAAAAGAAAGGCACCCCATCCTTCCTCAAAAAGGAAAATAAAGACAAAACAAACAGCAAAGACAATATCAGCTTTCTTTTTGGCACCAAAACTGCTGATCCAGAAACCAACACTTTTGTGCGAAGCGCACTTTACTCTGATGAAGCATTGAACTTCAACAAACCAATAGATAACGAGGAAAAGCTCGAAGAACTAAAGATATTCTCTCAGCAAAAGACCTTAGACAAGACACTGTACCTACTCCTGATTGAGTACTCATCAACAGTAAAAAGAAATGGAGCCTCTCAATTCAATGAAATCATTAAAATCCTTGCAGCAATGGAGAAAACCGCACCAAACCTAGAGAATAAGAAGAAAATCAGAGAACAAATAGAAGCAATAAAATCAATCGCCGAACCCGAAGCAGAACACATCAAGCTCATAAGCGAGGCAAATAAATTCTTCTCATCAACCCATAGAGAAGTCTTCATAAATGAAAAAAACATTATATCACTTAAAACCACAGACCCAGAAAACAAAGAAGTCTATACACATGATTGGTTCGACCTATCAAAAGGCGAGAAAAACTTATTATGCCTGTTGCTAGCCGCCCACCTATACAACGACAAGAAGATGGTCTTCCTCTTTGACGAGCCGGACCTTTCTTTACATATCCGATGGCAGAAACAGATACTGCCAAGCCTGCGAGAGCTCGCACCAGACTCTCAATTTATTATTGCCACGCACTCTCCAGCGATGGTGGGAAACACTGATTGCGAAGAAATAATCAACATAAGCAAGATTCTTAAGGATTAATCATGGATGAACTTGGATTTCCTATCGAAGCAGAATACTTCGAAAAATCGAATGAATTCATGCCGCCTGGAGAACCATTAACCGTTTGTGTCTGGGTAGAATCGGCTGACGACATTCGCTTCTGGCAACCATTGCTCAAGAAAAACGAAAAGTACAGTTTCGAATTCAAGTATGGCTCATTGTTTTTGGGCGCCGACCAGAAGACTGCAAACGGATGCTCCCGACTTATAAAGTTAGTAAAAACAAAAGAACTAACCCTTGGAAAAGCACAAATCCTCTGTTTAGACAGCGACTTCAGACATATAGTAAGCCTACACCCTGAATGTGATTCATTACTAGAAGCAGAGAGCGAAAAGCACATCTACTGGACGCGGGCACACTCAAAAGAAAATATTCACATATCACCACGCCTAATTACCGAAGCACTTTGCCACATCTGCCCAATACAAGAAGAAAAACTAGAACAACCTCCTCGCGAAATATTTGAAACATTCTCATCGGATATATTCACGGCATTTTCAAAAATAGTTTTCCTAAAAGCAAAACACTGGAACCAAGAAAACAGCGAACTAGACGGCTTCACAAAACTAATGGAGCAAGCAGTAAATAACCTATGCTTAATTGAGAAAACAGGCCGAATTGTATTTTCCGAAAACAATGCATGGGCAAGATTTCGAGAGGCACTTTCCGAGCTAGACAACAAAATAAACAACCATCTAGCGGCGAACAACCTCAAAGAAGCCTACGAAGAATTCCTTGGCAGAATTAAAAATAACGATATAAATCAAAAAAACATAATTCTATTCTACAGAGGGCACGACATATACAGAATCATGATAAGAATATTCAAATCCGTAATCTCTTACTACAAAACAGAAGCCATGTCAAAAATTTCAAAAACCGCAAAAACAAAAGAGATCGCCAGCCAACAAATACAAGAATTCCACTCTGGGGAAATAAAACTCGAAGACTGCATAAAATCACGCAATACAATCTACGGTGAAACTCCATTCTTCATAGAAACTGAGATAGCGCTGCGCACCGAGTACTCAGCATAAACACCACCGAGACTATTTTTATCACGCGAAGGTGCCGAGATCTGAACCAGAAAATCAGCGCCCGGAAAGAGCCCTCGGGGCCTGCGAAACTGGACATTTCCTGATCTAGCCAATATCACCTCCAATCCAGCATTAGGCTACTCAGATCTGAACAAAAGATCCCAAACCAGCCCCGAAAGTTCTCTTGGAGCGCCCCCAAAAGGCCAACTCAAAGACTCCGAACGCGTTGCATTAGGCTCTGTACGAAAAGTCCTGAGCCAGCTTTGAAAACTCTCAAGAGTGATCGAAAAACGTCCAATTATTGATCATTCGGATACCTTTTCGGATCGGTTTCCGCCTCGTTGCACCGGGCGTGCCGACTTTTCGTACAGAACCTAGCACCTCTTGCTTTGCCCCCAACCTCGGCAATTTTTCGTACAGAGCAAAGAACTTAGCCGCAGCTCGCAGCCACGGACTGCTCATCCTGCATTCAGCACACAACAAAAAATTACCAAATGGTATTGATGCATTTATTTACCCATTGGTAATATACGGATTCCCACTCACCAAGGGGATCCAACATGAGTACAGCACCACAGCCCCGCTGCCCGGTCTACCTGCACCCGTCAGCGGCCTCCAACCCCGCCATCATCGCCCGCATCCAGCGCCGCACCGGCCTGCGGGTGATCGTAGGCGGTAGCAGCCAAGCCGCCACCCTGCGCCCCTTCGCCTCCGACCTCGGCCCGCTCGGGGGTGCCGCATGAGCCAGCGCATCAACCTCCTCCTGCTGCTGATCGTCGATACCGTCGCCCAGGTCAGCACCAAGGGCCGCTGGACGCCATACTTCGACGTGGGCAGCCGGAACTCTCGCGTCTCGCTGTACTTTCGCCCGACCGACTTCGACTACTCGAAGCCGGACGGCACCTGGCCGCGCGTCGAGAACCACTGTTCCCGCCTCGCCCCTGACGACGAGTACAGCGAAGAGGAGCTGGTTGAGAACTTCGAGGCCATGCTGGCCTTCGCCCGCCGTCACCTCGAAGACCGTCAGGAGGCCGCATGAGCACGCTTCTGATCGGCCTCGCCGGCGCCGCGCGCAGCGGCAAGACGACGGCCGCCGCCGAACTGGCAGCGCAACACGGCTTCATCCACTACGCCTTCGCCCAGCCGCTCAAGGCGATGCTGGCCGAGGGGCTGAACCTGAGCGCCGCGCAACTGGACGGCGCGGAGAAGGAGGCGCCCCTGCCCTGGCTGGGCAAGTCGCCGCGCGAGCTGCTGCAGACGCTGGGCAGCGAGTGGGGCCGCGAGCTGGTGCACCGGGAGCTGTGGCTGCGCGTGGCGCGGCAGAACCTGGACAACCTCGCGGAGTGCTTCCCGCAGGCGCCGGGCATCGTGATCAGCGATGTGCGCTACGAGGACGAGGCGGCGTTCGTGCGCGAGCGTGGCGGCGTGCTGGTGCACATCCTGCGGCCGGACGCGCCGCCGGTGCGCACCCACGCCACCGAGGCGGGCGTGGCGATCGGCGACAACGATCTGACCATCCACAACGACGGCTGTCTGGCCGAGCTGCGCGAGCGGGTGCGGGAGGCCGTACTGCGCGTGGCGGCCCGCGCCGGCCGCCGCGCGGCGTAGGAGGCGCGCGTGACGATGAGTCCGGCACGCCCACAGGAGGGGCGCGGGGAGTTCGCCAGTGGCGCGGCCAGCACGCTCGATCTGCTGCGCCTGCGCTACGGCTGCAACTACATCACCGTGGAGCAATTGTTGCGCGATCACCTGCCGCACATCGGCACCGAGCGGCACCTGCGCGCGGAGATCCGCGCCGGGCGCATCGCGCTGCCGCTGGCACGCCTGCACGACAGCGCACGCGCCCCGCAGATCGTTTACCTCCGCCATCTGGCCGAGTTTCTCGACCGGGCGGAGCAGGCCGCCACGGACGTGGCATGACTACCCGCGCCGGCCCACCACAGCCGCCGGCGCGGCTCGACAGGAGCACAGCACCATGGAATTGACGACCCAACAAATCGTCGCCCTGGCCATCCTTATCGCCCTGCCGCTGCTCGCGGCGGTGGCAGTCTACTGGCCCGCCCGCAACGAAGGCTTTCGCCGCGGTCATGCCATCGGCTACCGCGAGGGCTTCGACGCGGCAGAAGCGCGCCTGCATGCGGAGCTGGACGAGTCGGCGGAGCGTTGCAGCGGCGCCGAACGCCTGCTGGCCGCCACCCGCAGCGAGTTGCAGCGCGTACAGAAGGAGCGCGACCAGACCCGCCGCAACGCCGCGGAGGCGCTGGAGGAACTGACGCTGCGCCTGGACGACGCGCAGGCGCTGAACACGGCCCACGCCGGCCTGCTGCGCCAGTCGGCGGCCAATCACCGGCTGGCGGCGGCGAGCTGGCGGAGCCTCGGCGTCACGCTGAAAGAGAAGGACGCCCGCACGCTGGCCGAGCATCTGACCACCCTAGCCGACCGGCTGCGGCCGCAGGGCATTACGGATAAGGAGGCGGCATGAACACGAAATTTCTGTTGTTGGCGCAGTACCACGGCCAACTGTTCATCTCGCTGGAGCAGATCTGCGCGGACTACTTCACGCACCTGTGCCCGGCGATGCTCGAGCGCAAGGTGCTGGAGGGCAAGATCAGGCTGCCGATCACGCGCATCGAGCCGAGCAACAAGGCGCCGCGGGGCGTGCACATCGACGATCTAGCGAACTACATCGACGCCCAGCGGGCCGCTGCCGTGAAGGAGTGCGAGCAGTTAAACCGCCGGCGCGCCTGACGGCCGCTTCTTTCTCTCCACCCAGGCGCCGTAGGTCACTGGCATGGCCAGGACCTTCGGCAGCCACTCCCAGCCGGCGTACTTGTCGCCGTTCCCATGCAGGTGCGTGTAGCGGCGCATCGCGTTCCAGTCCCGATGGCCGGAGACGCTGGCGGCCTTGGGAATGTCCCAGCCCATCTCTTTACGCCACCCCGCCACGACCTACTGCCGGACCGGAGGTACCTTCATGCCTTGTCAGTCTTTGATTTGACTGCCAGCTCGTAAAATCTGCGCCGCAGGCAAGGAGTGCTGAGGTAGTAAGAACTGCCTTCCACCAACCTCATCTGGCGAGTTATATGCCATTTGCACAGTTTGACCGCCTTATACTGCGCTTCAGTCGGCAAATCATGAAGGCGTTATGTGCTAAAACTACGCACGAGCACTTATGATCTTGCCAGGTGAGTAAACACTGAGACTCTGATCAGTAGTTATCTAGTTAGACTTGCTGCCTGCGACAACTGCTGGAGCAAGTTTTCCAAAAGGGAGAAGGAAGTGGATTCGCAGGAGCGGGAATACGTCACTGCCGCAATCAATTATTTCTGGAAGGGTTTAGCACAGCCTCATACAGTAAATGAGAATGCAGCGAAGATAATGTATGAAGCCCTCGCAGAGGCTCAGTCATGCACCGCATCAATGGACTTGGTTCCAAGGCCGACTTACACGCCTGGAATTAGCTATGTAGTAAGAGAGATAGCAAATATAGGTCAGCGGATAATGTCTGGGGACACATCAATGTATAATGCTTGCCGCAATCAAGTGGCGGCAAACTATAAGACTTATATGCAGTCAGCATTGATGGGGCTCTGAGATGAGAAAAGCATTGCCTTCAGTGCTACTGGCTTGTCTGGCATTCTCCGCGTCGGCAAGTGATCATAATTTGCGCGTCGTTTACCAAGGCTTTAACTTCTATATTCCCGACTCCCCTAGCGTTATTGGCTACCTAGGGACAAATAGCAATATCTTGATTGCAAAGTATAGCCAGAAGCCAGGAGAGAAAGTGGTCGGGTTCAGTATCGACAAAGAAGTTGATACTGGTGGCTGTGATCCCAAAGCCTTTTTCAAGGCTGTCCTCAGTGGCGGTGAATCTGCTTGCAGCATGCCGTCCATTAATGCATTTCGGCATGTCTTTATTAAAGATAGAGATCCCGGCGTTTGGTCTGGTGGCGGCTATGACTTTTTCTATTTCATCAGCACCAAACAATCAACGATATTTGTTGTGACCGATGACGCTAGTCGTGAAATTCTTAAAATAGAATCCAACTTCCTTAAAGAAAAGGAAATAAGGGAAATCTTCTCTGGATATCTTTAATAGTTTGATATTTTTTGATGGTTCCCACGTCCCCGCACAACGCGAACCGCGTGTCCATGCAGGCCCGGACTACATCGATGCCCAGCGGGCCGCTGCCGTGAAGGAGTGCGAGCAGTTAAACCGCCGGCGCGCCTGACGGCCGCTTCTTTCTCTCCACCCAGGCGCCGTAGGTCACTGGCATGGCCAGGACCTTCGGCAGCCACTCCCAGCCGGCGTACTTGTCGCCGTTCCCATGCAGGTGCGTGTAGCGGCGCATCGCGTTCCAGTCCCGATGGCCGGAGACGCTAGCGGCCTTGGGAATATCCCAGCCCATCTCGAACAACCGACTGACGCCTTCGTGGCGCAGATCGTGGAAGTGCAGGTCTGCGACCCGGCAGGCTTCGCAGGCGCGAGCCCAGGCGCCCTGTATGGCATCCACGGTGTAGGGGAATATCTCGTCGAAGGCGCGCGGCATGCTGCGGACGATGGACATGGCTTCGTCGGGCAGGTGGCACCAGACGTCGTTGCCCCATTTGTCGCCGGGGTTCTTCATGTCGCGCACCATCACGCGCTGGCGGTCTTCGTCGAGGTCTTCCCAGCGGATGCGGACGATCTCTTCCTGCCGGCGGCTGGAGAACAGGGCGAAGAGCACGACCTTGGGCATCGCCATCGAGGTCGGGCGGTAGGCCAACACCGAGCAGAAGTGCTGCAGGAGCCGGTCCAGCTCCTCGAGCACGGGGCGGCGGTCGCGCTCCACGCTGCGCATCTTGTGGCCCAGGCGCTTGAGTACGCGCCGGGCGTCGGCCATGGCGTTGCCGTCCACCTCGTAGCCCCAGGCCGGTCTGGCGATCGACAGCACCGCGCCGAGGTGCGCGAGGTCGTTGCCGACGGTCTGCGCCTGGACGCCGCCACCCTCTTCGCTCATGCGCCACTGGGCGAAGTCGACCAGCGCCTGGCTGGTGATCTCGCGGTCGGTGAGCTCGCCCAGGTGGCAGGCCGCTATGCGCCGCAGGGAGGCTTCCTTGGTCTTGCCCAGAGGACGGGTCGCGTCGTGCTCGTCGAGGTAGCGCTCGATGATCTGCCGGAGCGTGACGCTGGCGCGGGCTTCGCGCTCGATGGCGCCCGGCTCGGCCAGTTCGCTTTCCCGCCGCTTGGCCCAGGCCTCGGCGGCCTTCCTGCGGGCGAAGGTCTGGCTCTCCTGATAAACTTGTACGCCATCCCTTTTGATTCGTATCTGCGCGGTGTAACTGACCGAGCCGTCAGCCCTTTTGCGCGCTCTGATCGTGGCCATGGTGGTACGCCCTCCTGGCAGGTGGTACAAGCGGGAAGTCGGGTGGTACATTGTACCACCGAGCCTGAAAAAACACCCCGAAACCACCAAAAATCGCCCAAAAAGACACCCGCATGACACACGCTGGAGACCCCATGAAACAAGGCGCAACCCCAGTAACCACGCGACCTGAGCCGTCCCGCCGCTTTTGCGTTGCGCCGATGATGGATTGGGCAAACATCTAGAAAATTTTATTATAAAACAATAAGTTATCTTAATAAGTAGAAAGCATGTAGCAAATCTGTAGCAGATGAGACTCCTTTCACTCGCCGCCAAGTGACACTATCCACTGACATTCCTGACTTTTCACGTGTAACTCCTATCCCCATCGCCCGTCCTGGCACTCTCAATCCCTCGCAAAAAACGCTTTACAACAAGCGTAAACATCACCGCGTAGAGAGCAAATCGCTCGGAACAAGAAAACGCTGATCTCCATACCTCTTATTAGATGAATCGTTGCGGTTTATCGCCAACGCGCATTCCGGCTACTCGAGCAGCTCCAGTTGCCGGAGCTGCAGGAGTGGGCGATGCTCACCTCCGCGTAGTTGTCCAGGCTGGTGATCTAGATCAGGCCGAGACCCTGAAAATAGAAAGGATGAAATAGAAGTTATGAATTTCTTTAGCAATAAAAAAAGCCCAAAGGCAATCTCTGACTCGATTGCAAAGGTGCTTGCAGAGCCATTCATACCTGAGTTTTCAGATTACGTTCAGAAGATCAGACGCAATTGCGTAGCCATCAGCTGTCTTGTCTTGATAATGGTCTACGGTGGGGTAAGCGTTTCACCAGACCTAGCAACCAGCGGCTTCAAGCTCAAAGGCATTGATGATGTCTTGGTCAAAACCTTGCTCTTGATTCTAACAATCTATTGGCTTATCCATTTTCTCTGGTGTGCGCTCGATTACTTTGGGGAGTGGAGAATCAGGTTAACCAACATAAAAGAGAATCTATATTCCTGGGACGCAGACGATAAAGCCACTAGCAAAGCCACTAGAAATAGCACTTTTCTGAGCTGGATGTATTTCAATCATGAACCAACAGTTCACTTCAGACATCAGCTAGACGAGCTAAAAGAGCTACTCCAAAAAGCAGACATTGATCAACCTGATAAGTCACGTATAGAGCAAAATATAGCAAGCGGAATAATGAGTATCCAGAACGCTACCAACGTTGAAGAGGAAATGCTCAAGGCTTATGATTTACGTATGCGCCGCTTCGAGTCTTGGTGGCGCATGTTCCAAGCTTCTTCCTCAATTCGATGGCTAGTGATCGAATTGCTTTTACCTATATTTCTCGGCGCCATTGCAATCGGAAAACTTACACCAATCGTCATCGGCCCCCTACTTCAAGGATGGCTTTGCTAGCTGGGTTCTAGACACAAAAAAGGCTTCATGGCATAACCGTGATGCCTTTTTTAGGTCTGCTGGTTCAGCGGCCTGTTCTAGTGTTGGCGCACAAGGGTAGGCCGCTCCTTTCATTTCGTGCCTCCTTGCACATCCTGCCGCTCGATGCACTCCAGCACCTGACCGGCGCAGCTCAGCAACTCCCCTTCCAGTGCATCGACAGCGGCGCGCCAGTCGTCATTAGTGTGCAGCGCTGGCCGCGCTGGCAGCCGGCACGGGGTCAGCGGGCAGTCGATCCGGGCCGTGGTAGGCGGCGGGGTCGGTGGTCTCGGGTCTTTCGTACAGCCCACCAAGAGCAGCAGGAACAGCAGCAGCGAGATAGTCGGCGACGGCTTGGTCATGACGTTTCAGCTCCTCGAGGGCGCGGCTCTGCGCCAGGGCATTACGGTGGACGGTTTGTTCGAGCGCACGCATGCGCTGGTCCAGGGCGGCGACCTGGCCGATCTGTTTCTGTTGCTCGACCAGCACATTGGCCTGTCGCTCGACCAGCTTCTGCGAGTCGGCGAGCGCCTGTTCGGCGCGCTCGGCCCGGGCGGACTGCAGGCCGATGCGCGGGGATAGCCCCCACCAGACGAGGCCGGCGCCGGCCAACAGCAGGACCAGGGCGATGCCACCGGCGGCCAGCAAGCGGTATTGCACGGGAATCAGGTCAGTGAGGCTCATGCTGACTCCCAATCAGGTAGGTCAACGGTTTTCCCAGCCAATGCATGAGTGCAGTCGCTCAGGAACTGGATACGTCCGTCGGTGACGAATGAATGACACACCTTCTTGACCGGGGTCTGTACGATCTCCCCGCTGGCGATCTTTTCGCGGATCTCTGCCGTGGTTACCGGCGGCTCCCATTGATCCCACTGAACTAAGATTGATGGCGTGAAGGTTGGCTTCTCTGCACTGCCATTCCATTTCCAGCGAGGCCCCGGCCCAGGCCCATGCATGACTCGGTGCGGCGCACCGCAGCCGGGGCATTCAAACCACAGACTCCCCTCTTCGGCAGTCACCAAGATGGGCGACAAGGACTTGAACTCACTCATGCCAGCACCTCCGTGGCCCGCGACCACAGGGCCAGCCGCTCCTTCTGCCCGTTCAGCCCGCCATTGATCCGGCGGGTGATGTCCGCGAACCGGCCCTGGTCGGCGAGGCCGTTCAGTTCCTTCACCCACCAGAACCAACCGGCGGATTCCGCCGCCCACTCCGGCTGCTCGAGCAGCTCGGGCGTCTTGAGCAGGCGGTCGTCGCCGAACAGGGCGATGCTCACTGCCGCATAGTTGGCCCGGCCGGTGATCTGGATCAGGCCGCGACCGAGGTAGCGCCTACCGTCGCCGTCCGCCTGCGGCGTGTTGCCGAGGTCAGTGCGCAGGTCGTAGCGCGCCTGGGCCGGCGTCGGCCCCCAGAGCTCACGGGTGTTGCGCAGCTGGCTCGATTCGTGGCCGATCTGCGCGAGAAAGGCCGCAATCCGCCGGGGCGTAGTGATCTGCCAGCGCTTCATGGCCGCGTTGAGGACCGGCACAAAAACGCCGGCACGAGGGCCGGCGTGGGGCATGATCTGCAGCAGCTGCTGCTCGGTGATGGGCATGGGTACTCTCCAAAAACACAAAACCCGGCGCTGAGCCGGGTTTCGGGCAAAAAAAGACCCGCCTGGGCGGGTTGCGGATGGCTCACGACTTCGCGCAGTAGCGCCCTCGCCCGCCGAGCCGGACGCCGGCCCACATGATCCAGGCCCGCCAAGGGGCGACGCCGGAATCGATCAGCGCCAGGCGGAACAGCCGGTCGGCTGCCCGGCGTGGCAATTGGCCGGTGGTGTAGAGCCAGTCGTGGAGGGTCGCCGCGGCATCGCCGTAGCCGTTGACCATGGCGTAGAGGAACAGGCAGGCGAACCCGACCGCGTAGGCGGCATAGGCCAGCCAATCCCACGGCAGCAGGCTCAGGGCCAGCGAGAGGCCCAAGCCGACGACGGCCACGCGCCGGACCGCCTTGGTGCTGGCGAAATCGGTCTCGAAGCCGAGCGGCGCCTCGATGCCCCGATACGAAAAGGGCGCCAGAAGGCGCCAGGTTTTGCCGTGCCGCAGTTCGACCTGCAGCGGATGGGGGAATCGTTCCATCAGGGCCACCCCTGCTCAAGCTGATCGGCGGTGAAGGTGCCGGCCGCCACCTCGCCCAGCAGGACGGCCTCGCGGTCGAAACAGGCCTGCACATGGGCGCGCACGGCAGTAGCCAGGGCGAGGATCTGCGTCGCGCTCAGGTCGACGAATCCGGCCTGGGTCTTCCAGCGGCAGGTATAGGCCGCGTCGAGGGTCGCCTGCAGGGCCGCCCCGGTGATCAGCGACTGACTGTCGCGGGAGGTGTCCACCTGATAGCCATCCATGGCGATGCCTGCGGTTTCCGCCCGGTAGCGCCGCTCGGCGATGAGGGCCGGCCAGTCCACGGTCGGAGTGGGCTCCGCCAGCTCACGGTATCGCCCGGGGTACCGCTGGTCGACGAACTCGACGCTGGCCACGACCACGTTCGCCACCTGGCCGGCGTCGTCGAGAATTTCGAACTGGGCCATTAGGCGATCTCCTGAGTCCATTCGACGACGACGCAGCCCTGGCCGCCGGCACCAGAGCCAGTGGTATCGGTATAGGCCTTCCCGCCGCCGCCACCGCCAATACCTCCAGCCCCAGCCGCCTGCCCAAACCCTGCCGCCGCCCCACCGCCTCCACCGAACCCACCGGAGATGCCGACATGACCACCACCCCCAGGATATGTACCACTACTCCCACCGGGCTCCAGCAATCTTGTTTGGAGCCCAGTAGAATCCACTATGCCTAGATTACTGGGTGCTTTTGCCGTGGGGGCACTGGCGGACGCCACTGCGGACCCTCCCGTAACGCCGGCATATATGGTGGCATCAGCCGACTTGCCTCCAACTCCAGCCCCTCCGGAGGCTGCTCCGTTACTGCCAATAGTAGTTGCCACTCCTGAAGGGTATCCGACGCCATATAAGCCTACAGAGCCTCCACCAGTCGCCGCATAGCCATTGTTAGCAGCAGTAATGGTTGCAGCCCCAGAACCACCCCCCTGGACATTGAGCTCCCCGCCACTGGCCGTGCCGCCGGCGGCGCCCGCTACGGTACCGGCCGCGGCCGCCTGGGTTTTCCCACCCTCTCCACCATTGGCCGTCAGGGCAATACCCGGTCCGGTAACCGTGGTGTTACCGCCGGAATTGCCGTTCTGTCCGGAGGTAGTCTGAGCAGCCCCTCCGGCACCGATCACCAGCGTCAGGACGTCGCCTTTCTGGAGCCGCACGAGCTTTTGCGCCAGGCCGCCCGCCCCGCCACCCGTGGCGGCAGCTCCAGCGACCGCGGGTGATTTAGCCCCGGCCCCACCGCCCCCGATAGCAGTCACCAGGTACGCCCCATCGAACGGCGCGACGAACTGGCCGGACTCGAGAATCAGGCGCTCTTGGCGCAGGAAGCCGCCAATGCCGGCGGCGCTTTTCAAACTGATCGGCATGTCAGATCTCCCAATCGGTGCCGTTGAAGACGAAAACGATTTCCGCGTCGAGGTCGAACAGGACCGACGCGGCACTGCCCTTGGCGGTCTGGATCACCGCGCCGCCGGCGCCGGCCTGGATCGTCGGCTCGGCGCCCAGCGCCTTGGTGAACCGGACGGCCGTGCCCTTCGGCGGCGGCGTAGTCGTATCGGGCAGCGTCACGGTCAGCGACGCGCCAAGCCAGTAGCTGGCGTTGCGCGCGGCGGTGAAATCGCCGGTGTGGCTGGCGTCGATGCCGCCCATCACCAGCCAGTCGCCGGTCACACCGGGCTCGCTGGCGGCGACGTTGGCCAGGTTGCTCAGCAGCGTCCAGATCTGCTGCTGGTGCAGGACCGTCGCCGGCAGGGCGAGCGGGCCGCTCAGGCTGGACCATTGCCCCTTGAAGTTGGCCGTGCTCTGGGCGGCATCGCGGGCCAGCCGGGCATCGGTAAGCGCCTGTTGCGCCGCGGCGGCGCTGGCGGCGGAGTCGGTGGCGCGGCTATCAGCGTCGAGGGCGCGCTGGTCGGTGAATGCGGCCTGGTTATTCGCATCGCTGACGAATTTGGGCAGCGCCGCCAGCAGGGCATCGGCCTTGGTCGAGAAATCGGCGGGCGCGTCGCTGCGCGCCGGTGCCGGGGGCAGCGGCGTGATGGTGGGGATGGTCATACCAGTCCTTCTAGGGTGAGGGTCGCGTCGGAGATCGACGGGCCGGAGATCGAGAGGTTGAAGTCCTTGAAGAAGCCAAACACGATGGTGGCCTCGTAGCTCTGCTCGCCGATCCAGACCACCGGGCGGGTGCGGAGCGAGGCCAGCAGGCGCTGGACGGCGGCCACCCGGGCGGTGTCGAGGCGCAGGTCGAACTCGGCGCGCTTGCTGTAGGCCCGCTCGACGACGATGGCGTTGCCGAACTCGTCGACGTCCTTGCGCGAGTAGTCGGTGATGCCGACGTTGGTGCCGTACAGCGCCACGCCCAGCTCCACCTGGGTGCCGACGACCAGATGGCCGCAGGCCGCTGGGTCGGCGGCGTTGTCGAGGGTCACGCTCAGCTGGGCGGTGCCGTAGGCCGGCAGGTCCAGCAGCACGAGGTCGGTATGCCGGCCGATGGGCGCGAAGAACCAGTCGTACCAGTTGCTCACGCCGGCATCGACCAGCGACACCGTCCGCCGGTAGACCTCGCCCTCGGCCGGGTCGGTCATCGTCACCGTCACCGCGCTGCCCTGCAGGTTGAACAGCGCCAGGGCGTTGATCACCGCATGGGGCTGCAGGGTGACGGCGACGCTGCCGGACTGGCTGGTCTGCGAGCCGACCTTGTCGTCGAACATCCGCCAGCGGTTGTCCATGCCGAGATCCAGCCAGTTCGCCGGATTGGTAGCGGGGCCGGCCGGGTCGACATTGCTGTTTGCGACCAGCGCCTCGTAGATCCGCCGGTTACGCAGACAGCGGTCGCCGACCAGGTAGGACGTCGACGAGCTCCAGGGCGGGTAGTCGTCCTCCGGCACGTTGCTGGCGACTAGCACCGCCTCGGTGATGTCGATGGGTTTGATGATCTGCATTAGGCTCTCACTGTCGGCATGCCGTCGTAGTCCCAGCGCTCCAGGAACTCGGCGCGTTTCGCCGTTTGCATGGTGTGTTTGGCGATACTGCGCAGGGCGTCGAATACCTGCCCCATATCGGCGCGCAGGCCGCGCAGCTCATCGGCGGTCGCCGTGCTGCTTGCGTCGGCAGAGGGGCTGCTCCGAGACAGGACCAAGGGTGTCGGCACGTCCAGTTGCGGTCCCTGGAGCGCATCCAATCCCGGAATGACCGCCCGTACCCCGAGCGATCCGCCCACATTGGCCAGCGGCAGGATGGCCTCCGGGCCGGCCTCGCCCATCACGGCCGTATTGAATTCGGTGGGCCGCCGAACCACCGAGTTGGTGAAGGCGCCACCGGTGGCGAAGCCGGGGATACCCTGCGACCGCGCCCACTCCTGGATATTGGCCTGCTGGCCTGCCGCCCAGCTCATCTGGCCGTCCTGGCCGATATTGAATAGCCAGTCCTGGTTCCAGCTCTGGGTACCGACCACCTGGTTACCGACCACCTTCAGCCCCATCGACTGCCCGTTCTGGTCGAGGATCGTGCCGTCGTTGGCCACCTGGCGTTTCACCCCGCCCAGGCCGGTGACGCTGGTGATGCTCGAGTTCGCGTTCTGTAACGCCTGGGCCTGCTGCATCGACCCGGCGAACAGGCTCAGCGCGTCCGCCACGCTCTTCACGCCGCTGTCGATGCCGAGCAGCGC